>JABAOC010028948.1_pt3 | contig 11754 bp, 15 predicted proteins | sample 7062161 | NCBI WGS metagenome assembly JABAOC01 (sample SAMN14538625, study PRJNA623070) | marine sediment metagenome | biome: marine biome [ENVO:00000428]; feature: marine pelagic biome [ENVO:01000023]; material: deep marine sediment [ENVO:00002113] | place: India: Gulf of Khambhat ... | reverse complement strand
TATGTCAATGAGTCTTTCGCCAACTCCCACCGGGATCACGCTTCAATTACTGGGATTCCCAAACACCTCCCCTCCTACGCTGGCTTGAGATTGGAGGAGGAGGTGGGGGAGTTAGGGGGCGTTTTGGAAAAACCAGAACGGCCACTAATCTTTATCCTTGGGGGAGCGAAGACAGAGACGAAAAAACCACTGGTTTCTGCTTTTGCCAAGATTGCCGACAAGATCCTTCTTGGAGGCTTATTGATGTTTGCCCAGGAGCTTGAGGGGACCCCCAACGTAATCTTCCCCGTCGACGCCGAAGACGCCTATGATATAGGACCAAAATCAATCAAACTCTTCGTCGATATCATTAAAGAAGCAAAAACGGTTGTTTGGAACGGACCGCTGGGAGTTTGGGAAGATAACCGCTATGAATTGGGGACCCGGGCGATCGCTGAGGAGCTAGCCCTTCTTCCAGAAAAGACGATTGTGGGTGGGGGGGACACGATCGCGGCCTTAAACGCTTTTGGTCTTACCTCAAAGATGAGCTATGTCAGTCTCGGGGGTGGGGCGATGCTTGATTTTCTTGCCGGNNTATTGATACCCTTAACTTCTGAAGATGGCCAAAATCCTCAAAGCAGTAAGGATGGAAGAATGTCTTGGTTGCAAACTTTGCGAGTTAGTCTCCTCTCGGATAGCAAAAGGTAACCTTTCCTACTCGGACTCCTTTGTTCAGATTAGGAAGGTTAAATCAGGGAACCCACATTTTAAGGCGGTTATCGATTACGGACAAAAAACTGATTTTAGGGAGGTTCGCGATATCTGTCCGGCCAACTGCTTTGACATTGTGACGGAGTAGAAAAGATGTCTCACCCAGGCCCAACGGTTCTACACCTTAATCTAGCCAACCAATCATCGGAAGTGAGAACACATGATAACCTCTCCCCTTTGGTGGGAGGGTTGGGGTGGGCGTTGGCTCTTTTTGCTGAGCACCTGGAGGAGGAACCAGTTGTCCTTGCTATCGGGCCGCTAACGGGGGTGTTTCCGGGATGCTCAAAGACGGTTGCTGTTTTCCGTTCCCCTCAAAACGGATTTTTAAGTATCTCGTTGGGAGGGGGATATCTCGGCCAGACTCTCCGCTTTTCCGGCTACCAAGCTTTAGTGATTAAGGGGGCGGCAAAGAAACCGATCCTCATAAACATCGATGAGAAGCAGGTAGTATTTAAAGACGGTTCTTATTTAGTAAACAAAGAGGTGCCGGAAGTCTTTGCCTCTCTTTTTACTTCTGAGGGAGCGCCAGGAAGAAGATCGATCGTTGCCACCGGTCTAGCAGCCGATAAAGAGATCTCCTTTGCGCCCTTATACGTGGATGAGTTCTTCTCTTTTGCGAGGGGTGGGTTGGGGGCGGTTTTCGGTCAGAAGAACCTTAAGGGTTTTGTGGTTTCCGGGTCGAGGCGGGAGGAGTTGAATGATGCCCGCCGTTATGGGGAGGTCTTCTCCTCGATAATGACAAAGTTGCGGGGGTTTGATGAGTTTGGCTCTTTTGGTACCTTAAGAAACCTTATTGTTGAAAAAAAGATATCAGGGATTCCTTTTGAAAATTTGAATGAGCCAAATTTTGAAGATCAACATCAGCTGCTGGAGGCGTTTGCCGACTCTTCCCGCCACTCCTGTAGTGGTTGTCCGGTTGGTTGTCTTCATCTTGCCGTTCACAAAGGAAGCTACATTCCTTACGATTATGAAAGTGCCATTTCTTTGGGACCTCTTCTTGGTGTTACCAGCAAAGAAGAGATCATTCAGCTTTTAGCGAAAGGATATTATTCTGGTCTCGATCCAAATTCGTTGGGGATGATATTAGCCTATCTCATTGAGAAGGAGAAGCTCTCTTTTGGGAATGTCGATACCTACCTTACCTTAATCGAGGCCCTTCTTGTGGGAAAGGAGGACTGGGCGAGGGCTGTCGGGGGAGGTTTGGAAAATGCGGTCAAAAGGATCGGTGGGGAGGAGTTTGCCTTAAGTTTAGCCGGGATGGAGATGCTCCCCTACTTTAACGGATATGCTACCGTCTTATCTCAGCTTTTGTCACTAGCAGCCACAACGGAAGAAAACAGAGGATATCTTCTTGATCTTGAGTTCTTAAAAAGGGAGGTGGAGCCAAAGGGGGTTGTCGCTGCCCTTGTTAAAGAGGAGAAGAAAAAGGCGTTGGTTGAGCTTTTAGTTGGTTGTGGGTATCTTTCTCCTGTTTTTGAGGAAACGGCGGTTGCCTTCTCGGCTCTTAATACGTTGGGGGTGGGTCTCAGCCACGATGATTTGGAAGAAGCAGCCGCAGTGGTCTTTGATCACAAGCTCTCTCTTCAGAAAAAGTTGGGTTTCGATCCACGCGGTGTTAAAATTCCCAAGAAGATATACTCGGTCCCCTCCCCTCAAGGTATTTTGGAGGAGGGGGTTTTAGCAAAGATGGTTGAGACCTATCACGAAAACTACTTTCAAAAGGCTAAGGTGAAAGAAAAGCTTTAAAAAGATGCGGATACCACTCCCTTTCAAAAGAAAAAAAAAGACTGAAGAGAAAAAAAAGCACTTGTCTGTTAGCCATCTTAAAAAAAACAGGAAAAGCCGGCCTTATCTCAACTGCAATAATAAACACCCTTCCCCTCGTCAACTCGATCTTGATCGGGAGCGGCGGGTGAGGAGATGCCAGCGATTGAAGAAGGTGGCTCTTGTCGGCTTCCTTTTTCTAGTGATTTTAATGGGCGGGGGGTTGGCCGTTTGGAAGGGCGATTTTATAAGGACCCTATTTTCTCCAATCTCACTCGTTGCTAAGCTGGTTAATCCCGTTAAGCTAAAAGAAACCGACGGTCGGGTTAATGCCTTGATTTTGGGCCTGGATACTCAAGTCCAAAGGGGCCGTCTCAACACTGACACCATCCTTGTTGGATCCTTCTCCTTAACTGAGGCTGACCCCGTCCTGATCTCTATTCCCCGCGATCTTTGGGTCTCTTTTGATGGAGGGGGGCAGGGGAAGATCAACACCGCCTATGCTCTTGGGGCGCTCCAGCCAAATGGAAAGATTTATGTGAAGGGAGGAGTGGAGTCAGCAAAAAAGGTTGTTGAGGGTGTCTTGGGAATACCAATCCACTATTGGGTGGTGGTTGATTTCGAGGGGTTCAAGGGAGTAATTGATACTTTGGGTGGGGTTAAGATCTGTGTTGAGCGTACCTTTGATGATTACGCTTATCCTGTTCCAGGGAAAGAGCGAGCGCCACTCTACCAACGTTACGAGCATCTCCACTTTGATAAGGGCTGTCAGAAGATGGACGGGGAGCAAGCCCTAAAGTACAGTCGTTCCCGAATGGGTACCGCGGGGGAGGGATCGGATTTTGCCAGGGTGAGAAGGCAGCAGAAGGTAATCATGGCGGTAAAAGATAAGATTCTTTCCCTCTCTTTGATCTTTGATCCTGGGAAGGTGATCAAACTCTATAACCAATTTACCAAGATGATCAAAACGAGTGCCTCTCTTGCTGAGGTGCAACGGAGCTTAGAGTTTCTCCAAAAATTCCAAGAAGTGGAGAAGATCAAAACCTTGGTTCTTGATCCAAAAAGCAAACTTACCCATGTAGGTAAAGCCTCCCTTTACGGGGGGGCTTATGCCCTCGTTCCCAAGGGAGGAAACTTTAAAGCGATCCACACCGCCGTTCAGCGATTACTATTTGGTACCAAAACGGACTCGGCCAATAAGAATTAATCCTCTCTACTTGTTCCTGAAAGCAAGATCAAAATTTAGTGCTGAGGGGTTGTCAAGTTGTCCATAATGGGCATAGAATGGGGCGATGATCTATATCTTTCATGGAGAGAACCAGCCCGCCCTTCGTGACGCCTTACTTGAGCTTAAAAAAGGCTACGATGAGGCGGTCTTTTGGGAGAGGGAACTTTCCGATCTTGAATCCTACCTTCTCTCTCCCTCATTCTTCTCAAAAAAAGAGCTAATCATTATTGAATATCCAGATCCCAGTGAATTGCCAAATTTAATCAGATCAATCAAGAAGGGAAAGAAGGATGCGGCCCTCATTTTCCAAGATAAATTACCAGTGAAAAAGATCCCCAAAGATAGGGTAGTGGAGGTGCGTTACTTTCGTACCGAAGTTCCCAAAAACGTCTTTCCCTTTCTTGACGCCTTAATTACCAAAGATAAAAAAAAGGCCCTTGCTCAGGCACACCGATTAATAAGAGAAGGGGAGGATCCTCACTTTCTTTTGGCGATGTTGGTGTGGCAGCTTAGGAGTCTAACCAAGGTAAAGGGGGGAGTAACTAAAGGGCTGCACCCTTATGTGTTGGGGAAATTGAAAAGACTGGAAAAGAGCTTCAGCGAAGAGGAGCTCTCTCAAGCATTTTCTCTTCTTCTTAAGGAAGACCTGAATACCAAAAGAGGAAAAGCCGACTCAATCACCTTTGATTTTTTAATCGAAAAACTAACCTCCTAAAGATCCTGGGCAATATCGATCCGCAGTTGTGGGTTTAGGGGGCGGACGGTCTTTGTAGCAAGTGAGTCCCGGGGTGAGGTTTTGAAGGAGTGTAATCCCCCATAATTTACCCAAGCGATGGTGGAAACCACAGTTAAAATTAATACAATAATAAATCCCTTACTCATTCCTTACCTTCCTCGTAGTAGAAATTTTCTCCCTTTATGCTGATGGCTGTGAGACTCCTTCCTTCTGATTTTTCTTGAGTGTATTGAAGGTCATTGATTCTGATTAATCTCCCGCTTTCTATCTCCTCAAGGAGGGGGATGATATTAGCCGCTCCTCCCTTAAAGGCGCATTCGAAGACTTGAGAGCTAACCCCATCCTCTACCTTTTTACCCCCAAAGGAGGTGCTGGTGAGGGAAAAAGCTGTTTTACCCCCATCCATTGCCAACTCTTCAACAAGCTCCGCTTCTAATGGATCGCTAGGAACTGTGTCATCAATGGTTTCCAGCCTATCGGCGATCTGGATAAGAGCTGCCTTTCCTCTATCAACGGCGGTGATTTTGGTTTCTAACTGGGCATTATACCTTCTGCCTTCTTTGATCTCCAAGTTGAGAAAAGCGATATCGACAATCAACGAGCGTATCCCCCAAACTCCAAAAACAAGAAGAGAAAAAAGCGCGAGTGTCAGGAGAATACTATCTGCTTTTATACGTGGATTGTGGGGGAGGAGGATACTCATCTTTTAAGCTTTTCCTTGTTGAAAGAAAGTTCCATGGTGAAGGTAAGTTGTTCCTTTTCATTTAAGATTCCAGAGGTTATCGCTGCCTCTTCAACCGACTCTTCTTCAAGGAGATTAGTGACAAAACGGGCGAAGGCCAGACCCTGGGGGGTATCGGCGGTAAATGAAAGGCTCTCCTCTTTAAGGGAGGCGCCTGTGAGAGTAACCAGAGGGGGGGTGATTCTCTTTATAACCTTGAAGGCACAGGAGTAACAGAATCCTTCCCTTATAGTGGCGATAATCTCCAATTTGCTCTGGGTTGAGCGGAAGAGGGTCTCAGTTTCCGCTGCCTGGGCGAGAACTCCTTCTTTCCTACCGATACTGCTGGAAAGGGTGGTTAAGTCTTGTTCTAATTTTAAGTGAAAACCAAGAAGAATCAGAAAGATCGTTTGGATCAAAATAATAAAAGGAATCCCGATTAACCTTGCCACCGAAACAACAACTGCTTTCGCTTTCGGCGGCGGTTTTTTTGGCAGGAGCTCGATCTTTCCTTCCATTACGACAGTTTTTTACTTAAAGCGCTTTTTAACCGTGCCGCTTTCTTTTTGTGGAAAATTTTGCGTTTGGCAGCTTTATCAATAACCTTATATAAAGCAGGAAGATCTTTTTTACTTTTGGCCGTTCTAATAAGGTCCTTTACCTGTTCTTTTAGTCTCTTGTTTTCTTCTGCTCGTTTGCGACTTTGGCGCAGATGTTTGGTGGCGCTTTTAAGACGAGGCATCTCCTTTATGTTAGCATGTTTATTATGCTCAGAAGGTTACCACGGATTTTTTCACGATTCCTCTTTCGTAGGCAATCGGATATTCTTTCGGCGGCAGTGATCTTGGCTACCGCAACTCTCGCTTCGAGAATCTTGGGCTTAATTAGGGATAGAACACTCGCCCAATTTTTTAGCGAAGGTGAGATTGGGATCTATTTCGCTGCCTTTCGTCTCCCCGACAGCCTCTTTGAGATTCTTATCTTAGGGACACTCTCGGCTGCCTTCATCCCGACTTTTGTTTCTTATATTTCAAAGAAAAAAGATGAGGAGGCTTGGAAGGTGGCCTCAACGGTAATGAATCTCGCCCTCCTCTTTTTCCTTTTCCTGGCGATTATCGTTTTTCTTCTTGCTCATCCCTTTTCTTATCTGATTGCCCCTGGATTCTCCGAAAGCGAGATAAGACTTATGGCCTCGCTGACGAGGATCCTCCTTATTACTCAAGGCCTTTTTGTTCTCTCCCTTTTTCTTACCGGGGTGTTAAAGTCTTTTCAGCGTTTTTTGGTTCCCGCGGTAGCCCCCCTCTTTTATAATTTAGGGATCATTATCAGCATTATTCTTTTCGCAGGAAGATTGGGGATTTATGCTCCTGTTTGGGGAGCGGTTTTCGGCGCGGTTGTCTATTTTGTTATTCATCTTCCCCTCGCCTTTCATTTGGGGTTTCGCTTTAGTCGTTCTTTTGATATCTTCCATCCCGGGGTGAGAAAGGTCTTTGTTCTCGCTGCTCCCAGAACGGTGGAGATTGGTTTCTGGCAACTTTTAAAGGCTTCGGATCTTTTCTTCTCTTCACTTATCTCAACTGCCTCCTATGGCTATCTTACTTTTGCTTCGCATTTGGCGCTGATTCCAGTTTCCCTTTTTGGCGTTTCCCTGGCGGACGCCGCCCTTCCTACCCTCTCTTATGAACAGAAAGATCTCGCTCGCTTCCGGAAGACATTCTTAACTACGTTCAGGCAGATTATTTTTCTTGTTACGTTTTTTGCCGTTGCTCTTATTGTGCTTCGAATCCCCCTTGTTCGTCTCGCTTTTGGAACCGCAAGATTCACCTGGGATTCTACCGTTTTGACGGGATATACTCTTTCTGCCTTTGGCGTGGGTATCGTTAGTCAGGCAATCTCCTCCATTGTGGTAAGAGCCTTTTACGCCTTGTCCGATACCTTCACTCCTGTAAAGGTGGGAGTGGGAACTATCTTGGTGAACATCATCTTCTCCGCTTTTTTTGTTTTGATCCTCAAAACACCAGTTTGGGGGGTTGCTCTCGCTTTTGCTCTCGCCAATATCCTGCAGATGGTTGCTCTCACCTGCCTGTTTGCTCTAAGGATTGGTATCCATCTCTGGCAGATGATCTATCCGCTAGCTAAGGTGGCAGTAGCCGCCTTTGTTTCTGGTGGAACGATGTATGTCCTTCTTAAAATTTTGGATCGCAGTGCTTGGGATAAGCGTCTTTCTTTTCTTGGTTATCTTACCTTGCCGGAGCGTTTTGAATATTTTGTCCTCGATACTCGGTATACCTTAAACTTAATTATTTTGACGGTTATCGTTGGCTTGATCGGTGCCATTATCTACATCTTTCTTGCCAATCTTTTAAAAATTAAGGAACTTTCCTCGATTACTAACTTTGTCCACCGGCTTCCCCACTTAACCAAGCCCTCACCTCCGACACGGGCAACCGGAGAGGAAGCAGAGTTAACCTAATGGGCAAAGACCTGATAAGGAACTTCGCCATCATCAGCCATATCGATCACGGTAAGTCAACTTTGGCTGATCGACTAATGGAGTTAGCAAGGCTTCTTCCTCCCATTGCTCGAGGTAAGCAAAAAAGTCCTCGGATCGATCGGATGGAGTTGGAGATCGAACGGGGAGTAACAATCAAGCTTAAAGCCGTTCGTCTTNNTAGAGACTAAAACCTATACCCTAAATATGATTGATACTCCCGGACATACTGATTTTTCTTACGAAGTTTCACGCTCCCTAGCTGCTTGTGAGGGAGCGATCCTTTTGGTTGATGCCACTCGGGGACCTCAGGCGCAAACAGTAGCTCATTTTGAGAAAGCACAACATCTTGGGCTTTCTGTCATTGGGGTGATCAACAAGATTGATTCGCCGTTAGCAAGGGTGGGCGAGACGGAGAGGGAGATGAGAATGATGGGGATCGGGGGGGAGATTTTAAAGATATCTGCGTTGACAGGTGAGGGAGTGGAGTTGGTTTTGGAGGCGGTGGTGAAGAATGTCCCCGCTCCCAGGGGGGAGCACAAAAAACCGTTCCGGGCGTTAGTTTTTGATTCCATCTATGATGATCATCTTGGAATAGTGGCCTACATCTGTGTTGTTGATGGAGAGCTGGAGATAAAGACCTCAGGTGCCAAACAGCAGGTTGAGTTTTTGGGGGCGGAACAAAGTGTAAAGGTTAGGGAGATTGGCTACTTTGTTCCCGAGCGGACTCCTTCTTCCCATCTTGGTGTTGGTGAGGTTGGATATCTGGCTACTGGAATCAAAGATCCCCAGGTGGTTATGGTTGGTGACACTGTCGCCTCGTCTGGAAAAGTCAAACCCCTGCCCGGTTATGAGGAGTCTCAATCCTTTGTTTTTGCCTCTTTCTTTCCTGCAACGGGCGATTTTGAGGAGTTAAAGGGAGCCTTGAATAGGTTAAGGTTGGAAGAGCCGGCGGTGTCGGTTGAGGAGATCTCCTCCCCTGCCTTTGGACGTGGTCTTAAACTGGGATTCTTGGGGGAGTTTCATCTTGAGATTGTCAAGGAACGCCTCAGACGGGAGTTTGACCTTGCATTGGTGGTAACTAAACCAGCGGTTGCTTTTCCTGATCTCGAGAGGGAGCCATGGATTAAGATGGTGGTCATTACTCCGCCGCCATATCTTGCAAAGATAACAAAGCTCGTTAACGATCAAAGAGGGGAGGTGGGGGAAGTAGTCGGTTTTGGTTCAAAGATCAGGCTTTCGGCCAAACTTCCACTGATGGAGTTTTTCGAAGGGCTCCACGATCGGTTAAAGAGTATCTCGTCTGGTTACGCCTCGCTCGATTGGGAGTTTATTGGTTATCGCCCAGCAAAACTAGTAAGACTGGATATTAACATCCATGGTCAGCTGGTTGGTGGATTATCTGAGATAGTGCTCAAAAAGCAAGCCTGGCAGGTGGGGAGGGAGAAGGTAAGGAGGCTCAAGAAGGTGATGCCACGAGAACAGTTTGCCTACGCTCTCCAAGCTAAGGTGGGAGGCAAGGTTATCGCAAGGGAAGACATTCCTGCTCTTCGCAAAGATGTGACCGCCCCTTTGTATGGAGGAGATGTGACTCGAAAACGCAAACTTCTTAAGAAACAGAAAAAAGGTAAGAAGCTCTTGGCCAAACACGGACACGTTTCGATTCCTCCAGCGGCCTTTCTTATTTAACTCTCCCAACTTGACTTTTTAGCAGTTAGTTGTATAGTTTGATAATAGGAATGAATGATTTGACGGATCGCCAAATCAAGATTTTAAAATCAATTATTGAAACCTTTATCAAAGAAGCTAACCCGATAGGTTCGGAAGCATTGGTTGAAAATGCCAAATTCGATTTCTCTCCCGCAACAGTTAGAAATGAGATGGCCCTTTTGGCTCGCGAAGGTTATCTTGAGAAGCCCCATTCTTCGGCGGGGCGAGTTCCCACTGAACTGGGAATCAGATTCTATATTACTTCTTTAATGGAAAAAGAAACCCTCCCCGTTCTCCAAGAAGTGGGGATGAAGCAACGCCTCTTCCAATACCGCCAGTCTTTCGAGCGGATGTTGCGAGAAACGGCCTTTGCTTTGGCAGAGGCAACCGGGTATTCGGGCCTTGTCACCGCTCATGAGGGCCACATCTTTCACGCTGGGTCGGTTAATCTACTTGATCATTCTGAGTTTTATGATATCAACGTGACAAAAGCAGCTCTTAATCTTTTAGATGACTATGATCATCTACATGAGCTTTTCAGTCGGGTTACTGATAAGGAAGAGGCGAAGGTCCTTGTTGGAGGGGAGATCGGTGCCACCCATTTGGAAAAGGCGGGGTTGGTCTTCGCTCACTTTGGTAGGGAGAAAAGGGGAGGTGTGGTTGCCGTTCTTGGTCCTTTTCGGATGAATTACCAAGTAGTTATTCCCCAGGTGAAGCACGTTTCAAACCTCCTCTCCGAACTCTCCCACAGCTGGTAACGCTTAAATCGGTTTTGAGCCTGAATAACTTGACTTTTCTCACCTTCTGGCCATATCATTTAACTTGGTGTGGCGGGGATCTGTACCTGCCATTTTGTTTGTTGGGTTAAAATTTAATTTAAGATGACAGTTACAGAATTTAGCGCAGCGATAAACCAACTTGCGACCGAGCGGGGAATACCTGTTGAGGCTGTCTTGGAGACGGTGAGACAAGCTTTGGCAGCGGCCTATCGAAAAGATTTTGGTGGTGGTGAGGAGGAAGTGGAGGTTCAGATTGACCCGCAAACAGGAGAGGCGAAGGTTTTCAAGGAAGGTAAGGAGGTAACTCCAGCTGGCTTTGGCCGGATCGCAGCGCAAACCGCCAAGCAGGTGATCTTGCAACGGGTTCGAGAGGAGGAAAAGTCGGCAATTAGGGAGGAGTTTGAGAAGAAGAAGGGAGTCATCGTCTCCGGTTATATCTTTAGAATTGCTGAGGGAGTGGTTTTTGTGGATTTAGGTAAGACTCAAGGGATCCTCCCTCCCTCCGAGCAGATTCCTGGTGAGGAGTATCAAACGAATCAGCGGGTTAAGGTTCTAGTTAAGGAGGTTCAGGAGGGGCCAAGGGGGCCAGAGATTCTTCTTTCCCGAGCCGATCCGGACTTTGTTAAAGAGCTCTTCGCTTTGGAGGTACCTGAGATTCCGCCTGGAGTGGTTAAGATCGAGAGGGTTGCTCGAGAGCCAGGGCAGAGGACAAAGATAGCTGCTTCTTCGACTGAGGAGCGGGTCGATCCTGTTGGTTCTTGTGTTGGGCAGAAGGGGATTCGGGTTCAGGCGATCACTCGGGAGATTGGGGAGGAGAAGGTCGACGTGATTCCCTTTTCGCCTGATCCGATGATTTTTATTGCCGCCGCTCTCTCTCCAGCAAAAGTTCTCAGTGTTAAACTTAAGGAGAAGTCTCACACTGCTGAGGTTGAGGTGCCAGAGGATCAACTTTCTCTAGCAATTGGGAAAGAAGGACAAAACGTCCGCCTGGCCGCCAAACTGACCGGTTGGCGAATTGATATTAAAGGAGCGGGGAAAATTTTTGCCCAGGAAACAGCCGGTTTAGCATTAACAAAAACAGGCCTTTCCACAAGAGTAGTCAATGTTCTCACGGCTGCAGGAATTGACAACCCCGAAGAGCTCAAAAAGAGAAGCGTGGGGGAGTTAAAAGCGCTTAAAGGATTGGGACCGAAGGCGCTGGAAGAGATAAAAACAAAAGTGGGGGGATTGGAGGCAGCCAGCGATTCTGGGGAAGAGGAGGGGGGAAAAAGGAAATGAAGATACTACAGGAAGATGAGGGGGAGTAACGGTCTATGGCTAGAAAAGGAAAGAATCAAAGCAGAAAGATTACCTCTCGACCACCGGTGGTGGTTGTTCTTGGCCACATTGACCATGGAAAAACCACTCTTTTAGATCAGATTCGTCAGACCCAAGTTGCTGGGAAAGAAGCGGGAGGGATCACCCAAAAAATTGGAGCTTATCAAGTTAATGTGGGGGAAGGAAAGATTACATTTATTGACACCCCAGGACATGAGGCGTTTGCCAAGATGAGAGGTAGAGGGGCTCAAGTGGCTG
>JABAOC010002717.1_pt2 | contig 11754 bp, 11 predicted proteins | sample 7062161 | NCBI WGS metagenome assembly JABAOC01 (sample SAMN14538625, study PRJNA623070) | marine sediment metagenome | biome: marine biome [ENVO:00000428]; feature: marine pelagic biome [ENVO:01000023]; material: deep marine sediment [ENVO:00002113] | place: India: Gulf of Khambhat ... | reverse complement strand
GGATTGACTACCTCCGGTGATATTGCAACCGACTGTATTTTCTGCTGACCATTCATGGTGACTTTGACCGCACCCCCTCCAGAGCTGCCCTCGACGGTCAGGTTGCTCAGTTCCTCCTGGGCCTGGGCCAGTTTTGCCTGGAGTTTCTGGGCCTGCTGGAACATGAATCTGTTCATTTCTCCTCCGACTCAATTATCTGGGCTCCTATTTTCAGGGCTTCTTCTATCAGGTGGTTGGCCTCTGGCTCGTGGACACAGCGAACGCGGCAGGCACGACCCAGGCAATGGCTGATTATCTGCTCCGCTATCTGCTGGTTGTCCGGTTTCTCCATATTTTCCTTGTGCAGCGGGAACTTGAATGAGAGGATAACGGTATTATTCTCAATGGCTTTTGGCTTGGCACTTCTGAGCAAAGCGGCAGCGGGGGTTCGGCTCATGCTGGACGGGGCGTCCCGGATGAATTTCAGCCAGTTCAGTTGCAGGTTTTCGATTTCAGCACCGCCGGTTGCAACGGGGATCGGGGAGACGGCTTCGGTCGTGGCCGGCGAGGGCACCGGTTCTGGTTCGCTTTTTCTCTCTTTTGGTTCTGGCACCGGGGCTGATTCCATCGCCGGTGCTGGTTCTGGTTTGCGCTTCTGCTCAGCTGCTGGTTCAGGGTGACGTTCTTCTTTGGCAACCGGCCTTTCTGGTGGTGCCGGAGGCTTTTCTGTTGTCACTGGCTTCGCTGGCTGGCGTACTTCCGGCTCTGTCTTCAGAGCCGGTGCCGGTTCTTTTCCGGTGGTCAGGACGGCGTCCACCAGGGCAAGCTCCAGCGGCAGCGTGGAGTAATTATCGAGGCCGAAGTCAAGCTGTCCGAAGAGCTTTACCGCCTTTAATATTTGAGGTAGTGAAGCTTTGACGGCCAGTTCCTTTAATTCCGCGATGTCCTCGGCGGGCAGGTCTATCGATTCATCAGAGCCGGTTTTGACCAGGAGCAGAGCCCTGAGGTATGCCACCAGTTCCCGATTGAACTGGCGTAGGTCAAGGCCATCGCTGTTGATGCTGTTTATGGTCGATACTCCGGCGGTGACATCGTTATTGACGATGTGCTTTACCATCTCTTTGGCTCGCCAGTCGCCGGTAATGCCCAGGATTGTCTGGACCTGCGTCAGGGTGACTTTGTTACCGTAGTAGGTGGTCAACTGCTCCAGGAGGTTTTCCGCGTCTCGCAGGCTGCCGGTAGCGGCCTTGGCGATGAGCCTCAGCGCCTCCGGCTCGATTTTAATGGTCTCCTTCTTGCCGATTTGGGTCAATTTGGTCACCACATCGGCCTGGGATATTCGTCTGAAATCAAAGCGCTGACAGCGCGACATGATGGTGGGGAGCACCTTGTGCACCTCGGTAGTGGCCAGGACAAAGATGACATGCGGCGGCGGCTCCTCCAGGGTTTTGAGCAGCGCATTGGAGGCACTGGTGCTCAGCATGTGTACTTCATCGATGATATAGACCTTGTACCGCGCTTCGTTCGGTGCGTAATTGACCTTTTCCCTGAGGTCCCGGATGTTTTCCACGCCGGTGTTGCTGGCGGCGTCGATTTCAATGACATCCAGAGCTCTGCCCTCGGTGATTGCCTGGCACATCTCACAGGTATTGCAGGGTTCGCCCTTGCCTTCATTGGTGAAGCAATTGACCGCCTTGGCCAGAATGCGTCCGGTGCTGGTCTTGCCGGTGCCGCGCGGTCCGCAGAAAAGGTAGGCATGAGAGACGTGGCCACTAATCAGGGCATTTTGCAGCGTCTTGGTTGCCTGTTCCTGGCCGACCACCTCGGCCAGGGTCTGCGGGCGCCACCGACGGTAAAAGACCTGAGAAGCCATTTTATTTATTATAACCTAATATGCGGTGGCGTTTCTAGGCGGTTGCCGTCCGTTATGAAGTCGGATTTTGGACATCAAATATGAGTGGTTACCATTCCAAAACAAAAAGCCAGCTTTACCGCGTTGGACTTGCGGGTCTTCCTGCCGTAAAGCTGGCTTGTCGGTCTAGTTTGCTTCAGGAAAGCAGGGTGGGTATATCTTTGGAGGCGTCTTCGATGGCTCTCAGCTTGACCTCGGTCTCTTCCTGCCGCTTCTTGAATTCAGGGATAAGCTGAGTGGACTGGTTGTAATACATCCTCACCTTTTCCACATCGCTTAGCTCGGACAGGATGACGGTAACATCAAGCACGCCTCTCTCACGCGGATAATCGCCATTTCTGATAAGTGCTTCCGGCGCAATATCCCTCATGTAATCCCCGAGCGCTTTAACCATATCCATGTTCATCTCTTTACCCGGTGCCGAGATTAGGTACAGGGCTCGCTTTGAATCCACTGGGTTACACTTCAGGGACAGCTCGCTTATGGCCTCGTCCATAGCCTGGATGCCCTTCATGGTTTCATCGCCTTTTGCCCTGAAATCACGCCTTGACTCACGCCGGAACCTGATTAGAGGAATATCCGACTTGCCGTATCCGATTACCGTCCAGCCGACCAGTGTCTGAATGATATCGCCGGCATCAAGCACTTTCGAGGCAATGTACTTGGCTTTCTTCTCTTCCCCGGCACACAGCATGTTGTAGAACGGCTCGGCAATCATGGCATTTATTTTGGCGATATTACCTTTGATTGAAGAATCCTTGCGGACAAATCTCTGGTTATCCACCAGAAATACCGCATCGGCCACGGAATATGAGGACTTCAGGCAGGTGGCGGTATTATATATGGTTCTGTCCTCGGTGGTTTCCTCATGCTCAAAGGGAAGAACAATAAGGTTGTAAATCGGCTTGTCCGCATAGCGCTCTTTAATATGCTGCGTCATCACTGAGACGGCGCCGGAACCGGTGCCGCCAGCAGCGCTGGCAATAAACAGGAATGCGTCTGTCTCAAAGAACCGTTTGGTGGTTCTTATGGCATCGATTACCTTATCGCCGTCCTCTCTGGCAATTTCCGCGCCAAGCTCATTTATTTTGCCCACGCCGTGCCCACCGGTCTTGCGACTGCCAATGAGGATTCGGTGCTGATAGTCCTTTCTGATGCTTGTGAGCCCACTCAGGTCAGCAGCATCGGCATTTACCGCATAGCAGCCGGTGATTATCTCAATGCCACGCGAGCTTCTTGCTTTCTTGTTCAGCCGGGCAAATTCATCTGCTATTCGACCACCACACTGTCCAAAACCTACGACTACTAGTTTCATAGCCCACCTCTAAACATAATAATAGAGTTTAGTTATTTTAAGCATACTTATCATCTAATGTCAATCTCTTTATCCAAAACTACCGCCGAAATTACTAGTAATAAAGTCCCTGGCAATAATGTCATAGCGGAGGCGTAATCTGAAGCTAGCACGCTGTCTATTAATGGCTCTTTTTTTGTTCCGGAAGCCCTCTTTTCCATAAAAAATGTTGAAAAACTATAATACCTATATTAGAATTGTGTAAAACAATCGGGTGTGGGGTCAATGGCGAGAGAAGCACCATCGCGTGAAGCACTGGAAGATGTCGGGCATGATATCACCGATCTTGAAAAAGCAGTTGCCCGGGCGGAACAGCTGAGCCTTGCGGCCAGGGGGGCAGCAGAGGCGACCACTCAGGCTGCGCATAGGGCGATACAACGGGCAGAGCAAATCAGTCAGGAGGCGAAAGAAGCCGCCGAAGCGGCCTCTAGAGCAGCTGAAGAGGCGCTACAGCGTGCGGAAGAAGCAAACCGGGAAATTAGGGAAAGCGCTGAAGCGGCCTTAAGAGCTGCCGAAGAGACGATAAAACGAGCCGAAGAAACTGCCCGCGCTCCAAAGGAAGCATCCAGGGCGATTGCAAAGCGTTTTCAAGAGGCAATCAACCGTGCCGAAGAGATAAGCAAGGAGGCCATGGAAGCGGCAGAGGCGGCATATGTTTCTTCGGAGGAAGGGCTGAATCGGGTCAGCGAGATAGGCAACGAAGCTAAAGAAATTGCCGAATCCGCCGCCAGGACCGCTAAAGAGGAACTTGATAAGGCGGAAGAAGCGGGCCGGATGGCCAAAGAGGCCACCGAAGAATCCATCAGGGTAACCAAAGAAGCTTCCAGCAAAGCAGACAAGGTCAACCGTGAGGCCAGAGAAGCGGCTGAGGCATCGATAAAGGAAGCCAAGGAAGCAGTCGCTAGAGCAGACAGGACCAGCCGGACCACGAAGGAAACGGCTGAGGCAGCGTCAAGGGCGGCTCAGGAAGTAGCACTCAGAGCAGAGAAAATAAGCAATGAGGCTAAGGGACTTGCGGAAACATCGTTGAGAACTTCGCAGGATGCTATCATCCGCGCCGAAGCAGTAGGCAAGGATGTGAGGTTGGCGGCAGGTAATTCTACAAGGGCTTCGCAGGAAGCAATAGCCAGAGCCGAGACAATAAGCAAAGAAAACAGGGCAGTGATAGATGCGGCAGTCGTCGCTACCAAAGAGGCTGTTGACGCGGCAATCGCTGCCTCCAGGGAAGCAGCGGAAATGTCCTCCCGGGAGTTCCAGAAAGCAACCGGTCGGGCAGAAGACATAAGAAATGAGATAGAAGCAGCGCATCAGGGGTTGATCAAGGTCTTTGAAGAGGCGCTGGCTCATGTGGAAACAATGAGCCGCCAGACATTGGAAAAGGCTGAGGAAGCGGTCAGAGCCACTCTGGAAAGGGCTGAGAAGGCGGCCTCAGACTCAGAAGAGGCGATACATCGGGTAGAAGAGGTAAGCCAAGAGGCAAAAGAGACTGCTGAAACCTCTGCTCAGGCAACCCAGGAAGCTGCGGAGACGGCGATTAGAATTGCCCAGGAGGCGACTGAGGCATCAAAAGCTACTTCACAGGAGGCGATAGACCGGGCGGAAGAAATCGGACGGGATGCTAGGGAAGCCAACGAAGCGGCGGCGCAGGCAGCTCAGGAAGCAATAGAGAGAGCATTGCGTATGACCAAGGAAGCGGCGGAAGCAGCGTCTACAGCTTCCCAGGAAGCGATAAGCCGGGCAGAAACGGTTGGCAAGGAAACAAAGGATGCGGCCGAGGAATCGGTCAAAGCTGTCAAAGAGGCCACCAGACTGGCTACCAGTACGGCAAGAGAGGCGACCGAAATGTCGGTGAAGGCCTTTGAAGAGGCGATAAGTCGGGTGGAATCAATAAGCCAGGAGACAAAGGAGGTAACTGAAGAATCAGCGAGAGCCGCCAAAGAGGCTACTAAGGCCACGGTACGTGCGGCCAGGGAGGCCACCGACGAGACAACAAGGGTTGCCAAGGAGGCAGCGGAAACGGCAATAAGGTCGTTTGAGCAGGCTATACTACGCGTTGCCGCCGCCGGTAAGGAAGCAGGAGATGCGGCGGAAGCATCGCTCAAGGCTTTTGAAAAGGCGATCGGGGAAGTTGAAGAACTCCGGGAAGAAGAGGAGGTTGCTGAGGTAACTGAAGGCACTGATGAGGAAGCGGCTGAGGCAACGCTAAAGGCCTTTGCCAAGGCTATTGGCAAGGCCAAAGAGTCCAGTGCGAAGGGAAAATCAAAAGCGGTACGAGGCAAGGGAAATGAAAAGATAGAAGCGCGTTTGGACTTCCTAGCACAAATGTATGAGAAAAAGAAAAACGAACCGAGCAGCGAAGATGACGTTGAGGAGGAGGATGAGAGTAGCGAAGAATAAATCTTGTTGTAACCAATCACGTATCAGTGTATCAGTAATATTAATGCAGGAGGTACTCGATGGCTAATCCCAGGGAACAAACCAAGAAGGTCAGTGGTGAAATCGAAGAAGTAGTTGAGGAAGCGGTCGAAGCCGTTCCTGAAGAAGCTGCACCGCCCAGTGTCGAAGTGGAAGCACAACCGTCCAAGCCACTTGAAGAAGTACTGGGACAGGCCGAAAAGGCTTACGCTGCTTTTATGGAAGCGCAGCGACAGGTGGCCAATGCCTATCGGGCCAACGAGCAACAAATTGCCAAGGCCTACAAGCGTGCCGAGCAGCAGGCGAAGAATGCCTATGATGAGGCGATAAAAGAAGCGATTAGAGCACGTGATGAGAGTGTAGCTGCTGCGCTTAAAGCCCGTGAGGATGCTATCTCCCAGGCAGAGAGAGCGTTCAGGAAGGCAAGAGAGCAGGCAGAGAAGGCATGCGAGGAACAGGTAGAGACGGCCAAGGCCAAGAGGGAAGAGGCGCTCGCCGGAGCCTGGCAGCTACGTGAAGAAACCGTGGAACAGGCCTGGAATATATACGCTAAACTGTCAAGATAGGTTAGGTTGTAAGGACAGGCGGAGTATTCCCTGAGTAGACTGATACATTTGTGTGTGATTGAGAATCTGGTGGTTAGATTAAAGACGGGATATCTTTGAGGGTGACCTCTATTCCCCGGTACTTGTCTTCAATTCCTTCCTGTCTCTTCTTCAGTGCGGTAATAAGGCTGATTGTCTTGGTAAAGTAGTTCCTGATCTTTTCCACGTCACTGAGTTCCGAGAGGATGACGGTAACATCCAGCAGCCCTTTCTCTCTCGGGTAATCACCACTTCTGATGACCGCCTCGGGAGCAAGGCTCTTGAGATAGGTCCCGAGCTCCTTGATGAGGTCGACGTTCATTTCCTTGGGTGGGGCGGAAACCAAGTAAAGCGCTCTCTTTGAATCTATGGGGTTTACCTTGAGTGAGAGACCGCTGATGGCTTCGTCCATGGCCTGGGTTCCCTTCTGCGCTTCCGAGGCCTTGTTTCTGAAATCACGTGTCCGGGTCAGGATTTTCTTGGCCATAGAGATTTCAGAACGTCCATAGCCGATTGCGGTCCATCCGGTCAGCGTCTGTATAATGTCGCCGGCATCAAGTATCTTCGCCCCGATATACTGGTGCTTTTTCTCTTCACCGGCACAAAGCAGGTTGTAAAATGGCGCGGTAATGAGGGAATTGATTTTGGACAGATTACTTCTAATCGAGGCATCTTTCATCACGTATCTCTGATTATCAACCAGGAAGATGGCGTCGGCGACCAGATAAGCAGATTTCAGACACGTGGCGGCATTGTATATGGTCCTTTCCTCGGTGGCCTCTTCATGCTCAAAGGGCAGGATTATGAGATTATATACCGGCTTATCCACATAGCGCTCTTTGATAAGTTGGGTGATAACGGGAAGCGAGCCGGAGCCGGTACCCCCGGCGGCACCAGCTATCAGCAGGAATGCATCTGCTTCGACGAATCGTTTGCTGGTTCTTATCGTTTCGATAATCTTATCGCCATCCTCTTTGGCAATCTCGGCGCCAAGCTCGTTGATTTTGCCGACCCCGTGTCCACCGGTTTTCCGGCCGCCGATTAGTATGCGATGCTGGTAATCCGGCTTGATGCCCGTCAGGCCACTGAGGTCAGCAACATCAGTATTAACGGCAAAGGCATTGGCCATGATATCGATGCCGCGTTGAACGTGCGCTTTACGGTTCAATCGGGCAAATTCATCAGCAATTCGACCGCCACATTGTCCGAAACCAACTATAATTAATTTCATGGTTTACCTTATTTCATTAATTGTGTTATTTTAGGCATTATTTCTACGCAATGTCAATGATGGATTTTTCAAGTACACGTTTGAAGCAGATTGGGTGAGAAATTGGCACAAGAATAGAGTAGAAAAAAGTCCCTCCCTCAAAAGTAACCCTCCTTCTGTTTAGGAAACGGCGGCCATTCCTTCCCTAGCATTAACGTAAGCCATTAGTATACTATAACATCTTTTGCCCGTTTTGTTACAGCCCCTTGCTGGCGATGAAGGCGGTGAGGTCGCCCAGGCGGCAGCTGTAACCCCACTCGTTGTCGTACCAGGCAAGTACCTTGACCATGTTGTCGCCGATGACCATGGTGCTCAAAGCATCGACGATGCTACTGGCCGGATTGCCTTTGAAGTCCATGCTGACCAGCGGCTCCTCGCAGTACTCCACGATGCCCTTCAGAGGCCCGTCGGCAGCGGTTTTAAATGCCTGGTTGACCTGTTCGACGGTTACCTCCTGCTTTAAATCGGCGACGAAGTCTATGACCGAGACGGTGACCACCGGGACACGGAAGGCCATGCCGTGCAGCCTGCCTTTAAGCTCAGGCATAACTATAGTAACAGCATAAGCGGCGCCGGTGGTGGTGGGGATGAGGTTCATGGCAGCAGCCCTTGCCCGGCGCAGGTCCTTGTGCACCATGTCCTGGATTCTCTGGTCATTGGTGTAAGCGTGGATGGTGGTCATCAGCCCCTTGTCCACGCCGAAGTTATCATGGAGCACCTTCACCACCGGAGCGATGCCGTTGGTGGTACAGGAAGCATTGGAGATGATGGTGTGCTTCGCCGGGTCATATTTACCTTCGTTGACGCCGAGGACGATGGTGATATCCTCATTCTTGGCCGGGGCGGATATAATCACCTTTTTGGCGCCGCCCTTGAGATGGGCGGAAGCCTTGGTAGCGTCGGTGAAGAGGCCGGTGGACTCGATGACGATATCTATTCCGTGGTCGCGCCAGGGTATACTGGCAGGGTCTCTTTCCGAGATGACCTTCACCTTATGGCCATCAACGGCGATGGCGTCGTCGTTGGCCTCCACGGTGCCCGGGTATGGCCCGTAAGTGCTGTCCCATTTCAGCAGGTGGGCGTTGGTTTTAGTATCAGCAAGGTCATTGATGGCCACGACTTCCAGCTCACCTTTATGGTACTGGTTGATGGTGCGAAAAGTCAGCCGCCCGATGCGGCCGAAACCATTGATACCTACTTTAGTTGCCATCGTATTCCCTCCCCATGTCTGTAATTTGATATATTGTCCTACCGGTTTATCTTCAAGTGGGTGAATGCTCCCATTCCAGCAAACTGCGCTGCCTGCCCCAGCTCATCCTCTATCCGGAGGAGGCGATTGTACTTGGCGGTGCGTTCGGAGCGGCAGGGGGCCCCGGCCTTGATTTGACCGGCATTGAGGCCAACGGCAAGGTCAGCGATGGTGGTATCCTCAGTCTCACCGGAGCGGTGGCTGACGATTGCCGTCCAGCCGGCTTCCTGCGCCATCCTGATGGCGGATATTGTCTCGGTAAGGGTGCCTATTTGGTTGAGCTTGATAAGGATGGAATTGGAAGCTTTGATATCAATGCCGCGGCTCAAGCGGCCGACGTTGGTGGTGTACAGGTCATCGCCGACCAGCTGCACTTTGTTACCCAGTTTCTGGGTAATGAGTTTCCAGCCTTCCCAGTCGTCCTCGGCCATGCCGTCTTCGATGCTGATAATTGGATAGGCTGAAGTCCATTTTACATAAAAATCCACCATCTCTGTGGAGCTGAGCTTCGCTCCTTCACGTTCCAGCATGTACTGGCCATCCCGGTATAATTCACTGGCAGCCGGGTCGAGGGCGATAAAGCAGTCCCGGCCGGACCGGTAGCCCGCTTTCTCAATGGCATCGAGCACCGCCTCGATGGCATCCTTGTTGGAGGGGAGAGAGGGGGCAAAGCCTCCCTCATCGCCGACGTTGGTGCCCAGTCCACGGTCCTTCAGGACTTTGTGCAGGGTATGGTAGATTTCAGTGCCCATTTGCAAGGACTGGCTGAAGCTGGGAGCGCCGGCAGGGACGACCATGAATTCCTGGAAATCGGCGGAATCGGCGGCGTGCTTGCCGCCGTTCAGGATATTCATCAGCGGCACCGGCAAGATATACTCATTCAACTTGCCGAGATAGCGATAAAGCGTCATATCCATTGAGTCTGCGGCAGCGTGGGCCACCGCCAGCGATGTTCCCAGAATGGCATTGGCCCCGAGACAGGATTTATTGTCGGTGCCATCAAGCTCAATCAGTTTATGGTCAATGGCTTCCTGGTCGGCTGCGGCCATTCCCCTGATGGTGGGCGAGATATGCTCGTTGATATGGTTCACCGCCTGGAGGACGCCCTTGCCGCCGTACCTTTTTTTGTCGCCATCGCGGAGTTCCACCGCTTCATATGTGCCGGTGCTCGCCCCGGAGGGCACCGCCGCCTGCCCGATCGTGCCATCGGAAAGGGTTACTTCTACCTCAACCGTCGGGTTGCCCCTCGAATCGAGGATCTCTCTCCCCCTGACCTGCTCGATGAATGCTCCCTGGCTCATTATCAATCCTTAAACTGGTTCATTTATGGCCTTAAGAGCTTTATCTACCGCATCGGCCGGGTTTTTGGCCAGCACAATTGAGTCATCCGGCTGGCCGTCTCGCGACAGCGACCAGGTATTCAGGCCGATGACCGGTATGCCGTTGCGCAGCGCATGGCCGATTTCGGATAAAGTGCCATATCCACCGCCGATGGCTATCACGGCCTCGGCGCTTTTCACCACTATCACGTTTCTCGCTTCGCCCAGGTTGGTCACAATCGGAATTCGCACGTACTTATTGGCCGTCTGGCGACTGCCTCCGGGGAGAATGCCGATGGTCAGCCCATTCTCGGCGCTGGCTCCTTTACAGGCGGCTTCCATGATGCCGCCCAATCCCCCGCAGACTAGCACTGCCCCTCTTCTCGCCAGTTCATGTCCCACTTCTTCCGCTAGCCTGGCCTCCTCTGGCGTACAGTCGCTGCCACCGATGACGGCAATGAATCTCTTCGGCTCTGTCATATCAAGGAGTACAATTACATAATTATATCATTTAGCCTTTGGCTAGGGCAAAGATGCGAACAGTGGAAAGTCACCATTTTGTGAAATACCGGAAAGCTAATAAGGCAAGTTCAGCAGCGAACAAAACGGTGGAAGCTCGGAAAACATGGCGTGATATCCATTGCGGAAGGAATATGTCCACAACCGAGCCTTTCTCAGCGCCAAGTCTCTCAGCGAGGGTGGTCATGGGGCACCGCCAGTTGTTTAGAATGAGCGCTATGCCCTCAAGGGAAATAGCCCCGATGGCGACGAGGAGAAGCCAGTTGTAGGTTTTGGTAATACTGCAATAAAGAATATAAAACAGGCATATTATCATGAAAAAGAAAATAATGGTGTGGAGTGATTTGATAAGAAGCAGCTTATTGACGCGCATTTCAGGAGGGACCTAATTGTACCTGTTCATCGCTGCGGCCAAGCCTTCGCTGATGAGGCAGGATATGGCTTCGGCAACTATATTTTTAACTTCGGTGGCAACCCGGTTCTCACCGGCTTCAAAGTCACCGAGCACGTGGTCGACGACCTCGGCGTCTTTGTCCCTGCCAGCGCCCATCGCATCGGGACGACCGATGCCTACCCTGATTCGGACAAAGTCGGTGCTTCCCAGCTCTTCAATGATGGACTCGATACCCTTATGCCCGCCTGAGCGACCTCCCTTACGGATGCGGATTTTGCCCAGCGGCAGGTCAAGGTCATCATGGATGATAATTAAATCTTCGGGGCTGATTTTATACCGTTGCACCAGGCGGCTCACCGATAGGCCGCTCCGGTTCATCATGGTCTGCGGTCTGGCCAGTATCACGTTCGTGCCGGCAATTTCTCCCTCAGCAACCCTTGCCTGCCCCTTTTTGTGGGCAAAGCGTATTCCATGCATTCTGGCGAATCGACTGAGGCACATGAAGCCGATATTGTGCCGATTATGGGAGTAGACCAATCCCGGATTGCCCAGACCAACGATTAATTTCATTTCAGGTTTTTTTATTTAGAAGTTTCAGGAACTCTGCTTCGTTCAGTATTCTGGTACCCAGACTCCGGGCACTGGCCAGCTTGGAGCCGGGGTCAGCGCCGACCACCAGGTAGGTGGTCTTTCTGGTCACGCTGCTGCCCGTGGCACCGCCGAGAGTCTTGATTTTTTCCTCGGCTTCCTTCCGGGGAA
>JABAOC010004397.1_pt8 | contig 11757 bp, 9 predicted proteins | sample 7062161 | NCBI WGS metagenome assembly JABAOC01 (sample SAMN14538625, study PRJNA623070) | marine sediment metagenome | biome: marine biome [ENVO:00000428]; feature: marine pelagic biome [ENVO:01000023]; material: deep marine sediment [ENVO:00002113] | place: India: Gulf of Khambhat ... | reverse complement strand
AAGCGTAACTCTCTTTAGTCTGATGCCCGCTCGCCTTACTGGACAAGCCAATAAAGCTTGTAGAAGTGATCGGAATGTCTGACCCCCTCGCGCAGCTGAGAGACGAGTGCCAGCGACTCTTGGAGGAGGCCGCGTCCGAGGCCTACCCTGGGGTAGAGCTGCCCAGCTCCAAGTTCTCCCGGCCCCCAGACCCCGAGATGGGGGAGCTCTCATCAACCGTCTGCTTCCAGCTGGCGAGGAGGCTGAGGCAGAAGCCAGCGGACATAGCCGAGAAGATAGCGGAGGAAGTAGATTCCGGCTCATCAGACCTAATAGTATCGGCGGAGGCCGTGAACGGCTACATCAACTTCAGGGCGGACGCCGGAAACTTCGCCAGGCTGGTGCTCGAGACCGCCGCGAAGGAGGGCGTGGATTACGGTTTCCTCAAGACGCTGGAGCCGGAGAGGGTGATGGTGGAGCACACCAGCGCCAACCCCAACGCCCCCCTCCACATCGGCAACGCCCGGAACTCTATCCTGGGAGCCTGCCTCGCGGAGATGCTCAAGCGGAGGGGGCACGAGGTCGTCGTCCACTTCCTCGTAAACGATGTGGGCCGCCAGGTGGCAATGACTACCTACGGGTGGAAGCTCCTCGGGAAGCCCAGGCCTGAGGGGAGGGCCGAGCTATGGGTGGGCACCATATACGCCGGCGTCAATGTCGTAAACGAGATGATCAAGCTCCGCAGGGGGTTGAAGGAGGCCGAGGCGAAGGGTAGGGTGGCGGAGATAGCCGAGCTCCAAGAGGACTTGGAGAGATATGAGACGGCAGCCGGGGAACTCAAGAAAAGGTTCAGGAACATCTACGACACGTTGTCCGAGGAGTTGCCGCTGGAGGAGGATCCCGAGGCCGAGATCGTCAGGCTGAACACGGCCTACGAGAACAACGAGCCCGAGACGGTCGGTGACGTCCGCCGGCTCGTCGGCTACTGCCTGGAGGGCTTCGAGGAGAGCCTCGGAGAGCTGGGCATAGGCTTCGACTCCTTCGACTACGAGAGCGACCTTGTCTGGAGGAAGGCCGCCGAGGAGGTCCTCGAGGAGCTGGTGGCGACCCCCTATGTCTTCGAGGAAGAGGGCGCCCTTATGCTCGACTGTGATAAGACCGCCGAGGAACTGGGCCTCAAGGAGAGGTGGGGCCTCAACCCGGAGCACGCGATACCACGCCTCGTCCTCGTCCGGAGCGATGGCACCACCCTCTACACCCTGAGGGACATGGCCTACAGCATCTGGAAGTTCGGCCTCGTCGACAGGGTAATCAACGTCATCGGGTACGAGCAGACCCTCGCCCAGCTCCAGCTTAGGATAGCCCTCGCAGCCATGGGGAAGACCTGGATGGGGGACAACCAGCTCCACTACACCTACGAGTTCGTCAAGCTGCCCGGCGTCAGGATGAGCGGCCGCCTGGGGAGGTATGTCACCCTAACGGAGGTAGTCGACCGGGCCGTCGAGCTAGCCTACGATGAGGTGGATAAGCGCTCCTCCCACCTTCCGGAGGAGCAGAAGTGGGAGATAGCCAGGATGGTTGGCCACGGAGCCGTCAAGTACATGATGCTCAGCGTCGACCCGATGAAGACCGTCGTCTTCGACTGGGGGAGGGCCCTGGACTTCGAGACCAGCAGCGCCCCTTTCGTCCAGTACAGCCACGCAAGAGCCTGCAACATACTCAAGAGGGCGGGAGGCCACCCCGACCCGGACTACGGGCTGCTCACAGATTTGAGGGAGAAGGATCTCGTCATGATGCTCGCTGGGTTCCCGGAGGTCTTCGAGGGGGCCGTGACCGAGCTCAAACCAGGGGACATCGCCTCGTTCGCCAATACTCTGGCCGACAAATTCAACAGCTTCTATGCGGCGTTACCAGTCATTAAGGCCAGATCGCAGGGGCTGGTCGGGGCGAGGCTGATGCTGGTGGAGGCGGTGCACGTCGCCCTGAGGAACGCCCTGACCCTCCTCGGCATAGCTGCCCCCGAGCGGATGTGACTCTGAAGGGGGAGGGTTTTATTACCGTTCTGTTTATATTTATGCGATCTGTGGATATTGGAGGCGGATGGTATTGAACCTGCTCAAACTTAGGCTCTCGATGGCCGGGACCATCGCGGTCATCATCGCAATCTCGACCCTTGGGCTCAGCCTCGTCCTGGGGCTGATGGGCCAGCTCAACCTTTACAGCCTGATCTTCATGGTGGCTCTCTTTAATATCATCCAATGGCTCCTCGCCCCATACCTCGTAAACAGCCTCTATGGTGTCCGTCGGCTTGAGGAGGGCGAGATGCCCGATCTACATCGCTCCGTTGAGCAGCTTTCGAAGAGGTCCGGCATAAGGATGCCCAAGCTCATGCTCTCTAAAATACCCATCCCGAACGCTTTCGCCTACGGCTCCCCCCTCACGGGTAACCACGTCGCCGTGACCCAAGGGCTCCTGAACACCCTGGAGGACGAGGAGGTGGAGGCGGTGATCGGTCACGAGCTCGGTCACATAAAGCACAGGGACGTCCAGGTCATGATGTTTATCTCCTTCCTACCCTCGCTTTTCTACATCCTTGCTAGGTCCACCCTGTTTTCCAGGTACTACGGCGGGAGAGACCGGAGGGACGCCGGTGGCCTCGCCATCGTCGGCGGCATATCGATGCTCGTCTACTTCTTCCTACTGCTCTTCAACCTCGGCTTCAGCCGCCTCAGGGAGTACTACGCCGACCAGCACAGCACCTCGATCGTCAGCGATGGGGCACGCAAGCTCTCGGAGGGTCTGGCGAAGATCTCGTCGGGGACATGGAGGCTGCAGAACTCCTACCAGGGGAGCCTATCCTTCAGCGGCTTTAAGACCCTTTTCATATCCGACCCGGACAGGGCGGGCAGGGACGCAGCCGAGATCCACCGGCTCAGGTACGGAGGAGATGACGAGGAGCTTGTACGCGGGATCATCGGCAGGAGGGTCGGTTTCATCGACAACCTCGGGGAGCTCTTCTCGACCCACCCAAACATAGTGAAGAGGCTCCGGGCCCTCAATCAATAGGGCCCTTTTCCCTGTCGAGGAGGGCCCTCAAAGTATCGAAGTCCTCCCCCAGATTTTCGTACAGCTTCTGGTTGTAGAGAGCGGCAGCGGGGTGGTAAAGCGGAAATATTGTTGTCCGACCCCACTGGGCCTCGGCCTGGAAAACCCTCCCATGGACCCTCCCAATGCTCTCCCTCTTCAGCCCGTACCTCCTCATGATGTAGCCCATGGCCGAGTTACCCATGGGGGCGATGATCATGGGCTCGATGATCCCCAGCTGCTCCTCCAGGTGAATCGCGCATGCTCCTACCTCACCTGACTTGGGCCGCCTGTTTTTCGGCGGTCTGCACTTCAATATATTCGTAATGTAGACATCTCCACGCTGCAGGCCGATGCGGTCCAGTAACGTATCGAGCCTCTTACCTGCGGAGCCGACGAAGGGCTCGCCCTGCTCGTCCTCCTTCCTCCCCGGGGCCTCGCCCAAGAAGACGACCGGGGAGTCCAAGTCGCCCTTACCAGGAACCGGGTTCTTCCTCGATTCACACAGCCCGCATTGGCGGCAGCTGGCAACCTCCTTTACCACTCTCTCCATTCGTTCCTCTTTCGAGACGCGCCCCAACGGTAGATCGATAAGAATATTGATCGCACGCTATATGACTTCGGATTCTCCTGGCAGATCGGAGCATCACAGAATTAGAGCTGATGCTGTGGGCTGAACGCGCCACGCTAAAATATGTTGGTGTCGTTAGGAGTCAGGTTGACGTGGAAGTTTGTCGAAGACGCAGATAGGGATCGATGAATACGAGCTCGAGTACGATACCAAAGACCCATACGTGGCTAGAGGCCTCAAGATCGCCTACTCGGATCGACTAGCAGAGAACCTCATGCCGGTCATCTACGATCCGAGGGGGTGCGGCAGGGAGCCCTTCCCGCCTGAGCTCATGGCCTACAGGTTTGTCGTCGACCAGAGTCTTCGTAAGATCTGTGCCCTATACGAGGTCTACTGGAGGAGGCAGGACTGCACATGGAGGGAACTGAACAAGGACCACGACCACGACTATGAGCAGGTCCAAGTACATCTGGACATGGAATCCGGTGGAGTCGAGAGGGTAGTCGTCTCTTCCGTAGGATCCGTGAAGTGCGGTGGACACGGTGTTGAGATCTACGCCGATGTTCCCAACGCGAGAGCGGAGGAATTGGAGTACACCACCTCCCCGATGGGGATGTTCCCGTGGGGTGGGTCCATGGGCAGGGAGGGCGTGACCCAGATGAGGTGGATACCCATCGACCGTCTTTCCTTCGAAAGTGGTAGACCCGCCGTCGTCGTCCTCAACTGCTACCACGTCTTTACCGGCCTCAAGCGGAGGAGCGTCCCAGAGGGGTGGGCCAGGCTGGAGCCCCCGCTGGGAAGACTGGACCGTAGGCTGCTCGATAAGTGGTACTACCACCACAAGGAAAATAGATTCGGCCACGATCTCTCCAAGCCCATGAAGGAGCCCTGTGTCTATTACTACCCTCCTCCTGGGGACTGGAAGGCGAGGCTTATCTATAGGATGCTCAGCTTGTATTTCTCAATCAATCAAATAATAAATCGTGGAAGGGCATGAGCGACGGCTGCGTTCAACTCTGATACCAATGACAACGCCGAGCGCGTGGCCCGACTTAGGCGGAGCGTCTTTCGTACCACCTATATATAAACTAATGGGGCCTGACCAAAGGATGCAAAATTATCCAAAGGCGCGGAGTCTGTTTAAACGCGACGCATGGGGTCGAGCTACTCCCTTCTTTCCACTATCGTGTATAATATGTATACGGAGAAGAAGACGAGGATCCACATGCCCGCTATGATAAACGGGTTTAAGAAGCCCCCTAAGAGCGGTCCCTCCCTGCCTTCGAAGGGCGTAAGGGTGACAGGGTTGAGCAAAGCCGTGACAGGCGCGTAGTCGTCCGTTAATATTATGGCTTCATCTGCTAACCCCTCGGGTTCGAAGATGGTCTGGGCGTATATGACCAGAGTGTCGCCTCGCTCGGGGGAGCTTGCGGCCTTGTTGAGTAGGTCGGATCCGTTAAGCCTAGTCGGGGTCTTGGTCGCTATCAGGATTATGTTTTGGACCATCGACATGGAGCTGCTCCTGGTCCTGAACAGGTAGATCTGGGGGAGGATCTCTCCCACAGTCCTATACTCTGCCATGAGTAATTCAGAGGTGTCCCCGACCAGCGATGATATGAGGTTGGAGACTATTACGCCATCATCGGTCAGGTGCTCATCCAGCTCCTCGAAGAACTCCATGGTCATGAGGTGGAAGGGAACATATGTCTTTGAGTAGGCGTCCAGTATTATAGCGTCGTATATACCTGCGTCGTCCAGAAATGCGCGGCCATCCTCAACGAAGACGTCGAGACGTGGGTCCTCGGACACATTGAAGTACTCCCTGGCGACCCTTACGACCTCGGGGTCGACCTCCACCACATCCATAACGATGTCGGGGTAGTACTCCAAGAATTGTTTGGGCCCTGAGAATCCGCCCCCGCCGATGAAGAGGACCCTTTCGATCTCGGGGTTGAACAGGAATGCTAGGTTGAAGTAATCTGTGTACCGGAACACGGCGCTATTGGACCCGTTCAGGTACATAGCGCTTTGTGGCAGGTTATTGAGGTAGAGGGTCCGGACGCCTCTGCCAGTGTTGTCGATCACAGTCAGCGTATTATATGGGGTGTCCCTCCTATACACGACCGTCCCGCTGCGCGTTGACATGGCTCCCCCTATCAGAACATAGGGCGTCGTGAGAAGGGGTATCAGCAGGATGAGGAAGAGCCTTTCTTTCCAGGTGAAGCCAATTAGTGACACTAGTATTAGGACTACGCCCAGAGAGAAGATGATCTGCCGTACGCCAAACAATGGGATGAGGATGAAGACCGTGAAGAACGTCCCAAATATGCTCCCCCCAGTCGAGATGGAGTAGAGGCTACCCGAGATGCCTCCCAAGTTGTAGAGGCTCTTGGCCGCCATCTTGATCGAGTAGGGGGAGACCATGCCCAACAGGGTTGTCGGAGCCGCTAGCAACAGGAAGGAGGTCAGCACCGGACCATACCGATCGCTAAACCCCAAGTTGTAGACGGCTTCAAGGATAAAGGGGGAAGAAGTGGGAATCATGAGAATGAGGAGACCGGAGACGAGGATTATCAATGTGAACGTACTATAGCTTGGCCGCCTGTCTGCGAGCCTCCCCCCGATGTAGTATCCCATGGCGAGAGCGGTCATGACAACTCCTATCAAGCTACCCCAGACGAAAATGCTGTCACCGAAAGTGGGGGCGAGTAGCCTGCTACCAACGAGCTCCAGCGCCATCACTACGGCCCCTGACACAAAAACAGTGAACCTGATAACCCAGATCGAGCCCCGCCAATCAGCCATGGGTTGATCAATTAACGTTCAAGCGCATCTTAAATTGATTCCTTATTCACTCGCGCGTGGTGGCCCTTAAATCTCGCGCGGTACAATGATGAGGAGCGCGCTGGCGATGGTATCGAGGAAATTGGTAAGGCACGTTACTGTGTGCTCACGTGCGGTTTTTTAAAAGACTGAGGGTATGTTTCGAGGAGTTTAGGGCTACGTTGAAATAGGTACGCGCATATGGAAATAGAAAATACCCTTGCTCGCTCGAAGAAACGCGATAGATTCTCATCTTATGCAATATACAATATTCTTAACCATTTTGTCAAACGGGGTTATTTTTTGGCCGTAATATCTTTATATTACCTATCGTATTATTCCGATATTATTTGTCTCTGTCGTAGAACAGATCCATATTCCTTAGCATCTTTGGCCATCCATGTTAACTTCAACCAAGATCCGGAGCGTGGAATTGCATGTCTGATGAACCGACCCTGAAGACGAAGACTGACGTCCTCGACCTGGTCATCGGCTTTATTATGGATCACGAGAAGCAGATGGACCGGATGATAGGGAGGCTAGAGAGGATCGTGGATAGGCTGTCTAGGAATAGCCGCCGAATGGAGAGTTCCCTCACCCGTCAAGACTCCGCCGCGTATCAGCCGACCATCTTCAAACTGTCCGTCAACAACCCTGACAGATACGAGAGGATAAGGTCGATCAAGATCGAGTGGGAGACAGAGGAGAAGGAGTACACGCCGGAGCTTTCAGAGATCGACACTATTCTGGATAAGATAGAGTATACCTTCCGGGACAAACGATAATATTTTTATCAACTACTAACAGCCAGAAACGCCTTAATCCTAGAGGGAAGTCTTTTCATCCAATGAGGTTCCTCAGCGACGAGGAGTACAAGAGGTACTGGGATGAACTCGAGGGTTTGAGAAAGTCCATCGCTCTGGACCTAGCCATAGCCAGATCCGCGCTCATCCTAGACGTGGCCTGCGGCTGGGGCTACTACACTTTCCAGCTCGCCTCGAATAACCCTTTCGGGATTGTCATCGCGGTGGACATCGTCCCCTCGGCCTTCACAAACATGTGGAGGAAACAGCGAGCCATGGGAGCTCTCGGAGACATCGAGCCTCTAATGGCCGATGCCACCCACCTGCCGTTGAGGGACGGGTCTTTCGACCTCGCTACGAGCTTCCTGGGCATGAGGGACATCCACATGACCTTAGGGATGGAGGGCGTGAAGAGGGCGATAAGGGAACTAATCAGGACATCTAGGAAAATGGGATGTATCGCCCTAGCCGTGACGCCCCCGGACATCGCAGACTCCGAGGAGCTGAAGGTCGCCATAGAGGTGGAAGGCGCGGTGTTCGACGCGAAGTCGATGCCGTCCACGTTCTTCAGGGAGCTATTCCGAGTGGAGGACGTAAAACTCATCAGCTCTAAGTCGTACAGCACCGGCGTCAAGATGACCGCCGATCAGACGAGGACGGAACTGATGGACGGCATCAGGATCGCCAGGGAGATCTACAAGAGGAATGTACCGGAGTTCGATGAGGTCTGGAGAAAGTATGGTCCCATTATCGAACGGCACGGGTACGGGATGTACTCGAATATCACTGTCTTCGTCGGTAAGAGACTCTAGAGCACACCATCACTTCTGAGCCTATCGATCTCAGATTCCGACAGACCCACCAGTTCTTTCAGGATCGCTCCCGTGTCCCCTCCGAGGTCAGGGGCGGGCCCCTTCGGAGATGGCCAGGTCTCCGACATCTTCACCGGGTTGCCCAGCAGCCTCACCTTCCCCAAGCCTGGTTGATCCAGCTCGACAATCATCCCCCTCTCCGCGGCGATGTGGCGGTCTTCCACGACGTCCTCTACGCTGTAGATGGGGCAGGCGGGCACCCCATGATCGGTCAACAGGGAGACGATCTCCGCCACCCCCCTTTTCGAGGTCCACTCTTCTACACTGGGTTTCAGGATCCCGTGGTTCTTGACTCGCCCAGGATTGGTTTCAAACCTTTCGTCCTCCATGAGGTGAGACATCCCCGTGGCGTCGATGAACCGGCCCCAGACCGCGTCGTTCGCGACGCCGATGATGACCCACCCTTCGGCCGCCTTGAAGGAGTCATAAGGGTAAACGAACTCGTACCGGTTCCCAATGCGGGTTGGGACCTCCCCGTCGACGAAGAACTTCATGGGAATGTTCTCCAGAGACGCGAACACGGAGTCCACGAGCGCTACATCTACCATCTGACCACGCCCCGTCCTCTCACGAGCCTGCAGGGCCGCCAGGATGCCGATGCAGCAGAAGAGTGCGCTGAGCACATCCCCGATGGCTGTGCCCGTCCTCGTTGGGGGAGAATCGGGCCAACCCGTGACGCTCATGAGGCCGCCCATCGCCTGGCCGATGATGTCGTAGCCAGGGCGGTCCCTGTACGGACCGGTCTGACCGAAGCCCGAGATCGAGGCGTAGACGAGGCGGGGGTTGACCTTCCTGAGGGTCTCGTATCCCAGCCCGAGCCTTTCCATGGTCCCGGGCCTGAAGTTCTCGAGGAGCACGTCGAACTTCTTCGCCAACTCGATGAATATCCGCTTACCATCGGGGTTCTTCAGGTTGAGGGAGATGCTCCTCTTCCCCCGGTTCAGGTTCACGTAGTAGAGGCTCTCACCCTCCTTGAAGGGCGGGAACTCCCGGGAGTCGTCGCCCCTCCCAGGGATCTCCAGCTTGATGACCTCGGCGCCCATGTCGGCGAGGAGCATCGTGCAGTAGGGGCCTGCAAGGACTCGGCTGAGGTCGAGGACCCTGACGCCCAGTAGCGCCTCCGATCTGGCGACCATGCGATCGATTAACACGATCGAGCCTAAAAGATGAGGGGTCGCTCTTCATTCCATACATTTATATATAACGCTACAGAGATGTGTAGCGATAAATTTGCATAGAGGATTGATGATAATTAAGGACCCTGAGGTCGCCAAGCTATTCGCAGATGATACGAGGCGCCAAATTCTGCACATTCTCAGGAGGCACGAGCATTCAACCACCGAGCTCGCTAAAGCTCTCGACAAGAGCCACTCGAGCATCATCCACCACCTAAACCTCCTCAAGGATGCCGGCCTGGTCGAGGAGACGCGGACAAAGAAGGTGAGGAACATGGTGGTCTCCTACTACAGGAGCACCGCCCATAGATTCATGATCTCCTACTCCCTGAGCGAAGCCCTCAACCAGGAGGGGGAGACGGCCCCTTGGCAGGAGGGCATGCTCCAGGCCACGATGGACGGCCTCGAATCGTTCGGCCTTTCCTTGACCGAGGAGGACAGAGAAAAAGCACGTAGGCTCATCAGCACCTTCTTCCTGCGGGATCAGAAGGCCTTCGAGGAGACCCTAGAGCAGCGGCTTGAGCCATTGACCCCGAGAAGAGCGCGCAACTTCCAGATAGTCAGGCTCCTCAAGCAGATCAGGCTCTCGGAGGATCCTGAGTACGCCAAAGTCGTAGGCGAGCTGAAGGAGCTGCTGAAACCCTCAGACGCAGACTAGGAGAGTGACAAAGATTGATGTATAGACAAAGTCAAACCGAGAAGAGGAGGAAGCCTGGGGGGAGGAACTTCAGGCGCGTGTTGAAGTACATAACCCAGTTCTGGCAGCTTAAGGCGATCATGGCCCTCGTCGTGTTTAGCACCGTACTGAATCTCCTATCGCCGGCGATCATAGGGAGTATCATAGACATCGTTAAGATGGCGGCCGAGGGCTCGGAGTTCGCTCCTGGGCCTGGTATGGGGGGGCTGGTGTACGGCATCCTGAACCCGATAGCGGCCTGGGCCTCGAACTCTTTCAACATGGACCCGGGCATCGCCGTCCTGGGTGTCTTTTCGCTCTCGCTGGTGACCTTGGCCGGGTTAACGGGGCTCTTCAACTACATCCAGCGTTACGCATCCGCCTGGGTCTCCCAGATGGCGACCTTCAACCTCCGGAACGATCTCTACAACTCGCTGCTTGACCAGTCCTTCAGCTTCTACGACCGTCAGAGGACGGGGCAGCTTATGTCTAGGGCGACGAGCGACATCGGCCAGGTCGGTAGGTTCTACAGCTTCGGGCTGAGGATGATCGTCTCGTCCACGCTGACGGCGGTGCTCGTCGTATACTCCATCTTCTCAATCAACGGCCTCCTAGCCCTCCTCTCCCTCATCCTGGTCCCATTCACAATGTACACCGTCCGCCAGTTCGCCACCAAGATTCGCCCACTCTGGGACACGATGAGGCAGCAGTACGGTGAGATAACCTCGGTGTTCCAAGAGAACCTCATGGGGATAAGGGTCGTCAGGGGCTTCGCGATGGAGCCATACGAGGAGCGGAAGCTCGAAGGCGAGCTTGGGACATACTTCGACACAAACGTCGAGGCGGCGAGGGTGCGCGCATTCTGGCTCCCCCTATCGACCCTCATAACCACGCTAAATGTCATCCTGATCCTCTGGTACGGGGGCAACCAGGTCATCAACGGGGTCCTCACTCTCGGTAGCCTCGTCGCATTCTACTTCTACATCGCCCGTCTAAGAGGACCCATCAGGATGGTGGGTATGATGGCCTCATCGATCCAGAGGGCAATGGCGGCAGCGGACCGCATCTTCGAGATCATCGACGCAGAAGTGGAAGTCTCCGACAAGGAAGACGCGATAGAGCTGGGCGAGGTTGAGGGCCAGATCGTCTTAGAGGACGTCGGATTCAGCTACGACGGGGAGAACCTCGTGCTTAAGGACATAGACCTTGAGGCGAGCCCAGGGAAGACCGTGGCGATCCTCGGGGCGACGGGCTCAGGGAAGAGCACCATAATCAACCTCATCCCCAGGTTCTACGACGTCACCCAGGGGAGGATCACCGTCGACGGCCATGACCTAAGGGACGTCACAATCAAATCCCTCAGACGGCACGTCGGGATCGTCAGGCAAGACCCATTCATATTCTCCACGAACTTCAGGGAGAACATTGCCTTCGGCGTCGAGGAAGCCAGGCTTGAGGACATCAAGGAGGCGGCCCGCAAGGCGAAGATAGCCGACTACATAGAGTCTCTCCCCGAAGGATATGATACGACCATCGGCGAGAGGGGCGTGACGGTCTCTGGGGGACAGAAGCAGAGGCTCGCCATAGCTAGGGCGCTGCTGAAGAACCCGAAGATCCTCATTCTCGACGACTCGACATCTAGTGTCGACACGAGCACGGAGTTCGAGATACAGCAGGCCCTCAGGGAGCTCTTCGAGAACAGGACCACGTTCATCATCACCCAGAGGCTCTCGTCGGTCAAGGACGCCGACTACATCGTCGTCCTTGAGGACGG
>JABAOC010010965.1_pt1 | contig 11760 bp, 8 predicted proteins | sample 7062161 | NCBI WGS metagenome assembly JABAOC01 (sample SAMN14538625, study PRJNA623070) | marine sediment metagenome | biome: marine biome [ENVO:00000428]; feature: marine pelagic biome [ENVO:01000023]; material: deep marine sediment [ENVO:00002113] | place: India: Gulf of Khambhat ... | reverse complement strand
CGGTGACTGCCTGGGTGACCATGGACATATTCAAAAATGGACCATGTACGATGTTATCACCCGCGTTCCTCTCATTGTCTGTGCTCCGAAGCATTTTCAGGGCGGGCGCACCGTCGAGCATCTGTATCAGCAGTTTGATATCGCGCCGGCAATACTCGAGCTCGCCGGAGCAAAAAGCCCGGAAACCTGGGAAGCCAGATCCCTAATGGCGGCCCTGAATGAAGAAGCCAAGGATGGCGGCCGTGAATATGTTTTTGCTGAACAGAGGCAGGACCCCATTAATTCCGTCGTTTCCGCTGCCGAATTCATAACCATGGTTCGGGGTAAAGACTGGAAACTGGTCCACTATCTGGGCGATGATGACTATGGGGAACTCTATGACCTTCAAAATGATCCAGGTGAGCACCGCAATTTATGGACAAATCCGGACTATGAACAGAAAAGGGATGAATTGCTGAGAGTTTTACTCAACTGGCGCATGAGAAGCGACACGATAACCGCCGATTGGGGGAAATCTTGGCGGTAACGGCTCTCGAAATACTCCGTGCTGCCCATTCGAAGCCTGCAATTTGGCATAGTCGGGGGGAAGTCCTCCCATTGAAACCTCATCGTGAAGACACGCGGGAGAGGGACCAACCCTCTCCAAGTCATCCTCTGAGTTGGAAGACATCGATACTGTGCGAAAAAATCGTATTCACCAGAGCAAACCTTTTTCTCTCCTCATAAAGCCCACCTCCGCTGACTGCAACCTGAGCTGCGAATACTGTTTCTACCTCGACCGAAGTGCTCTCTATCCGAAAACAAAGCGTCATCGCATGAGCGATAGGGTCCTCGAGCGAATGATTGCGAGTTACATGGCAACGGCTCAGCCGGTCTATTACTTCGGATGGCAGGGTGGTGAGCCAACGCTCATGGGCCTAGAGTTTTTCCTTAAAGTGACCGAGCTTCAGAAAAAATATGGCCGGCGAGGTGTAGCGGTATCAAACGGACTGCAGACAAACGCAACCCTCATTGACGATGAAATGGCAGCTCACTTTTCAAAATACCGGTTTCTCGTGGGCGTCAGTATCGATGGCCCCGGTGAAATACACGACCGCTACCGGGTTCATTCAGCCGGTCGGGGATCTCATGCGGATGTCCTTAGGGGGATTGACTGCCTGAAACGGCACAATGTGGAATTCAACGCACTTGTTCTGGTGAGCTCAGCGAACGTAACTCGGGCAAAAGAGCTCTATCACTATCTCCGCGATCTCGGGATATACTACCACCAGTACATTCCATGCGTGGAATTTGACAATAACGGCCAACCCTTGATTTTCACCATTTCCGCCAAACAATGGGGCGATTTTCTCTGCGATATTTTTGATGAGTGGATAAAGTGGGACACCCGTCGGGTCTCCATCCGCTGGTTTGACTCCATCATATCGTACCTCGTTGAAGGCAGGTTCACGGTTTGCCAGATGGAGCAAAACTGCTGTCAGTATTTCCTCATTGAGTATAATGGAGATATCTATCCATGTGATTTCTTCGTCCGCCCCGAACTGAAGGTGGGTAACATTTGGGATGCTTCCTGGCCGGAGTTACTTCAATCCCAGATATACTCGGACTTCGGCGCCCAGAAAGCGCAGTGGCACAAAGAATGCGATAACTGTGAGGATTTGCCGTATTGCTCAGGGGACTGCCTCAAACATCGGCTGTTTCACGGAACAAAGCACCCTAGACAGTTGAGCTGGCTATGCCATGGCTACAAACGGTTTTTCCAACGCGCCCTTCCGGGACTGAGAAACCTTGCCGATACGATAAAAAAGGAGAGATTTGAGGCGAGAATGCAGGGGGGCCGCCTGGATTCATCAAGTAAGATTGGCCGGAACGAGCCATGTCCTTGCGGCAGCGGCTCGAAATATAAGAAGTGTTGTGGCCGATTGACCCACTAAATCCCCTCGGTCGCATCTCTCACTCCATCGATTAAGCCCTCTCGCTTTCTACAGACCTCAAAAAATGCTTATGGCCCCGATGGCCCACCCTTCATTCGCCTCCAGGCCAATGTAAAAATCGATAGTCCCGTCAGGATGATAAAAGTCAAAGAGATGGGGCTGGAAAAGAAGATGGCAAAGCTACCGCCCGAAACAACGAGGGACTGTCTCAGCGGCTCTTCCACCATGGGCCCCAGGATAAATGCAATCAAAAAGGGAGGAATCGGAAAATCAAGCTTCCGCATACAATAACCCAGGATACCGAAGAAGAGCATAGTCTTCACATCAAATAGGCTATTCTGGATAGCGTAGGAGCCTACTACGCAGAGGATGGAGACAATGGGAAACACGATGTTTTTTGATATACTGGCAATTCGAGCAAATAACCTGATGCCAGCATTGGCTATCATGAAATTTGCTATGTTCCCAATGATGAGAGCGACAAATATCCCATAGATCACATCGGGATGCTTCCCGATAAGTTCTGGCCCCGGAACCAGTCCCTGAATGAGAAAGGCACCCAGCATCACCGCGGTGACTGAATCCCCCGGAATACCGAGGGTTAACAGGGGGATTAACGTTGCCCCGCAAACCGCGTTATTGCCCGCCTCTGCTGCTGCAACCCCTTCCAGGGATCCGGCACCGAATTCCTCGGGGTTCTTCGATCCCCTTTTTGCCATGCCGTAGCTGATGAATGAAGAGATGACCGAACCGATACCCGGAATGGCACCGATAAAAGTACCCACGATCGCCGACCTGAAAATGGTCTTGCTGCAGCCCTTCAGTTCCTGGAAGTCTACACGGTTGTCTTCTGCCCTCAGGGATCTCTTCAATACTACGCTCTCTGCCCCCCGGACCTTCTCCTCAACCTGAACGAGAATCTCGGGAATGGCAAAAAGACCGATCAATACCGGAATCAGGGGAAGGCCCTTGGTCATTTCCAGGGAGCCAAAGGCAAATCGAGTTGTTCCGGTCATAAAATCCATTCCCACGGATGAAAAGAGCAGTCCCAGAGACGCCACCAGTAAGCCCTTGACGAGAGATTTCCCGGAGACTAATGCCACAATTGTCAGGGCCAGAATAAGCAAGGTGGTTAATTCAGGAGGACCCAGCTTTAAGGCGATGATAGCCAGAGGTGCAGCAACGAGGATTAAGACTATGTCGCTGAACGTATCGGCCATAACCGAGGCGTAGATGGCCATTTTTAAAGCTTTGAGGCCCTTCCCCTTCTTCGCCAATGGGTAGCCGTCCAGGGCAGTTGCCGCCGCAGCCGGGGTGCCGGGTGTATTGATCAGGATGGCCGTGATGGACCCCCCGTAGATACCGCCCTTATAGACCCCAATCAACATTGCCAATCCAGCCACGGGGTTCATCTTGAATGTTATGGGAACCAGGAGGGCAACGGACATGGTTGCTGTAAGACCGGGTATTGCCCCGATAAATATCCCTGCAGTTACACCGATAAAGACGGCGAGGATATTCGGCCAATGAAAAAAAACGTGGAGCCCCAGCTGGAAGTTTTCTACGAAGTTTTCTAACATGGTCCCCTTTTCAGGATAAAAATTTACCCTCGGGCAGGATGATATACATAATGTAGCGGAAAAAGCAGAAAAGGCCGGTGGTGGTTAGAATCGCCACTGAGAGGATCAGGAGCCAACGCCTTTCCCCGAAGTACCACATCAAGATGATTAGGGCCAGGGGGGTGATCACAAGATAGCCGAGTATCCCAATGAGATAGACGTAAACCAGGATGATCGTGAACGTTGTGATCACCCTGGCCCTGCTTCCTATTCCCAGTGCCCGCCGATCCTGGGCGACATCTTTTGGCCGGAGGCCAAAAAAGATGAGAACGGCGCTGAATCCGGCGATGAGGAATACGGATATTTTGGGGAAAACCGCAGGAGATAGCCCCATCGACGCATCGTATCGCATCAGCTCCTGGATCTCGATGGGGATGATGAGGTAAACCACAACACAAAAAACGAGCAACACCCCACCGACAACCACGTCAGGATGGATTCGCCTCATGCCGCTTTGCCCGACCCCTCACTTCTTTCTCAGCAAACCCATGGACTTTACAAAGCCGGGGAAGAAAGCCTGGAGCTTCGCGCACTTCTCATTGAACTCCTCGGGGCCTAAGTAGACAATGGGCATCTCCATTTTTTCCATCATGCTTTTGAAAGATTTGTCCTTGGCAACTTTTTCAAAGATCTCTACGATTTTTGCTTTTACCGGCTCAGGAGTGCCCTTCAGGCACGCAACGCCCCACCAGACATCGGCCACCATATCGGGATACCCCAGCTCCGGAAACGTGGGAACATCGAGACCGGGAAATCTCTCCTTGGCCAGTACTGCCATACCCTTCAGGCTTCCCGCTTTGACATAGGAGGCATCCTGCATGACCGAAATAAGCCCGTCAATGCGTCCAGCCAATAACTCCTTTCTTGCAGGCGCATTCCCCTTAAACTGGATAATGGTAAATTTCGCCTTTGCCAGTTCTTGAAGTCGCAAGGTCATCAGGTGAGGCAGGTTTCCAAAACCAGTGGTCCCAAACTTCACCTTTTTCGGATTGGCCCTTGCATGTTCCATCAGCTCTTTCGCGGTTTTCCAGGGAGAATTGATGTTGCCAACCATAAGTTGCGGTGCGCTCACCAGCTGAACGAGAGGTTCGAAATCTTCCAAGCTATAATCAACTTTTACCTGGAGCGGATTGATGATAAGTGGCCCCTGAAGAGCTGCTAGGAGCGTATAGCCATCGGGCTTCGCCTTAGAGGCAAAACTCGTTCCTACTGTCCCCCCTGCACCGGGCTTGTTAACCACAATGAGAGGTTGGCCCCAGTATTGATGAATGACGGCTGACGCAGCCCGAAATATAACATCTGTTCCACCGCCAGCAGCATACGCAACAATCATAGTGACCGGTTTCTTCGGGTAGTCCGCTGCCTCGCCAATAGTGAGGGGCGCAGTAAGAAGACAGATGACCGCTATAGAGATAAGAAAAAGCAATACATTTTTCCTCCCCAACATGTCTTTACCCTCCTTTCTGATTTTTTGACACCTTCCCGAGTATAATTTTGGCTCTCTTTGTTTGTCAATGAATTTCTCCTCAAGACAACGAAATAGGTAAGCAGATGCCTCCAATGAGGGGGCCACACCTGGGATAGAACCGAAATGCGGAGATCTCAGGGAGCGAGCATTTTCTGCTATAAGATTTCCTGCTTACCCACGAGAATGGGAACCCAATTCGGTTGACACGCGGCACGTTGCTTGGTAGTAGGTAATCATTGTTGGGTTTTGTCCCTTCAAAGGCTCAACGCATAGGGCGGTCAATTTTATATGGGAGCTCTTTGGTATGCATGAGAGGCCAAATGTTCTCGTCGCGGCACCCGCCGTGAATGATGAACAAATCATGGTGTTAAAGAACGCAGGGTGCGAGGTACTGGTTGCTGAAGAACCCTATGAAGAGAGTATCAATAAATTGCTCCCCACGTGTCATGGCCTTTGCCTGGGTACTTTTAGGATTGCAGGGGATCTTTTGCAAAGGTGTCCTCATCTCATTGTAGTGGCTCGCCATGGCGTCGGGACCGACAATGTGGACGTGGAAGCTGCCACGCGTCTCGGTATTTACGTTACCTGCACCCCTGGCGCCAATGCTAACGCCGTTGCTGAATTTACCATAGGAACCGTGATCTGCCTGTCGAGATCAATCATTGAGGGTGATCGTGGCCTGAAAAGAGGGGAGTGGAGGCACCCATCTCTATGGGGATGGGAGCTTTCGGGAAAAACGATGGGTATCATCGGGCTCGGGCGGGTGGGACAAAAAACGGCCCGTTTGGCCAATGCCTTCGGAATGGAGGTCTTGGCTCACGATCCTTATCAGGACGATTCGATATTTAAGGCGGCGAATGCAACAAGAACTGATTTAGAGGAGTTAATATCTCGCTCACAATACCTCTGTTTGCACACGAACTTGACGAAAGAGACGAGAGGGCTGCTCGATCAGCGCAAATTGGAAATGATGCCGAAAGGCTCATACGTAATCAATGTGGCTCGAGCAGAAATCTTAGATTCCAAGGCACTGAAGATTCTATTGGACAACGGGCATATTGCAGGAGCCGCAGTAGACGTCTTTGAAGAAGAACCTCCAAAAAATTGGGAACTCGCAGCTCATCCCAGGGTGCTCGCCACGCCACATATTGCCGCATGGTCTCACGAGGCCAGAAAACGCATGACTCTGGGGGCCGCCTCCGAGGTCATCACTGCCTTGAAAGGCCAAAGGCCGGGAAATGCCGTCAACGCTCCCGAATCTCCTCGTATCCGGCAGCTTATAGCGTGACAAGCGGTGTCGGCTCTTAATATATCATTGAATATGCCAAAATAAGACTCGACCCCTTTGGTTTCTACGCTTTGGGGGGTGGTCAAAAACTCAATTGTATAGATGACCCCCTTTCCCCTCTTTCCAAGGTTGAGGCCAGTCCCCTCTTCTGGGTTCCCTTCTTTTTTTGGGCAAGGAAGTTATTTATTTAGTTAATTAAGGGCGTTCCCCTTTTTGTATTACAACGAGAACGAAGGCGCCAAGGAAATGCAAGAGCGCCATTAGTGTTGGTTTGGGTGGTCTTGAGTTCAATCCTTATCCTTGACTCAGCTACGTGCTAGCCCCATCTTCCCTACTGATCTGGCGCAACTCGGGCGGCCGAACCGCTACTTCCAGTCGATATAGGTCAGCTTGGTGATAGACGGTATCAGGCGGCCGAGGTCCCGTCCGGTGCGGTTCATCAGCCGGGCTTCGGTGTAACCCGGGCTTTTTAGGTAGACAAGGTACTGGCCAGTCGGGTCATAGACCGGCAGCCAGTTCACGAACACGTCATCCACGAGGGCGCGTTCAGAGGTACCGTCGAGCCGGGCCTCGATGATGTGCCACGGCTCGAACAGGGCGGTGATATCCAAGGAGAAATCCTTGGATGCCATGAGGCGCTCGAAGATCGCATATTCCCAGTTTCCGATCGGGTCATGGTCCACCACACCGTCGAGCGATGTTACCTGGCGGACGTCACTCCCGTCATCATTTATCACCGCAATGCGGAGCTCGGGAAGAGCGCTGAAACGGTCCGTTTTGAATATAATCCGCCCATCGGGTAGCCAGTCCGGGTCATTATCATCGTACGATGGAGGGGTGAGATCGACGATTTCCGTGCCGTCCGTCGCCATCACCACGATCGATGCCTTGGGATCACGGAAAGATGCGTAGACGATCCTGGTATCATCTGGCGACCAGCCGGGATGGCCATCGAGAATCCCGTTGCTGGTCAACTGGGTCCAGTTACCGCCGTCCACGTCGACCCGGTAGATCTCATACTGCGATCCGTCAAGTTTGTCCGGGGTCCCGTGGAATGCAATCATGCTGCGGTCATGTGAAAGGGATACGTTCTCTTCAATCAGCGTATTATAGGTGACCCGGGTCACAATGCCGGTGGCAGGTTCGAACGTATAAATCTCCCCGTTCCCATCCTCGTGGGTACTGGTAAATACGATCAGACCGGTCAGACCATCCGGTATGCCTGGACGTTCTATCGGAGGTACTGGGGATACCGGCAGGGCGGGCCAGGCCGAGCTGTCGTCCAGAAGCGGATCCAGGCTCGCCATGGCGCCCGTCCCGGGACCGGGTTCAAAGTGGTCGAGCAGGACGAAATTGACCCGGCTGGCGGCGGAAACGTCGCCGTCCTCGCCAAGGTCATCCTCCTGCATGGGAAAACGGAATTCGGCTTGGTATTTCTTCGCCTCGGGGTAATATCTAAGCCAGCCCAGTCCGTCGCCGATGCTATCGGTATCATTGTCCGCGGCCTTGTGCTGGTCAATATACTGGGCGCCCCCGGCCGCGGCGATGAGCATCCGCTTATCCTCCCCGTCCGCATGCGTCCCGTCCCCGTCATTGTCGATCAGCATCAGCACGGCGTCCACGTCCAGAGGGCCGGAAAAATCATATTCGTTGTCCGCGGTATCGTCGGTCCACTCGAGGGCCACGTACAGGTCCCGGTCATCGTTTGCCGCGGCCCACTTCAAGTGGGTGTTCTTGACCTGGGTGTCGGTCACCAGGTCGATGAATACCAGGTCCACCTCGTCGACGCCGGATAAGGCAGAAAAATCGACCGCGCCGTCGATGGGGAACCGCGCCTCAATGGTCACTGGCTTCCAGAAGTCCGAACCGCCGTCCCCACCGCAGCCATTACCCAGCGCGGCAAGCAAGGTCACAAAAAGAACGATGATCCTCCTCATAAGTTTTAAGAACTCCCTTTCTGACGGACGGAGTATAGAGGGGAATAGGCTTGTGGGTCAAGGGAAAAACGTCGCAACGTATAGCAGTTCTGGAGAATCGGGTTCAGCGTATCCTCGCAGTTGAGGTTAGGGCTGGTAAAATGGAGGGAAATTGGAAGGGGAGAATCACGGCTTTGACGTAGGGGCATCGAATCTGTTCAACAATTCAACTGCGTTCTCGCCTTAAAAGTTTATAATTCAAGGCCTGACCCCCCTATCGTACAAGTAGCTTAATCAGCTGGATTTCTCGTTATTTCACACCGGAAACGCCTGTTGGGGGTAGCGCCCGACAGGGGGCAACGCGGTTGATCACTGGTCAGGATGTTCACGGATGGTCCGCCATCCCATGAATTTCCCCACCCGAAATCAACGATCACAAACCCGGGCCTGATCTCATCCGTGACCATCGCCTTGATTGAAATTAGTCCTTCGGGAGATTCAAGAATTACCAGATCTCCATCGCAGATATTTCTAAGCTCGGCATCCCGCGGATGGATCCTGAGCAAAGGTTCGGGCTGGATTTTGCGCAGGGAGGCAACGTCCCGGAACCTGGTGTGCACATAGTTGCCCGGCCGCCTCGTAGTCCCTACCAGAGGATATTTCTCTATCACGTCCTGGCTTTCCGCGAAGGGTCGGAAAACGGGGATTGGGTCCTGGTTGTGGTCCTTCAATTTCCGAGAGTAAAACTCAACCTTTCCTGAAGGAGTCTTGAACCCCTTCGTCCTGTACTTATTGTATTCGATGCCGGGTGTCACCGGGATGACGTGGCGTCTCTGCAGCTCTTCAAAGGTAACGTTCAAAGGGCTCAACTTGTAATTGATCCACTCTTCATCAGTGGTCCAGGGATAATGTTGTTCCAGACCCAGTCTCCTTGCCAGCTCATACTCCACATCAAATACCGAGCGTGATTCGCCAACGGGTTCGATAATCTTTTGCTGTAAAGCTACATATCCCCCATCGAAGCCGGGCCAGGCGCCGTATCCGTGACGCTCAAAGTCTGAAGCTGCAGGCAGAATTATATGGCCAAGATCCGCCGTGGCAGTGGGGAGGATATCGAAGACCACGATCAGCTCCAGCTTTTCCAGCGCCTGCCGCACCTTCCTGTAATTGGCGTTGATAAGAAGCGGATTGGCATGATGTGTGATTAAAGCCCTGGGCGTGTACGGCTTGCCCGTGAGGAGGGCATCAATCATATACGGCACCGTAACTCGCGGGAAAAGAGGAATGACGTCAGACGCCAGGTGTTTAACCTGCGGGTGCACGGTTGGGTAAGGCGCGGTCTTAGGTTTCGGGGCAAATACGTTGCCGCCGGACACATCGATATTTCCTGTAATCGCTGCAAGCATACTGATAACCCGGACGGTCTGAACTACGTTAGGGTGTTGATCCAGACCATTTCCGTCCAGGATGGCGGCTGGTTTGGTGGTGGCATAGACCCTGGCTATGTGTCTGATGGTGCCGGCAGGAACCTCGGTGATTTTTTCGGCCCACTCCGGTGTCAATTCCCTTACGTGCTCCTTCAATAGATTGAAACCAACAGTCCATTTTTCTACAAACTCCCGGTCATAGAGCTGCTGATCAATAATTACATTAATCAGGGAGAGACCGAATGCCATGTCCGTCCCAACAGCGATATTCACCCATTCATCGGCGGAAGTGGCCAGCTCGGTTTGCCTGGGATCTATGACTATAACCTGAGCGCCGCGTTTTTTAGCTTCAGGTATGGCCGTAAAAAATCGTTCCGGAATAAGACCCTCAGCGTAATTCCTGGAATCGGTCGGATTGGCGCCCCAGACCACTAAACAGTTGGGCCCTTTGAAATCCACCACCGTGCGGTTGCCCAGGACCAACTCGTGGCCGAGGCGTCTGGGGCTTGAACAAAGGTGGGACGGACCAGTGTAGTTTGGGGATCCGTACGCGGACATAAACTGGACAAATCCATCCCGTATCTCTTCGGTTATCGGGGCGCCGCGTAACTGCAGCACCGTCTCCGGACCATGCTGATCTCTGATTTCCTGAAGCCTGGTCGCAATGATGTCCAGCGCCTTGTTCCAGGATATGCGCTCGAAGCGGCCATTAGTCCTCAGCAAAGGATGCTGGAGCCGGTTCTCGGAATGGACGACCGCAGGTGCGGCAGCCCCCTTGGGACATAAATGACCTCTGCTGCCGGGAAAATCGGGATCTCCCTTGACCCTTTCGATCCTGCCATCTTTTACCAAAACGTTTATGCCGCAGTTTGCGTGACAATAACCGCAAAAGGTTTTCATCCATTTTTGACTCATATGCGCCGTGTTCCTTCCCTACCAAGCCTGCTCTGATATTCCTCTGAAACAATTGTGTTTGAAGGTCATCTATAAAAAAGCTGGCCCCCTATCCTCCACGTACATTACCATCAAGGCTGTGTCTATTATTATGTCACTTAGCCCATCAGGCGCTTTCGCATATACTCGTAGGACTTCTGCGCCAGAGATATTCCCAGTGAAGGAGAGAGGCGATTAATCCACCAAAACAGTTTCCACCAAGACGGTATAATGATAATGGCTTTGTTCTTGGCGACCGCATCTAGCGCTTTGCTTGCGAATATGTTGGGAGGCATAGGCTTGAGCCTTTCCCACATATCACGCATTCGTTCAGGTGAAATATCCACAAGGGTTTTGCCGTATTTGCCTCCCTCCAGAATGGGTGTGCGAATAACACCAGGACATAAAACGCTAACCCGTATGCCTGCTGAGGCTGCCTCAGGGCGTAGAGACTTCGAAAGACCTACCACGGCATACTTGGTGGTTGCATAGGAGACCGTTCCTGGTGAGGGCATAAGTCCAGCCGCAGAGGCTGTATTGACAATGTGCCCGAATCCTTGGTTCAGCATAATCTGGTATGCCGCTTGGACCCCATTTACCACACCCCGGAGATTGACATCTATAATCCGATCCCAATCTTCAATACTATGAAGACTAACATCACCACCAATACCAATTCCCGCGTTGTTGAACATATAGTCCAATCGACCAGTACGCTCAACAGTTTCTTGAAGTAGACACTCCACAGCAGAAAAATTGGTTACATCTAGTTCCAATGCTTCTGCTTTACCACCGGCGATACGGATTTCTGAAGCCACTTCCTCTGCCAACTCGATCTGAAGATCGGCCAATACAACCTCACAGCCACGTGTGCCCAGCTCCCCAGCGATTGCCCGGCCGATTCCAGATGCTCCACCGGTGATAACCGCGGTGCCATTGCCAAAAACACGAAGCGCATTGTCTGACACGATAGTGAACTCCCTCAGGTCAATAAGCTCTTGAGAACCGGATTTGAGCCTTTTCTCACGCTCAAGCTAAGCGTGCTAGCTTATTGTTTATATAGAAAAAATTGCCCCTAATCAAATAAAATCTGGGTACCTTGCTGCTAAACCCAATTAAATCCGGGTAATTTTTGCGAGGGAGGTGAAAAATTTTCACAATCTGGATTTATGGGA
>JABAOC010031426.1_pt1 | contig 11763 bp, 9 predicted proteins | sample 7062161 | NCBI WGS metagenome assembly JABAOC01 (sample SAMN14538625, study PRJNA623070) | marine sediment metagenome | biome: marine biome [ENVO:00000428]; feature: marine pelagic biome [ENVO:01000023]; material: deep marine sediment [ENVO:00002113] | place: India: Gulf of Khambhat ... | reverse complement strand
CGCATTTTCTGCTCTTCTATGGTTCTTAGTTTCTTGGTGTTTATTTGAGACCCCATGCTTCAATAATCACCTCTCTTTTTGGCTTATGTTATCCACTGAACTTCTACTAAAGATTTAGAAGAAACTTCCACATCATCAGTAGGACAATGCTTCTATTCATGGTTAAGAGAGAGCCCTCTGAACAGTACAGATCCAGAGATAAAGATGCATGTATGCTTCTTCATTATTCAACACGTGTAGGCAGACTGTCTCTGCTGAATTTGCGATTTGATTCTCCGCTTGTAACTCTCCAATCGCGATTTTTCATCTTGATTTTTTTCCAGAGAGATCATAACGTCCAGAATACGTGCACATTCTTCCAAGTGCGTTGAAGCTTCGACAGTTTTTCCTTTCCCTTTTTCTTCGAGTGCCTTGAAAACCCTGTCAAAACGACATTCAAAATCCCGAGTGCCAGGGTACCAGATCCCTTGATCTATTTGAATTGGGGAAAGCGATCGATCGAAATGAAGAGATCTATTGTCATAGGGACATAGGAACATTTGATCCTGTCGTCAACAACTGTGCTAGTGCCTCGGTTAACTTACGATCAGAAAAAGTTAAGGTGAACTAGAATATTTCTCTAATGTTGTCCCGGTATCTTTGGTCGATCTCCCTCTCTTCCACCCGCAGGTACTTGACCGTGGTTTCAAGATTTGCGTGTCCTAGCTTCTTCGATATTAGGAGAATATTGACTTTGTTTCTCCAGAGTGTCAAGCGTAGGTATACCTCAGTTTCTTGGGGTAGACTTGGATCCCGACTTTTCTTGATACCTTGTTCAAGATGTATCGGAGATTGCTTCTTGCTAGCTTTTTTCCCGTGATACTGTGGAACACGCAGTTGTGGTCGACTTTCTGCCGTAAGTGGTTTATCCAGTTTCTCAGTATTCTCTTCTGGTTCTTGTTCATCGGTATGCTCCTTCTTTTATACTCCTTGGGCTCCCAGTTGTCCTCCTGGTGCGGTTTCACATAAACGTAACCTTCCTGGAAGTCCAAATCGGAGATCTTGAGGTTGAATATCTCGCCAGGCCGTAGTCCGAAGTTGATCCCGAACCAGATGATGATACGGAAAAGCGGGTTCTTCGCCTCCATGTAGATCTTTCCTATCTCTTCCTCTGCCAAGGCAGTTCTATGAGTGCCACGGCCTAGCTTATACTTGTCTACGTAGTCCTTGATAATCTGGTAGTTCTTCTTGGCCAGAAAGTCTCTCATCCAGAGCCACTTCGCGAACCTCTTTATGCACTGTGCTTTATAGAAGAGGGTGCTTCTGCTGTTCCCTCGTTTTTCCTTGCAGTATCTTAGGAAAGCACTTACCTCCTTCCAGCTCAGCTTCTTCAACTTTTCCCCTTTTTTGTGAGATACTTGNNCAGGATTAGCATATGCATATAGCTTCTCCGAGTCTTTTCGGCGAGCGGACTCTGGTGGTCTATGTATTCCCGCAGGATTGGTGGAAGTCTTTCATGGATCTTGGTGCCTTTCTTTCTCTCATGCATTCTTCTCACTTCCCTTCTCTAAGTTTGGGAAATTCCACATGAGAGTCTCGCCGTAGCTCCCAGTTCTGACAATTAGATTGACTCTGAGAGAAAATGGTGTACTATGCCGATTTCGCGGCTTCTTCTCGCCAGATTTCTAAAATGTTCTTTCTCCAATGAGGACGGCCTTTTCTGAGCTTTCTTCTCTCAAGAATCCTTTGTGCGAGTTCGGCAACTTCCTGGGCGTGTGTGGCTTCCCATCCCCCATAGCGAATTAACCACACTTTCCCATAATAGCCGAGGTAGCAACCTAATGTAAAGCCGAGTGCGAAGGCTGCGAATAAGAGTAACAGTGACATTCTGTTCCCTTTCATTTGATCGATTTACTGTTATTCTGCATTAAGGGAAACGGCAAAAACCTTACAGAAGTTATATAAAAGGNNCGAATTTAAGAGGGGATATGCAATCAGTAGGTGCTTATTGATTAGGGTTCTGAAGTCTGGATCGCTCAGCTTAGTTCCGCCGTTTATCGTCTATTCCACACTTTCGGTTATCATCCTTTGGAATCTCCTTCTTCCAGGGTACATCTTAACGTTAGATATGGTTTTTGCGCCGACTATACCCTTTCCACATGCATCCGATCCCGTATCGCTGGTGGGCTTGCCATTCCACCTGGGATTGTGGACCCTAAACAGAATATTGCCAGGTTGGCTTATACAGAAAATGCTCCTATTCACCGTATTCTTGACGGCTGGGTTGAGTGCATACTCGCTATGTCAAGCTGAAAGAGTTCTCGGAAGGTTATTTGCAGGTTTCATCTACATTCTGAACCCCTTCGTCTACGTGAGGTTTATGGTAGGCCACTACCGCTTACTCCTAGGCTACAGTATATTCCCCTTCTTAATCAAATCACTCATAGAGTTTGCTGATGAACCCCAATTTAAGAGATGCATTAAACTTGCCTTACTCTCAACGTTGATTCTCATTCTAGATGTTCATTTCGCGTACATAGCAGGCCTAACGCTCCTCTCACTTCTAGTGTTTAAGATTCTAAGCTTCAGACGTAGCCCTCAAGGGTTAGCGAGTTTCGTCCGCTGGAGCGGGGTAACAACAGCAATTTTCATAGTGACGGATCTGTATTGGATAATTCCATCCATCACCTTCAACACGGGGGATTCGTTGATCAGCAGCTTTACCTATCAAGACTTGCTAGCGTTCACTTCCCACGCTTGGGGAACTGGGGTGAACATATTCTTCACCCTTGCATCTCTTTATGGATTTTGGCGTGTACCCGAAGGCTACCACTACGTAAGCGAAGCCCTGCTAGGCTGGCAACTGATATATATCTTGATACTTTTCATCACAATCTACGGCTTCATATCACTCCAGAGCGATTACTCGCAAAGAAGATGGGTTTCCAGAGGAATCACTACTGCAGGCATAACGAGCCTACTCTTGGCTACTGGAATCTCTTCAACATACACAGCCCCGATCTTCCAAGCTCTCTTTCAATATTTGCCTTTCTTCTCAGGTATGAGGGAACCCCAAAAATTCCTAGCCACGTTGGCTCTCGTCTACTCTTTCCTCGGCGGACACGGCGTTTCTGAACTTTATACAGCTTTTGAGGAGTTGAGGGGTAAGACAGCAAGGCGGCAGGCGGTTGAGAGAATTTCTTTCCTTATCTTCATAATTGCAGGCTTGGTTTCTCCCTTTATTTACTCTTATACGCAACTGTTTGGATTCAACGGCTATCTCAGGAACCTTGAATACCCAGAGGAATGGTACGAGGCTAAGCTCGTCTTGGATAATGACGATTCTGATTATAGAGTTCTAATCCTGCCATGGCACCTATACATGTACCAGTCCTGGATCGGGAGAATAACTGCTAACCCGGCGCCTGTGTTCTTCGGTAAGAGTTGCTTGGCTGGTGAGAACATGGAGTGGATGGGAATCGAAACCCAATCTAGAAAACCAGAGCAGTTGTATATGCAATCCTTGCTACGGAACAGGGATAAGATCGGGAATTTCGGTGAACTCTTAACTCCTTTGAACATAAAATACGTAATTCTACTTAAGGAGGTTGACTATCAAAACTATGACTTTCTATATGAGCAGAAAGATCTGAAAGATATCTTTGAGAATGGGAAGATAGTCTTGTTCGAAAATGAGTGTGAGGTTGATTAGGCTTGTTTAAGTCTAAGTTAAGGTTTATCGATGAAGTGCTTCCGTTTGCATCTGTCATTGTCTGCGTAGCGTCAGCCAGGTTCATAAACTCAGAACTAACCGTGTTTCTCGTGTTCATTGCTACGCTTGCCCTTTACGTGTGGAGGAAGTATGACGGTAGAATACTTGTTGGTGTGGGCATTCTTCTCTTGCTAGGATGCACGGTATTGCTGGTAAGCGGTTTGGGAAGCTTTGCTAACAAGGTGGCCATCTGGGCATACTATTTTCTAATGATCGGCGTGTTCGGGCTCCTCATCGCCAATCTGACGGAAGGAAAAGACGCTAAAGGTGTGAATCCTGTTACGTAGCCACAACACTGCTTTTTGTAGTGTTGAGCTCTCGTAGTTTCTCTTTTTCCAATCCCACAAAAGGAAGACCACAGATCCTATTAGGGTTGTGATGCTTATGGCTAATCCGATGTAGAACCATCTTTGAGGATCGTATTCTATGGTGACGGTTAGTTCTCCTGTCTGTTCTATCCAGAAGCCATTTATCACAGAGTATAATGGAACAGGATCCACCTTCTCCCCATTTACTTGGGCCCACCACATGGGATCATAGGCCTCTGCGAAGGAGAGCATGAAGGGCTTGGTCGCGTTTACCTCTACTGTGTATTTTGTCGCATCTATTTTTCGATAGTTCACAATTTGTGCTGGAGCTAGTTTCGGGGTGAAGATGTCTTCTAGTGTTTCGTTGTTTCTTTTAGTAAAGTGAAGCCAAACTACATCCAGATAGGAAACCTCTCCATTTGAGGCTATTTCCAGTCGATGGAGGCCTTCGTCAAGGTAGACGGGAGGTAGATAAGTAAGGCTCAGTTTATCGGTATGAAGCGTTCTAGTATTTCCTCCGATTGAGATGTTGAAGTCTCCCTTACTGCGTACTGTCAAGGTGTACTTCCCGTCTTTGACTATCTCTATGTCTTGCCATGCTCTACCACCTTGCTGCTTCTCAAGGATTTGTTTATCACCGTAAACTGTTCCANNTGATAGGTCGTAGAGTGTTTTGATCCCGCTCTCCTGAATTCCCTGTATGTCGGGATTAAAGTGTAACACTAGGTTTTCTCGGTGATCTATGCCCATGTACAGTTCTTCTATTTCTCCATCGCTCAAGGCACTATTATAGATGGTGACTTGGGAAATTTCCCCGTCGAAGTACCTTCTATCATGGCCACCTCCGATGTATAGAGGGAGTTCGTTGGTTTGGAGGGAATCAACAATCTTTCCTGCTTCCTTGTCCGTCTCTTCTTTGACCAATTCACCGTTTACATATAACTTGGCCATAGACGGTTCAGTGGTCGTATCCACCAAGAACACGATGTGTTGCCAGACCCCTTCTTTGACGATGTGGGGTGGCGAAAAGAAAGACCAGTCGTGCTGGTCGTGACCTTTCGAACGCGGATCGACAATCCGTATTTTATATCTTTCATCATTAATCTCTATGGGTAGAACCGCCCTTCCAATATGAGACCAGTCATTTTTGGCTACCAAAATCTGGTTGCTTTTCGAGTCATATGGTTTTACCCAGAGAGAAATGGTAGATTGGTTCTCGATGTTTAGGCTCGAGTTGTGTGGTACTTCAACGTAATTCTTTTCGCCGTCGAACATGATTGCCCCCTTATCTCCTTCGAGCCTCAAGACTTTGCCATTGCTAGCTTCAGCCCCAAAGATGTCGGTGGTGTGGGCATTCTCCCAATAAAGGTCGGACTCAGCCTCGAGCACGTAGATAAGTGTCTTATCTTTGAGCAACTGTTTGGTTTGTGCTTCAGCTTCATAATACTCTTCTTCGGGAACTAGCACAAATAAATTGACAGCGTTAAATCCCTCCACGTTTCCTAAGGTTAGCTTGTGTTCGCCCTCTTCTAGATGATACGTTCCCAGATCTTTCCAGACGAACCTGTTAAGCTGGTTCATAGTATCTATCTGAATAGGCACACCGTTAAAGTAGACATTTATTAAGCCGCCCTTCTGGTTTTTGAAGTAGCGGATAAATAGCTTGTACTCTGCACTCTTTTTCGTATTGAAGGACATGGTAAGTTTGGTAGGCGCCAATGTGAAAACGAGTCCCTTGCCGTAGTCAAATTGCCAATTCCATTCTATTCCTTCTCTATACAGAAAACGCTGGAACGGGGGATTATCTACACTTGAAGGCGTCCATCTCTCCCAAGGATCGAATTTATTGGAAAAAGCTTCTGGAGGAATTACCGTGGCACTTGTTATTAAAGGAGTAAAAATGTTCTCATCAGCTATTAAGAGCGGAAAATCTGAAATGTCCTCAATTGGGGTATCTATTGATGTGTCCTTGAAGATTATGCTAGGCATCCGTTCGATTTGTAAAGTGACAATGCTTCCTAGGGAGCTCAGTTTACCTATAACCAGAATGGGTTTCCTAACTTGGAACTCCTTTGCATCGTTTTCCAACTCAAACGCTGATACATACTTCCCTCGATATAATTCCCTTGTCCAATTGTAGTTACTTATCTCCTCTGCGACTTCTTTTATATAGGCGTTCGTGAGCCCTATTTTTTTATCTCCTTCTGTCCAGCCTCCATCATAGTGAATCATCAAGTACTTTACATTCAAGGAACCGTAGACCTCCGAGAGGTCACCCTTGTAAACTGGAAATGGGCTCATTCCAGGCACCCCTCGTATAGGATTATAGTAGTCGAAGAAGTACCATTGCCCTGTGTCGTAACTCGGCTTAACAGATGACATTATCGGAAATATGCCCATGGGAGCCGATACTTCCGAGACCCCCGTCTGAGTGCTCCAGACGGCTCTTCTAGACGTATGCGGTATCCAAAGAGCGTGATAATCTCCCTCTTGATCGTTGAGAATGTTATTAACTTCAACGTAGTCTCGAGGTGGCTTTGTTGGTCTCCAATAGCCATTCATATCTCCTGTGAATATTGGCCATGCGGAGACGGAAGCGAGGACTAAAATTACCGACAACAATAGATAGACACCGTTCCTGAACTTCGATAAAAGTAACGCAGCGCTGAGACCTAACATTATGGATATCGAGACTATTATTGGCATGACGTTCCATCGGGCATGCCGGAGCAGCCTGCCAATAAAATCAGAATACGGAAGTTCAAGAATAAGGAAATCTAGATTCAACTCCTTGGAAGCGAGAAGAACGAAGACTACAAAGAGAAGTGGTGGAAACATGAGATAGAAATATCTCCTCTTTTGTTTAGAAGATTTATCCAGAAGATACGTAAAAGCAAAGGCAGATACAGGAATAAATAGAAAATGCGTCATATCGTTGTAAGTCATGTCAAACCCGGATGCTCCCCATTCGTAAATCTTGGTAGTGAATATGTGAAGAAGAGTCTCCCTTTGTATCATACCATGTGTAAACTGCTCTACTGCTTCTACAGGGAAAAAATGAGAGTGANNAGAGAAAGCAATACGAAGAGAATATATGCGAAAAAAATCCATACTAATCCTGAAATATGCTCTTTCCAATTCTTTTTCTTAGAAAGAACAGCATATGAAACAAAAGCCACAATAGACATTAGGGCTACTAAAAGAGTGTATCTGTAGCCACTTACTAAAGCCATTGTACCAGCAAAGTAAACTGCTAACCTAGCATTCTTGGATTCAAGCAGCCTAATGAAAAGGTAGAGCAATAAAGGTAGGAACGCGTACTGTATTCTAAAAATAATGTTTCGGGGATTCATGGCAAACCATGGATTCACTGTGAATATAAATGCGGCCAAGAGAGCTGAAAGAAAAAGGGATTTTTGTGGACAACTCTTGCCCATAGATTTGGAAATCATGTGTTCACAAAGTTTAAACGAAGATAAGAAAGCGATCGTATAGGGGAGGAGAAGTAATAATACTTGTAAAAGTTTGTAAGATCCTAGACTTCCAGCAATTAATGAGACCGGAACATATAGGTATAGCTTCGGTTGACTCCCAAGTGTGAATGCTTGAATTTTCTCATTCCATATCGGATAAACAACTCCTAAAAAGTCGCTAACAGCATAAACCTCAAAATTCTCTGCAAGATACATGTTTCCCTCAGATAATATGAAATTCCGTCCAATCAAAAATGCTAGTATTAGGGATATTATCAGAAGTATAAGGTATTCTAAAGCTTTACTCACCATAACTTTTTAACCCCAAGAAGACCTGAAGCAAAATTAGGCCTATATTTGCAGAAGAGTTGGGTACCAAGGCTAAATAACCTTACGAATGGAATCTTTCTCCTAATCCGTCTAAACGCCTTTAATCCTCTAATCCCGTACACCTCAAATCCAAGTTCTTCGAGCTCGCTAAAAGAAAATCCGCATTCATGTTTCTGAAAAACTGCCAACTCGCTAGGTAAATCCGGATCTATAAATCCTCGCGTTTGTCCGTTGGGAGTAACTAATATTACCACATTTCGAGCCCATTTTTCCATTTTTGAGATCAATTCTAGGGCCTCGTGCCTATCAAAATGCTCTAGCACATCGATGGCTACAACGGCATCAAAAGAGTTTACTTCAAGTTCCACATTTCTTATATCGTCCTGTATTATAGCTTCCAAATATTCTTCTGCAGCTCGTGCACTTTTAGGAACAACTTCCACTCCGACACTGTACTCCAAATCTAATCCTAGCTTAGCCTTAAGAGGATAAGAACCACAGCCCAGATCAAGAAGAGACTTGCAATCTCGTAATTCATAACGGACTATGTGAGGATAACAAAACGGAATTTTCGAATAAAGATCCCAATCCATAAACTTTTCATGCTTTTTACTCACAGTTTTACCTTCCCGCTCATACACGCCTAGAGGGAGCTTTTAATCTTTTACAGCCTATCTCTTAACTCCCTTATGCTACGTTTTATCCTGAGTTTCTCTGCCTCTTGTTTCTTCTCTAAGTCTCCATCTCCTATTATCTCGTTCAAAACCCTGCCGTCCATGTCTGGACTCGGCGGAATTCCATAGATGGATAGTATCGTTGGGGCAATATCGTATAAAGTGGCTTCGGTAGTATTTTTTTCGATTTCTGGCCCATAAATAAGAAAGATGCCGTCAGATGCGTGCTGTCCCTTCCAACCCGTTGTATTTCCGGTCGTAATCATTTCCTTTGCAAAAGGATTTTCCAATATCCGAACTCCTTCCTCAGGCTCGATGACTAGGTCTGGAGCCTCTTCCAGATATTTTCCAGAATATATTTCCTCTCTGAAATGAACATCCTTTACAATACCTCTCAATTCTTTAAGTTTAGTTCTTAGGTATTTTTTGAGTTTCTCTTTTTCTTTCTCGGAGCAGTTTAAATATATAGCCGAAGTTAATGGCACGCATTTCGTTTTTTCCCAATCTATTATATGTTTTAGCCCCATTGCCCCTAAACGCCCCTCTTTGGAGGGAAAAATAGATAGCATGAATCGCAGTCTCTTTTTAGAGAATAGTCTTAGTAATATCTTGTCCAGTCCAGTCTTTCTCGCAAGAGTTACCAAAGTACCTGTGTTTATCTTGGGCGGTAGAAATGGTTTTTTGTATGCGATCAGACCTTTTTCTTCCAAAAATCCTGATATGTAGAAAGTTTTTGAAAGTTTCATAAAACCATGATCAGATACGAGGATTACGATACTGTCTTCAAAATTGGAAAGAAATCTATCGAGTTCCCTGTCGATCAAACTCCAAGTCTCATAGACAAGCGGTTCACCCCAATAAAAATGCTGAATATTGTCTATAACAAAGATAATGAAAGCTAAAAAATCCGGTTTTTCCATATCAACTATGCATTCTGCCAATCTGAACCGCGAAGCTATTGTTTTTTCGATAACGTCTTTCGGAGATTTGGTTTTAGATGCCTCTATAAAGACCTTAGCAAGATCCATTGGGTAAAGTTCATAATTCATCTTTTCTAAGAATGACTTAAAATTCGGTGGATAGACTTCGTTCCCCTCCGAGAAGGGTCCGCCCACCATCATTCCATCTACGCTTTGAACTCTAGACGTTGGAATGCCGATCATGCATGTCTTATAACCGTACTTATTTAATATCTTCCATAAGGGTTCATCTTTAAAAGAGCTCGGAGTGTTAATATTCAAAGACCGATTCTCGCAATCTACATTTACAAAGGCGAATACTCCAAGTTTTCCAGGGTTTTTTCCCGTAAAGATGGATCCCCAAGCAGGAAATGTTATAGGGGGTATAGTGCTCCTAAGTTTCCCCCAAGCACCTTCCCTCATCAGTTTCTTAAAGGTTGGTAGTTTCTCCTCTCTTACCCATGGTTCAAGCAGGTCCCAAGTTGCGCCGTCCAATCCAATTACGATTACTCTGGGGAGCTTCTTATAGTACATACACCAACTCACACGCCATATGCTCTAAACCTAAGATCTCCAAGTTCTTCCTTCAAATCTAGAGGTAAGTTTGGATTCACAAATCCTGCTAATTCCTCAGTAGGTGTAACGATTATTACTTTTTCGAGCCCACTTTTTCATACTTGAAATAAGGCTTAATGGTTGAATCAGAAAAGTCCCCTCCATATCTCAGAAAGCTTTCTTCCATCCATATCTTTTGGGGGTTTAATCCCGAATAAGGCGAGGAGAGTTGGAGCGATATCGATGATATTTGATTTACTAACTTTTCCACTGTTCACACCTGGACCCATGGCTATCAGTATACCTGTGTCTTTATGAGCCCCGCTTTGCGTTATAGGGGATTTAGTTAGTATAGAGCTATCCTCAGAGACGTAAGGTGGAGGCAGTGTGTAACCAGCATATGGCTCTTTGAACTCCACTAAGAAATCAGGTAGTAAGTTTTCATTATTTCCTGTATAAATATCTCTTGCATCGATAACTCGTTTGACTACTTCTCTTTCTAAAAATCTATTGATAGAGAGAATATCTGTTTTAATTTTGTCTAAATCTGCTAGATCTCGATCCTTGATAAAAATCGGTAAGTGCCTCCCTATGCAGCCAATGGCGTAAGCCACAGTTCGTTCCCAATCGACATCGTCAAAATTTAGGAATAACTTTGAGGCGATTCCTTTCTCTCCTATCGCGGTTTGCTTCTTCTTTATTTTTCCCAGCCACTTTAGTCTCAATTTATTCATTGTGTCCCAAGCCTTAGATGGAGAGATAAATCCACTCACCAGCTTTTTTGTGGTAGTTCTGAGATCGCTTTTTAGGGAGATAAATCCCTTTTTCAAAAGCCAATTGTTCAGGTTTACCCGATAATACTCAGGGCCAAAACCGTGGTCGGACATCACTATCAGAAGAGTGTCTTTATCCTTTCTCTCAATTATTTCCCTCAACAGGTTATCTGCTGTTTTATATATCTGAAGTATCGATTCTTTAAACGGGTTATTGTAGGGATAGAGTGGATGGTTCTCATCCATAAATCTCCAGAAGGCGTGTGATACTACATCAGTTTCCCTAAATAAAAACAAGAGTAGATCAAAATCATCCTCTTCCAGAAAATTAAACAGGATTCTATTCCTCTTCTTTATTATTGAATGCGAATCCGTTAAGAACGCTTCTTCTCTACCCGGGGTATAATGGAGTTCAGGTTCAGGGAAGTAACCTTCTTTCACCAACTCTTCATATAACTCGTCTGGGTATGCGAATTTTCTTCCATCCGGAGTTTCGATCCCGGTGATTAGTGAACCATTTATTTCATAAGGAGGATACGTCATCGGAATATTGATAGACGCCAACTTAAACCCATGTTTACTTATAATCGTAAGCAGATTCTGCTTCCTTATCCTAAAGCCTGAAGATATACCTATCTCTGGAGGAAATTTCTCTTTCAGACAAAGAAAATCATAAATGCCTGTCTTCCCTGGATTCTTTCCAGTCAAAAATGAGGCCCAAGCGGGAGCAGTAACGGGCGGTACCGTGCTCTTCAGTTCCCCCCACGCCCCTTCATGCATTAACTTCTTGAATGCGGGTAATTTTCCCTCATCCGCCAAAGGCTTTATCAAGTCCCAGGTGGCACCATCCAACCCGATTACGATCACTCTCGGTTCTCTTTGCATACTAGGGATTACCTCCTTAGCGATCGATTGACGCTACAATCATCACCGCAACTAA
>JABAOC010047685.1_pt1 | contig 11764 bp, 10 predicted proteins | sample 7062161 | NCBI WGS metagenome assembly JABAOC01 (sample SAMN14538625, study PRJNA623070) | marine sediment metagenome | biome: marine biome [ENVO:00000428]; feature: marine pelagic biome [ENVO:01000023]; material: deep marine sediment [ENVO:00002113] | place: India: Gulf of Khambhat ... | reverse complement strand
AAAGCGGAAACGTCGACTCCCATCTGGCTGAGCATGATTTCCGTTAGGCTCTCCTGCTGCTCCAGCAGAGCCAGGAGCAGATGCTCCGTCTCTATCTGCGAGTTGTTGTTACTCTGAGCCAGTTCGTGCGCATACTGCAGCGCATCCTGCGACCGCTCCGTAAACCTCTCCAATCTCACCATAAGAAATTACTCTTCACTTTGTCATTGCGAGGAGCCGCAGGGGACGAAGCAATCTCACAAAATCGTAACGTCCAGAGATTGCTTCGCTGCGCCCTGCACCAAGAAGTGCAGGGCTGCGCTCGCAATGACAGTTGTTATGATATGAAGCCCGTATTGGCGGTATTTCACAAAATCAATAAGCCCCTTTCCTCCGCTGACGCTAACCGTAGGGACAGCCCTCGTGGCTGTCCGAACGCCTTCGATCTTGAATTTTGAACTGCAGTTTTACATCTTGCTTTTTGATTTTTAAATTCGAGCCCGGCTTAGACCAAGGACATGAAACCACGGTCGGGCTGTAGAACTCGTCTGTCGTCAGTCCTTGAAAAGCGAATCCCATCTTTCTTTGCGGTCTTGTTTGATGTCCCCGCTCGATTTTGGCTTCTTGAAAAATGCGCTTTTGGGCCGGAAGTAATCGCAGAAATTTCCCCGCTCCTTGTATCTAACCCACTCTGACTGGGTCTCCTTGCACTGGTGGTGGGCTTCCTTTTCATAGAACTCACAGTTGTAGCAGCAGCGCAAATCGGAACCGCAATTAGAACAGACGTCCTTGCGATGTATCTTGTCTTTGGCTTCCACTGTCTGTCGGCATTTCCAGCAATACATGGAAATCGCCTCCCTTTCTATCGATTTCCCCGTTCGTTGTCCTTGGAGCTCAAGTAGCCTTGGATGAATTGATCTATCTCACCATCCATCACCGCTTGCACGTCGGAGGTCTCCACGCCGGTACGGTGATCCTTCACCATGTTGTAAGGATGAAATACATAAGATCTGATCTGGCTGCCCCATTCAATCTTCTTCTTTTGACTTTCCAACTTTTCCTGTTTCTTTTCTTCCTGCTCCTTGTAGTGCTGATACAGCCGTGACTTCAGCACCTTAAGTGCATTCTCCTTGTTCCTGAACTGAGAACGCTCGGACTGGCATTGGACCACGATTCCGGTGGGCATGTGCGTGATCCTCACTGCGGAGGAGACCTTGTTGACGTGCTGCCCGCCTGCGCCCGAAGCTCTGAATGTCTCCATCCTTATATCGTCGTCGTTTATCTCCACCGTGATGTTGTCCTCAATCTCAGGATAGACGAATACCGAGGCGAAAGAGGTATGCCTCCTCTTGTTGGCGTCAAACGGCGAGATACGCACCAACCGGTGAACTCCGCTTTCGCCCTTGAGATATCCGTAGGCATAGTTGCCGGTTATCTCCAGGGCCGCGCTTTTTATCCCTGCCTCTTCACCGCCCAAAAAATCGATGGTGTCGCAGCTGTATCCTCTCCTCTCGGCCCACCGGCTGTACATCCGCAAAAGCATTTGGGCCCAATCCTGAGACTCGGTCCCCCCTGCTCCGGAGTGAATGGCAAGTATGGCATTCTTGGCGTCGTCCTCCCCTGAAAGAACGGTCTGAAATTCAAAATCGTCCAGCTCCTTCTTTAACCCGGCCAGGCTGTCGGCGGCCTCTTCTGCTGCGTGAGCGTCGTTTTCCTCTTCAGCCAGATTCTTAAGCAGTGCCACATCTTCCGCTCTTTGCGACAGCTCTTCCCATCTCTCAGACCACTTCCTGAGCTCGCTGATTTCCCTGAGCACCAGTCGTGCCTTCTGGCTGTCATTCCAAAAACCGGCCTGGGAGGAGAGTCTTTCCAGCTCCCCGATCCTTTTCTGCTTAGCCTCTAGATCAAAGATACTCCCTTAGCTTTCCCAATCTCTCCTTGATGTTGTCAATAGTTAAGTCCTTCTCCGTAGCCATAGTCTCCTCCTTGCTTACAAACAAACGGAAGCTCTCTGTCCGGTCCGCGACCTGTAAATATAGGGCCAGGACTCGTAAAGTCAAACTCTTTGTGCCTTAACATAGGTACGCTGACACCGAATATTCGGTGTGTCTTTTTTGATTGACAACGTTCTTCACCTCTGATATTTTGCGCTCAACCTTGACGCCTTCAAGGAGGTTGAGCGTGGCCGTTTCTGAAAAACATAGGCGGGGAAACAAGGTCTTCTGGGCCCTGGTGCTGATCGCGATAGGAGTCCTGATTTTGCTCCACAACCTCGACTACATAGGCGAAGACATCATCCGTTACTGGCCCGTGGCCATAATCCTGCTGGGACTGAAGAAATTGATAGACTGAGGTGCCGGTCTGGTTCGGAGGATAGCCTCGGAATCTGAGCCCTCTACTGAATCTCAAGCAGCACTCTCCGGCGAGCAGTACACGTGTCATTCCCATGACAAGGGCTTTCGTCGCTCATGGCAAACGAGAATCGAAAAGAGACACCCAAGACGTTTGTCTTTCTATCTGATATTCTGAATCGCCCGGTGCTCGATTCTGAAGGGAGCATTGTGGGCAAGATAGTGGATCTGAGGGCTAAGCTGGGAGTGCTCTTTCCGCCGGTGATCTCGGTTCGCGTGCGGAAGAGGGCGGGCAAGGCGCTTGTCTCTTTTCCCTGGCAGGAGGTCGAGACTCTTAGCAGGGACGCGCTGAGGTTGAAGCCCGGTGCAGAGAGCCAAACCCTCGACCTGCAGGTCAAAGAGGGGGAGATCCTCCTCAGGGGAGAGATACTTGACAAACAGGTGGTGGATACCCACGGTGCCAGGGTGGAGAGGGTGAACGACCTGCACCTGCTTTTCGCCGAGGGTCAGTTGAGGGTGGTGCACGTGGACTTTGGAGTAAGGGGAATACTGCGGCGCCTGCGCTGGACTGGGTTCGTGGACGCTGCGACCAGCTGGCTCTTTGCCTATAAGATTCCGGATAAGCTTCTCTCGTGGAAATACATCCAGCCGCTGTCGCACGATCCCCGAAAGAAGGCTCTGAAGCTGGATGTGACCCAGAGGAAGCTCTCCGAGATTCATCCCTCCGACCTGGCCGACATCCTGGAGGAACTTGATCGTCACGAGCGGTCTTACGTGTTCAGAGCGCTGGACGTGGAGACCCAGGCGGATGCACTGGAGGAGGTTGACGATGAAACCAGAGTCTCCTTGATCGAAGCCCTTCCCGAAGAGCGTGCGGCAGATATCATCGAGGAGATGGAGCCGGACGAGGCGGTGGACCTGCTGCAGGATCTGCCGGACGATAAGAAACGCGAGCTGATCGACGGGATGGACAAGGACAAAAGGAAAGAGGTGGAAGAGCTGCTGCAATTCGAAGAGGAGACTGCCGGGGGATTAATGACCACAGATTACATCTCCTGTCTGCAGACCGATGACATAGGACAGGTAATGGAGACCTTCAGGAAGTCCGAAGATCCGCTGGACAACATCTCTTACGTCTACGTCACCGATCCGGAAGAGAAGCTGCTCGGGGTGATAACCCTGAGGAGTTTGCTTCTGAATCCTCCGGATGTTAAGGTTGACGCCTTGATGAAAAGGGAAATCGTCAAACTGAAGGTCAACGATTCCTTGGATGAGGTCGCAGAGGCGTTCAAGCAGTACAAGCTCCTGACCATTCCGGTGGTCGATGATCAGGACCGGTTGGAGGGCATAATAACCTTCAGAGACGGGGTGGAGGCCATCTTCCCCGAGTTCGGCGAATAAATGCACTCCACAGTGTCTCTGGTTTCCGATTAGCAGCCTAGAGCATCAACTGTCGAGCCGACGCTGCTTCGCCCAGGAGAGTGTTTTTTGGTCCGGACAATCAAACGTATATTCGGCAAATCCAGATGGAGGGGGGCGCTGATCTTTCTTGCGGTGATCGGTCCCGGGGTGATCACCTCCAACGTGGATAACGACGCTGGCGGAATCGCCACTTACTCCATTGCCGGCGCTCACTTCGGCTATTCTCTAATATGGTCCCTCATTCCCATCACCCTCGCACTGATCATCATCCAGGAGATGAGCGCCCGAATGGGCGTGGTCACGGGCAAGGGGCTGTCCGATCTGATAAGAGAGAACTTCGGGGTGAAGATAACTTTCTACCTGCTGGTGGCTTTGATTTTCACCAACTTCGGCAACACCGTAGCCGAATTCGCCGGAATAGCGGCCAGCCTGCAGATATTCGGCGTGCCCAAGTATGTCTCCGTGCCCCTGGGTGCCGTCTTCGTGTGGATACTGGTAGTCAAGGGGACTTACAGGTCGGTGGAAAAAATCTTCTTGGCGGCGTGTCTTTTTTACGTCACCTACTTGATCTCGGGCTTTCTGGCCAGACCGGATTGGGGTGCAGTGAAGGAGAGCATAGCCTCGCCCAGACTGGAGTTTTCTGCCGGCGCTTTCGGTATGTTGATCGGTTTGATCGGAACTACCATAGCGCCCTGGATGCAGTTTTACCTGCAGGCCGCAGTGGCGGAGAAGAACATCAAGCTGGAGAATTACAGATACTCCAGGGTGGATGTCATATCCGGGAGCTTTATGGTGAACCTGGTGGCTCTCTTCATAATGGTGGCCTGCGCCGCTACCATTTTCCAGGCCGGCATCAGAATCGATACGGCCAAGGATGCGGCTCTGGCCCTGGCGCCCCTTGCCGGCAAGTATGCATCGACCCTCTTTGCTTTCGGCCTTCTGAATGCCTCGCTGTTCGCCGCCTCGATCCTGCCGCTATCCACCGCCTACGTGGTGTGCGAGGGCATGGGTTGGGAACAGGGTGTAGACAAGAAATTCTCAGAGGCGCCCCAGTTCTACGGACTTTACTCTCTTCTGATCTTCCTGGGGGCCGGGGTGGTTCTCTGGCCCAATCTTCCGCTGATACCCATAATGTTCGTATCCCAGGTAGTCAATGGCATAGTCCTTCCCGTAATTCTTGTCTTCATGTTGCTGCTCATCAATAACCAGAAGATCATGGCGGCATATACCAATGGCAGGGCCTTCAATATCCTGGCCTGGCTGACCGTAGTTATTTTGATCTCCCTCTCCGGGTTGCTGCTGTTGACCATGCTGGGTGTGGCTTAGATTGGCGTCAAGCTGTGCAAGCTAAGTGATGGAGACGGTCGTTTGAAGAGATCCGATTTCCTCATTTCGGAATCGGAGATCACCGGAAAGGCCCGGCGTGTTATTGCTTGACACCCATCCGGTGGGCCCGTAAATTGATCTGGTTAGAACACCCATAACGGTGGAGAGCATATGGCTTTCTTTCCCACCACCAGGTTTCTGGCCAACGTCAGACTGCGCTACGTGGTAATCATTACCCTTCTTCTGGCCCTTATCCTGTTCATCATAGCGCTTTTTGGGATAAGACAGAGCAAATCCAACATGCTCAGGGTGATGGAAGGGGAGGGGAAGGCTCTGCTGGAAAGTCTGATCATGTCCAGCCAGAACACCGTCCGGGCAAACGCCCTGGTGGAGGAGCTGGTAGGGGAGAGGCTTAAGGACGTCGCCAGATTGGTAAACCAGATGGAGAAAGATGGCCAAATCAGCAATTCCAAACTCGACGATCTGGTCAAGCAGAGCAACCTCTCCAGGATCGATATCCTGGACCAGGAGATGAATCTAACTCACAGCAGCAACCTTTCGGACACGGAGCTCTACGAAGACTCGACGACATCGGTCATTCCCTCCCTTGCCAGCATATTGCAGGGAGAAGAGGATGAGGTGACCTTCGGCATCGAGGCTAAGACTCTTCTGGCCGAGAAAAGTTATGCCGCAGCCACCAGGAGATCCAAAACGGCGGGGGTGGTGGTGGTTGTCGCTTCGGCTTCGTATCTGGAAAGCTTCAAGAGCGAGATAGGAATCGGCTTTCTGATTCGCAGGATTAGCGAGCAGAGCGGGGTCGATTACATCGTGCTCCAGTCGCCGGAAGGAATAGTGCTGGCTTCCAGGCAGGTGGGAAGAATGCTGAAGATTGAAGAGGATTCGTTTCTCCAGACTGCCCTGGAGGGAGAGGAAGCTGCCGGCCGAATCACCACGTTTCAGGAAAAAGAAGTGCTGGAAGTGGTAAAGCCCTTTGAGTCCGAAGAGATCCCTTCGGGGATCTTCAGAATCGGGCTCTCCCTGGAGGGCTACCGGCAGGTGACGTCCACGTTTCAGAAGCAGATGATATTCTTCTCCATCGTTCTTTTCTTTCTGGGACTGCTAATAATCGGAATCGTGATCATCAATCAGAACTACTTTGTGCTGGACAGATCGTACCGCGAGATCAAGACCCTCACCGGTAATGTGCTTGAATCCATGCACAGCGCGGTTGTTGCAGTCAACGAGGAGGGCCGGATCGTCATGCTCAACCGCCTGGCCGCAGACCTGTTCGGGGTAAGCAGGGATCTGGCCGCAGGCCGTCAGTATGACCGGGTCTTTCCGGAGGATCCGTGCCTTCTGAAAAGAGCGTTGATCGAGAAGAAGACCACCAGGGATGTGGAGACCCAATATCGCACCGTTTCCGGCGAGGAAAAGATGCTGATTGTCGGGACCTCATGTCTGTTTGATGAGGAAAGGAGATTCAAAGGTGCGGTGGCAGTTGTCCATGATGTCACGGAGTTGAAAAAATACGAGGAGGAGGCGAAAAGAGCAGAAAGGCTCTCCGCCATGGGAAGCCTGGCCGCGGGTGTGGCGCACGAGATAAGGAATCCGCTTAATGCCATCTCCATTACGGCCCAGCGGCTGAGATCCGAGTTCGTCCCCCGAAAGGACGAGGACGAGTACAAATCCTTCACTCAACTCATCCTCGACGAGATCAAACGGCTGGACAACATAATAAACCAGTTCCTGAGCCTGGCCAAGGCGCACGAACCGAACCTCGCCCCCACCGATATGCGTAAATTCATAAATGAGGCGGTTGACCTGGCCCAGATCGACGCCAGCGAAAAGGGCATTCGAGTCACCAGGGACATTGGCCAGCTTCCCACCATTCGAATTGATGCAGAAGAGATGAAGAAAGCCCTTCTCAACATAATGCTAAACGGAATACAGGCTACGGATTCAAGCGGAGAATTAATTGTCCGATGTCATCACGATGACAAGCAAGGCGTTATAAGTGTCGAAATAGAAGATACGGGACGAGGTATCCCAGAAGAGAAGTTGTCCAGGATCTTCCAACCCTATTTCTCGACCAGGGAGAAAGGGACCGGATTAGGGCTTTCAATAGCGTATCGAATAATCTCGGATCACGGGGGCAGAGTCACGGTGAAAAGCAAGGTGGGCAAGGGAACGGCTTTTACCATCACGTTGCCGACCCAGTGAAACCATTTGAAGCGGCTTGCGTAGCCTGATGTGGGAAGAACCATGGCACTGTATCGAATTCTCATAGTGGACGACGAGGAATCGCAGAGAAGGCAATTGGCCGGCTTCCTCCAAAAGCAGGACTTCAGCGTGACGACCGCGGAATCCGGCCCGCAGGCGATAGGCATTTGTCAGAACCACAACTTCGAGATAGCCCTGATCGACCTGAAAATGCCGGAGATGGATGGCATTGAGCTTCTCCAGAAGTTGAGGGANNTGAGGGAGATCAACCCCGAAATTCAGGTAATAATGATGACCGCATATGGTTCGGTGGAGAGCGCGGTCGAGGCCATGCGGCTTGGAGCATATCACTATGTCAGCAAGCCGATTAACCTCGAAGAGTTAAAGTTGAATATAAGCAAGGCGCTGGAAAGGTACCACCTTCTGTTTGAGAACAAGTACCTCAAGCAGGAACTAGAAGAGAGGTATAAGGACCTACAGATCATAGGAGAGAGCAAATCTATAAAAGAAGTGCTGAGCACCGTCTCACGTGTTGCGAAAACGAGATCGACCGTTCTGATCAGGGGTGAGACAGGGACGGGCAAGGAGCTGGTGGCCCGGGCAATTCATGCACTAAGTGACAGATCGGGGAGGCAATTTGTTCCCGTATCGTGCGCAGCCTTAGCAGAGAGTCTTCTGGAATCGGAATTGTTTGGGCACGAGAAAGGTGCCTTTACCGGAGCTATCAGACGCAGGGAAGGCCGTTTCGAGCTAGCAGACAGCGGCACCCTTTTTCTGGATGAGGTGGGGGACATTCCGCCGGAAACGCAGGTCAAGATTCTCAGGGTGATTGAGTCTCAGGAGTTCGAGAGACTGGGCGGCAAGGAGACTCTCAAGGTCGACGTGCGGCTGATGGCTGCCACCAATCAGGACCTGGAGAGAAAGATCGAGGAAAAGAGTTTCAGGGAGGACCTGTACTACAGGCTTAACGTGATCTCGATATTTATTCCTCCACTGCGGGAAAGAAAAGAAGACATTCTGATCTTGGTTGATCATTTTATCAACAAAGCTAATCAGAAATCCGGAAAGGCAATCCGTGGCATAACGCCTGAAGTGAAGGACCTGATTCTCAACTACGACTGGCCGGGAAACGTGAGAGAGCTGGAGAATGTGATCGAGAGGGGGGTTGTGCTTTCCCGGACTGAAGTGATAGACAAACGTGATTTGCCCTACTTCGGATTGGTGCCCAGCAGGGCTGGCCCGCAGACTGCCCCGGCGTCAGCCTCCCTGAAGGAGGTGGAGAAGGAACACATACTGAGAGTAGTCAACCAGAACGATTGGAACCTGAACAAGACTGCGGAGGTGCTGGGCATACATAGAAATACTCTTCGGCTGAAAATGAAGGAATATGGCATAGAGCGATCAACGGGCTAAGCAGCAAACGGATGATGGCTTTGGCGGCCGACTACGGACTGCGGACTACGGACGTTCCAAGCAGTGGACGGCCGACGGTGGACGGAGAAGACCTGTCAACGGATTACGCGGATCAAACGGATGTGGCTTTGGCGACCGACCACGGACCACGGACTACGGACGTTCCAAGCGGCGGACGGTGGACGGCCGACGGTGGACGCAGAAGAGCGAATGACCTCAGGCCGCCGAAGGTGAGGGTGAGGATGAAGTAAGGGTTTCCTCCAAAACGGAAAATACATGGGAACTCCTCGGAGTCTGTGCTCGTAAGACAAGAAAAAAAGGAGAAAGCCATGGAAAAGATGATGGCCTATTGCGGATTGATTTGCACAGATTGTCCTGCGCTCGTCGCGACGCAGAAGAATGATGATGAGGCACGTAAGAAGGTGGCCGAGGAGTGGTCCAAGCACGATGCCGCCCTGAAGCCTGAGGATATCAACTGCGATGGCTGCCTGGCTGACACCGAGAGGGTATTCAAATTCTGCAACGTCTGTGAGGTCCGCAAATGCGGAAAGGCAAAAGGAGTGGTGAACTGCGCCTATTGCGACGATTATGCATGCGACAAGCTGGCAGAGATCTTCAAAATGGCTCCCGAGGCGAAGACACGCTTGGATGAGTTGAGAAAGACTCTCTAGAAGTCTGTTAAGCCACCAGGGGCAAGTCCCTGTAGCCTCCGTCTTCGAGCGGTGTCGCGCATAACTACATGGGTTCTCCTGACAGCGATACGGTGGCTTGTGAGCAGAAGATTCGTCGCTCCGGGACGAATGACTCCATAAGCTTGAGAGTCAATAGCTGGAGTATGAAGGATGAGGTTCTCCAGAAGATACTGGGGCTTTGGCGTCACTGCCTTCATAATTTCTCTTTTCTGCGCCGTCTTGGGGAACGAGGGTTTGGGGCAGCCTGAGAGACAAGAGGCCCAACTCACCCTGAACATCGAATACTTGGGTTCGGTTCCGTTGGATTCGTCTCTGACGTGTCTTGTACGCGAGGAGGATAGACACACACTAGACCTCAAGGAGAATTGGCTGGACTCGGAAGCTAACCTGGGAAGGCGTTCGCTATTAAGAGTCTCCCAAAATGGTAAGTTTAGTGTGGTTCTGACCGCTGGCAGGCAGGACATGGTCACAGCCACATTTGTTGACAGCAATGGAGCAGAGATTTGGAGTGCTGAAGTAACANNTTCACGTGTCCAACAATGGAAGGAACATCGCTGCAGCAAGCTCATTCGGAGACATTCTCACGTTTTATGATGTGAGAGGTTCAGGCGAGCCGACTGCGACTACACAGGTTGATGGCGAGGTAACTTTTTCCCATAACGGGGAGTATTTCATAAGTGCCGGCTCAAGACTCATCCTTCGCAAAGCAGATGGCACCATGATTTGGGCCAAAAACACAGGAACAGACGCTTACAAAAAGGTGGCTATTTCTGCGGATGGATCCTTCATAGTGATGGCAAGTAGTGGAGGGCCCGAGCCAAGCATAACTGACATCCCGGAGGGCAAAGAGGAAGAACTGGAGGAGAGCTTTCCGCCGAAGTCTGTTGTGGATGAAAGGCTGGATGGGCTCCAGCCTGTGAGGGAGAGAACCGCAGAAGAGGGAAAAGACAAACCCTCAGAAAAAGCCGGCCCACACCGGAGGGAGAAGAAAGTCCACCTCACGTTTCTCAAGGGAGACGGGACTTTCATTAATCAGACATCATTGAAGCTTCGCTCAGCTCAGAATCTTGCAATCTCTTCTGACGGTAACTATGTGGCTTTGTCATGTGATAGCACTCTCTTGTTCTATGACACCGAGACTGGTGTGTTGCTTTGGAGACGAACGTACCCTACTGTTTACTGGTGGATGAAACATATGGCACTATCCTCCGATGGGAGCCTGATTGCCCTGGGAGTCAGACCAGACCGGGGCGATCGTAATAGCCCTCCCTATCTGTGTCTGGTGAGCAAGGATAACTCCGAGATAGCCAATTTCAACTTGGAAGAGCTACCGCCTGGCAAAGAGCCAATACGTCCGTTGCACTACAGCTGGGGCCCAGTAGTTGCATTCACTGACGATGATAGATACATAATAGTGTCCACCTCCACCAGGAAGTACCTCTTTGGAATTTTTGAAACCAGCAGGTAATGCTAATCTGATCTGACACCTAATGAATTCCTCCCCGCAATCATCACACATTACTAATCCTTCTGCCGGTTATTTCTATGCCTCGCTGTCTGCGATGATGGCGGCGGTCCTCATAGTGACCGGCAAGTGGACGCTCTATTCCATCTCACCGCTGGCTCTCAACGCTCTGGTGTTCCCCATGGGCATAGTTCTCCTGGCTCCCACCGTGCTTTATGGCAAGAGGTGGAAGCTGATTTTAGCCATGAATTGGACCGCCTGGAAATGGACCCTGGCTTTCAGCGTGCTGGCCTGCGTGGCCATCTGGACTTACTGGATTGGCGTGAAGATGATGGACCCCACCCTGGCCTCGTTTCTCAATCGCTTCGAAACTCTGGTGACGATTTCCCTGGGCATGGCCATCTTGGGCGAGCGCTTCAGCCGAGGTGAAGGGGTAGGCGCGTTCTTGGTGCTGGGTGGGATCGTGCTGATGAAGTTTACCTTCAGGGCAGAGTATTCGCTCGGCTTTTGGGTGGTGCTTTTCAGCGCCATCTGTTTCGGGACGGCGGAGTTCTTTGCCAAGATAGCAGTACGTTATACTGATCCTTTGACCATCAGTTTCATACGAAACGTGGTGACTTCTATACTCTTCTGGATCGCAGTCCCTATCGCGGGAACTTCATTCGCCGGCGCGCCTTCCGTGTGGTGGGGAGTTGTGATTATCGCCTTCACCGGTCCCATACTCACCCGACCCCTTTATCTCTTTGCCCTCAAGAACCTTGAAGTATCCAAGGTGGCGGTGATTCAACAGAGCCAACCTTTGTTCGTGGCGATCCTTGCTCTGGTGGCATTGAGCCAGACGCCTGCGCCACGGGAGATCATAGGCGGTCTGTTTGTTATCGGCGGATGTCTGCTGA
>JABAOC010001832.1_pt4 | contig 11776 bp, 8 predicted proteins | sample 7062161 | NCBI WGS metagenome assembly JABAOC01 (sample SAMN14538625, study PRJNA623070) | marine sediment metagenome | biome: marine biome [ENVO:00000428]; feature: marine pelagic biome [ENVO:01000023]; material: deep marine sediment [ENVO:00002113] | place: India: Gulf of Khambhat ... | reverse complement strand
CTGGCGGCGGGATTGCCGCCGGCCGTCCCGGACAGACACAATACCCTCCCCACCGTTGGGCGACAAGAGACAACTTCCGGCCGGCAATTCCCTGCCCAGTGTTCGTGTTATCATTTCTCCTGCAATATCGAGTCGGGGATTGCACGTCTATACTGGGGTCCATAGAATAGCCGCCATGTTGGTCGTCGGGCTCCATACCGTCACGATACCGTATGAGTGGGGATATGCGGGACCTTTGCGCCACTGGCGGGCGGGACTGCAACTAGCGTTCACAAACGCGATATGTCGCGTTTGGGGTCGCCAGACGATTGGAGGTCTTTGATGAAACAGACAGCACGCCTTGGAGCCATCACGACAGCCGCCGTATTCCTGATTCTCGCTTGTGTGCCCTGTTACGGCCAGTCCCGAGAAACGGTCATGGTCCCGATGCGGGACGGCGTCAAACTCGCCACCGAGGTTTATCTCCCCGCCGGCGGGGGCCCGTGGCCGGCCATTCTCATCATGACGCCCTACGGNNCCGAGAAACGGTCATGGTCCCGATGCGGGACGGCGTCAAGCTCGCCACCGAGGTTTATCTCCCCGCCGGCGAAGGCCCGTGGCCGGCCATTCTTGTCATGACACCCTACAGCCGGAAATCGGCCGAAGGACTCGCCGGAGAGGTCAACCAGCGGGGCTATGCCCTGGTGTCACAGGATTTTCGCGGGCGATTCGACTCCGAGGGCGTGGATTATCCGGTCTTCGTGCATAACGGCTGGGGCGAGCACCAGGACGGGTACGACACTATCGAGTGGATTGCCAAGCAGAAATGGTCCAACGGCAAGGTCGGCGGGTTCGGCATCAGCGCTCCCGGCATCGCGCTGAACATGACGACCCCCAGCCGCCCGCCCCACCTCGTCTGCTGCTACGTGGGCGTGGCCTTTTCAAGCATGTATGAGCAGGCCGCCTACCAGGGCGGGGCATTTCGCAAGAGCCTGCTCGAAAACTGGCTGAAGGACAATAAGTTCGATCCGAAGAACCTCGAGTTGATTCGGGCCCATCCGAACTATGACGATTTCTGGGGCCGGATCGATCCCGAGCGTGTCGCGTCGCGTGTGAACGTGCCGACCCTGTTTCTGGGGGGCTGGTATGACATCTTCACGGCCGGCAGCATCGACAGCTTCAGGACCATCAACAAACAAGGGGATGAGGGCGCCCGCGGCAAATGCCGGCTGGTCATGGAGCCGTATGGCCACGGCCGGTCGGAGGACCTCGTTTTCCCCAACACCAATCACCCCAAAGCCGCTGATGTCTGGAACTGGTTCGACATCTGGCTGAAAAACGACGGCAAGGGAATCGAGCAGATTCCCGCCGTGCAGTACTATGTGATGGGCGATCCGGCCGACCCCAACACGCCGGGCAACCAGTGGCGAACTGCCGAGGACTGGCCGGTCCCGGCGGACATGCGAAAAGTCTATTTCCACACGGACAACCGATTGCGGCTCAGCCCGCCCGAGGAGTTGTTTGGGTCGCTGGCGTACAAGTACGATCCGAAGGACCCCGTCCCGACGATCGGCGGCGCGAATCTCACCATCAGCAAAGGACCCAAGGACCAGCGGCCGGTTGAAAAACGGGCGGATGTGCTGCTGTTCACTTCCCCGGTTTTGGACAGGTACGTTGAGATCACCGGCCCCGTCAAGGTCAGGCTCTGGGCCTCTTCGACCGCCCCGGATACCGATTTCACCGCCAAGCTTTGCGATGTTTATCCCGACGGCCGCAGCATGCTCGTCCTCGACGGCATCATCCGGGCCGGCCATCGCAACTCCATGGAAAAGAGTGAGCCGATGGAAGCCGGCAAAATCTACGAGTTCGAGATCGACCTGTGGTCCACCAGTCTGGTCGTGAGCCCGGGCCACCGCGTCCGCATCGCCATCTCCTCCAGCAACGCGCCGCGCTTCGAGCCCAACCCGAATACCGGCCAACCTTCCGGAACGGACGACAAGACCGAAGTGGCCACGAACACGGTCTATATAAACGCCAATCACCCGTCGCATATTCTGTTGCCGATCGCGTTCCCGCGCGAGAACCCGCAGCGGCGCTGATTGAGATGTGAACTCTGCAAAATGGACATCAGGGCTATATTCTTCAAGGAAATCGATTTCATGATTTCCTTGAAGAATCAACCCGAGCCAATCGTTGTCAGGCACCGACGGTTTGGGAAGGAATAATCGAAACGCTGATTTTTCCTTCCCAAAGTAGCCCTAATGTCCATTTTGCCGAGTTCAGATGAAGTATATGGAGTCAAGTACACAAGGAGAACGGAAATGACGGACTCGCATCGAGTGGACGGAGGCACCACCCGGCGCAGTTTTCTCAGAACGACGGCGACGACCGCCGCGGCGGGCATAGCGGCGTTCTCGACGTTGTCCTCCGGGGGCTGTTCCGAGCCCGCTCGTTGGTCATCGGACCGGAGGCCTCGTCCCTCCGGCGGCAGCGGGAAGGTCGTCCTCTTCCAGGGGGATTCGATCACCGATGCCGGCCGGGACCGCGGCCGCGAGAACAGCGCCAATGACGCGCGGGCGATGGGCAGCGGCTACGCCTTTCTCATCGCCTCACATTTCCTGGCCGAGCGGTCCAACATGAACCTCAAGTTCTACAACCGCGGCATCAGCGGCAGCAAAGTCTTCCAGCTCGCTGAACGCTGGGACAAGGATTGCCTCGCGCTGAAACCCGACCTCATCAGCATTCTGATCGGCGTCAACGATATCTGGCACACGCTCAACGGCAATTATCAGGGCACGGTCGAAATCTACGAGAAGGACTACCGGGCCCTCCTGAAGCGCACGCAGCGGGGACTGCCCGGCGTCAAACTGGTCGTCTGCGAGCCTTTCGTCCTGCGCTGCGGGGCCGTCAACGAGAAGTGGTTCCCCGAGTTCGACCGCTACCGGGCCGCCGCCAAGCGGATCGCGGGAAACTTCGACGCCGTCTTCGTTCCCTTCCAATCGGCGTTCGACGAAGCGGTCAAACACGCTTCCCCCAGCTACTGGGCCGCCGACGGCGTACACCCCACCATGGCCGGCTCGTATCTGATGGGACACACCTGGACCAACGCCGTCTCCCGAGCGAAAGCGTGAGGAAGAGCACAAGACAGGTACACGACAAGACTGCGACGCGGCAAACCCATTGCAGGCCGGAATGCCGGATCGGAATGACTCATGGCCTTCCTTGGTCATTTCGACCAAGGCCGGAGGCCGCGCCGCGCTGCAAAAGCATGACATTCGTCATCTTCAGTGGTAGGGGCAAGTGATAGGGATTAGGAAGAATTCTCGCACGGTGGGCTCTGTCATCCCGAGGCAAAGCCGAAGGATCTGGCCACCGAACGGGAGGCTTCTCTCGCTCGCAAGCCAGATCGTTGGGGCCCCCAAACGCGATCATTCGCGTTTGGGGAACCCGCTTCACTCCGCTGCGCTCCGTTCAGGATGACAGGCCGCGCACGAATTGACCATAATCCGTATAATTCGCTGTTGCGTTTCGCAAATAGCGACTTCCACACATCACACGAATCGTATACACCGAAAGCCGAAAGAAAGACATACTCTTCATATTGGCGTTGACCAAGCTCCGGGGTTGCGGTTATGCTGTTGTTTGCGTTGAATCCTCCATAGTGATTTTGAGAATGAGGTATTGACTATGACCATGGACAAACAGTTGTGGAGCGTGCTGGTTTTCGGTGTTGTGATGGCAGTGGTCCCGGCGGGGTTGGCGCGGGCGGCCACGGATGCGAATGACTTCAAAACCGAGATGGACAAAGTCAGCTACATCATCGGGACCCAGTTTGCCAACAGCTTCAAAACACGGGACATCGATGTGAATGTCGAGCTGCTGATCCGTGGCATTCGCGACGCCATGGCCGGCCAGAACTCCCCGTTCACCGAGGACGAGCAGAAGCAGATCATGATAAGCTTCCAGCAAAGAATGATGGCAAAACTCAAAGCGCAGCAGGAGGCACAGGCCATGGAGAAACTCGGCCCGGACAAGGCGTGGAAACTGAAGCTCACGAAACCAGGACTCATGCAGTTCGATCCCGACCAGGACTACTTCTGGGTCCTGGAGACGAACAAGGGCAACATCCGGATCAAGCTGATGCCGGACGTGGCGCCCATGCACGTCACCAGCACGATCTTCCTGACGAAAAAGGGCTTCTACGACGGTCTAACATTCCATCGCGTGCTTGCGAACTTCATGGCGCAGGGCGGATGCCCTGTGGGCGACGGCAAGCACGGCCCCGGCTACCAATACGCCGGGGAGATCAACCCGAACGTTAAACACGACCGCCCGTTCCTGCTGAGCATGGCCAACGCCGGGCCCGGCACCGACGGCAGCCAGTTCTTCATCACGTTCAAGCCTACCCCCTGGCTCGACGGCATGCACACCATCTTCGGCGAAGTCGTCGAGGGCCAGGACACCGTCAAGAAGCTCGAAGCCGCCGCCGGCCCGCCCCCGGATGGCAAGCCGACGGAAGAGCTGAAAATCATCAAGGCCGGCATCGAGGAGAAACCCACGGGGTAAGACCTTCGAGGGTTACCGTCCCATGAGAGAGCGCGAGGTCATGCTGGCAACATGGCTGATCTCACTGGCAGGCCTTCTCACCGGCTGCCCCGGCCCGGCGACCCCCGGTCCGATTCTCATCGCCCGGCCCGTACTCGTGGGACAGGATACCTTCGGCTTCGAGCCGCAGTGGTGGGACAAGAACATAGCGCACGTGCGCGTGGTGGCCGCGGACCGGTCTGATCCTTCACAACCGTCACGTCCGCCCGCCTGGATCGGACCGTGCGCCCCGGCCAGAGATGACGGTATCGAGGACATCCCCCCGTTCACGACCCGCTGGGCCCTGAGAGCCGTGACGCCGGTCTCCGCCCGGGATTTCCGCCTGACTCCCGGACGCGTCCCGGAGGGATTCGAGCAGGTCTTTCCCGCCGGCTCCGAGACGTTCACGCCCGGCGCCGGTGAAACGTATTACATTCTCGTCTGTCTGGAGCCCGTTCAGGAGAATTTCTACTCCGTGGCGGCAACGTGGGAGCCCGCCAAGACGAGGACCGCCCCACCGTCGAGGACGACCATTACGGTTGAAGGCCCGTTCATGCACGAGCCCTCCGGCATGGTCTTTCCGGTCGAGGTCGGCAGGTTCCAGCGGACCATGGTGGAATCCTACGATGCTCGGGGGCGGGATGTCGGTGTTGGGTACAGACTTCCAAGCCTTCTGCGCCCGACGATCATCACGGCCTACGTCTACCCCATTCCTCCCGAGCACATCGTGCGCCCGTCCGGCTCGCGCACGACCCTGGACCCCGACCAATCCCTGCTCCACCATTTCCGCGATGCGAGGCGTCAGATTCTTGGGATGTACAAGGATGCACGCGGGGTATCGGAGCAGGATGTGTCACACGAGAGCCGGGGCAAGGTGTACGCCGGCAAGATGCTCGTCTTCGAGCATGAAGGGCGATGGATGCAATCGACGGCAGCACTCCGGTCCTACCTGTACCTGTTCGGACCCGTCGCGGATACGTGGATGATCAAGTATCGGATCACGCATCCGCAGAGCGTGGACGCTTCGGAAGAGATTGACGAATTCCTGCGGGCTCTCACCTGGACGATAGAACGCTCCTAATCATGGGGCCGAGCGTGGGCCGTCACGCATGTTTGACGAGTGGGACATGTCGAGGCAAAAAGCACGATTTTCCACGAATGATGTCCGCCGCCTGATCTTGAAGGCGAGACATCTTGCCGGAAGGGGCCGAGAAGTCTGCGGGCTGCTGATCGACAATGGTCATTTCCTCCAGATAAGAGAAACACGCAATATCTCGAAAAGAAAGGGCTCTTTCCAGTTGGATATGCGCGAGGTGAACTCAATTTGCCGAGCCGCTGAGAAACTGGGATCGAAGGTAGTGGGCACATTCCATTCGCACATCGCCTGGTTTCCGAAGCCTGGCGAATCCGATATCCGAGGTGCGGAGGAGGGCTCCCTCATGTTGATCATCGACAGCATGGATAGACAGATTGGGCTCTGGCGAATCAGCCACGCAAGGGCGTACGCCCGACACTTCGAGCTTATCTAAGTATCCGGTGCACGCAAGCCATCGTCGAAAGAGTGTTCAGCACACACGCTGCCAGCATCTCGCTAGGGGGTAGGCGGCTTCTCCTCACCCGGGCGGAGGAATACGATCTCCCATTTGGAGACGCCCGCGACGAACAGCCGCGCTGTCCTACCCGCCAATTTGTCGGTCTCGTGTTGAGACGTGTCGAGGCCGACCACCTGCGGATACCACTTCGACTTCTCGAGGTCCGCCGCGTCCAGGATCTTCACGGGCGGCGTCCAGCCGGTGGGGTCGCCGAGGCTCGGGTTAAAGCTCACGTAGATGCCTTCCTGCGACCAGTCCTTGTCTTTGGCCCGATTCAACAGCATCACCCACGTCTTGAGGTGCGTGTTCCAGTGAATCGAGGGGCCCCAGAACGCATCTGCATCGGGCTGGTGCCAGTCGGTTTTAACGGGGAAGAATGGCGTCACGTGTCCGCCCAGGCCGGGCTCGGTCCACGCCCCCTTATGCCATTTGAACGCCTTGCCGACCGGGGCGTCGCGGCTTTCGTACCGCATCCGGGCGACCGCGACGCCCTGCTCGGCAATGTCGTTGTTATAGGTGCTCGTGTAGATGTAGAGACACCGGTCCTCGCGGTCCGCAATGACGGTGAAGTCACCATTGCCGCCAACGAAGTAATGATTGGCCGAGGCTTCGTTGTTGGAGCCCGCCGGGGCCTCCATGATGATCCCAAGATCCCGCCAGTTCAGGCCGTTGTCCGTTGAGACCATTGCCCCAATCCGGGGGGCCGTCTTGCCACCCGGCAGCGGTGGCTCGTTGTGGTACCACATGTAGAGCTTGCCGTCGGCGGCCTTGTGCGTCGCCTCGATCCATCGCGCTCCCATCTTCCAGGTGGCCTCGTTGTCGAAGGTCACACGCTGGGAGGGCCGGCTCAAATGAAACAGGTCCGGCCCGGACGAACGAAAGGGGTGTCCCGTCGAACAGAACATGTACATCGTCCCGCCGTCCCAATGCGCCGGGCTGCTGCAATCGATATCCCCGGGCTCCTGCGGATTCACGTCCTTATGTACCACGCCCGGGAACTGCACCCGCAGCGCACTGCGGATCACCACTTGATTCCGCGTATGCGCCGCCACACAGCAGCAGTCAACGATCAGAACCATCGCAAGGACGAGCCGTACCGACCTCATGTGTTCTCCGCCTCCTTTCGTCTCTGCCGGGCGCGGATCCAGGCGGACCCACTGCTCCCGCATTGCACGATGCAAGGATACAAGAGAATCGGTGATGTTCCAAGGTTGTATTCTATCCTTCGCGCAGGGTGTTATCGCAGCGGGCGCAGATACCGTCGGGGGGGAAGGTGCCCGTCAGCATCCCCAGGCGCAGGCGGCGGTAGTCGTGGCCCGACCATGTTTCTTTGAATGTGCCCCGCGTCACGTTCCCGAGCGGCATTCGGCCGTTGACGTCGAGGCAGCACGGCACGACGGTGCCGTCCGAGAGGATACAGCCGTGACGGAACGGGGCCGCACAGGGCTTGTAGTCGCAGGCATCGAGCCGGCACTTCACACCGCGGTCATCGACCAGGCCGTGCCAGGTCAGATGCTGCACCACATGGACGTCGTCCACCCCGCTGTCCTTCCATTCGGCCACGAAATCCTGCAACAGGCGGTCGGTCTCGCGCATACGGATGATCTCAATCGTCGTGTGTGGGCCGCGGCCGCGCTGCCGGCGCAGGTCCACGTATTGCCTGATGTTGGACCTGACCTGCTCGAATTTCGCGGGCGGGCGCAGGTGCTCGTAGACCCCGGCCGAGCAGCCGTCGAAGGAGAAGGATAGAAACGTCAGCGCCGACGACAGAATCCGCTCGGACATGGCTGCCGTAAGGAGCGTCGCGTTCGTGTGGATCATCGTCCGGCAACCCTTGGCCCCGGCATATTCGATCATCTCGAAGAGGCCCTCGTGAAGCAGGGGCTCGCCGGACAGGTACAGCTTGACCAGCGGGCGGTTTCCGCAGATGTCGTCAATGACGTTTCTGAACATCTCGACGGGCATCTGCGCCGCGCGCGGCCTGAGCCCGCGCGACTGGGGGCACATGATACACTTGAGATTGCATTCGCTGGTGACATCGATCCAATAACTGGAGGGCAAGGGTGGGATGTAATAGTCCATCAACTCTGCAATGTTGTGCCACAGCGGCATGCACCGGCCTCCAATGGGACTGCCCTTCAGGATAGAAACAGTCGGGGGTCTTGTCAATCATGGCGACTGCATATTCGAGTGCACGTCATGTTTGTCTGTTCCCGCGTCTCTCTGTAGGCTTGACGTTCGCCAACAGCCCTGTGATAATGCGGCTGATGATGCAGACGGCTCGGTGAGTTCGGCCCAAGGGACCGTGTGGACTCAAGCCGCTCCCGGCATCATTCTGGTTGAAGGAGATCAGGATGTATTGTCCAAAGTGCGGAGCGCCAAATGCTGACGATGCAAGGCTGTGTGTTGCCTGCGGGCAGGTCCTGGGCGGTTCTGCCCCGCCGATCCCTATGATGACGGCAGGAACCAGCGGATGGGCCATCGCCGCATTGGTGCTGGGCATTCTGAGCCCTTTCACCTGTATGCTCACGGCACTGCCGGCGATCATTCTGGGCGTCGTGGCGCTGGTGAAAATCAGCGGCTCGGGCGGCCGGCTGGGGGGCACGGCCCTAGCCGTCGTAGGCATGGTCGTACCCGTCGTCCTGCTGCCGATCGTGGCGCTCCTGATGGGCATCCTGATGCCGGCTCTGGCCCGAACCAGGCAGCTTGCGTTCCGGATGAGCTGCGGCACGAACCTGTCAGGTCTCGGCAGGGCCATGCATATTTACGCCGATGACCACGAAGGCAAATTTCCCGCTTCGGCGCAATGGTGCGACCTGCTGATCGAGAACGCCGAAGTCGCGAGGGAGAGCTTTCGGTGCCGGGGCGTCCAAGAGGGCCCCTCCAACTATGCCATGAACAAGTACGCGAAGGAGTTGGGAACAGACTCACCGCCGGACATGGTCCTGCTGTTCGAGACCCATCCCGGCTGGAACCAGGTTGGGGAAGCCGATATCCTGACCACGGAAAACCATCAGGGAGACGGCTGCAACGTCCTGTTCGTCGACGGCCACGTCGAGTTCGTCAAGCCCGCGGGCCTGTCCCGGCTGCGGTGGACGAGCGATGCGGCGCCGGCGGATGGCGTGGCCGTGCGTGCCTCGCCCGTCCTTCGCAGCCATTTCGCCGCGACGAATCATCTGCGGCGTCGGGCCAGTGTAAACAAGCCGCCCAGGCCGAGCAGCCCGATGGTGGCCGGCTCCGGGATCTGACCCAAGGTAAGATAGTTCACCGTCAACGTCGAATGTTCGAGCGTCACACGGAAACCGTCGAGGCTCTGATCGACATCCATGAATAGGGAGATTTCGCCGTCTTTCCACAACTCGTCGAGGACATCCTTGGGCAGATCAAACGACGTAGCCGACCACAACTTCTCGTAGCTGCCCACCTGACCGTCGGCGGACCAGGGAACGGAGATCGGCGCGGCGTTGTAGCTCTCCAGGAGGCCCAGCTTGGCGCGGGTCTGCGGCAGCGCTCCGAGGAGGGCATAGATTGCGTCGCGCTCACCCTCTTCGGCGTCCACGTCCCAGGCCACAATGGTGAGGATCGCGGACTGAATCCCCGTGGCGTCTTTCGGCACAAGGGCGTTCAGGTCGTGGGTCCAGCCCCAGTCCTCGTTCGAGATCGTATGCCAGGGTGAATGGTCCAGGACCTCGCCGGCAGGTACGAAATAGGGCGCGCTTCCCCAGCCGTTGTCGGTGTAGTCCACCGTGTCGGAAATGCTCACGACCTCCGCGCCGGCTGCGCTGCACAACAGCAAGACGCAACCCACCAACCCCAATGCTCTTGTCATTGGTCATCTCCTTCCCCCCAGATTGTCTGGGCTCGGGACCCCAGGTGTGAGGTTTCGCACTTGAGAGCCCTTCCCACACACGCTTTATCGGGTGTGGGGCCCTTCTGCCCGGCTTCCCGGCGTGACCTGTACCGCGCCGGAAATCACTCAGAGTATCCTGAAGCCTCCTTCCAAGGCTGTCAACAAGACCGCCGCACAATCTTGAGCCTGCGTCCGAATAAAACAGCCCCGGGCAAGAACTACGGTTCCGTCCGGGGCTGTCAATCCCACAACTACTTAGACCTCTGAGCGGCAACAGAGTTCCCGCCGGGAAAAGATTGTTCTTGTGCAAGCGGCAAACTGACGCGGAACGTGGCGCCCTGTCCGGGCTCGCTTTCCACCTCGATCCGGCCACCGTGGGCCTCGACGATCTGCTTGACCACGTACAACCCCATGCCGGCGCCTTCGGCTGACATATCGGCAGATCGCCCCCGGCCGAAAGGCTGAAAGATCACCTGCAAATCCTCCGGCGCTATGCCGCGGCCCTGATCCGAGACCGTCAGCAAGGCGAACCTGTCCTTCTTTTCGACGCGCACCGTAATGCGCGCATGACAGGGGCCATACTTGACAGCATTGGAAACCAGGTTCTGCACCACGCGCTCCAGCCGGCGGGCATCGCCGACGACCGTGCACCGCGGGGCGGTCTCCACCACAAGCTGATGGCTGGCCCAGGCCGTCGCCTGCGCCTGAATCAGTTGGCGTACTATCGCGCCGAGGTCTACCGGCGCTCTTTGGAGGGAGAAATGACCGCTGGCAACCTGAACGTCGTCGGTGAGGTCGCGCACGATGGTGCGCAGACGATGCATCTCTTCCTCCATGGCATCCAGGTACGTCCGAAACGCTTGCTCATCACCGGCGGACCGACGCAGCAAACGGGCGGCTATTTCCATGGCCAGCACCGGGTTCTTCAGGTCATGCGCCACCATGGCCACGAACCGCAAGCGCTCTTTCTCCCGATTGGCGATATCCGCGGCCATATCGTTGAACGTCCGGACCAATGTTCCCACCTCATCATTGTGGAGTGCCGGCGCCCGCACGGCCAGGTCCCCGCCACCGAACGCGCGGGCGGCACGAACCAGCGTCAGCGTCGGCCGCACCACCCGGCGGATGATGCTCCACGACCCCAGAGACAACAGCACGGCCGTACCGACCGAAAGCGCCACCGCCCAAGCGCTGATCGCCCCATGCAGACGTTCGGCCGCACGGATCGATTCTTCCATCTGATCCTGGTTGAACTTCTTGAAGCGGTCCACCGCGGACAACAACTCGTTCAATTTCGGCGCTACCTGCGAAGGTCGGAGCATGGGCGATTGCGATTGTTCGCGGAGCGTCTTCATCTCTCTTTGAATCCGCGCCGCCAAGTCATGCTCGTCGGGCATGTTGATGTAGGGTCGGAGGTCGCCCACTATATGCTCGGCGGTCTCCAGATATTGATACGCCCTTTGCCGATATTCCTGCTGGCCCGTCGCTTCCCAGAGGAGGTCCTCGCGCCGCTGGGCGAGAATCACCAGATCCAACTCGTGCGCCATGTCCAGCGCTCTCACATCCAGCGCCACGCGCCGGTCGATAGCGGACAGTCTGCTCTTGGCAACAAACCAGCCGACAACAAGCATGGTCCAAGCCGACAATATGCCGATAGCCCACACGATCACCAGCGTTCGAATCGTCATCGGCGGCAAGGAAACACGCCACCACGCTGTTTTCATAGTGCTCCTGTTGAAGATCCATTTTGTTTTACGTTCGGAACGACCGA
>JABAOC010006649.1_pt5 | contig 11784 bp, 13 predicted proteins | sample 7062161 | NCBI WGS metagenome assembly JABAOC01 (sample SAMN14538625, study PRJNA623070) | marine sediment metagenome | biome: marine biome [ENVO:00000428]; feature: marine pelagic biome [ENVO:01000023]; material: deep marine sediment [ENVO:00002113] | place: India: Gulf of Khambhat ... | reverse complement strand
GTGGCCGAAATCGGGGCAGATACCTTGAGGTCTGATCCCCTGACGCACTTGATGTTGACAAACAACGCCTATCAGGAAGTCGTCAAGTCCATCAAGGGATTCTCCCGGCACCTCCTTTCCCTCGGGGGAGGGGGGTATGACATCTATCGGACGGCCCGGTGTTGGACCCTTGCTTGGTCGATACTCAACGAGGTGGAGCCCGAAGACGAATTCGCCGGTGTTGTTGGGGGGATGATGTTCGGGCCCGAGATGGAGGTAAGCAGCCTGTATGATGCGCCGCGTCCATCAACGGGGGAGGTTAAGGAGAGGGCTTTGGCCAAGGCCAAGGAGGCCGTGGGATTTTTCAGATCAAATGTCTTCCCGCTCCACGGAATAAAGGGGTAGAGGGCCGTTAAGGGGTGGCCACCATCAGGCGTTCTACATCGGGTTCGCTTGCGAAGCAAAACCCGGCCTTTCTGAAGACCGTGATGGCGATCCGGTTCAGGTTTTCAACCACTACCCATACCCTTTCACAGTCCAAAACTTTGGCCGCATCCAGCATGGAAAAGGTCATGGCCTGGCCGATTCCCCTGTTTTGATAGTCCTGGTGAACGAAGATCATGAATTCCCGGGACTTGCCTGACACCGGCCGATCAAGGGCGGCATGGCCAATAATCCGATCCTCTGAGAGGGCGACGATATTGAACCATTCCTCCACAATCCCCGTTATCCATCTGTGACGATTTACCCCCTGGTCCGGGGGAAGCCCCATAGCCTTCCCCTTGGGCTCGAATTCGTCATACATTTTGGAGAGGGCCGTGAAGTCATCTTTCTCGAAAGGTCGAAGGAAGACGGTTCGGCCAAGTTTATCCTCAATGGACTGGTTCGGAAAGATAATGGTCACCTTCCTTTCCCCCAACGGCGAAGGGAATCTCCACTCGTTAGAATAGTGGAAAAGGGGGATTAAATCAATGGGGGAGTAAAGGACCATTCTGGACTGCTGAAGGATTGGAGCGTTTTCCTGGGTGTTTGATTTTTGTTGCCATGGAGAGTTATTGTGGTATAGGATCTCTGAGGGAGTTCTTAGTTGAAAGTGAGCTACTCTTCGTATTCAGGAGAACTGAGGTCCATGGAGATCAGAGGAACCCCTATGAGGGAATATCGACTCGTTCAGGTGGATGTCTTCACCCAGGACATCTTCGGGGGAAATCCCTTGGCCGTTTATCCCGACGCGGAGGGGCTGAACCACGAAGAGATGCAGAGAATTGCCAGGGAAATGAACCTCTCTGAGACCACGTTTGTGTTCAATCCCAGCTTCCCGGATGCGGATTTCAGGGTCAGGATCTTTACCCCTCAGAGGGAAATTCCCTTTGCGGGTCATCCTGTCATCGGGACCTGTTTCGTCCTGGGCCACGAGGGGAGGATCGGCCCAAAGGAGGGGAAGAGGGTGACGAGACTTGAATTGGGGTTGGGCATTTTCCCGGTGGAGGTGGTTTTCTTGGGAGGGGAACCCGTTTTGGTGAAAATGGAACAGAGATCCCCGGAGTTTCTGGGCACCTATGATGAGGTGGAGCTGTTGGCGCGGTTGCTTTCCTTGCCGTTGGAGAAATTGGATCTGCTCAAGGGTCCAGCTGAGGTCGTTTCTACAGGGCTCCCGTTTCTCATTATACCCATCACGTCCCAGAAGGCATTATCCCAGGCGAAGATTAATTTATCGATCTTGGAGACGGTGGCTCAGGAATTCGATACCTCCCTGGTTGCCATTTTCACCACGGATGGAGTGAAAGGGAATCGAATCCGGGCCCGGGTGTTTGCGCCGTTGCATGGCGTCCCCGAGGACCCGGCAACGGGAAGCGCGGCCGGTTGTTTTGGTGCATATCTGATCAAGCACGGGTTAGTAAAGGGGGAGCCCATTACCAGCGTTGAGATTGAACAGGGGATGGACATCCGTCGACCGAGCCTGATTCACGTGGAACTCGCATTACGAGAGGGGATCATTGGAAAGGTATGGGTGGCGGGGAGCACGGTGAGAGTTTTGGAGGGGACAATTCGCTTTTGACGAGGCCGTCTATACCCCTTTGGGGCCCAAGCCTCATCTGTTCTCCCTCTATTTCTTTTTTTTCTTCTTGGCGGAGAGAAATTTCCTTTCATCAATAATCCGAGGGGAGATGCCTCGAAATTCGCCCAATGCTTTATCGGGAGGGAGTCTTATCCAGGCGATGCCGAGTTCCTCATCGATCTTCACGATCTCGTCACCTGGTTGAACCTTCTTCATGAGTCAAGACTTTAGCAGATTCCCGCGTGAAAAAGCAACGGCAAGGGGTTCAAGAGCTGGAGGTGGGATGTGGATACGCTCGTGACTCTATCTACTTAGCCAGAACAGGGTTCGATGCTGTGGGAATAGATGTATCCGCTGAGGCCCTGAGACTTGCGAGGAACTGGGCGAATAGCGATGGATTGAAAATAGATTTCATGCATATGGATATCACGAATAACAGCTTTGAAGATTCAGGTTTCGATACCGTTATCATGTTCAATACCTTCCACTTCATGCTGAAGAAGGTTCGTGAAAGGAGCATCAGCGAAATATATCGGATACTGAGAAGTGGGGGATTGTTCGTCCAGGCGATGTTCTCCAGAAGGGAAAAGGATTTGGCCAAGAGCGTGAAGTTGAGGCCAATACCTTCGAATTTAAACGGGGCAGGCCAGTTCACTTTTTCTCGGAAGACGAGATAAGAAATGCCTTCGCGAGATTTACCATCGAAAGATTGGATGAGGTAGCTATCCATGAGGTCCATCAGGATGGCAGGGAACACTTCCATCGGGAGTGGATTATGGTAGCGGAGAAGACATGAGGATATATGGAAGAGGGGATTTCGGGAGAAACTGGGAAGGGACAAGAGCAATGAAGGAGAGGCTTTTGGAAACAGACGTTCTCGTAATTGGTGCTGGAGGGGCGGGGTTACGAGCTGCCATAGAGGCCCAAAACTCCGGTGTTGAAGTCATGATCGTCTCCAAGGGAGGGTTCCCCTCCGGCTGCACGACTGTGGCCATGGGGGGAATGTTGGCGGCCTTCAATAAAGAGGACAGTGCAAACCGCCACTTCGAGGATACGATCCGCGGAGGAGATTACATCAATAACCAGAGTTTGGTGAGGCTGCTCGTTGATCATGCAGCCGAAAGGGCGAGGGATCTCGAGCAGTACGGGACGGGTTTCGAAAAACAGGGCGACCGTTACAAGCTTTTTCCATACACCGGCAGTTCGGTCTCACGAGGTGTCTTAGCGCTTGAGCCCTACCTCGGAGGATACGTTAAAGGTCTGGCTAATGAGGTGAAAAGGCTTGGCATTAAGATCCTTGAGCACGTGATGATAACCGATTTGTTGAAGGAGAGAGATGCAGCTATAGGGGTAGCAGGGCTGGAGCTCGAGGCAGATACCCTGCTGATAATACATGCTAAAGCGGTAATCTTAGCCACAGGTGGAGGGGGAAATCTATATCACCTGACAACGAATCCCCCTGGCATAACGGGAGATGGATATGCCCTTGCATATAAGGCCGGTGCCCAGTTGCAGGATATGGAGTTTGTACAGGGCAGGGTATGCATGATCTATCCCGAGAGGATGAGGGGGATACCGCCTCCGGGAGACGGGCTTGTCACCCTGGGAGGAAGATTCTATAACGGATTGTGCGAGCGTTACATGGGTAAGTACCATCCCGAGAAATTGGAGTTGGTTACGCGCGCTCAAATGGCAATATGTGCCCAGAAGGAAATACATGCGGGACGCTATAGCCCGCACGGAGGGGTCTTCGGCGATTTATCGGGGGTTCCGAAGGAGAAACTGCTTAAGTTTAAGGGTTTCATGGACGCCTGTGCCGCAGAGCAGTTCGATCCCACATGGCAACCATATGAATGGGCCCCCGGCGCCCATCACTTCATGGGCGGGATTGTCATCAACGAGCTGTGTGAGACGACGGTCCGCGGTCTCTATGCTGCAGGAGAGGTAGCGGCTGGAGTACATGGTGCCAATCGTCTTGCGGGAAATGCGTTAACGGAAACTCAGGTATTTGGGGCGATAGCGGGAAAGCATGCAGCAGAAGCTGTGCGTTCAACCTCAAGGAGGCCCCTGTCGGGTCGGATTGATTTTGTAAGGGACCGCATCTTAAGGATTCTTAGAAGAGACAAAGGCATTGACCCGGTGGAGGTGAAAGACGAGCTCACCCAGATCATGAGCAGGTACGTGGGGGTTATCAGAGATGAAGGTGGACTTCGAAAAGCTACCCAAATGCTTGATAAGATCAACCGGGAGAAAATTGGCAACCTCTGCCTTGCCGGCGAACGGTCATGTAAGATGCTCGCCGAGCTCTTAGAGGTTGAAAATCTTCTCATAGTGGGACGACTTATTACGTTGGCGGCGACACTAAGGAAGGAAACGCGGGGGGCACATAACAGGGAGGATTATCCGGAAATGGATGAGATCTGGCCGAAAAACATTGTCCTTCGATTGGAGAAGGAACAAACGACCGTGGAGATGAAACCCATCGGGCGAAATCAATAGTAACAGGGGGGTTCGCGATGCCCATGACCATCACGGAGAAGATACTGGCCAAACACGCAGGGTTGAAGGAAGTCAAGCCGGGCCAACTAATCAACGCCAAGGTGGATATAGCCCTAGGCAACGACATTACAGCGCCCATCGCCATCGATCAGTTTATAAAGGCCGGTGGCAAAAGGGTGTTCGATAGGGAAAGAGTGGTTCTCCTTCCGGATCACTTTGCCCCTAATAAAGATATTCAGTCGGCCGAGAACTGCAAAATCTTGAGGGAGTTCGCTCGGGAACAGGAGTTGGTTCACTACTATGAGGTGGGCCAAATGGGGATCGAACACGCGTTCCTTCCGGAGCAAGGGATCGTAGTCCCGGGGGATTTGATCATCGGTGCTGACAGCCATACCTGCACCTATGGTGCTCTTGGAGCCTTTTCCACCGGCGTAGGCAGTACCGACCTTGCCGCGGCAATGATTACGGGTGAACTCTGGTTCAAGGTCCCCGAGACCATCAAACTCATTTATAAAGGAAAACCGGGGCCCTGGGTGGGAGGGAAGGACCTCATACTCCACACCATCGGCCAGATGGGGGTTGATGGAGCCCTCTATATGGCAATGGAGTTTAAGGGGGATCCTGTTGAGCGCCTCCCCATGGATGGGCGCTTCACCATGGCCAATATGGCTATTGAGGCCGGGGCAAAGAACGGGATATTCCACCCAGACCGAATAACCGAGCAGTATGTGAAGGGGAGGGCAAGATGGGAGTACCATTTTTATGCCAGCGATCCCAGAGCCCACTATAAGGATGTAAGGGAGTTTGACCTCTCCAAGGTTGAGCCGCAGGTTGCTTTCCCCCCCCTCCCCAGCAACACCAAGGGGGTTAGCGAGGTGGGAACGGTCTTTATAGACCAGGCGGTTATCGGTTCCTGTACCAATGGCAGATTAAATGACTTACGGGAGGCTGCCGAGGTATTGAAGGGACGCAAGATTTCGCATAACGTTAGGCTCATTATCATTCCGGCCACTCCATCCATTTATCGGCAGGCGATGAAGGAGGGACTTTTCGACATCTTCCTGGATGCCGGCTCAGTGATCAGCCCTCCTACCTGTGGCCCTTGTGTGGGAGGTCACATGGGCATCCTGGCAAAGGGGGAGAGGGCAATCGCCACTACGAACAGGAACTTCACGGGAAGGATGGGGCATCCTGAGAGCGAAGTCTATCTCTCAAATCCCGCGATAGCTGCCGCATCCGCGGTTTTGGGAAGGATTGGCAGTCCGGAGGAACTGGACCATAAGGAATGAAAAACGGGGGAAAGGGGGTTTTGAGGATGCAATGTAAGGGAAAGGTCTGGAAATTCGGCTCCAACATCAACACCGATGCCATCCTCCCCGGCCGATATCTAAATGTAACCAACCCTGAAGAACTCGCTAAACACTGCATGGAGAATGAGAACCAGCGGTTTGCTCAAGAGGCAAAAGAGGGGGATATCATTATTGCCGAGACAAATTTCGGTTGCGGTTCATCCCGGGAACATGCCCCCATAGCCATAAAGGCAAGGGGGATATCCTGCGTTATCGCTAAGAGCTTTGCCAGAATATTCTATCGCAATGCCTTCAATATGGGCCTGCCCATCATCGAAAGCGATGAGGCCGTCGATGGGATTCAGGATGGCCATGAGGTTGAGGTGGATCTGGCCAACGGTGAGATCACCAATAAGACGACCGGTAAGAGCTATAAGGCGAATCCTATTCCCCCTTTCATGCGGGAGATCATCGATGATGGGGGATTGATGAAACATATCGCCAAAGGGAGAAGCTAAATGGGCACAAGGTATCGGATTGGTATTATTCCCGGGGATGGCACGGGGCCGGAGGTCGTGGCCGAAGGGTTAAAGGTCCTCAATGCCTTGGGTGAGAAGATGGATATCTCATGGGACCTCATTCACTATGATTTTGGTGGGCAACGGTACTTGAGGACAGGTGAAATACTCCCCGATTCATCTATTGAGGAACTTCGTCAGTTGGATGCTATTTACATGGGGGCCATTGGACACCCTGATGTAAAGCCGGGGATTTTGGAGAGGGGCATCATCCTGAACCTGAGATTCTCCTTGGATCAATACATCAACCTTCGACCGATAAAGCTCTACCCGGGGGTGGAATCCCCCTTAAAGGATAAGGGGCATGAAGACATTGATTTCGTAGTGGTTCGAGAAAACACGGAGGGCCTCTATGCCGGGGCTGGGGGTTTTCTCAAAAAGGGCACCCCTGATGAGGTTGCTATCCAGGAGTCAGTCAATACCCGAAAAGGGGTGGAGAGGTGCATCCGATATGCATTTGAGTATTGCCGGAAGCGAAATAGTGCAAAGAAGCTCACCCTTTGCGGAAAGACCAATGCCCTCACCTACGCCTTCGACCTTTGGGAGAGGGTCTTTCATGAGGTGGGACAGGAGTACACCGACATAGAGAAGACCTATGCCCATGTTGATGCCATCTGTATGTGGATGGTTAAGAACCCGGAATGGTTCNNAACATGTTCGGGGATATCATCACCGACCTCGGGGCCACGATTCAGGGTGGAATCGGGATCGCTGCCGGGGGTAATATCAACCCCGCTGGAACCTCCATGTTCGAGCCCATTGGCGGCTCCGCTCCAAAATATACGGGGAAAAACATGATCAATCCCCTTGCCGCCATCATGGCCGGTCACATGATGCTGGGCCATCTTGGGGAAACGGAGGCCGCAAGTCTCGTCGAGGCGGCAGTGATGAAGGTCATTCAGAAGCATATGAAGAGCATGGAGGCAGGAAGGATGGGGGTGAGCACAGCCGAGGTTGGAGACCTCGTTGCTCAATACATCTAATCCGGAATAAACTCCCTTTCCGGATTTGCTGGGCAAGGCCGCGGCCAATAGGACCGTGGAAGGAATATCCCGCGTTTTCGGCTGTAACCATCTTTCCATGCCATTTTGCCTCCAAAAGGTCGTTCAAGATTTTCATTGACAGGGGTTTCGAAAGTTGCTAGGTGTTGTTCCGATAATGCAAAATCGATGCTCTATAAAAGGGGGTGATGCCAATAAGGGAAGGGCCTTTGTGCCGAGTTTCATCGATTGTTCATTTCAGCGAAAGGAGGTTCCTATGAAGGCAAAACAAATATATACGATGGTGGCGACATTGGTGATTGTAGGCCTGGTCGNNGGACCGGTAGGGGCGAAATCAAAACCGATAGAGATTGTCCTCTCCACCTATTGGCCGACTTCATATGAGTACCTCTGGTTGCCGATTAAGCATTTCGCGGAAAACGTGGAAAATCGGAGCAACGGAAGGGTTAAATTTAAGCTGTATCATTCAGCCCAGCTTTTTAAGGGAAAGGAGGAGTTTGCCGCCCTGGAGCGAGGGGATATCGATATGACGGCACCCCTCGATATTTACAATACGGGGATTGTCCTTGAGCTCGGAATCAGCAATCTCCCCTTCATGTGGGGCAGCCCAGACAGCCTCCAGAGGACCCTGGATGCGGGCCTCTGGGATCTGGGAATCGATCAGAAGCTCCTGAAGCACAATATGGTGGTTCTCGATGTGGCGGCTGGGGGACCTTATCAAATTTACGGGAAGAATTTCCCCATCAATACGCCGGAAGATCTAAAGGGCAAGAAATGGGGCGTCTCCGGAACCACTGCCAGTAAAGCCATGGAGCTCTTGGGGGGTGCTCCTACGACCATGAGTTCGGGGGAGCTCTACCTGGCGCTCCAAAGAGGAACGATTGATGGTTGTACACGCCCTCTCATTACCGGGCTCGGGCGGAAACTCTATGAGGTTGTCGAACACCTCTCCGTGACGAATATGGCGTACTTCTGCACCTTCCTCGTTATCAACAAGAAGAAATGGGACAGCCTGCCCAAGGATCTGCAAGATATCATGAAGAAAGCGGCCAAAGGGCGGAGCCAGGAGCAGTTGGAGAGGCTCAACGCCTTCATGAAGAAGGCCATCGCACTGTATAACGAAAAGGGGGTGAAGGTCCATATTGCCACCCCGGGGGAGTTGGCAAAATTCAAAGAAGCAATGGCTCCCGTCTATGAATGGTGGCTGAGCAAGGTGCCGGAGGGCAAGAAGTACATCGAGTTTGCGGAAAAGCATCAGTAAGTTCAAGGCCGGCACCGGTAGAAGGATTTGGACGCTTAAACCTGCCACAGGTGGGCCCTCGAGCCTCCCTGTGGCAGGCCAATTAAGGCTCCGAAGATGGTGAAAATCTTCCGCATAATAGCTTCAGGAATAGAAAGTCTAAGCTGGTTCTCGGAGATTCTCGCCGAAATTGCCCTTATGGGGCTGTTGCTCCTCGTCTCCCATGAGGTTTTCGTTCGATATGTGCTGGATAAGCCGACTATTTTTTCCGTGGAGATCAGCGAATACCTGCTCGTGTTCGTTTCCTTCATGTCCATAGGGTGGGTATTACGCGAGGATCGCCATGTACGAATGCTCGCGCTGGTCCAGATCCTCCCAAAGAAGGTCCAATTGGCCCTGGATATCGTGACCTCGATACTGGCGATACTCTTCTGTGGGGTGCTGACGTGGAAGGGAGGGCAGACGGCATTTATGGCCTACGTGGGAGACTATCATTCCAGCTCCTTGGTGAATTTCCCCCTCTGGATTGCCTACTCGTTTATTCCCTTCGGTGCCCTCGTGCTGGGGCTCCAGTTTATGGTGAGAATTGGGCAGCGGGTAAAAATGTTGCTGGGGGGAAATACCGGAGCTAACCCAACCCTCTCCGGTTAAATGGAGAATATAGGGAGAGTGGATCCGAATACCATTACCCTGATCGTAATCTTGAGCTTCCTCGTTCTTCTGGCATCCGGAATCCCGATTTTCGGGGCACTGGGGTTGGCAGGTATCCTCGGGATCCTCCTGCTAATGGGGCCGAGGGGTCTCGGAGCCGTTCCCGGCGTCATCTACGATAGGCTGAGGGGGTTCACCCTCGTGGCCGTACCCCTCTTTATCCTGATGGGCGAGATCATCTTTATCACGGGAATCGGCGGGGACATCTACACCGCGACCAGCAGGTGGTTGAACAAGCTCTCCGGTTCATTGGGCATGGCCAGCGTGGCTGCGTGCGCAATTTTCGGAGCCCTCTGCGGTGTGAGCCTAGCGGGGGCGGCAACCATCGGGAGCTTTGCCATTCCGGAGATGTTGAAGCGGGGCTACGACAAATCCCTGGCAACGGGGTGCGTAGCGGCTGCAGGCGGAATGGCGCTCCTCATTCCGCCGAGCGTGGCCCTGATCCTCTACGGGGTTGTGGGGGATGAGTCGGTCGGGAGATTGTTCATTGGGGGCATCATTCCCGGGATCGTGTTATCCGTGATGATGATGGGTTATATCTGGTTTCTCAGTAAGTTCCGTCCGCATGTAGCTCCCCGTACCGCCGAAAAGATAACCTGGCGCATGCGCTTTAGTGCCCTTGCCAGGATATGGACGGTCGTGGTGCTCATCCTGTTGGTTCTGGGTTCAATATACCTTGGAATTGCCACTCCCACAGAGGCTGCCGCGGTGGGTTGTGTGGGCGCGTTTGGCATTGGTTTGCAACGCAGAAGCATTAATTGGAGGGTCCTCAAGCAAATTCTCCGAGCAACCATGCTCACCAGCGGGATGATCCTGCTCATCTTCTCCTCCGCTCTGCTCTTCGGATACGTCCTGACTCTCCTCGAGGTACCCCAGCATCTCGCTGAATTCGCGGGGAAATCGAATCTCCCCAATTGGGCCATATTGACAATGCTTTTTGCACTGGTATTCCTCATGGGGATGTTCATGGATATCGTCTCGGTAATCCTCATTAGCACCCCCATTTTACTCCCTATCGTCATTAGTATGGGCTACAACTCCCTTTGGTTTGGCATTGTGATGGCCATTGCCTGTGAGATAGCTACGGAGACTCCACCCGTCGGGCTCAATCTCTTCGTGATAAAGGGCGTCTCCCCCTCGCACGTTTCCCTCATGGACATTATACGGGGCGCTTTTCCCTTCGTCGCCGTCGAGACCCTCGGCCTGATCATTTTTGTCGCCTTTCCCAGTTTGACCCTCTGGCTACCCGGGCTTCTGGAATAGCCTTGCCCCGTCGGCGTCGGTTCCACCATTTTGCTCGATAGTGAGGTATTTCTCTTCCAAAGCGTTGTACTGGGATAACCCCACGACCTCGAACATCTCTTGGAAGGAGACCATGTGAGCGGAGAATCCCTCCGTTGAGCCGTTCTCCTTGAGCTCCTTGAGGACTCCTTGCACGGCCTTTATCGCAGCCATCCAAGCCGAGGTCGGGTAGATAGCGATCCGGAATCCCATGGTCTCCAGCTCTTTGACCGGAAGCAGGGGGGTCTTCCCACCACCTTCAACCATATTGACCAACAAGGGGATGTCGAGCAACTCCGGAATGCGTTTCATTTCCTCGGTGGTTCTCGGTGCTTCGACAAAGAGAACATCGGCGCCTGCCTCGGCGTAAGCCCTTGCCCTATTGATGGCATCATTGAAGCCATTAACGGCGATGGCGTCGGTGCGAGCGATGAGGACTAAGTCCGACCGCCTGGCATATTGAAATGCCTCGATTTTCTTGACCATTTCCTCCTTGGTTATGAGCTGTTTCCCCTCCGTGTGTCCACACCTTTTCGGCGTGATCTGGTCCTCAACCTGGATTGCCGCCACCCCAATTCTCTCAAACTCCGTGACCGTCCTCATGAGGTTAATGGCACTTCCGTATCCGGTGTCCGTATCGCAGATCACGGGGATATTCGTAGCGCTCACGATGTTCTTCGCCGTGTCGAGGACTTCGTTCATCGTGGTCAACCCGATGTCCGGAACTCCCAATCGGCTGCTCGCCACCCCGGCCCCGCTGATGTACACCGCTGGAAAACCCGCCTGCTCCACAAGCCTGGCGGAAAGGGCGTCAAAAGCCCCGGGGGCCGCGATGATTTTGTCATTGGTCAGAAGCCCGCGAAGTTGGGTTGATGCTTTTTTATTCATGGATTCAACTCCTTATTGGATTACGGAGAGACTTACCTCGCCGAACATGAGCTCGTGGCAACGAGGGGGAAAACGCCCCCCAATAGCAGTGCTTCCACGGGTTCGCTTTTTGACTTACGGTTTATGGAAAGCCCTTCTCATTTGATTACTCGGAAATTCGTTTTCTGTCAAATAGGGGGACGAGAACATAGGGGGAGGAGAGCATAGGGCTACGAGAACATTGAGCACCCGGACTCATTGTTTTTCATTATCCGCCATT
>JABAOC010016197.1_pt9 | contig 11785 bp, 8 predicted proteins | sample 7062161 | NCBI WGS metagenome assembly JABAOC01 (sample SAMN14538625, study PRJNA623070) | marine sediment metagenome | biome: marine biome [ENVO:00000428]; feature: marine pelagic biome [ENVO:01000023]; material: deep marine sediment [ENVO:00002113] | place: India: Gulf of Khambhat ... | reverse complement strand
AGGACGTTATCCCCACCATCAAGAAGCAGCGTCCGCCCGAGCCCTTCGTGCTGCGCCTGAACACCTTCGACTGCACCCAGTACGTGCAGACCAACCTGGTGCCGAAGACCTACGAGCTGGACGACTACCAGGTGCGCACGCCCACCGATGTCATTGGTCAGCACATTCACCTGCCCAAGTGGGACCTGGTGAGCGCCGACGGCGCCGCCAACGGCTGGAACTACGNNAACACCTTCAACTGCGCCAAGTACCAGCACTCAAACCTGGTGCCGAAGGAGTTCGAGGTGGACGACTACCAGGTGCGGACGCCCACGGACATCATCGGGCAGCACATCCACCTGCCCAAGTGGGATCTCACAACGACAGACGGCGCCGCCAACGGCTGGAACTACGAGGACGGGATCCTGTCGCCGGAGATGGTGGTCGAGGTCATCCACGCGATCAACAGTTATGTTGCAGCCCATCCTGGAGAAAAGCCCCAGGTCCTGAGCTATGCAGCTAACACTGGCAAGGACGGCCAGGATGTCATCGACTCGGACGACCGCAATGTGACGGCGCTTGGTCCGTTGGAGTCGCAGCACCCGTTCTTCGGCGCCACTGAGTTCAGCGAGAAGTGGGTCGGCGCGCGCAGCGGCATGCAGCGCTGGTTCGCCGACCCGGTGGTCAACGTGCAGGGCGTGGACCGCGGCCTGGGCATCATCTTCACCCACGACCACTTCGGGCCGTCCACCCACCAGCAAACGGGCCTTTACGCCACGGTGCTGACGGAGCCGGCGGGCTCCAAGTGGGTGCACAACGAGACCGGCACGGTGCTGGGACAGACGCCCGACGGCAAGCATCAGCCGGGGCGCATCGACGGCGGCCCGACGTCCTGGCAGGCGGCGATCCTCACTGGCAACGACGGATACAGTGGCCAGTACGGTGAGTCCAACAACGTCGGCGCCGAGCTGGTCGACGACCACCGGGAGTTCTTCCTCGAGTACCAAGACTTCGCGCACGCCTACCAGCCCGAGGTCTACGTCGGCGCCAACGATCAGGGGTTCGCGCTCGAGGAGTATCAGTTCGCCGAGGGCGACCAGATCTCGCCGGGGCTTTTCCTCAATGTGCACCAGATCGCGGCGGCCCCGTTCGGCGGCGTCACCGTGGACACCTTCCGCGACGCCATCCAGCCGTCGTACCGACTGGAGGCGCCGCACAACGCCAGCACGTCCAATTTCCCGCTGGACGTCTGGATCTTCCCGCCGGACTGCCCGGGCGGCGTGCCGCGGCCGTGTGCCGAGGCGATCACCGCCGACGACGCCGGCATGTACATCGTGAATTACCGCAACGAGTCGCTGGCGGCGCGCATCTACGACCCGAACAAGCCCGGACCGGACGCAGAGGTGGGCAAAGACTGCAGCAATCCGGCGAATCGTAGCGGTTGCGGCACCCAGGCCGACGGCAAAGCCGGCGATCTGGCGTTCGCCATGCAGAGCAACGTGCAGCGCAAGATTGCCGCGCTCAACGACAAGCTCGGTCTCGCGCCGGGCACTTACGCTGGCGACCCTGGCGGATGTTCGGACGGTACCGGGACAAACGTGTTCTGTCCTCCGATCAACGACCTCGCTGCGCTCGTGGGCGGCGATCCGTTCACGCCCATGCTGCGCACCTTTGACGGCGACCGCGTGTCCGTCAAGAAGCAGGCCGGCGCCCATGAGGAGGAGCACACCTTGATCGTGCACGGTCTCAAGTGGCTGCTGGGCGGTGGCGGCTACGGCGAGGCCAAGAACTCCGGGTACCGCAACGCCATCGGCGGCGGCATCTCCGAGAAGTTCAACTTCAGAGCGCCAGTGTTTGCGGACAATGGCCAGCGCGGCGACGCCGACTACGCCTACAGCACCAACGCCAGCTTCGACGGCTGGAACAACGGCACCTGGGGCATCCTGCGCAGCTACAGCTCCAACCGCAACGACCTGTTCGCGCTGCCCGGTAACGATCCGACAAAGACCGTCAACATCGTCAACGCCAGCGACTTCAACGGCGTCTGTCCAAGCAGCGCGCCGGTCCGTCGCTACGACGTCACGGCGGTGCTGGCCGAGGACGTGCTGCCGCGCCCCGACGGCGTCACGGTGCAGGATCTCTTCCCCAACGCCCACGAGGGCCGGGCGCCCAACCCCAACGGCGGCACCCTGGTGTACAACTCGCGGTCTACCGCGGTGGGCGACGCGGACGGAGCACTGCCGCCGCGAGAGAGGAAAGGTCCGCTGCACGACCCGACGGCGATCCTCTACCTGCACACGGCGGACCTCGTCGCCGACGATGCGGACCTGGCCTACTACGTCAAGAAGCGTAAGAAGGTCTATTACTGGAACTCGGACGACGCACGTTGCATCAACGGCGGGTCCGGCGTGCAGCACCTGCTGCGCACCTGCCCGGTCAAGCTGCGGCCGGCCGAGCCAGAGTATTGCCCGGATGGAAAACAGACTGGCGTAGGTGGACCTTATTCCTCGGGTAAATTCTGCGACGTCGCTTGGTCCAGCCAAGCGACCGAGCCACCCAACGGCGTGTACGACGGTGCCGTTGCGGTGCAGCCCATCGTCATCCGGGCGAACGCCGGTGACTGTGTCGAGGTGACCCTGCGCAACAAGCTGCTGGAACATGCCAAGACCAAGGACGGCTACCTGGTCTACGACGACGGCGGTAACCCGGTGTTCGAGGATCCCTTCGACAAGCCCAAGGGACTGAACGCCGACACCGACGGCGACGGAATCGGCGACACGGCCTACGCGCGGGAAGACATCGACTTCGACTCGATGCCCGACCTCGCCACCGGCAACGCCATCACCGGCATCGTGCGCCGCGACCGTGACAACCCGCAGGGCATGACGACGTTCCAGAGCAACCTCATGGTGCCCTCGGCCACCGTCGGTCTGCACCCGGCCCTGGTGGAGTACGATATCACGCGCAGCGACGGCACCAACGTCGGCCAGAATCCCGAGGGTAATAACACGGCGGGCCCCGGCGAGCAGGTTACCTACCAGTGGTACGCCGGGGTGATCGAGCAGCGGCCTGCCAGCGGCCGGCGCAACAAGCGCAACGTCGAGCTGGTGGCCACGCCGATCGAGTTCGGCGGCTTCAACCTGATGCCGACCGACAAGCTCGAGCAGCCGCAGAAGGGTCTCGTGGGCGCCGGGGTGATCTACCCCGCAGGATCGAGCTGGACGGTGGATGCCGACACCACGACCGTGGCCACCGTAGAGTCCGGCCTGGGAGGCACATTCCGCGATTTCACGACGATTGCGCAGAAGGGCACCAGCCTGTTCTACGCCGACTCTTACCCGGTGGAGAACATCGAGGGCGAGGGCGACTTCGGCGTGGCCGAGGATGCCCAGGACATGGGCCACCAGGCCATCAACTGGGGCACCGAGCCGCTGTGGTTCCGCTTCGGCGTGAACCCCACCGACGGCCACGGCCTCGAGGAGCTCGGCAACTCCGGCGACGCCTACAGCAATGGTCTGGCGGGCGGCGCGGATCCGGAGACCGCCGTGTTCACGGTGAGAGCGGGAACGCCCTTCCGCCAGCACGTGCTGATGCCCACCGGCGCGGGGCGCGGCTCGACGTTCGCCCTGCACGGCCACGTATGGCAGCGCATGCCCTATGTCTGCCCCGGCTCGGACGATCTCGGCCTGCCCGGCAAGTGCGACATGGGTAACGGGCATGCCGGTTCGGCCGGCACGGGCGAGGTCGGCTCCAAGAACCTCGGCGACAACCCCATCAGCTTCGGCCAGGGGGCCATCGACGCCTGGTTCGCGGGCTCGCACTACGAGGTGGTGATCCCGTACGCGGGCGGGAAAAACGGGGTTGACGGCGACTACCTGTTCCGCGACCACATGGGCCTCGGCAACGTCCAGGGCCTGTGGGGGATCGTGCGCGTCGAATAACAGCAGGGTAGGCGGGCATGCCCCCGGTCCGCCGAGGTGGGCGCAGCTTCCGAGAGGTCGCTGCGCCCACGTTTTATCCAGCGATTGGTCGCGCAAGGCAAGTATTTATTTGTAGGTAAGTAGGAGGAGACAACCGTGACAGCCCATTCTTTCCATCGGCCTGCAGCATTCATGACGGTCATGGCCGCCGGCTGGCTGCTGGCGGGCCTGGCCGGCGCCGCCCTGCCCGGGGACGCGCGCCAATCCGCTTCCTCGACAGCCGGCGACGCGCCGGCGCTGGCGGCGACGCCGCCGGCCACGCAGCGCGAGACCATCACCCGTGACGGCGTGAAGGTGGAGTTCACGCTCACGCCCTCCGCCGCCACGGCAGCCCAGGGCGCGCTGAAGGAAGGCGAGTTTGCCGAGATCGCCTTTCGTCTCACCAGCGCCGAGAGCGGCGAGCCGGTGCGCAACGCCTACCCCGGGGTGTGGGTGGATATCGCCAAAGCCTGGCAGGCGAAGGAACGCGGCCCGGTCGATTGCAAACAGCGCGTCTCGCTGTACCTGCAGGGGCTGGTGGGCATGCGGCCCCAGATCGACCTCAACAGCTACTACGTGCTGGTGCTCAATCGCGATCCGAGCATCTCGGTCATCGACCCGGTGGTGGGCATCAGCGGCATCACCAGCCTGTATACCACCATCCGCCTCAAGCGCCCCGGCACGGACTGGACCAAGACCGCCCTGGAGCAGTGGATGTACGTGAGCATGGCCACGGCCGGCGAGATCGCGGTGGTGAACCTCGATTCCTTCAAGGTGGAGACGAGCATCGCCGCCGGCGACACGCCGACGCGGGTCGCGCTGCAGCCCGACGAGAGATATCTGTGGGTCGGCAACAACGCCAAGCCGGGCGCGACCGGCGGCGTCACCGTGATCGACACGCTCGCGCGCAAAGTGGTCGCCACGATTCCGACAGGCGCCGGTCATCACGAGATCGCGTTCTCGAGCGACGGCCGCCACGCCTTCGTCAGCAACCGCGGTTCCGGGACGGTGTCGGTGATCGACATCCAGACCCTGAAGAAGCTGCGCGATATCAAGACCGGCGCCGTGCCGCTCGCGCTGGCGGTGTCGCCGCTGAGTCAGTCGCTTTACGTCGCCGACGGCGAGACCGGCCAGATCACGGTCATCGGTGGCGGCAAGCTCGAGATCGTCGGCCGCCTCGAGGCCAAGCCGGGCCTCGGTCCGCTGCGCTTTTCCGAGGACGGGCGCTGGGGCGTGGCGGTGAACCCGTCGGCGAACGAGGTGTACGTGATCGACGCGGCGACCAACCAGCTCGCGCACACGGTGCCCATTGCCGGCAAGCCCTACAAGGTGAGCGTGAGCACGGCGTTCGCCTACGTGCGCACGCTCGAGTCCGAGCGGGTGTCGATGATCAACCTGACGGAGCTCGGCAAGGGCGGCGAACCGATCGTCACCAGCTTCGCCGCCGGCTCCACTGCGCCCTCGAAGGCGAGCGATATCAGCCTCGCCGATGCCGTCGTGCCGGCGGTGAACGAGGCGGCGGTGCTGGTGGTGAGCCCGGCCGACGCCACGGTCTACTACTACATGGAAGGCATGAACGCGCCGATGGGGGCGTTTCGCAACTACGGTCATGCGCCGCGGGCGGTCGAGGTCGCAAACCGCGCGCTGAAAGAAAAAGAGCCGGGCGTGTACGCCGCCACGGTGCGCATACCGACCGCCGGTTCCTTTGACGTCGCCTTCCTGAACGAGGCGCCGCGTTTTCTGCACTGTTTCGCCTTCGAGGCGAGCCCAAATCCGCTGCTGCAGAAGGCGCACAAGCCGCTGGCCGTCGATTTCCTCGTCGACAAGCGCCGGGTGAAGGCCGGCGACGCGGCGAGTGTGCGCTTCCGGCTGACGGATCCGGCAACCGGTTTGCCGCGCACCGACGTTGCCGACGCGCACGTGCTCTACTATCGCGCCCCCAACTTCGGCCGCCGCACGGTGCCGGCGCGCCATGTGGGCGAGGGCATCTACGAGGCTACGCTGGCGCTCAAGACCGCCGGGGCCTACTACGTCTTTATCGGCTCGCCGTCACAAAAAATGAATTACCGCGACCTCGACTACCTCACGCTCATGGCCGTTCGCGCCAAGGGGTCGTGAGGTGACGCGCGGGGGCATCGGCGCGGCGTCGCTCTCACGCCCCCTGGCGAGCATCGGCCTCGCCGTGCTCGTCGGCTTCGGCGCCGCCGCCGCGGCCCACGATGGCCAACACGCAAAGGCGGCGCTTGCGCGCGACGGCGGCGCGGCGCTCACCGAGGTGGACCTGCCTGATGTGGAGCTCATCGATCGCCACGGCCGGCCGACAAACTTCCGCGCCGACGTGATCGCCGAGCGCATCGTGGTCATCAACTTCATCTACACCAGCTGCAACACCGTTTGTCCGGTCAGCACGGCCATCTTCGGTCAGGTGCAGCAGCGCCTCGGCGCGCGCCTGGGCGAGGAGGTCGTTCTCGTCTCGCTGAGCGTCGATCCGGTGACTGACCGGCCGCCGCGCCTGTCTGCCTATGCGCGGCGGCACAACGCCGGCCCGGGCTGGATCTGGTTGACCGGCAACAAGCTCTCCGTGGACAAGCTGCTCGAGGGACTGGGCGCGTACACGCCTAATTACCGCGATCATCCGGCGATGGTGCTGGTCGGCGATGCACGCACGGGCCGGTGGACGCGTTTCTTCGGTTTCCCGAGCCCGGATCAGATCATGAGCAAAGTGGACGGCCTGCTCGCCGCGCGAGCGCAAACGCAAAAGTTATCCGCGACGGCTCCGCAGCGATGATGAGGCACGATCATCAACAGATCGTCATGAAGGCCGACTGCACAATCGAGTACGATCGCGGCAGGATCGTGTTGATCGGCGTGCCGGCCGCGGTGCACCACGAGGCCGGTCGGATCATACGGCGTTTCGCTCGCAGCGGTCGCCCCTTCGAGATCGAGGACAAGGCTTACGGTCGCATCGTGTTGCGGCGGCTGCGCCCGAAACTCGCGGGGACGCCGCGCGGGCAAGACGGTTGACTGTGGGCCGCACGCGGCGTCGACCGCAATGGGGGGACCGATGATGCGCACACTCTTGGCGATCCTGATATCGCTTTTCGCCCTTGGCGCCGCGCAGGCGCAGGACTTCAACCTCGTCGCCAAGGTGAACGGGGAAGGCATCAGCCGTGATCGGCTGCAGAGCAGCGTCGATGTCAGCATGGAGCAGAGCGGCTTTAACTACGGCGGCGTCACGCAGCCGCGGCAGCTCAAGCGGCTGCAGCGCCAGGCGCTCGAGCAGCTGATCGCCCAGGCGTTGCTGTGGCAGCGGGCGCAGCAGGAGGGCTTCGTGGCGTCGGCCGAAGAGGTCGATGCGGCAGTGGCCGCAGCGCGCCAAGGCTATCCCTCGGAACAGGCCTATCTGAACGCGCTCGCGCGAGACGCCTTTACGGCAGAGAGCTTCCGCGAGGACCTGCGGCAGAAAATCTCCGTGCGTAAATGGGCGCACGCCACGCTGGCCGACCAGGTCCAGGTGTCCGAGGCCGAAGTCCATGAATACTACGTGGCGAACCAGGCGCGCTTTGCGCAACCGGAGCAGATCAATGCGCGCCACGTGCTGATCAAGCTCGCGCCCGATGCCAGTCAAGCCACCACCGCGGCCGCACGCCGGAAGATCGAACAGATCCTGGAACAGGCCCGGGCCGGCGCCGATTTCGCCGAGCTGGCGCAGACACACTCCCAGGACTCGAGCGCGGCGCGCGGCGGCGAGCTGGGGTTCGTGGCGCGCGGGCGGCTGGTGAAGCCGTTCGAGGACGCCGCCTTTGCCCTCAAGCCGGGCGAGCTTTCCGGCGTGGTGCGCACGCAATACGGTTTTCACATCATCAAGCTCGAGGCGCGCCGCGGGGCCAGTGTAGTGCCGGAGCAGCAAGCCGCGCCCAAGATTCGCGCGCACCTTGCGGCTGGCAAGTTCCGTGACGCCGTCCTCGAGCGCGTTCGCACCTTGCGGCAGCAGGCGTCGATAGAAATCTTGATACCGCTATAAGCGCGGCCAGCCCGACCGGGGCACCCGCGGCGCATTGGACAAACCACGCGCACACCGAAGGGGCGACACGATGATAAGGACACTGATATTTTTACTGGGCGCGGCGCTTGCGATCGGATCGGCGTCGGCGAACCGGGTCGCGACCGGCGACTTAGCGCCGCCCGCGCAGCAAAAACCGGCTACCCCCGCGGCGGCCGCGGACGAGGACGCCCGCGCGCGCGCCTATTTCACCGACCGGCCGCTGCTCACCCACGAGGGCAAGGCGGTGCGCTTCTACACCGATGTGCTGAAGGACCGCGTGGTGCTGATCAACTTCATCTACACCAACTGCAAGGACGCCTGCCCGCTGATGACGCAGATGCTGAACAAGGTGCGCGACAGCCTCGGCGAGCGCTTCGACAACCCGGTGCGCTTCGTGTCGATCAGCACCGACCCCGCGCGCGACACCCCGCAGGCGCTGAAGAAGTTCGCCAGCCAGCAAAAGGCCGACGACCCCGGCTGGTTCTTTCTCACCGGCGAGAAGCAGCACGTCGATTTCATCATCAAGCGCCTCGGCCAGTACTCGCCCAACGTCGAGGCCCACTCCACCTTGATGCTGGCCGGCAACGTGCGCACGCGCCACTGGATCAAGATCAGGCCGATGACGCCGCCGGCGGCCATCCTCGCCAAGCTCGAGGCATTGGCCGCGGAGTCCTAGCCGCCCGCGCCTGACCGCGGCCCCCCTGCCTGCGTAACGACAGCGTGCTAGCATCGTCCGCCATGGGGGCGCGCACCCAGCGACACGTTGCGAGGCCGGCCACCGCTTGGGCGGTGTTGCTGAGTGTCGCCCTTGCCGGGCCCGCCGCCGACGCGCAGGGCGCGAGCCTGTCCGAGCAAGAGGCCCGCGGCAAGGCGATCTTCCTGACCGGGGAGAGTCCCAGCGGGCGCGACATCACCGCCTACGTCGGCCAGGCCGCGGTGGCGGTGCCGGCGAGCGCCATGCCGTGCGCCAGCTGTCACGGCCCGGACGGACTCGGGCGCCCGGAAGGCGGCGTGATGCCCTCGGACATCACCTGGCGCCAGCTGACGAAGTCCTACGGCGCGGTCTCCCCTTCGGGCCGCGCGCGGCCTGCCTACACGGAAGAGAGCCTCGCCCGCGCGATCCGCACGGGCATGGACGCCGGCGATGCGCGTCTTGACGTCAGCATGCCGCGCTTCCGGATGCACGCCGAGGACATGGCAGACCTGATTGCTTACCTCAAACGGCTCGAGCAGGAGTTGGACCCCGGCCTCAGCGAAACGGCCATCACGCTGGGAACGCTCTTGCCGGAAGGGGGACGCAACGCTGCGCTCGGCGCCGCGATCAAGCAGGTCATCCTGGCCTACTTTGCCGACATCAATGCCCAAGGGGGGATCTACCGTCGGCGCCTCGAGCTGAAGGCCATGGGCGCGCCGACCCGCGAGCTGGTGCTCGCGCGCGGCCAAGCGCTGATCGAGAGCGGCGAGGTGTTCGCTTTGGTCGCGGCGATGACCCTCGGCCTGGAGCGCGAGCTCGATAGCCTCATCGAACAACGGGGCGTCCCGCTGATTGGGCCATTCACAGCGTTTCCAGCCAGTGCGGACGCCCTGCACCGGTTCACGTTCTACCTCTACGGCGGCCTGGGCACGCAGGCGCAGGCGCTGTCGCACTACGCGTCGACCAAGCTCGTGCCGGGCGGTGCAAGGATCGGCGTCGTTTATCCCGGCGACGAGAAGATCCGCGCCATCGCGCAGGCGCTGCAGGCCCAGGCGAAGACACGCCAACGGCCGCTGCCGCTGCTGCGGGAGTACCCGAAGGGACGCACGGATGCGGCGGCGGTGGCAGCCGAGCTCGAGCGCAAGCACGTCGATACCTTGCTTTTTCTCGGCGACGGCGCCGCGCTTGAAGCGCTCGTCTCCGCAGGCGCGAACCGCGGCTGGACGCCTTACGTGCTGACGCCGGGGGTGCTGGCGGGCGAGGCCGTGTTCGACCTGCCGCCAGCGTTGGACGGCCGGGTCTTTCTCGCCTATCCGACGGGACCGGCGGACTACAGCAAGGCGGGCGCGGAGGAGTTTAACGAATTTCGCCGGCGCCACGGTTTGGCGCGGGAGCACACGGCCACCCAGATCGCGGCCTATGCGGCGGTCAAGCTGCTTGCCGAGGGACTGAAGGCAGCGGGCCGCGGCTTGAGCCGCGAGAAGCTGGTGCTGGCGCTCGAGAGCCTCTACCAATTCGAGACCGGCCTGACCCCGAAGCTCACCTACGGGCCGAACCGCCGCATCGGCGCGCGCGGCGCCCACATCGTCAAGGTCGACCTGCAAAACAAAGGTTTGCACCCCGGCGCCACCTGGGTCGAGACCGACTGACGCCGGCGCCGCTGCCGCGATCGCCCGGCGCCTGGCATGTGCCGCCACGTGATCCAGTGATCCCCCAATAACGACCGATCAAGCCGCCCTCAGCGGGCGGCGACAGCCCCCGAGCCAGCCATGACCAGCGCGCCCGGCACGCGAGGCGCAGCGGGTGAACACCCCGGATGGGGCGGGCGTTCCGCTGCGCCCGGTTTTTGCACCGCTCGTCGGAATCTGGACTCGCTCTAGCCCTCCACCGCCCCAACCGCGACGAAAGCCGCCAAAAAGCGGACCAGCGCCCTGGCCAAAAGCCCATCCGCCTGCGTTACTTTAATTGGGAATATTTTCACATATCGTGCGAGGGAACGCCGATGAGCTTTACACGTCTCTTTCGATTCGCCGCCTCGCCGACGGCGGTGACTCTCCTTTTAACCGGGATCTCGATGCCGACGGCGGCCCAGGGCGGCCCCGAGGTCCAATTCAGCTGCAAGTTCAACGCCGCTCAGGCCTCGGTCGCCGCCGCCGGTGCCGTCAACAGCAACGGTTCGCCGATGGACACCTGCGGGCTCAGCGTGGGCCTGCAGCAACACAGCAAGGGCCAATGGGTGGCCTACGGCACGCAGGTCGGTGCCACCTTCGGGCCGGACGGCGCCTTTGCCGCCTTGGTGCCGGTCTGCGGTCAACCGCCTTATCCGAGAGCCCTGCGGGCCGAGGTGGTGCTCCAGTGCGACGGGGCGAGTCCGGTCACGGCGTATTGCACCGACGACCGCGCCACCCCCGGCAATCAATCGCGGGTCAGGCTGCCGCGCGACATCGCGCAGCTCTGCACTGACATGTCGAACTTCTGAGACCGCTCGAGCACGCCGCCTACCGTCCTAGGCGGCGCGCCCGACACGACTTCAGGCCAGATGAAAACGGACGGGCATTCGATGCCCGTCCGTTTTCACGTTCGCCCAGTGCCTGATCCCTGCGGCGAGGGGGGCGGGGCTGTTAAAATGCCGGCGTGCGCGAGCCGATCCGTATTCTCACCGTAGCACTAGCGCTTGGCATCTCCGCGCTGCCGCAGCCGGCGCAGAGCGCCGGCGTCGCCGCGCGCGTCAACGGCGCCGTGATTACGAGCGAGCGCGTGGACGCGAGTCTGGCCGGGCTGCTGGAACAGCGCGGCGCGACGGCCGCTGCCGCGCAAGACCCGGCACAGCGCAAAGCGCTGAGGCGCCAGGTGCTCGATGCGCTCATCGGCCAGGAGCTGTTGTGGCAGGAGGCGAGCAAGCAGGGCTACCTCGCCAGCGACGCGGAGGTCAACGCGGCCTTCGACCAGGCGCGCCAGCGCCATGGCTCGGACGAGGTCTTCCGCCAGCGCCTCAAGGAGGGCGCCTTTACCGAGGCCAGCTATCGCGAGGACCTGAAGCGCCAACTCTCGGTGCGCCGCTGGATCGTGCAAACCCTCGCCAAGCGCGTGACCGTGTCCGACGAGGAG
>JABAOC010012046.1_pt4 | contig 11787 bp, 12 predicted proteins | sample 7062161 | NCBI WGS metagenome assembly JABAOC01 (sample SAMN14538625, study PRJNA623070) | marine sediment metagenome | biome: marine biome [ENVO:00000428]; feature: marine pelagic biome [ENVO:01000023]; material: deep marine sediment [ENVO:00002113] | place: India: Gulf of Khambhat ... | reverse complement strand
GGAATTCATCTAACTTGCGATCGGCAGGGAGCCGGAAAGAACAAGAGGCGTGGGTATTATTACTAAAGAAAGAAAACAAAATCTTAAGTAGAGTTTTTTAAGTAGGGTTTTAGCAACCAATCGAGTTATATGGGAAAGGAACTCAGCCCCCTAGCCCATTTCGCTTAAAATAAGATAAGAGGTGTGACTCTAAAATGATGATTCCACCAAAACTCTTACTGTACCTTATCGCTTCCATAATTTTGTTTCTGACTAAAAAAGAACAGCTCATCAATAACTTCCCTTACTTTATGCTGGTAGTTGGGATTTTTCTCAGTTTACAATCCATTTATCAAAGTTTTTATGTCTCGCTAAGGAATAGCATTTTTGGATGGCAAATTATCTTATTGATATTGGGCGGAGCCCCCTTAATATACTCGGGTATCATTGTATCTGGCTTTCTCTATTTAAGAAGAAGAGAGTACCTATTAAGCACTGGATGCTTCATTCTAGGGACAGTCGCATTGGCATCGATCATTCCTTTGTGGCTGTATATGAAGGGTTGAATTATAATTTGAAAATTCGGGTTCAATCTTCATTTCTTCTGTTTTCCACCCTCCAGCCATCTACCAATAACTCCACAGATGGGTGAGCTATGTAATGTGAACAAAGAGATCAGAGAGCCCCCCCCTCCCGATGTGGATTCCTAGGCTACAATTAAAAACTAAGATGAGGAAGTGTGAGGAAAAAATGGATAAAATATATGAACAAAACCTGAAAAACTTTGCAGATACGTTTAGGAATTTAAATATTCAACTTTTGGGATTTATTTTGGTTGCAATCGGATTTCTATTGGCTTCTGATGTTCTAATGGTTGATCCTGCCCTTTATATGGTGGCGGGAGGAATGTTTTTTACTATTGAATTTTGGATTCTTTCATTAATCGCATTTTTTTCCATCAAATCTTATTTGTTAGAAACGAATCCAGACTATCAAGTGATCTATAAAACCCTAAATGATGGGAAAAGAATGTTTGGATGGGGACTCCTGTCTTTGAGTTTTGGTTTAACCTATTTTGTGGCATATATTGCTTTTTTCTTTCAATTGGGATTATCTAAATATTATGCAGTGTTCATTTCACTGATTTTAGCGGGATCTGCTATATATCAGATCTGGGGGGAATACCAAGGAAGAATCAAAATAATACAACCCCCTGCTAACCTTAGCGATAATCAAGATAAACTATTATGAGGGAATCTCATATAACACCTCATAATCGGCAAGAATCCGCAATCGTTACATGAGAGTTGTCTGTCCAAAGGGTTGTAGGTTCGATGCAAATTCGATGATCTGAGATAAGCTGGCGTCCCATCCCCTCGTTACAGGAATTCATCTAACTTGCGATCGGCAGGGATTCTGAAGAATGGATGAGATTGTCCTCGAAATTGGGAAGTAGGTTTTTCGTCATACCCCTCTAAGGCATCCCGTCCAAGATGGTGAAAAATGATTTGGACAATCCGTTCGCCTGGATAGAGTTTTACGGGTGAAGAATTCATATTAAATATTTCTAAAGTCAACGTNNAATCCAGTTCCTGCTTGGACGAGCCCAGCAGCATGAACAATGATCCCTGTCCTTGCAATACTGCTTCGTCCTTCTAGTGTTGCGGATATGTCTTTTGATAGACGTATACGTTCGTTTGTGGAACCCAAGACAAATTGCCCTGGATTCATAACTAGTGGTTTATCTTTCGTATCAACATGTTGAATAACTCTTCTCAGGGTTTCAAGGTTTTTAGGATCTACAGTTTCTCCCGGATTGAATACCACAAAGTAACTGGCTAATGACAGATCAATTGAACATGGACCCACATTTTGCCTGAGGAACGGCTCAATCATGATTTTTCCTTTCTCAATCGCTTCCAAGATCTCCGTATCGCTCAAAATAGTCATCATTTGCCCCCATTGGGATAGATGTGTTCTTCTAAAGGATCGAGAAAATCTTCCTCTCTCACATACCAATAAGCTCTGTAAGACCTTTAATTAGTTTGCTGCTCACTTATCAGTGGATGGGAGTGACCATATCTATACGAATCCTCCTACTTAAAGTCGCTTTTTTTTAAATAGATTGAACAATAATGAACGATTGCACAAAAGTGATGAATAAAAAGGAGATAATCGATCGCCTCCGCTCGAGAATCACAAACTTTCTAAAAAGTGGCTTTGAACAACATAGCTATGAGCATAAGAATCATCTTCATTAGGAACAAAAAGATAAAACTTTGCAAATAAACTTAATTCATACTTGAAGGAAGGAGATCAGGAAAGATTGAATGGACAGAACCATGGATACTCCGAAAAAAAGACTGGTGCGCACGCCATCGTCAACGCACTGGAGACAGAAGGCGTCGACATCGTGTTTGGTCTGGCTGGATCCCATGTTTTGGGGATCTACGATTGTTTAGCTGACACGGCGATTAGACTTGTTAGCTGCAAGCATGAACAAAATGCAGCCTTTATGGCTGATATGTATGGCCGGCTAACTGGACGCCCGGGGATCGTTATAGTCACAGCCGGTCCTGGAGCAACGAACTCTATAACAGGAGTAGCTCAAGCATATGGAGCCGCCTCTCCGATGATCCACATTTCGGGTACCGTTGATCCAGACACCCCAAAAGAAGAATTCCATGGAGTAGACAATCCCAGATTTTTATGGAAAATGTTCCGTGATATTACTAAATGGACTGCGCAGATCGAGTCTGGTGCCGAGATCCCCGAGATGATGGCTCGAGCATTCCATATCGCAACAGAAGGACGACCAGGACCTGTACATCTGGATATCCCGGAATCTTTAGTCAACGAAATAGCTAAAATACCTCCATATGAGAGGATAATTCCTTCAAAGAGACAAATATCTGAGTCAGAGATCGAGATGATAGCCAAATACCTCTTAATGGCAAAAAATCCAGTGATAGTTGGTGGGCGGGGGATCCTTCGCACCTTCGCTTCGGAAAAGATTGTAAAATTAGTTGAACTGCTGAATGCGATCGTCTTGCTTTCACGCACCTCCATTGCTGCCTTTCCTCACGAAAACCCCCGTTTTGCAGGATTGCTACATCATTGGCACCCAAATCCTTTGGGTGAGGAAGTCCTAGAGACAACAGATGTTATTTTGGGACTTGGACTGCGAGTGGGAACTCAGACCACAAATAAATTAGATGAAATGGCGGCTTCGAAGGATTTCATTTTCATTGGGTATGGTGACGATAAAGATCAACTCCAGAATAGTAAAATTACTTTATTTGAAGATGTCAATCTCATTCTTTCAAAACTACTCGAAGTCTTAGAAAGAGCAGATCGTCGTACTCCGGTAAATCATGGGTTCCTTCAACATATTGCTCAAACAAACCAACTAATCCAAAATGAGCGTAATAAGGCATTAGAACCCTATAAAATAACATCACCCCTCCACTTCGGTCTAGTTGTTCGGGCGCTCACGGAACGATTGGAGGAGAATGCTATCGTGACAATAGACAATGGCAGTCATACCGTGTTCACCCGGAGTTATCTGAAAATTCAATCTCCTTGGGGCTACTTTTCACATGATCCCTGGGGTACAATGGGGTTTGCCGTTCCAGGAGCTATTGCTGCTAAGATCATTCACCCAGAGCGGCAAGTAATTGCAATAACAGGCGATGGATCCTTCTTGATGTCCTGTAATGATGCGATAGCAACCGCGGTTGAGAATAATGCGCACATTAAAATTTTCCTAGCAAATAATCAACAGTACGATATGATACGTTATATGCAAACAACTCAGTTTGGAAGATCATTTGGATCAGAAATTCCCCCCATTGATTTTGCAAAGTTCGCGGAAAGTTTTGGAGCCACAGGATTAAGTATCGACAATCCAACGCATCTTGAATCCATAATCGATGAAGCACTAAGGCTGGATGATGTGGTTCTCGTTGATGTCCAAACAAAGATAGGAATAGAGTATCCTGAAAGCGCAACAATTCTCGAAAGAGCCAACTGGAAACGGTACGAAGCTCATGGTTGATTTCTGTAAAATATGTACGAAAAAGTCATTTACGTTCTTCAACACAGGAATCACACAATAAGAACCCGTCCATGACTTCGAGCGGTTCGCTCCATTCCCCACAACACTCACAATACCCTCCACTCGGAATCGTTTCTCCTTCTTCACGTCGCATGGTTTCACTATTCTGATGCAAGCGGATCAGTTCCTGCAATGTTTCTACCAAATCCGGCATAATACGCAACACATCGGAGACCGTCAAGATGCCTAGTGGGATTCCGTCTTCAAGGATAACTAAACGGCGGATTCGCTTGGCAATCATTACCTTTAATGCTTCATAAATACTCGTTTCGGGGGTTACGGAAACCACTGGCTTTGAGGCGATCCGTCCGACAGGATCTTTCTTGAGATCCCGATCCTGAACCACGGCGCGGGTAATCAGATCACGCTCGGTTAGAATCCCATAGGCTCGATCTTCCCAATCCACAATGATCACAGATCCGATTTTGTTGGTTGCCATGAGTAGCGCAGCCTCCCAGATTGGGGCTTCAAAGCTAACCTGGACAATATCACGGGTCATTATTTCGGATACCGGTACATCTGCACTTATTTCGTTCTCGAAGGGCATTCTTACCTTCCTCTATCGTGGTTTTCTCGTGTTCTTGTTTAAATGATTTCTACTTCTTCTGGCAGATTTGTCCTACATTCTTGTTTAAATGGTTTCTGAAAGTACATACTCACGATATAATCAATTATCACAAGAAGAAATTTCCTTAATCATGATCCTTTGCAGAGCACTTTTAATTGGGGTCTTTTTTGATTTCTTCAACTGCATCTTGCTTTGTATCCACTTATCCTAACTGAGCATGCTTCTTTTTGAAATCATGGTGGATATTCCTTATTTGAGACAAAAATCTAATCTGTTGTAAATGTTCATTTTAAGAATCTAATATCACTATAATTATGATTCATGCTTTTAAATAGGCAATTGCTTCTATTTCCACGAGACAATCTAAGGGAAGCCGTGCAGCCTGCACTGTTGAGCGGGCAGGTGGCTCCTTTTCAAAGAAAGTGGCGTAGATTTCATTCATTCGCTGAAAATCTTGGATATCCTTTAGGAAAACTGTTGTCTTTACTATATCACTCATTGAGCCGCCTGCTTCTTCGATTATTGCTTTGATATTCTTAAGCGTACGTTGGGTCTGTTCAACGATCCCTACACACAACTCACCGGTTTGTGGATCAAGTCCTCCTTGCCCTGCAATAAAGAGGAGATCTCCGACTTTTATTCCTTGTGAGTAGGGCCCGATCGGAGCTGGAGCCATACTTGTATTAATTACTATTTTAGTCAAAGAACTCACCAACGAACAATCGAGCCCTAATCGATTTATAGATTTTTGCGTAAGAAATAGAACGCGTCAGTCCTAAAAAAAACAGGAATACCTCTTCGATTGTTCATGATATTGGGAAGTAAAGGATCCAAGGCTTTTCAAACGACTCGTCGAACAGCTCGGCGCCTGAGTCACTTTACCTTAACCTTTCTTGGGTGGGATCGGCACAACAAGGGGCGACTCATCTTTGATGCCAATTGTAGCGATGGCATCATTGGGGTACACAGTTACCCCTGTCTTCAACCCGATGATATAGCCGTCGTACTCCGTTCGGATATAACCATCTCCAAGTGGTTTGCCGAAGATATCTGTGATTCGGGCTATTGGCTGTCCTTTTGTAACCCGATCTCCGGGCTCAACCAGAAAATTGAGGAGTCCCGAATGTTTGGCCCGAGGATGATCGTGCCGTCGGATACGTTCACGTGGCTTAAGAACAGGGAATTCCGTGATCTCTTCGTGTGCTCCATCCAGCAGCCCAGTCCATTTTAGAACATTTCGGACTCCTTTTATCGAGCCAGCAACGATCTGTGGATCTAAAATACTATTAGTTCCGAGCTCTGCTGTAAACGCAGGAATTCTCAGATTATTCAGAGCAGCTCCAGAGACGGAACGGTGGAGTTTTTTCTTGAGGTATCGTTTGGCAGGAAATTCCACGCAAGTCGTCACGCCAAAGGACTCAACCATCGCTTTCAATTGTTCAAAGAGCTGGTCTGCCTCGTTTTTCTCTGTATCGCTCTTATAAAACACCCGATCGAGAATTACATAGGGGATTGAGCGTAAGCCATGGTTGTGGAAGTCGATGAGGAAATCCGCATATTGTTCCATGCAAGCATAGATCTTTTTCGCGATTTGTTCGTAAGGTTTGGGGTACTTTCTGTCTTCGTCCTCATCTTCCTCTTTTTTTGCAAATATTCCCTCTGGAAAAAGGCGATTAGGATCTCGTTCATCAAATTCTGGAGACCGCTGTAAACGACGAAGGCCTGAGGGATTGAGGGTCGGAATAGCAACCACAGTTCCTTTCAGTTCGTGAACAAGGCTTTCTGTGACCAATTCGTGAATAGTTGCAATTCCCGTGAGCTCTGCACCGTGAATGTTCGCGGTCAGAAAAAATGTTGCCCCTTCTTCTACTCCTTGGGCAATCATCACCGGAATTTTCTCGGTTATCCCTGTAGGCAGATCCATACTGTCAATAAATCCGTAAATGAGTTTTCCAGGCTCGCTTTTTGCACTACCAATTTCGACTACTTTCATAAGAACACCAACACGTTCATATCAAGTGGAAGTTGGATTCAGTCTTACCAGTTGAGACAAGACTTCTATCTTTTAACTTTTTATACTCCTTTATGGCTGTAAAACACCAATAAAGCTCCCGACGCGCAGGAGTCGGGTTATTGTGATTTGGCGGTTTTGTCCCATTCTTCCTTCAGGTAATCCATAAGGAGCTCATCATGGTACATTCCATCTCTATAACTGGCCTTTCTTCGCCTTCCCACTNNTTGCTCGCTCAATAAAGGTAAATACACGGAGTTCGACCCGGTTCAGGTTCAATTGCTCAAACGCATATTTGAGCATCAACATGGTTGCTTCAGCTCCCAACCCTTGCTCCCAGTACTGTTTGTTCCATATTGCAATTCCAAATCCAGCTGTCCTATTCTGCCAATCAACATTGTGGAGTCCCAACGACCCAATAAGCTTCTGTTCTTGGATCGTCTCAATTCCGAAGATGTAGGCTTTTCCCTCTTGTCTGTCGCGCCATGTGGATCGTATAAATTCTTCTTCCTCCTGCCGGCTGTGTGGAATGATCATAATCAGGAGACGTTTCACTTCCCAATCGTTCCAATGGGTCATGATCACGTCGAGATCCTCCAAATCCAACCCGCGGAGAAGCACTCTTTTGCCTAGAAGCAATTGGGTTTCACATCCTAGTCATGTAAGTTCATTATGTAAATAATCAGTTCTGAAAACGCGGTATATAGGAACAAGGGCGTTTTCAAGGAATATGAGTTCTTAAATCTGCAACAAGCAAAAAAGAATAACTCTTTTACCACTCGATTGAGATTTGAGAGTTAATTCGCTTCAGGGTGTTTCATCGTGTCAAATGCCATTCGAATTGGATTGCTCGTCCCTTCTTCAAATACAACGATGGAATCCGAATTCAATTTGATGATACGGGAATCAGACGTTGAGATTACGATTCATACTGCACGGATGCCGTTGCAACAAACGACGATTGACGAATTGTTAAAGATGGAACGCAAAGCATACGCGGCCGCAGATCGCTTAGCTCATGCAAATGTAGATGTCATCTGTTATGGGTGTACTTCCGGTTCGTTGATCCACGGCTTAAAGTTTGCGAAAGAGATTTCAAAGAAGATCCTAGCAAAAACAGGAATTCCCACAGTTACAACAAGTGAAGCCGTGTTGGACACTAGCCGGCATCTAGGACTAACCAAGTTAACAGTGATCACGCCATATACGGAGGACATCAATCAAAAAGAAATGGCCTTTTTAGAGAATGCAGGAATCAAAGTCCTTTCAATTACGGGGTTAGGACTAGTAGACAACTTAGAAATTGGAAGAACTGATCCAACTAGTTTAATTCCCATCGTTCGCAATAATTACATCCCAACTGCCCATGGAGGGGTATTCATCAGCTGCACAAACCTGAGAACACTTGAAATCATTCAGCCACTTGAAGACGAGTTGCAAGTGCCTGTTTTCTCCAGTAATACGGCTAGTTTCTTTGCGGTTTTAAAGCGCCTTCACTCTCATTTACGGTTGAAAGGTATGGTTATTTATTAAAATGATTCATTCTTTGTTGCATGGAAGAAGGAGGGTGTAGAGTATACGTTTTGGAGTGCGAAAAAGACAACAAGCGAAGTTGGATGGATAGGAGGCGAAGGAGCGGATCTCAAGTCAAACCTATAATGAGCTAATTTCACCCAACCTCGGATCTGAAAGAACCTCAAAGCAAAGATGACATTTGTTAATGTACTTGTCCCATTCAACTTGANNCCTTCCAACGCAAGTTTTTTGATGAGTTGGCGCCTATTTGCTACTTCGATGATCTTCCCCAACCTTTGATTTTTCACATTCCCGATGTCCAATAAATCTGTGAGTGCGCCCGCAGAACAACAGGCGAGTACACGCCCCTCGGGTGTAACTGCGATATCTCGCAATAAAAACGGGCATCCTCCTTCGAATAGGGAGCGATGATTCGGTATCCTCTCATTTAATGGGAGTTTGGTTGCTCGCCCAGCGGGAAGGAAGCCCGTTTCCACAAGGAGGGCTTTAAATTCCTCTAAACATGGCTTTTCGATTCCAGACCGGAGGATGTGTATGCTTTCGTCGCCGAGCCGCTTGATAATCTCCGGGGCACGTAATTTGCTCGATTTGGAGATCACACACATAATGACGATTTTTAACCCTAATTGTTTAGCTGCATTAAAACAATTACGAACTCTCTCGAAGGGAATGAACTCTTGATGGAAGTCATCGGCACTTATGTTGATCACATCGAGTCCGACTGATGTTAATCTTCTGAGTTGCTTCAGCGCAATCTGTTCAGTGTGCGCCCAGAAACAGTTAGTCACGCACTCGGTTTTTAACTCAAAATTTGACGCACAGGAGACCAACTCAACCAACATATCAGGGAGAAGGAAAGGTTCACCTCCACTGAAACTGATCCACTCAAGAGTTGGAAACTCTCTAGCTTGGTTGATGTAGGTCTTCGCTTCTGTTAGTGCCATCGTTCCCATCCTAGTCGGGCCGGAGTCAAACCAGCAGTGGCGGCAATAGGCATTACATCGTTCAGTTAACAGCAAGCTTACGCGGAACGGCGCTAAACTGGGAATAAAAATTTATCACACCACCTTAGGTACTTTTGTCATCGCCCATATAGATTTTTACGGTAAGCCAGTTCCTTTCGAAATGTACAAACGGTAAATGGGCTTGAAGTATTGTTCAACTCAACGAAGTGTCGACTCGACACGCTGAAGGGTCTCTTGGATCAGTTTAATAGCAAGGAAAAAACCGTCTTCAACGAGATTTCGCTGACGGACTAATTTTGTTACTAGGAACTTGAACTCCGGAGTATGTGTTAGGGGCATTTTGGTCAAGTCAAGGATAGGATGGAGGCGAGGGAATGGAAGAGCGCCGAATTTCTCCATCGACAGCTGTTCGGTTATTTCGGCATTGGAGTGTGCAACAGGATTGATGTACCTAGAAATCCACATGATGCAGTAGTTCAGCTCATCAAAGATCGGATTGAAACTGGTTTTGTCTGATGTCGTTTCATATACTGATATAATCTTCTTCACAAATTCTTCTAACCGCATTGTTTGTTCTTTGAACTCTTTGGCTTTGTTAATTACTGGGTCAAGGGTGAAGTACGCCCGAACTTTGTCGGCGTTATGTTGGAGCTCCTCTAGAATCTTCTGCATCTCCGCGGCCCAGTCGATGAAGTTCTTCGGCAGTACTGGGCTGTTACACAATTTAAAGATATAATGCAGATAGACTTTCACGTCTCTTGCTAGAATTTCTGGATCCCCATGATCAAGCGTAGCCCAGCGGGAATGCCACCACCAACCTCCTCCAGAGTAGTTCACGAATGGATCGTACATCTCATTCGGTCTCGCTGAGTGAATACTCCCATGAGCGAGCCCAGTTCCCCAAAAACTAGCATCTCCAGCCCGGCTTGGCCATTGCGCCTTTTCGACTTTAATACCAGTTGCTTCGTAGATGCTATCCTTGGCAAGCTCCTTAACCTCAGCGAGCGGAATGGAACGGAATGTGGTTGCGCCTACGGCTCCAGGAGAATCTATGTTAAGAAAGCCTACACAGTTGTACCGTAGGTCATGCCAGAATGCATCGTTATACCAAGTTGAGCCTGCATAGCGCCCGATCTCATGGCCCGTCCAAAAGGCAAACCGGATGCTCCTGTTCAACCGATCCTTGTATTTATTGAGGATACGGGCTAGTTCAAGCATTGCGATGTCTCCGGAGACATTGTCCGTAACACCTGGGGAAAAAGGAGGAGTATCTACATGCCCATTGACCAGAATAAACTTCTCTGTCTCCTTAGTCCCTTTGATCTCGGTTATCAAAAGCGGTAATATTTTCCAACCAGTCTCCACAATCGACTTAATTCGAACATGCATCCCATCTTCTTGACAGAATGACTTTAAATGTTGTCCATCTTTGTTCGACACTTGCACGATCGCCGGGATCCGTGGGATCAAGTGGAAGTTATCCGGAGTCGGATTGCCGGAAACGGAGAAGTCTGCCCGCTGGTGAATAACCGTAGGCGCATATGTGTCCTGCGCAATGACAATGATTCCCTTTACTCCCATTTTTTCCAACTCTAACAGTCTCCGAGCTCGTAAACCCATCCAATCGTCTGGATCCATCTGCTCAACTAAGATGATTTTATTCCGACACGCCGTTTTGCCAATTTCATCCGGTGGGATGTAAACTACAACACCATCAATCCCCTCGGCTGTAGTCGTTCCCACCTGCCTGTAAGGTGTACACTGCACTTCCATCTGTTTCGGGGCGAGAACAGTCAGTTGGGCTTCTACAGGAGTACTTAGATAGGCGTTATATCGGAGTACTACAGTGGAGAGGCCATATGCCTCGAGCTTCTCTTTGAGAAACTGGATCGCCTCCTCCTCCTGTGGCGAACCGGAGGGCATAGGTGTGAACTCCATCAACTTCTCCCAATTTCTTTGGAGGGCTTTTATGGATATTTCATTCACAAGCAGGCTCAAGAGGTCCTTATCTTCTGAGGAAAGCCAGATCATACACAGCGCTCCACAAAAACCTAACATTCAGGGTATTTATCTGCTAAGGTGAAAGATATTAAGGAAAAGGTAACATTAACCGTGAGTTGTGTTCCTGAACGAGCTACAAGCACATTATTCAAGGATTAATCCAATATTACCGGAAAAGCTAAAAAATTCTCCCTCGTCAAGCAGTGCATGATACAGAATAAACTTCTAGAAAGATGTCAGGAAATCGCTCCTGAACTGGTTAAGATCCGACGCGATATTCATATTCACCCCGAATTGGGCTATGAAGAGGTAAGAACGAGCAAGTTGATCGCTGAAAGGTTGAGTCACCTCGATCTTGCGGTTCAGACCAATATTGCCAAAACTGGGGTGGTTGGGCTCCTCCGAGGTGGGAAACATGGGAAAACAATTGCACTTAGAGCTGACATGGACGCTCTGAGCATTCAAGAGCAAACCGGTGCAGTGTACCAGAGCCAAACTCCCGGAGTGATGCATGCCTGCGGTCATGATGCGCATGTGGCAATACTCCTTGGGGCTGCGCAAATTTTACAGGAGTTGCAAGTGGAGATTCCAGGAAACATCAAGTTCATTT
>JABAOC010008193.1_pt3 | contig 11790 bp, 12 predicted proteins | sample 7062161 | NCBI WGS metagenome assembly JABAOC01 (sample SAMN14538625, study PRJNA623070) | marine sediment metagenome | biome: marine biome [ENVO:00000428]; feature: marine pelagic biome [ENVO:01000023]; material: deep marine sediment [ENVO:00002113] | place: India: Gulf of Khambhat ... | reverse complement strand
GGCTGTATTCCCTGATGTCGTGCAGATGGTAGCTGACCAGGCCCTTCTGGCGGGCGATGCCGGCCATGCTGGCCTGGAGGAACGGCTCGAAGACCTCCGGGAACAGCGTCAGCACGTCGAAGCGGAGCGGCTGGCGGTTCTCAGCGGACACTTCCGGCCTCCCAGCGCTGCTGGCCGCTCAGGCCTCCACTCCGGCCTTGCGCAGCAGGTGCGCCACCTTAACGGTAGGCTGCGCCCCGACGCTCAACCAGTGCTCCACGCGCTCGCGGTCTATGGAGACCTTGTCCTCCTCGTTCTCCCTGTACGGGTCGTAGGAACCCAGGTATTCGATGGGCCTCCCGTCCCGGCGCGTCCGGGAGTCGAATGCGCCGATGCGCCAGTAGGGCTTGTTCCTGCGCCCGCACTTTGTGAGTCTGATCCTTACCATCTTGGCCTTCGCGTAGAAAATGGTGTGTTCCGGGTGTCTACTTCCTGCGCCCTCTGCGCCTGCCTCTGGGGCCGCCCATCTGGCTGACGTCCTGCGGCATGGCATCCATGAAGGACTCCATGTCGCCGCGGCTGACCCGGCGCATGAGCTTCTTCATCTGCTTGAACTGCTTCAGCAACTGGTTGACCACCACCGGATCGGTCCCACTGCCGGCGGCGATGCGGCGCCGCCGGCCGGCGGTGATGATCTCCGGGCGGGCCCGCTCCTCGGGGGTCATGCTGTTGATGATGGCCTCCACGTGGGCGACCTCGCTCTCGTCGAACTCCATCTGGTCCAGCTTGGAGCCGATAAGCGGCAGGTGGCCGAGTATCTCCCGCAGGGGCCCCATCCGCTTGAGCATCTGGATCTGTTTGCGGAAGTCCTCCAGGTCGAACTTCGCCTTACGCAGCTTCTCCTCAAGCTGTCGGGCGTCCTCCTCCTCGATGGCCTTCTGGGCCTTCTCGACCAGCCCCGCCACGTCGCCCATGCCCAGGATGCGGTCAGCCATGCGCTCCGGGTGGAACGGCTCGAAGCGGTCCAGCTTCTCCCCCAAGCCGACGAACTTGATGGGCCGACCGGTGACTGCCTTGATGGACAGGGCCGCCCCGCCCCGCGCGTCACCGTCCAGCTTCGTCAGGATCACCCCGTCGTAGTCGAGCTGCCGGTTGAACTCCAGGGCGCTTGTCACGGCGTCCTGACCGGTCATGGCGTCCGCCACCAGGTATATCTGGTCCGGGTTGACGCGCTCCTTCATCTCGCGCAGCTCGGCCATCATCTCGTCGTCTATGTGCAGGCGGCCGGCCGTGTCCAGGATGACCGGGCCCGCCTGCTCCTCGGCCGCCCTGAAGCGGGCCTGCATGGCGACCATGACGGCGTCCGCGTTGCGGTCGCTGACCACGGGCACGTCAATCTGCCCGCCCAGCACTTCGAGCTGGTCAATGGCAGCGGGCCGGCGCACGTCGGCGGCCCCCAGCATGGGTCGACAGGAGTAGTTCTGCCGCAGGTAGAGGGCCATCTTCGCGCAGGTGGTCGTCTTGCCGCTGCCCTGCAGGCCGCACAGCATCAGCACCGTGGGACCGTCCTGCCTCATGGGGACGGACGTGTCCACCGGGCCTATCAACGACACGATCTCGTCCTGGACGATCTTGACGATCTGCTGGGCCGGGTCAACGCCCCGGATGACTTCCTCGCCGACGGCCTTCTCCTTGACCGCGTCGATGAACTGCTTGACCACGCGGTAGTGCACGTCGGCTTCCAGCAGGGCCAGACGCACCTCGCGGAGGCCGTCCTCGATGTTCTGCTCGGTGAGCCTGGGCCGCCCGCGGAGCTTGCTGAAGAAGCCCTCCAGCGTGCCTGTCAGTGTCTCAAACACAACCGGTGATTCCCCTTGCTGTTGGCAGAGCGCAGGCGGCTGCTGTCCGGAGGTCTCGCTGGGCGAAGGAAGAACCCCTCGGCCGACGATCAAAGGAACGCCTCGGCCTTCGCTGCGGAGAGGAGGCAATGGACCATGCCGCTGAAACAGGCAACGGCCGCAACCGCGCCGAAGCGCGGCCGACCGGCCACCCGCCGCTCAGCAGCCCGATTATAGCAGAACGCCTCTCCAGTTCAAGCGAAAAGCCTTCCCCCCGGACCGGCCTTTCCCGTTCGCCCGCAAGCCTTTATGCCGTCCCTTGCGGCCGGCCAGTGCGACCTGTTAAGCTCCCTGCCCCAGGCCCGAGGAGCTTGGCTGACATCGAGGAGGTCGACTGCGACATGGACGACGCCAAGTATCCTCCTCTATTTCTCACCCTTCTAACTGCTTCGCGCCTGGTGCTGGCGGTCTGGATCGCCGTGCTGACCCCCTGGCTAGATCAGCGGTGGGCCATCCTGCTGGCCACGACCTTGATACTTGTGATTGAGCTGACCGACCTGGCGGATGGCTACCTGGCGCGGCGACACGAGGCGGTCAGCCAGTTCGGCAAGCTTTTCGACCCCTACACCGACAGCCTGGCCCGCATAACCATCTACTGGTCGCTGGCGGTGGCCGGGCGCTGCATGGTCGTTGTGCCCCTGCTGATGGCGGTCAGGGACATAACGGTGGGCTACACGCGCATCTTGATGATGCTCCGGGACAAGGACCCCGCGGCGCGCTGGTGGGGCAAGCTGAAGGCGGCCATTCAGGGCCTCGGCGCCCTGCTGCTCATGTCCGGACCCCTGTGGTGGGGCCCGGCGGGGCCGGGGATCGTCTACACCATAAGCGTCCTGGTCATCGTCGCCACTCTTCTGTCGGCTGTCTTCTACGGCAACGAGGCGCTCAGCAGGGGCTGACTCACAGCTCCAGCGGGCTCCCGCAACGGGCCGATTCCTCGATAGCGAGCACGATACGGGTGGCCTCCCGGCCGTCCTCGAACCCGACCGCAGGCTGACGTCCTTCTCGCACGCAGTCCACAAAGTGCCGTATGCTCTCGGTGGCAAACCCCACCCGTCGGCCCTCCACGCGCGGGCTGATGAATGTGTCGGGGCACTCGAGAGCTCCCTCGGCCAGCACGCGCAGCCTGTGAGGACTGCCGTCGAAGTAGAGTGCTCCCTTTTCGGCCACCACCTCCAGTTGGTGGTCCACCAACGCGGGCCGGCTTTCCGGCAGGATCCAGCAGTTCTCCACGACCGCCCGTGTCCCCTCGGCGAACTCCAGCAGCGACAGGAAGTAGTCAGCCGTGTCCACGCCCCTGGCCTTCAGCACGCCCTCCCCTCGCAGGGCATAGACGCGCCGGACCTCGTCCCGCAACAGCCAGCGCAGAGTGTCCACGCAATGAGTGCCCAGGAACCACTCCACACCGGAGTGCTCGGCCCAGGAGAGCATCTCCGTCGGCACGGACTGCGTGTCGGACAGCCTGTAGTAGATCATGCGGGCCCGTCCCACGCGGCCCGAGGCCAGCTCACGGCGGATGTGGGCCACGCCCGGGTTCCACCGGTTGTGGAAGTCCACCATCAGCGGGCCGCCCCAGCGCTTGAGCGCCGCGCCGATCCGGTCACACTCCTCCAGCGAGGTGGCCAGTGGTTTCTCCACAAGGACGGCCTTACCCGCCTCCAGGGCGGCGACCACGATCCCGACGTGCGTGTGGTCCGGCGTGACCACCGAGACACAGTCCAGCCCCTCCACCGCCAGCAGATCCCGGTAGTCGGCGTGCAGCTGGGCCGCCTCGCATTGCTCACCGGCAGCCTGCAGGCGGCTGGCGTCCCGGTCGCACAGGGCCGCCACTTCCACTGCAGGATGTTCCGCGTAGGTTTCCAGGTGCACCTGCCCCCAGGTGCCCAGGCCGATCACGCCGGCACGGAGCTTCGCCATGGGCCTGCTCTCTCAGGCGGGAACGGACACTGTGCAGCCCGCACATGCCCGCCCTGCGGGCGCAGCACAAACAGGTCAGTAGGCTGCCCAGGCGGCCACCTGCACGTGGGCGCCGGCGGCGGCGAGCTTCTTCACGCAGCGTCGCTCCACTATCCCGGAGCTGACGACATCGGAGATCAGCAGCACGCAGTCGCCCTTCTCGATCACCGCGTCCACGGCGGGCTCGACGGTGCGGTTCTCGCCGGTGCTGCTGTCGGCGCGCATCACGTCGCGGTAGGGCACCCCAAGCTGCCGGGCAACGGCCTCGGCCAGTTCGCGGGCGGCGTAGGTGCGTCCCCCCCCGACGCCGCCGGCTACCGGCACGGCCGTGACGAAGTCGGCCCAGCGCGTCTCCGCCTTCTCGTCGAGCATACGGGTGACGTCATCACGCATCCGCTCGGTGACTGAATCGGTCAGCTCGCGCTTCCACTGCTTGTAGGCCTCCTGCTCGGACTTCTCCAGGCTTTGCCACCGGTGGGCCGCGAACGCACCGAGGGTAATGCGCGGAATGTGGTAGTACCCCTCTTCCTCGCCCGGCCCCGTCTCGGCCAGCTTGCCGTGGGCGGTGGCCGTCTTCGCGCTGACCACCGTTTCGTGGAGGGACGCCTGCTCGGGAACGTAAGCGGCGATGCTNNGGCGAGCTTGAGGGAGTCCGCCAGTGTCTCCGCCTCCGAGACGCTGGCCTGAGGCATAACCACCAGGAACTCGTCCCCGCCGAGTCGGCCGACGACGTGATCCGGAGGAGACTTGCTCTCCAGCAGGGTCGCGATGTCCTGCAGCACGGCGTCGCCAACCATCTGGCCGTACTCATAGTTGACCCGGTCCAGGTTGGACAGGTCAATGTCAATGAGCCGTATCCGCTTGCCGAACTCCTTCGGCCCCCCTTCCATCCGGTCCAGCGCCGCCACCAGCCCCTTGCGGTTGGGCAGCCCGGTCAGCATGTCGGTCATCCCCAGATCGGCGGTCCGTTCCCGGTGGTAGCGGCGCGCCCTGATGAAGACCAGCGCCGAGTAGATCAGCGCCACGCCGGACCAGACAGGAAGCGCCCAACCCAGTATCTTGAGCCCGAGGTAGACGTCCGTCCGCCCCAGGAAGGTCGCCAGGACGGCCGCCAGACCAACCAGCAGGAGCACCACCAGGAAGGTCCGCCTGCCGGAACGGTAGATCCTGCGTGTGGCGAGTTCCTCTTCGGCATCGGCCTCATGCCATATCAGGCCCATCTGTCGCCCTCCGGGCTACTCGACCACAGATCCTCCGAGTCGCCCAAACGCTCGCCCGCGCGATCAGCGAAGACACACCACGGCCTTCCGAGTGGCAATTCAGGATACCGGCCAGGCTGACATAATGCAAGCGGCGCTACGCCCCGCGGCGCTACGCACGTATAGGAAAGCGGCCGCACAGGTCAAGCACCAGCGGCCTGACGGCTTCCGCCTCGGCTGCCGGGTCGCCCGCCTGCAGGATGCGCACCACCCAGCGGGCGATCTGTCGGCATTCCTGCTCCCCCATGCCGCGCGAAGTGACTGCCGGGGTGCCCAGCCGGATGCCGCTGGCCTCGCTGGGTTTGCGGGGGTCGTTCGGGATGGCGTTCTTATTGACGGTGACGTGGGCCCGCGTCAGCACCTCTACGGCCTGCTCGCCGGTCATCTGGAGCCCGCTCAGGTCCAGCAGGAACATGTGGGTGTCCGTCCCGCCGCTCACAACGGGCACGCCCAGGTCCATGCATTCCTCGGCCATTGCCTGCGCGTTCGCCACGACTTGCTCCTGATAGCGGCGGAACGCCGGCTGCATCGCCAGCCGAAAGGCCACCGCCTTGGCGGCTATGACGTGCATCATGGGCCCGCCCTGGATGCCGGGCATGACGGTGCTGTCCACGCGGTCGGCGAACTGGCGCTGGCACAGGATGAACGCCCCCCGCGGTCCGCGAAGTGTCTTGTGGGTGGTGGAGGTGACGAACTCGGCGTATGGTACAGGGCTGGGATGCACGCCGGCGGCGACCAGTCCCGCTATGTGCGCGATGTCCGCCATCAGGTAGGCGCCGACCTCGTCCGCTACCTCGCGGAATGCCTGGAAGTCAATCTGGCGGCTGTAGGCACTTGCCCCGGCTATGATCAGCGCCGGGTTGTGCTGGATGGCAAGCTTGCGGATGGCCCCGTAGTCGAGAATGCCCCCGTCGTTGACGCCGTAGCTGACCACTTCGTAGAGCTGGCCGCTGAAGTTGCGGCTGGTGCCGTGGGTCAGGTGGCCGCCATGGGCCATGGACATGCCCAGGATCGTGGCGCCCGGCTGGAGGACGGACATGTAGACGGCCATGTTGGCCTGCGACCCGGCGTGGGGCTGGACGTTGGCATGCTCTGCGCCGAACAGCTCCCTGGCTCGCACCACGGCCAGGCTTTCCACCTGGTCCACGCGTTCGCACCCGCCATACCAGCGGGATCCGGGATAGCCCTCCGCGTACTTGTCCGTCAGGACCGAGCCGGTCACCGCCAGGACGGCACTGGAGCAGTGGTTCTCGGAGGCAATCAGGCCCAGGTGGGTCTCCTGGCGCTTCCTCTCTGCCTCGATGGCGCGGGCTATCTCCGGGTCCACGGAGGCCAGTTCCGACCGGTCCCTGACGGTTTCACACATTCTCGGCCCCTTCGTGCAATCGGGCCCTCCCGACGGACGGGGCGCCTACTCGGAGGCTTCGCCCTGGTCGGCCGCCTCGCGGGCCAGCAGCCGCTCCCATTGGGCGTCCACGTCCTGCTGGATCTCCTCGACGAGCCACTCGTTCTTCGGCGCGAACAGGTGGCGGAAGCGGCCCTGCGACTTCAGCCACTCTCGGACGGGCTTCTTCTCCTTCGGCTTGAAGCTGATGCTGAGCTTCCCGTCCTCGATCTCGTAAACCGGCCAAACACAGGTATCAACCGCCAGCTTGGCGATCTGGATGCTCTCGCCCGGGTCGTGGCGCCAACCGCGGGGACAGGGGCTGATGATGTTGATGAAGCACGGGCCCTCGGTGGCGACGGCCTTCTGGACCTTGCCCATCAGGTCGCGGGCACGGTGGGGGCTGGCCTGGGCGCAGTAAGGCACGTTGTGCGCCGCCACGATGGCCGTCAGGTCCTTCTTCGGCTCCCGCTTGCCCGGTTCCACCTCGCCGGCCGGCGCGGTGGTGGTATAAGCGCCTTTGGGCGTCGCGCCAGAGCGCTGGATGCCGGTGTTCATGTACGCTTCGTTGTCGTAGCAGACGTAGGTGAAGTCGTGCCCACGTTCCAACGCGCCCGACAGGGACTGCAGGCCGATGTCGTAGGTGCCGCCGTCCCCGCCGAAGGCGATGAAGGCGATTGTGCCCTCGTACTTGCCCTGCTTCTTCAGCGAGCGATAGGCGGCCTCAGCGCCGCATATGGTCGCCGCCGAGTTCTCAAACGCGTTGTGCACTATTGGCACGCGCCAGGCGGAGTTGGGGTAGACGGTGGTGCTGACCTCCATGCAGCCGGTGGCAATGCTGGCCACGACGCGCCGGCCGTCCTGCTGCGCCGCCAGCAGGACCTGGCGCAGGATGACCGGGCCGGCGCAACCGGGACAGGCGGCATGGCCGCCGCTGAGCAGTTCGGGCTGGTCGGAGAGCTTCTTCAGGCTGGTCGTTGCCATGATCCTCCTCGCTGCTTCGCTTTCTTCGCGCGCAGGTCGGCCTACTCGCGCACGCCGACGAAACGGGTCTCCGGCTCCACCTGCCCGCTCTCGGCGACGACGGCAAGGGCGTTGAACACGTCGGTCACGTCGTCCAGGCTCAGGTCGCGTCCGCCCAGACCATAGATGAAGTCCAGCATTGGCCGGTCGTCTCCATGGCGGATCGAGCGCACTTCGTGGAACAGCGGCCCGCCCAGTCCGAACGAGACGGCACGGTCCATCACACCGACTACGGCTGCCTCGGCCAGCGCGTTGCGGACCTGCTCGGCCGGGAATGGGCGGAAGCAGCGGACCTTCAGAACGCCGCACTTCAGTCCCTCCTGCTCCCGCAGGTTGTCCACCGCCTGCTTGGCAGTGCCCATCGTCGAGCCCAGGCCGACCAGCACAATGTCCGCGTCCTCGCACCGGTAGGGATCCAGCAGGCCGTAGGAGCGGCCGGTCATCCCCCCGTAGTCGGCGCCCACGCGCTCGACCACCGCCGGCACGCGCTCCATCGCGTCCACCTGCTGCTTCTTGAACTCGAAGTAGTAGTTCTGCAGGGCGAACATACCGAACGTGTGCACGTCGTCCACGTTCAACAAGTTTGTGGGGCGCTCGAACCGGCCGATGAACTCGCTGACGGCCTCGTCGTCGTTGACCTCCAGGGCCTCCAGCGTGTGGCTCAGGATGAACCCGTCCAGACAGACCATCACCGGCAGGCGTACGTCGGGGTCCTCAGCTATACTGACGGCCTGGATGGTGTTGTCGTATGCCTCCTGGCAGTTCTCCGAGTAGAGCTGAATCCACCCGGAGTCCCGGGCCCCCATGCTGTCGCTATGGTCGCAGTGGATGTTGATCGGGGCGCTGAGGGCCCGGTTGATCACCGGCATCACGATGGGGCAGCGGCAGCTGGCGGCAATGTAGAGGATCTCCCACATCAGGGCCAGGCCGTTGGCGCTGGTGGCCGTGCAGGTACGGGCTCCGGCGAGGGAAGCGCCCACCACGGCGCTCATCGCGCTGTGCTCGCTTTCGACGCGTACCAACTCGGTCACCACTTCGCCGTCGGCGACGTAGCCGGCGAACTTGTGCATCAGTTCGGTCTGCGGGGTGATAGGATAGGCGGCGACTACGTCCGGGTTGATCTGCTTCAGGGCGTATGCCGCCGAATCGTTCCCGGTCAGTGCGACTCGCTCAGCCATCGGCGCCGATCCTTTCCTTTTCCTCGTCGGTCAGCTCGCTCTCGCGCTTCATCTCGATAGCGTCCACCGGACACTCGACGGCGCAGATACCGCAGCCTTTGCAGTACTGCAGATCGGTCTGCTGTCTCTCGCCGCCGGCGGCGGGGATGGCGCTGTCGGGGCAGGTGATCCAGCACCGCAGGCAATGGATGCACTTCTCGAAGTCAACAACTGGCACGAAGGTGCGCCACGACCCCGTGTAGAGCTTGGCCATGGTGCCGCCCTCAGCAATGGCACCGGGCTTCATCTGGTCCTTCTTCAGCAGTTCAGCCATTCTCGCTCTCGACCTCCTCGAAGGCCCGCTCGACGGCCCGCATGTTGCCCTCCAGCATCTGCTCGCTCAGCTTGCCGCCGAGTTTCTTCTCGATGTCCTCCTTGATGTGCTCCACCTCCGCCACGCCGGTCACCGCCACCAGCGCGCCGATCATGACGGTGTTCGGGATGGGACGGCCAATCTCCTCCAGGGCTATGCTGGTAGCATCTATGGTGTATATCTCACGCCCCTCCAGCCCCAATTGCCGGCGGATCTCGGACGGGCTGCGGCCGGTGTTGACCAGCAGGATGCCGTCCTCGCTCAAGCCTTGCTCCACCCCTTCGGTCTCCAGCAAGGTCTCGTCGAGCACCATCACGATGTCGGGATAGTAGATGGCGTCGTGGACCTTGATCGCATCGCCGCTGATGCGTGTGTATGCCTTGATGGGGGCGCCTTCGCGCTCGGCTCCGTATTCCGGGGCGGCCTGGGCGTACTTGCCCGTGTCCACGGCCACCTCGGCGACCATCGCAGCCGCCGTCTTGGCGCCCTGCCCTCCTCGCCCGTGCCAGCGTATCTCCAGGACGTCCTTGCTCATAGTCGGTCCCCAGGCAAGTGCTACGGTACCGGTCTTCAGGTCTGACCTCACGAGGGAGTTCATTCTTCCACATGCCCCTCGGGGTGTCAAGTGACCGGCGCCCGACGGCCCGCAGGCCCCGCCTCAACGGCCTTTACTGCGCAGGTTGCATCTCGTATAATCCCGGGCATCAGCGCCGTGTAACGGCCCGGTCAATGTGCCGGCGCTGTGTGCAGCTTCCCAGCGGAGAGCCGCCATGAGGTCGCGTGACAGGGTGTGGCAGAGCGGCAAGCTGCTGGCCGACCGCTACCAGATAAAGGAGTGTCTGCGCTCCTCGGTCACCTGCGGCTTGTACCGGGCGGATGACATTTTCCGTGGGGTCACTAAGTTGGTGCTCGGACCCGGGCCGGCGGCCGCGACCGAGCAGGCCGGTCTGGAGTGGTTCGCCTCCTACTGCAAGAAGTTGCTCTCGGTGCCCGATCACCCAAACGTGCTGACGCCTGTCCGCATGGATCGCCACGGCGGCAGGCCCTTCGTCGTCCTGGCCGACGAGTGCGCTACGTTCTGGGACGCAGCCATCAAGGACGGCTCCCTGACGCGGGAGCTGGGCCCCATGATCAGCACAGCGCTGCAGAGCGCGCGGGGCCTGGCCTGGCTCCACCAACATGACTACCTGCACTACAACATGAAGCCGCAGAACGTGCTGCTGAACGGGAACGGCGTGGCCAAGGTCTGGAAGTTCGGCCAGGAACGGGCCAAGACCCCGGTCTATGCTTCACCGGAGCAGTTGAGTGACGGCGAGGAGCTGACCCCGGCCACCGACATGTGGTCGTGGGCCGTCAGCGTGCTGCACATGTTCGTGGGCTGCGTCACTTGGGATGCCGGCCCGAAGGCACCCGCCATACTGCAGCGCTACATGCATGGCGGCCCGGCCAGGGAGTCCGTCCCGCTGATGCCCGCGGACCTGACCAGGCTGCTGGGACGCTGCCTGCACAAGGAGCCGGCGGACCGGCCTGCGAGCATGGAAGAGGTCGTCCAAGAGGTGCAGGCACTGATGGACGAGCTGGGCGAGGACGAGGAGCAGACGGTCGCCTCGGCGCTGGCTCACCCCCCCGCCGCCGGGGACCAAACGACCCAATGGGACACAGAGCCGTTGGAAGTGCTGGAGCTGGCGGAGGAGGAAGCCGCCGAACAGCCGCCGCCGGAGCAGGAGCCGGCCGGCTCTGACCAGGGCGAAGAACCCGACGAGGAAGGCGACAGCAGCCAGTCCCAGACCCGGCGCTGGCACTTCCGACGAACCTGAGTCTCTCTAGCCGAATCGTGGTGACCGGAACCGCACCGTGCAGCGCCCGCATGGGCTGGTCAGCAGGATGGAGACTGAACCGTGGCTCAGCAGAGGGAAGCAGGACGCACTCAGGCCTCGGCGCTGAGCGCCGCCTGGGTCAGCGACGTGGGCTGCGTGCGCGAAGTGAACGAGGACCGATGCGCCGCGCTGCCGGAGCAAGGTTTGTTTGTCGTCTCCGACGGCATGGGCGGGGAGGTGGCCGGTGCCGCCGCCGCACGGCTGGTCGTCGGCTGGACGCCGGAACTGCTCAGCGAGCACCTGCCCAACGGCGACGACGTCTCCTCTCATCAAGTGGAACTGGCCCTGGGGGATGTTGCACTCGAACTGAACCACCGGGTCCGTCAGGAGGGTTCCCGCTCTGCCGGTGGCGCTAAGATGGGCGCCACCATGGCCGTCGCCGCAGCCGTGGGAGACCGGGTGGTCATCGGTCACGTGGGGGACAGCCGGGTCTACCTGTTCAGCAGCGGGACCCTCCAGTGCCTCACCCAAGACCACTCTGTGGTGGGGATCCTGGTCCAGCGTGGCGCCATCAGCGCCGAGCAGGCGCAGACTCATCCCATGCGCGGGCGGCTGTCCCGCTACATCGGCATGGGGGGCAACGCCACAGCCGACCTGCGTACCGTGGACTGGCGGCGCGGCGACCGACTGCTGCTGTGCAGCGACGGGCTGACGAACTTCGTCCAGGAGGACCAGATCCAGCAGGTACTGCGGGAGGAGGATGACCCGTTGGAGGCCTGTCACCACCTGGCCGACGCCGCGCGCGAGGTAGGGGGCCGGGACAACATCACGGTGCTCGTCGTCGAGAAGATGGCCTGATCCGCCGCCCTGCTCAACCCCTCATGGCGGCGAACAGCGCGCGGAAGCACTCAGCCGCCTCAACGGGGCCGGCGCCGCCCTGCCTGTCC
>JABAOC010007842.1_pt8 | contig 11790 bp, 12 predicted proteins | sample 7062161 | NCBI WGS metagenome assembly JABAOC01 (sample SAMN14538625, study PRJNA623070) | marine sediment metagenome | biome: marine biome [ENVO:00000428]; feature: marine pelagic biome [ENVO:01000023]; material: deep marine sediment [ENVO:00002113] | place: India: Gulf of Khambhat ... | reverse complement strand
TGGGGAACACGCCGTGAACCACCGCGCCATCCACAATTGACTCCAGGACTCCATCATCCAACCACCTGTCTCTGTCCACCACGGAGAAGACGTTGACTTCCGGAACCAAGATGCCCGTCACGGATCCCGCTTTCAGGTTGAGCAACCGAGTGGCGAAGCTAGGCTGATACCGAAAGGTGATCTTCGCGATCCGTTCCTTACCCGCGGGCGGCAGATTCATGTTATCTGGACCACCCCAATAGTCGTCATAGGCCAACAGGACAATTCGGTACGTGGGTGCTCCAACCACGGAGTCTATGTAGTAGGGTCCAGTGCCCAGCCTCCATCCATCGGTGGGCACGGTGAAATAGGTTTCACCGAGTCCAGCCATGTGGACGAAGTACTTCGTGTAGTTGAAGGCAGGGGTCNNGGGTCTGTTCAGCAATGTCCCAGTCTTGGAACTCATATTCTTTGGTGATCGCTTCCACCGGATTGACAATTCCAACCCAGGGTCCAGCCATGATCGGGAGAAACTGCGTGGTCGGTGTGGCTATGTTGATCCGAACGGTGTATTCATCAAGGATCTCGACAACGTTCAAGTCCAGGACACTTTGCACCCAGGCTTCATCAAATGCTGGATCCGCCCCCATCGCAGTGAAGTAGTCGCCAGTCAGGTCGATCAGCTGCATGAGCATCCATCCGGCTTGACTTCCATGATTCAAGCCGTCCCCGCTGGTGGCGTCCATCACGAGGAGTCTGTTCAAGCTGAACCAGACGGCGGTCGCGTTGAATTTGGTGCCGTCCTGGAAGGTGATCCCGTGCCTGAGGGTGAAGTTGTACTGTAACCCGTCTGAGCTGCGCGTGTAGCTCTCCGCGAGCCACGGGATGATCTTGGTGGCATTGTCTCGCTCAAACCACAGCAAGGTTTCAACACTCTGCCAGATGCTCCAGTAGTCGTACTGGAAGTACGAGACGTGAGGATCCAGCCATTGAAACTGGGCCCCACCCTCGTAGATCAACTCATTATTCACCACGAAAGCTGGTGGCACCAATTCTGTCGTCACAGTGAAACTTCCTGATAGATCTGGACGCCCTGGAATGGTAACAGCATAATTGCCGCTCTTTGTGTCAGTCGTAACAGTAAAAGACAAAGTCTGGTTAGCACCACCAGCGAGAGTAACATCCTTTGTCGATTCAATCACGTTATTCAAGGCCAAAGTGATCGGACCAGTAACCTCTGTGTCACCATTATTCACGATGAATACTGTGATTGTGACGTCTTGACCCTGGCTCACTTCTGAAGGTGAAACTGTGAGATTGCTGAGCTCAAATTCGCCGGGAATTGGTGGTGCCTCTGGTGGAAGAGTGCTATAGTAGTAAACAACGCCTAAAATGCTCCCTACCAAGATTATAATGATCAGCGCGAAAATGTACGTTGTTCTAGCAACAGCTTCTTTCTTACTCAATTGTATACCTCCATCTGTATTTTCAACTCAAAACTTATTTAACATTTGTCTTCTTTCCGCATGTTTTTGATTAAAAAACTCTGAAGAGTTCTTCTTCTTCAGTGATAGAAGACTGAAAAAGGCTCACCTTCAGCAGAGGACACCAGAGCGACAGTAGCCCCGAGGCTTTGTCGAGTATTCCAGTTGGACTCTCACGCGTAAGCGTTCAACTATCTTTGCTCATTGCAGCTATCAACCCTGGCAGCTCAGAGATTGACTCAATCAGGAATCTGGCGCCCATGGATTGCAACCTTGTGGTGGACTCGGGGGTCTTAGCCAACCCCACTCCGATTGCCTTCAAAGCCTCAGCACTTTTCATGTCTCCGATGCTATCGCCCACCACAATTGTCTGCTCAGGTTCAACACTCAATTTCTCCAGGACTGTGTTGAGATGTGCGGCGTCAGGCTTAACATCAGTAGTTGTCTCTCGTGTCACCACGCTGTCAAAGAATGCCTTCAAGCGGAAGTTCCTGAGGATGTAATCTGTTGACTTTTCACCATTCATGGTGAAAATTCCAAGCTTCAGTCTTACCTTCTTGAGAGCTTTCAGGGTTTCAAATGTACCTGGTAGAAGATATGTCTCACGAGCGGCGGAGAGCTCATACTTCTCAGCTATTGAGAACACTCGTTTCTGGATTGCAGAGAACTGATTGCTCAGTCCATTGTTCTTCAGGTAGACTCGCGCCTTGCGAAGCATTTCAAAAATGCTCTCGTTCACTGAGAGTGTTGACGCGGGGAATCCTTGGTTTATGAGAAACTTTCGTGCTTCTGCCCTAACCGTTTTGTAGTCCAGATTAAAGTCAGTGAGAGTTCCGTCGAGGTCAAAGACGATGGCCTTTACTTGTGCAGAGCCGGGTTCCATAGGGTTCTGGCCTCGAGGGCGAAAGTGCTTGATCTTGATTGATATACGTTTCGGTTCGACTAGTTTGTGTTCTCTGGGCTGCCAGAGCGGTAAAAGCCGAGACTTTATCCTTGCACTACGTACCTGTACGCCGCATATTCTCCGGCAGTTGGACTATTCCTGATGACTCTTACAACGTCGCCAGCCTTTGCGCCGATGGCAATTACAGCTGGGTCGGAAACCTTTATTCTTGGCAGTTGATACGGCTCCACACGGTACTTTGCGAGCAGTTCTTCTCGCTCCCTACGTGCCAAAATCTCATGTTTAGGAACAAGTACATGATCAAAAAGATTGAAAGCTGGGAAAATTCGTGGTATGAGTTCTATTCCATGTTTCCGAGCCTTCTTGCGCGCAGCCTGGGTGTAGCGCCCGTTTGTGACTACAACGCCTCTCTCCATTTTTTCGTCTACCAAGATCTTGGCTAGCTGATTCACATATGCAACACCCACTGTACTTTCGGAGGGAATACAATAGACCAACAATCTTCTCTTGGGCGTCTTCACGATAATTCCGGTCGCATTCTTGTATTCCTTCGTTTCCAGAACTTGATATTTCCTAAGTTTGATGAGAATTTTCGCCTTCTTCTCAACTAGCGAGACCTCGCTCTTCTTGCTCATTTAGGACCCCTGATTAGCTTGAGTACTGAATGTCAACACTCAAATAACCCTTAAACTTTGCGTTCGGGACTGATGAAACGCATTCAATCAAGTATGAACAGAACATACACAAGTCTTATTTCAACCCCTAGTTTTCATACGACCCTGAAGGTCGATTGAATGAAAGTTGCCCAAGGCTTTGCTCCGGCCCACGTGACTGGCATATTCGAGATCTGCGACAACATTAATGAGCCTTTGTATCAAGGCTCAATAGGCGCGGGAGTCTCAATAAGACGAGGAGTATGGACCAAGACAACGATTGATGAAACTGCAAAAGAGAAGCCAGAGATATGGATTAATGGGCAAAAGACGCACTCCGCCAATGTTTCCGAAGTTGTGATAGAAGATTTCCTGTCTCAAGCACATCTAGAAGCTGGACTGAAAGTCGAGCATTGTGCTGAAGTCCCGCTGGGAGAAGGTTTCGGCTCAAGTGGGGCAGGAGCTTTGAGCCTCGCATTGGCGCTCAATGAAGCCTTGGAGCTAGGGCTCACTAGAACCGAAGCTGCTCAGAGAGCACACACCGCTGAAATCCTCTGCAAGACTGGACTTGGAACAGTCATAGCGGAAACGTTCGGGGGTTTGGAGATACGCACAAAGCCAGGTGCGCCAGGAATTGGAGAGGTCAGAAACATTCCAATAGGCCGTGATTACAGTTTTGTGTCACTNNACTTAGTTACGGGCCACTCCCAACAGAAAGAGCTTTGAGCAATGACAGCCTCCGAAGCCTCATCAAGAAATGGGGTCATGAATTTATGCGAGGGATTCTAGCTGAACCCACCTTGGAGAATGTTCTCACCTTCTCCAGAAGGTTCGCTGAAAAAACTGGGTTGATAACCGAACGAGTTCGAGAAGTACTGCAGCAAACGGATGCTGCGGAAATCACCTGCACAATGCCCTTGTTTGGTGAAGGCATATTCTCCATCGCCAAACGATGCGAAATCCAAAAGCTGGTGAGCATTTTCCTGAACCATGGGTCATCAGAGGATATAATCATGAGCGAGATCGACTTTGAAGGGGCAAGATTGATTGAGAATCAAGATTCCGAAAGATCATCCACGTGCTGAATCCCTGAGAACTCGTGAACAAGTAGTCGACGCCTTCCAAGAAGGTATCGTTGTGCCTGCTGGACTAATTGCTCATGGAAGAGGGGAAGCTTTCGATTACATCTTGGGTGAGAAGACGAGCCCACTAGCTAGACGAGCTACACGAGCAGCAGCAGCGATGTTTCTCACGGCAGAAAAACCAGTAATTTCTGTAAATGGCAACACAGCAGCATTGGTCGCCAAGGACGTTGTGAAGCTAGCAAACAGAGCGGCAGCGGAAATCGAAATCAACCTATTCTACCGAACTAAGATGAGAGAAATGGCAATTGAAAATCTCCTGAAAAGAGCGGGAGCAAAACTGGTCTTAGGCGTCAGTGAAGAGACTTCAGCTCGAATCCCCGAGCTGGCAAGTGAAAGACGTGTAGTGGATTCACGAGGCATCCTCTTGGCCGATGTTGTTCTAGTTCCCTTAGAAGATGGAGATCGCGCAGAAGCCCTAGTGAAAATGGGTAAGAGAGTGATAGCCGTAGACTTGAACCCACTCTCTCGAACATCCCAGAAAGCGTCAATCACTATAGTAGATAACATTGTGCGAACTCTGCCACTGCTTGTGAAAAGCGTTGACAAGCTGAGAGATTGCAGGGCGGAGAAACTTGACACAATCTATCAAGAGTTTGACAACTCGGAAAACCTTCGTAGATGCGTGAAGTCAATCCAAGAAGGACTAGCCAGACTCACTGCAGAAGAAACCCTCGGTCTGAGTTGAACAGAAGTGAGGGTTGACAAAGTCTTCATTCTTGGAGCAGGCGCTATCGGAAGCGTCTATGGCGCCCTTCTATCCAACAAGGTCAATGTTACTCTCATCGGAAGCAAGCCTCACGTGGAGGCCATTCGAGTTGCGGGACTGCAGCTAACAGGCGATACAGTCCGGAATTTCTATTTGTCTGCGGAAACTGCAATCAAAAAAATCCCCGGAAACTCTCTCATCGTGCTGACCACCAAAGCTTACGATACAGCCCGCGCGATCACTGACATCAAAGATATGCTAGATGACAGCATCGTGATGGTTCTGCAAAATGGATTAGGAAACGAGACCTTGGTAAGAGCATTAGTCGGAGAACGGGTCGAAGTAGTACGAGGAATAACTATGATGGCTTCAGAATTCCTCTCACCTGGGAAAGTCCGATTCTGGAGAGGTGAAACGATTATTGAGAAAAGCAAAGCATCGACAGCCATACAATCACTCTTTAACAAATGTGGTTTGGAGACCCGTGTTTCTGCGAATATTGAGCAAGACATTTGGTCCAAACTCATCTTGAATTGTGTAATAGGTCCCCTAACGACTCTCTTCCGGGTTTCGAATCCTACGATAACATCACGGACCCTCGAATGGATCAGGCAAAGAATCGTCACAGAGTGTCTGGAAGTGGCTAGAGCAGAGAGAGTTGACATGAAAACTGATTTGGAAGAGATTGACCGCAAGATTCTCAAATACACCAATTTTTCATCGATGTGCCAGGACATCAAACGAGGAAAGAAGACTGAAATAGACTTCTTGAATGGAAAGATCGTGGAGCTTGGAAGAAGGCACCAGATTCCAACACCAGTGAACAGCACGTTGACCTGTTTGACAAAGTTTGTCGAGGAGAGCAAGAATGGAGTTCGAAAACAGAATTAGACGGAAGAAAAACAAGGAGAAGATCGTAATGCTAACTGCCTACGATTTTCAAATGGCAAAGATACTCGACTCAGTCGGAATAGACATGATTCTTGTCGGCGACAGCCTAGGGATGGTGTTCCAGGGATTCAGAGACACCAGAAGCGTAACGATCGAAGACATGATCTATCACACAAAGGCAGTTGCGCGGGGAGCTGCAATCACTCCCATAATCGGAGACATGCCCGTCTGTAGCGACCGATCGATTGAGCTTGCATTGAGAAACTCCTCACGCCTCCTCGAGGCTGGAGCAAAAGGTGTGAAAATTGAAGGGCACAAGCGTGAGATCATACAGAGGCTAGTTGAAGAGGGTATCCCTGTGATGGGTCATCTGGGACTTCTACCTCAAACCGCAAACGTGTATAAAGTCCAGGGTAAAGACCCGAAAGAAGCCCAGCAAATCTTTCAAGATGCGTTGAACCTAGATCAGTATGGAGTGTTCTCAATCATCCTGGAATGTGTACCAGAAAGTCTGGCGGAGAAGATCACCAAGGCAGTCAGAGTGCCAACAATCGGAATCGGCGCTGGAAAACACTGTGATGGACAAGTTCTGGTGGTAAATGATATGTTGGGTCTCCTTGAGGGGTTCAAGCCAAAATACTTGAAGCGGTATTTGTGCCTGAACAAACTCATCAAGAAGGCCATCGAAACCTTCGCAGAGGATGTCCGATCAGAGAAGTATCCAGACGAGGAGCATACGTATCATTAGGGCGGAACGGAAGATCATGGAGGAGAGAGGAGAAACTAGCAGAGAAGTGTGTCAGGAGCTGGAAGCTAGGCTTGCGAACGATCTTGAATTCAGCTCTGGAAGAATCATTGGATCAATGTGTACGTTGCCTCACGAATTGGGCAGAAAAGTGTATTTCAGATACCTTGAGAAAAACCTTGGAGACCCTGGGTTGCTTCCAGCTACAGCTCAACTAGAGAGAGAAGTCATTGAGGTGATGGGAACACTGCTTTCCAATCCGAAGGCAGTTGGGAACATTGTAACAGGGGGAACGGAAGCCAATGTGATCGCTCTAGACTCTGTTAGAAACCGAGAGTCAGCTGCGGCTGGATCAACAATGCACCGAGAGATCATTGCACCAGCCTCTGTCCATTGCTCATTTGACAAAGCTGCCAGATTATTGGGGCTTGAGTTGACTAAAGTGCCTCTAACTGAGAGTTTCCAAGTCGATATTGAAGCTGTCGAGCATGCCATCAATGCTGACACTCTGGCTCTTGTGGGGGTAGCGGGAACGACCAGTCTAGGTATAGTGGATCCCATAGACAAGTTGTCTCAACTGGCAGTGGAGAACGATCTGCGCTTGCATGTGGACGCTGCATTCGGGGGCTTTGTCCTTCCATTCTTGAGAGACCTGGGTCACAAGCCTCCTGAATTCGACTTCAAGGTCCCAGGTGTGTCAACAATAACAATCGATCCGCACAAAATGGGTTTGGCTCCAATACCTGCTGGTGGCATTCTGTTTCGGGATTCAGATTTGCAGAGGCCAATCGAGCATAGAATTCCCTATTTGGCTGGAGGTGAAACACGTCAGTCGACACTTGTTGGCACTCGATCCGGAGGTTCTGTTCTTGCTGTGTGGGCATTGCTTCGCCACCTTGGCAGAGAAGGATATCGAAACATTGTCCAGCGTTGCATGACTCTAACACACAAACTTGCAGATCGGATTAGGCAGGTCGATGGAGTCGACTTGATGGTGCAACCTGTCACCAATATCCTGGGGATAAAATCAGATGTCATCCAAGTGAGGCGAATAGCACAAGAACTCCGAGAAAGAGGCTGGGCCGTGTCACTCTTTCCTCGTCACATAAGAATCGTGGTTATGCCGCACATCTCAGCCGAACACATTGAAAGTTTCTTGAACGATCTGGAAGTCGTAGTGAAGAAGCTAGGTTAGAGACGCTGAAGGAACAGCGAATGTGAATTACCTCTCAGATCATGCCTTGGAGTTGGCACTATTTGGACATGAGCCGCTGGGCTCTCAAAGATGCCTCAGTAACAGCTGAAATCAGCGTTGCTCGGACCTTTCCTTGTTCAAGTGTTAGGAGCCCTTCCACAGTTGTGCCAGCTGGCGTTGCTACCATGTCCTTGAGCTTCGCGGGGTGTTCTCCGGTTTCCACTACCATCTTGGAGGCTCCTAGAGTGGTCTGAGCTGCAAGCTTTATGGAGATATCCTTTGGCAAGCCTAACCTGACGCCGGCGTCAGCTAGCGCATCAATGATGAGGAAAATGTATGCAGGACCACTGCCCACCAGTCCTGTGGCAAGGTTCAAGTATTTCTCCTCAAGTTTCAACACTTTTCCAAGTCCGGATAGAGCATCGATAGCTAGATTCAGCTCAGCTTTGCTGGTGTTTTCTGAAGGGCAAACTACAATCATTGCTTCTCCAACAGAGCAAGCTAGGTTCGGCATTGCTCTGACAACCGGGACGTCACCGGGCAGATGCTTCCTGAGAAACTCCAGAGTTACTCCAGCTGCGATAGAGACTAAAATCCGCCCAGGTTTCATTTTATGCCCGATTTCGCCCAAGACACCTGCAACGATGTTTGGCTTCACTGCCACTAGCACTATGTCGCCGAACGCTGCCACATCTAACATATTCTCAGCGGAAAGAACGTGGTAGGTCTCCACTATATAGTCACGACGATCTTTCACCACTTCAAAGATCTGAATATCCTCAGGGCTGTATGAGCCGGATTTGAGCAGACCAGAGATTATGGCCTCGCCCATCTTTCCCGCGCCAATCACAGATAACTTGGATGATCCCAAAGTCCTCACCTAGGCCTTTGTCCTCTATACCATCTTCGATGAATTAAGTCTTCCACCTGACTGCGTCTACACACACGGATCAACTTCTTCCGCTCACGCACGTACGCCTCATTGAGATCTCTTCAAGAGTTCAACTATGTCGGGAAAATCGATTCCGATCTCGACTACCTTGTCAAGCTTGGGAACTCCATTCACTGTCCAGCCTCTTCTTCTGTAAACAGCATCTCGTAGCCTCTCGTACTCAGATTCCCTGTACTTCCTCAGAGCCGCTATTTTCTCCTTAGTTGATTTGCCAACCGGATCAAATCCAACTTTCTCTTTGAGCTGCTTGTCATAGCGTTCCACTCGACTTTCATACTCTTCCTCCGTGACAGGCCCAACCGCTCGATAAGGTATGTCGTCATGTTCACGCCTTCCGAAGCCCAGTCTCAGATTGAAGATGCGCTGGAAGTTGTATACTCTTTCACTCATGAGAATGATGTCATCTATCGACACCTTGCGACCTGTCACTGCGTAGAAGTACTTTGCATAGTTCATGACGTGTGCAATGACCTTGGCTGGTTCTGCAGTGTCCTTGTTGCCTTCTGGAATAATGTCATTCCAAGGAAGCTTACATAGGCCGTTCAAGCTGAACCAGGTGCGAAACATAGGAAACCAGTGCAGGTTTTCCGCCTTTTGCTCGAAGGTTGGCATCAAACCATGTACCATATCCAAGAAGATGAGCCACGCCTCGTCATGCTGGGGGCCCTTCAAAGCCAGACCATATCCGCCCTGTTGCGCTAGGGATTCCTTAGTCACATACTCAGAAAACTCCAAACCTTTTGCTTCCATTCCAATGTCCTGCAGGATGCTCCTGTCGGCACCGTACCTATCGCTGAAAATGCTTTTCATCTTCCTGATTCCTTGCCCCACTATAGCCCCGAACCCTTCATTTCGTGCCATCTGATGTATGATCTCCAGTGCAGCCTCTGCATTTCCAAAAGTCATGTTTAATCCACCTGTGGCTTTCTTGTCCAGCAAATGCATCTCATAGCATTCCATGGCGAAAGCGATCGCTGTTCCAACAGAGATCGTGTCAAGACCATAGGTGTCGCAGTAGAAGTTCATCTCGGTTATGGCGTCTGCGTCGAAAATTCCACAGTTGCTGCCTAGCCCTGCGATCGTCTCATATTCAGGACCGTTGACTAGCACATGATCACCTTTGAATGGACCTGTCTTGAGCTCAAAGTCTTTCACACAGTGAGAACAAGCGACAGAACACCCCATCCAGCATCCATCAAACCCTCGATCGAACTTCTCTGTGTAAACGTCTTCACCGATCTTTGAGGCGTCAGGGTGGCTTCCGAACTTGAAGTTGTTGGTTGGAAGAAGATCAAACTCATTCATGATCGGAACAAGGTGGGTGGTTCCGACAACTGCCATCTTGTGCTGCACAGGGTCAAGGGTTCGGATCTCCTTATTGTATGCAGGACCGACCTCCCTGACGAGTTCTGGATGAGCTGGATTATTGACGTCTGCACTTAGCTTTGAAAACTTGACTACAATGGCTTTTATTCTCTTGTCTCGAAGGACCGTGCCTATGCCACCTCTCCCAGCCTGTTTGTATCTCATTTCTTCGCGACCAACGTCGTACCAGGAGAAGTTGAGGCATCCTAGCAGCGTATGTTCAGCTCCTGGTCCAGCAGAGACAATTGAAATGCTCTTTCTGTTTCCAGCACCGTACTTCTCCATCAGAATCTTGCCGATTAGGTGTGTCTCAGATGGTAGTTCCTCTGCGCTCTCAATCACGACTCGCCCGACATCTCCGTCAATGAAGATGACCACTTCAGTCTCCGCTTTCCCTTGCACTTCCAGCGCATCCCAGCCTGAGAATTTCAGGTATGGTCCAAAATAGCCCCCGGCATTTGAGTCAATCACTGAGCCTGTAAGAGGAGAGATTGTCATTGCAATGCTCTTCCCGCTTCCGGGAAAGATTGATGTGCCGCCAAGTGGCCCACATGCAATGCAGATTTCATTTTCAGGGTCATTCCATTTCACGATTCGATTTCTGGGTAACCCGTTCCAGAGTAGCCAGAGGTCGAAGCCGCGACCTCCCACAAAGATGTTCTTCATTTTTTCGGTAACAGGTTTGCTGCTGATCTTCATGTCAGCAAGGTTGACATAGAGTGTTCTGTTGCTGTATCCTTTGTCAACCTTCCTAAGGGTGTACTTGAACTCTGCGAATTCCATAGAATCACTTCGTGAGAAATCTAGCTAGTCGCCTACCGATTAATAAAAGTTCTGCGAGGATGCAATTCTCGAACGCTGCTATGAGAGCAGTATTGTCGTGACTCTGCCCTCGCCGTCGAAAGACCTTCTACTTGTAAGCTATGTAGTCTTTTCCAAGAAGCTCCCTCGCGATGACTACTCGTTNNTTCTGCTCCGATGCAGTAGGACATTATTCCCCGCAGACCCATTTCCAAGGGGCATTCTTTCGTATAGCCATAGGCACCAAGCCATAGCATTACATGCTTGAAGACGTCGAAGGCGAAGTGTGGAGTCTTCAGTTTGCAGGCAGAGATCATTTTCGTCACCTCCAGTGGTGTGAATCGCCTTTCATCGTAGCGTTTGTCCATCATCCAAGCTGTCCTGTATACAAGAGACCTTAGCGCCTGCAACTCTGCCCAATCATCCGCCAACTCAAAATGGATACCTTCGAATTTTCCAATGGGTTGTCCGAAAGCACGTCGCTCTTTGATGTACTCCATCCCCAACTCCAAGGCACGCTTCACAGCTCCCAAACATACTGCTCCAATGAGTATACGAGCGCAATCAAATCCTTCCATGGTTACATAGAACCCCTTGTCGAGTTCACCTATCATATGATGCTCCGGCAGCGTGACATCGTTCATGACAAAGCCTCCTGTCGATATTGCCATCCTTCCCATGTCTTCAAAGCGTTTGCTAATCTCAACGCCTATAGCATCCACCGGCAAATAGAATCCTGTCATGCCTCGATGGGATTTGCCGGGAGGAGCAGGAGATGTTCTCACGCTGACAAAATATCCACCGCCCCACTTTCTTGCCTCTTCCGTCCCACTGAGGTACATTTTCTCACCGTTCAAAACCCATTTGTCTCCAACTTTCTTGGCGGTTGACCGAAACCTAGAAACATCCGATCCCCCACCAGCTTCGGTCGACGCTATTCCAATAAACGCATCTCCCTTCACAGCCTTCC
>JABAOC010015906.1_pt1 | contig 11791 bp, 7 predicted proteins | sample 7062161 | NCBI WGS metagenome assembly JABAOC01 (sample SAMN14538625, study PRJNA623070) | marine sediment metagenome | biome: marine biome [ENVO:00000428]; feature: marine pelagic biome [ENVO:01000023]; material: deep marine sediment [ENVO:00002113] | place: India: Gulf of Khambhat ... | reverse complement strand
ATGGCCTTCGTGCGAGCGGTGATCCGGTGTTCGATATCGCCCGGATCGAGGCACAGTGAATCAGCTTCGATGTCGGCGAAGACGATCGTCGCTCCCAGGCTGTAGGCCGGGAGCGCAGTCGCCCAGTAGGTGAGACTTGGTGCGATTATCTCGTCCCCCCGCCCGACGCCGCACCCGAACATCGCTCCCAATAGCGCGGAGGTGCCGTTGCAGTAACCCAGCGCGTAGCTCGTGCCCTGGAAAGCCGCATACTCTGCCTCGNNGAACCGCTTGGTCACGGCCGTGCCCGACATCGCCCCGGCGCGCAGGACCTCCAGCACGGCCTGCTCGTCCTCCTCCGTCACGATGGGCCAGCGGAACAGATCCTCCGATGCCAAGGAAACAGCCTTCGGCCCGCCCAGAAGAGCCAGCCTCTCCCTAGTCTTCGCGTTCATGTGAGCTCGCTCGCCGCCGCGGTGACTGTGTCTATCCTGCGCCCCAGGATTTTCCGCGGGTTGTCGGAGAGAATCTTCACCTTGATCTCATCCGGGATGTTCGCCCCGAGCACCTTGCCGACCTGTTGAGCCATGCTGAAGAAGTCGCAGTCAGAGCCCCAGACAACCTTGTCCGCCCCTGCGCCGGCTACCAGTCGCTCTATCATCCCTCGCGGGCTGACGCTGTAGGTCGTATCGAGGAACACATTGGCATACGTCCTCGCCATCCGTATGTAGCCATCGGCATTGGAAGACCCCGCGTGCGCCAGCAGCAAGCTGGCATGCGGATACCGGCGGGCAAGCCTGCCGACCTGCTCGAAAGTCGACTCGCTACCCCAGGCATGGAACAGAATGGGCAGCTGGTGCTCCTCCGCCCGCTCGTAGGCTGGAGTGTAACCGGGGTGGGTATACGGGAATCCCTGGCCGGAGTGGACCTTGACCCCTATGAAGCCGGCGTCCAGACAGAAGTCCACTTCGTCCCTCACCGTCACCTCATCCGCCGGCCAGACGCTCAAGTACCCCAGTATCCTGCCCGGGAAGGCCCTCATCGCAGCCAGCACCTCTCGGTTACCTTCTGCTGCCTCAGGAGCCCAGCACCGCGTGCTGCTGCAGATAACGCTGGCGATACCCACCCGGTCCATGACAGCGACCATGCACTTGGGGTTGGTTTCCGGGATCGCGTGACGGCACATCCCCAGATGGCCGTGCATGTCGATGACACCAGAGATCGGCACAGGTCTTCCCGTTCGTCCGTAATCCATGAGGCAGGTCACCGGCGCACCTCCGCGATCAGTCGTCTCATATTTCCGGCGCCAATCAGTCGCCTCTCATCCTCACCGATGTCCGAGTACATCAGTTGGGTGACGGCGGCCATGGGCTCAACCTGGGGATAACCGGTCCCGAACAACAGTCGATCCGGGCCGGTCTTGGCCACGAGCTCCTCTATTCCATAGTGGACGGTGTAGTTCGTGCCAACCGACAGATGGACGCGTGGGAACGCTTCCAGAAGCGACAGCAAGACGCGGTGCTGCATGTACTCCACACCTGCGACTATGATCGGCAGCCCGGGAAATCGTTCCGCGATACTGCCGACGTCCTCTAGACCTACTCGTGACATCAGGCAGAAGACCGGCACCTGCCTTTCCTCGAGTACGGTGAAAAGCCGATCAGACATCCACCACGCCAGGCTCCAGTGGTCATCCCGGGGCCTTATCGTCACCGCTCCGCAGCCTCTGGAAGCATGCACTGCCACCTGTTCCTGTTCGGACGGCAGAGAGCCGCTCCGCCCCGGTACCACCACCGGGCAGGGAATCAGTGAGGGGTGCGCGGCATGAGCGGCATAGAGGACCTCATTCAGAGCGGAGACATCCTCCATCAGCGCGTCGGGAACCCTGCGCACAAGCGCGCCTGCAATCCCCACGCGGCCCATCTCCTCGATCAGGTCCCCCGCGCTCACAGTCAGCGGATCGCCCGCATTCGCTCCGCCGAAGCCGCACTGTGCGTCGATCAGCTCGATGCTCATAGGACCCTATTCTGGCGTAACCTTCCCCCTGCCCCTCTTGCGTCTCCCCGACTGGTCTCCCTTGTGGCGAGGCGCTGCCAGTACTCGCTCGACCACCGCCTCCGCCTCGGCCGGAAGCGGCTCCGGGCGATGCGACGCGAGGAGCTCGCGAACGCGCGCATTCGCCCGGTCAGCCATGTCAGGCGACCCTGCAGCCCGCCACCTCTCGTAGTTGCTCCGATCGAGTAGTCTGGGCAGGAAGTGCTCGCTTCTGTAGTACCGATACGTGTTCTCACTATCCAGGAACTGGCCCCCTGGTCCGACCTCATCGATCAGCTCCAGCGCCAATCGGTCTCTGTCCACCAGCAGCCCGCGGTACAGCACGCCCAACATGCCGATGATCTCATCGCAGACCACGATCATCTCGGGTGAGGAGGTGAGGCCAGACTCGATGTAGCCGACGTCATGGACCAGATTGCCGCGCGCCAGGATCGCGGTGCTGATCGAGCACATCGCCTCAATACCTGCCTGTGCATCAACCACCTTCGAGTCTGTTGACCCGGCCAGTCCCCACACCGGCAGGTGATAGAAGCGGGCCAGGTCGGCGAAAACCGCGTTTGTGAGCGAGAACTCCGGGCCCCCGTAAACAAAGCCCATCGTCGCCATGTCCATCACCGTCACGTTCGCTCCATAGATGAACGGCGCTCCCGGCGTGGTGAGCTGGTGCATCACCAGCCCCGACAGGCACTCCGCGTTCGCCATCGCGCACGCCCCGGCGAGGGTCGCGGGCATTGTTGCGCCCGCGCTGGCGCCCGATGGGTACGCCACCGGGATCCTGCGCTCCGCGCAAAACAGGAGCTTCTCTGTGCCGAGGGGGCTGTGGATCAGCGGCGAGATCGGCTCGGCATAGTGGATCAGGAACGGCCGCAACCGCAGCGCCTCCTCGCCGCCGGCGGCGGCGACCGCGATCTCGTAGATGTCCTCCATCTCCTCCCGATCGCGAGCTGTGAACACCAGTGGCTTGGACGTCCCTGCAACCATATTCACGAAGCCGTGAAGGAACGGGGAGTCCGCCGGGACATCGCTGGGGACACCCATGGTCATGACGAAGTCTATTCGGGGTAGCGCATCGCACAGCCGGGCGATCTGCTCTACATCCCGTCCGGTCGCCCTCCGCCGTTCCCGCGTCAGCGGGTCGATCGTGTTAGGCGTGTCCGAGCCGGTCCCGAAGAACACGCTGCCCTCCTCCAGCGCCATCACCCGTTCTCCGGTTCGCCGCGAGAGCACCACTCGTTCGGGCGCCGAATCCACCGCCCACTTCACCAACTGCGGCGGTACGCGCACCCGCTCGCCGGCAACGCGCGCGCCGGCAGAACGGAGAAGCTCGGTCGCTCTTGCATCTCTGACTTCGACCCCCGTGCGTTCGAGTATCTCCAGGGAGCCGAAATGGATCTGCTGGATCTGCTCGTCTGACAGCATTCGTATCCGAGCATAGTTGTGGTGGGCGAACTGTAGCATTAGAGAGTCTCTTGCATTATAGGAATAGCTCTGGGAAGAGGCCAGAGTGTTTGAGAAAGGCATACCCGAGATCGGGATGCCAGTGGAGACGCCGCATGCCCCGCTGGACATGGAGGGCGAGTTCGCCGAGCGTTTCGAGGCAGAGATTGGCCAGCTCCCTCGCCGAGAGGTTTGCCCCCATCGCCCCCACCGGGTTGAGTTCCGGGGCGTAGGCGGGAAGCGGCTCCGCCTGCAGCCAATGGCGCGGGCCTTCCAGACAGCGCCGCGTGAGGCCGCCAATACGCGCGGAGAGACCATGCCACAGCAGGATCACCGGACCCGCTGCAAGCTGGCGCAGAGAGCGAAGTCTCCCTGTCACCCAGTTACTGTCCACATTGCCCGGGCCCACGGAGAACAGCTGCCGCACCTGGCCGGTGATGGGACGATGGGTGATGACGCCGATCGCCGACGGCCGCTTCCAGTTGAAGGGCTGCTTAAGGATGGGCGTCTTGCCCCGCGGCGTCCATGTGCACCCGACGCTGGGTCGTTGGGAGAAGCCCGCTTCGTCCCAGAACACGAGCGTGGCGCCTGTTCTCAGCGCCCCCTTTTGAGCCGCGGCCAACGCTGCTTCACCCAGGTCTGGACGGCTTCCTCGCCTCGCCCCATGGCCCGCTTGGCTGGCTTCTGGCAGGTCCAGCCCAACTTGCGCAGCAGGAACCAGACATGGATTTCGTGATAGCGCACCCGAAAGCGCTCCCGGATCAGCTTGCGCACCCGGGGCGCAGTCCACAGTTCTGTGGCGTAGCCGGCCGCCTCCGGCTCTGCCAGCAGGGCCGGCTCCAGCTGCTGCAGTTGCCCGGCCTAGAGCTGAGACCGCTGGCCAGGGGAAGCCTTGCGCTTCAGCCCTTCCTCCCACTGGGCTCGCCAAACCCGATGCCAACAGTTCACGCTGCTGGGCCTGGCTCCCAGGCGCCGCGCCACCTCGGCCTGGTGCACGCAGGCGGCAAACAGCTTCGCCGCCTGCAGACGCCGCCGCTCGAGCGTCTGCAAATCCCGCGGTCCCTTCCAGATGATGCGTTTCACGCATGGCTGTTGCCATGTCCAGAGCTGTCATGCCCATGAAACAAGAGATTCGTTAGAGTAGTCCGCGTCTCGTCGGCCGGCATTTGCCCGGCCCCTCGCCCAAAAGGAACCTGGGTGCGCACGCCGACGCACCCAGGTTGCGCATTACCGCATAATCGTTCCCGCGGCCACCCTGTGGCCCGCGGCCAGGACTAGTGGACGCTACTGCCCCACAGACCGCCTTCAAGCTCTCCGTCATATGCTGCCTTGCAGGCAAGCTCAGAATTATACCACCTGGCGTGACCGTCAGCAAACCCGATGTTCACCCCGCCCAAATGCCGGGTGAATCTCTTCGCCACGCCAAGCTGCCCCTCTAGGAAGTCGGAACCGTCGGTGCTGTTCTCTGCATCGAGGCTGCAAACCTCACTCCATGGGCAACTCGCGTGCCAGCCGCCGCCGCAACACTCCACACACATCTCCGGATAGGCGAGGTTCCACGGTACATACAGCTTAGAGTTCCCTGACGCGCCCATGTCGCGAGCAACGATGAACGTCACGGAATCTCTGATGCTGGCCTGCTTCCTGCCGTTCTGGAACCCCTCGACGCTGCCGATGCTCATCACGAACTGCCCCTGAACTGCTTCCGTCCTTCGTGCCGCCTCGGCCTCGCTGGTAAGGGCCCCCTGGGCCCACGAGTCGGTAATGTCGCCGCCCCAGCCGGGCGGGAAGATCAGCTGACGGGCACAGATGCCCTCATACCACGGTGTCTCAGTACCATACGCCCCCCATTCGCCCACGTGGGATACCCACTCGTTGAAATGATCCCCGGACATCCCGATGATCGCGTTGGGCCCGGTATAGGTAGGGGAACTCGGGCACTGCCATACCTCCCTGTTCCTGATGTACTCATCGAACACCACGGGCCAGCGCAGGTAGGGGTTGCTCGTGCTGTAGGTCTTGTCATCACATGCATTCCCGTAGAAGTAGGTATGCCCTGCGGATAGTCCATACGTGAGCCACCAATCGACTACCTCCTGCCGCGCTTCGTCGGGCGGGAAGGCGTCGAAGTCGCCCAGATACATGTTGATCGCCAGAGCGATGTTCTTCACATTCGATAGGCACACCGCCCTGCGGGCCGATTCCCGCGCACGCGCAAACACCGGAAAGACCATCGCCGCGAGAATCCCAATGATCGCGATCACAACCAGCAACTCAATCAGGGTGAAGCCATGACGTCGTGACATCACGAACAGCCTCCTCAGATAGACGTGTGATGTGTGCTCGACACATCAGCGCCTCGGACACTCCCGCCGCAGGCGCCTCCAGCACGATGATCGAGTCTCTCCTCACCTCCTTCAACGGCAGATGCTGGCCGCTGCTCCCTGACGGAACGTGGACCGCTTCTAAAGCGTACTGCCCATCTGGGATATCGTCCATGGCTGAACGTATCGAAAAGATGTCTGGAAATAGCCGCGACTCGTACGAGTGCTTTGTGCCAAAGCGGGAGGTTGTCGTCTGGAGGGGACGATATCGTCGAGCTAGCTGCGGGGTTCAGCCGAAGCGTCCGGCGCTGCCCTCCCCTGCTTGCGGTACTCGGAGGGCGTGCGCCCATAGCGCTCCAGGAAGCGGTGGGAAAGATGGAAGCCATCGCTGAACCCCGCCTCCCGGCCCACGTCGTCGATCGAGAGGTCCGTGTTCAAGAGCAGCTGAGCCGCATACGCCAACCTCGCCCGGCGGCCGAACTGTGCATAGCTGATCCCCATGCTGCCGGAGAAGACCTGATGGAACCTGGGCACGCTCAGGCCGCAGGCGGCCGCAGCTTCGGCGACTCTGACGCGCCTCAGTGGTTTCGAGTAGGCAAGGTCGATCGCCGGCTGGATACGCTCCATGTAGCTGGCGCTGGCACTCTTCGTCGCGTGCGGGGCTGGCAACGTCCAACTGCGCCGAAGAGCGATGAGCAGGCGGAGAAGATGCAGGCGACAGACCGTATCGTAGCCAACGGGGTGTTGTTCCCACTCTCGGTGCAACTCGTGCGCCACGGCCAGGGAGAGCTCCCTCAGAGGTGAGGTATCCGCCCGGGGTCGCTGGCTTGCGGGAACCGCGAACATGCTCAAGAGTGATAGCCCCGGATCCAAGTCAGTCTCCAACACTCCCGGCAGAAGCCAAAGAGAGATGTAACGGCCATTTGCGAGGTATCGGATGGCGTGAGGCTCCCACAGCCCGATGAGATCTGCGTCGCCGGGCTCAGCACCGCGCGCCACATCCCCGTACTCCACCTCATACCCACCCGTCATCGCGAGTATGACCTGAAGCCCGGCGTGGTAGTGGGCATACAGGCCTCTGGCCGTGAACGACTCCGACTCCATCCAGAGTCCGGTCTCAGCATTTAGCGTAAGGTCTGGAAACAGCGGGTACTCCGCCCGGTCAACGCGCGGACCGTCCGCAGCATGATCGTCCGCTCTCCTAGGCATCGTTCGCACCTGGCCTGGCTCAGTGCCTTCATCCCGCGTCCGGAACCGAGCCGGCACATATCCATTCTACCACTTGGAAGGCGCTGGCAAAAGCGGTGCCTATGAGCGGATCCGAGGTGAAGACGCCACGCACCGGCGCTAGCGACCCCGGAGGAGCCGTGTGGACTCGGTCAGGAGCCGAACGCGGTCGAGACTGGTAGCCGGGGTGAGGGGGCTGCCGACGGAGAGGACGAAGTTCTGGGAGCCGGCCATGTCTATCTGATGCCTGACTTCCCGCAGGAGGTCTTCGTCGGAGGCTTGCTCCACGAAGCTGGCGTCGAGGTTGCCGAACAGGACACGATCCGGGCCCAGCGCCCGGCGTACCTCCCTCAGATCCGTTCCGTAGGCCTTACGGTCCTCCTCGATGGAGAGAGCGGTGAAGGGCAGTTCCTTGAGATAGGGCAAGAGCGGCATGGGGTTGCCGGCAAAGTAGTATACCGTGCGGAAACCGAGACCCTCATAGAAGGCCAGTGCCGAGCCGGTATAAGGGGTGACGAATTCCTGGAACATCGTGGGCGAGATGATGTCGGCAGAGCAATAGCACGTTTGGACGTGAAGCAGGCTCATGCCGAGATGCCTCTGAGCGAGCAGATGGGCGCTCGCCTGCGGTTGCAGGCGCTGCAGCATTCTGTGGACAAGGTCTGGGCGCTCTGCAAGGGCAGTGATGGCGACCTGAAAGCCCAGCTTGAAGGTGAACGAGATATACGGCTCGTTTATACAGCGATGGAACGGCAGCGCGTCCGGGAATTCGGCTGCCAGGCGACGCGCAAGGTCGTAGGAGGCAGACCGAGCGGCCTCTTCCGCCTGGGCAGCGGACGGCGGCGGCAAGAGACCGGGATCGTGCTCGGGCCCGGCGGCTGCGGCGGCGAGCGCGTCTGCGCCCTTGCTGCGATCCCAAAGGTCGGCAGACACCGCACNNGAGACCCAGAACAGGTCACTGCCGCGACGCACGATGGAGGCTCCGCCCACCTCCTCGGGGGTGAGATTGCGGGGAAGCTGCCACCAGGCCGGACGCAGGTAGATGCTGTGCAGCGTGTCGGCATCGATCTCGAACTCGTGGTCGAGGTATGAGTCATAGTCTAGCGCCAAGACGTCTGTGTGTTCGGCGTCGAGGCGGCGCCACCAGTCTTGCCAGCTGCGCTCGACCCGGTAGTACTGAAGCGCTCCGAGGAACTCATAGGCAAGCGCCACCGGGACATAGTCCACTGGTTGGCCGTGCATCACGCGGGTGACAGAGTCATTGGAGGTCAGTGGGGGGCGGTCAGTTTCCACCAAGGGATCTGTCCTTTCCTGATGGGATTGTCAGNNGGTGCCGGCCTTTCACCGGCCGTTCGCGGGACCTCCGGCAGACTCACCGCATGGAGTACCTACTCCACCTCCAAGCCGAACGCGGGCATTGGGCACGGGATCGTCCCCCGTCCTCGGACTGAATGAACGGCATCGCTTGTTCCGTGTTCGGATGGAGCGCGATCTGTCGTAAGGCCGGCGGCCTTCGCCCGCTCCCGCTGGTCCCAACTCAGGTCGGACGGTACGATGACGGCGCCCCGCGTCCGGAGGAATCGCGTTTCCGTTACTCGATACTTCCCAGCTTCACCGGCTGAGGAAGGCCCTCACTGCCGCCGATCAGCAGCGTGAAGTCCGAGGTGCTTTCCCCTTCCCACTCACCGTCCTCTCCCTTACGCACGAAGACGGAGCCGTCCACCGTGACGGTATCGCCCTCGCCAAAATCGTAGATGTAGAGCATCTCCCGATCAAAGACGTCTCTGGCGCGGAAATCAGCCGCTTTCACGGGGCCGACCACAATTCGCTTGCCGTCCACGCGCTGGACCCGATACCGGGCGGTGCGCGTCTCGTCAGTGAGAAGAGCGCCGTTGTAAAACCCCGGCGGGCAGCGGAAGGACTTCTCCTCCACCGTCGGCGGGATCTCCGCAAAGATCGTGCGTGCTCCCTCGTCAATGCTCTCGACCGGGGACTGGAAGATCAGCGGCGAGAGGTTCACCTCCACGACGTCGCCCGGGGGCAGCACCTGCCTGATGGTGTAGCTCACGCGGTGGATGCCGCCGCCGGCCAGCACTCGGAGTTGACGACCGTCGAGACGGCCATCGGCGGGCAGTATCCTGTCCAGCGTGAAGCGGTAGGTGTCAAGGTCAGCCTCGATCACCCTCGCTGTGTAGCCTGGGACCTGGGCCCTGATCCCTTCTCCGCTCTTCAGGAGCGTGTCGCCGCCCACGAGGTGGAGGGCCCGCAGCAGGCCATTCTGCTCGGAGATGTACCCGAAGCTGCCGCGGAACTCAATATCCCCGATACGGTGAAGACTGGCGGCATCATAGGTGTAGAGGATCGTGTCGGTCCGGCCCCCGGCCAAGGTCACTCTCACGGCCACCGGATCGAAGCCCTCCGGCTCGTTGCCGCCGCTGATCTCCAGCCGTTCCACCTTCTCTATGAACGACTCTCCCTCATATGGTTCCCAGACCGAGACGAACTCGCTCTGCCCGCCAGCCTTCTGATCCTGGGCGAAGAACATACGGATCGGGGGGGAGTCCGGCTTGCCGAAGCGCGCCGTCAGATACTCGCGCTGCGGCTGACCGAGCATGTGCATTCGGAAGAACAACGGCTTGCCCTGCACGGTCCAGGTCGCTGTCGCATCGCCGTCGCTTGTTGCCCACTGGGGCTGCACCAGGTTGTCGTAGACGACCTCGCCCGTCTCCCCGAACCGCAGATTCGAGGCGAAGTCCTCGCACACGGGCCCATGGAAGGTGAAGGTCCGCTTCGCTCCCCCCTTGAGCCGCAGCACGTCGAAGACGTACGAGTTCTTGCCCGGAGCCTGAAGCAGGGCGGTGCCGCGACGATAGACCTCCGCCTCGAACGCCGTGGGCTTGGCGGAGACATCGGCGAAGGCCGCCTCGGGAGCGTTGGCGAATGCCTCCAGGGTTCCCTTGCCCGTCGCGCCGGGATACTGCTCGAGTTCGTCGTCGATCATCCCCGTGATGTGATGCTGGATGTCACCGGTGCTGCCGTATTCGCTCGTCCAGCCTGGATAGCCCAGCTCCGGCACCATGCACATGCCTTTCGCCCAGTACTGGACGTTGAGAGCATCATGGTGCTGGTGGGTCCGGTAGCCATAGCCGTAGCGCAGCGCCAGCCCGGCCCTGTCCTTCACCTCGGGCTCGTCATATCCGACTTCCAGGATCGCCATGCCCGTATCATCTAGCACACGGCTCTGCAGTGGAGGTGGAGGTCCCGCATTCCTTGCCTGTGCCTCCACCTTCGCCCAGATCTTGCCCTGCCCATCACCCCAGAGTTCGTCGCGGCCCTCACTTGGGATGTCCTTAACCTGCATCAGCTCCCACGCGAACCTGTCGCTGGGCGAGTGCGAGTATGCCTGCAGGTACATGTCGGGGACGTACAACACGGTGTCGTTGACAGGGTAGTTTCGAAGCTCCGACGCGCTGGCGGGGTCGCCGCAATCGCCGAAGTTGGGCATGAAGAACCTCGACACTGCCAGATCCAGGTATCCGTCGAAGGCGGAACAGAAGCGGGGGAAGCGCTTCTCGTCATAGAGGTCGCAGCGCTCCCGCCACTTCAGGTCAGGATAGCGCTCAAGCACCGCGGCGATGTGGCCCCAGGATGTTATGCCGCCATAGCTGTACCCCAGAGCACCGTCGTTGGCGAGCCCCTCGCGGGTGCAGTGGTTCGTGACCTTATCCTGCACTCCGCCCGCGATGGAGCCCCAATCGCCGGCATGCGTGAAGACCTCTTTCAACCAGCGCTCGCTCGCCTCTCCCATGTTGGCGATCAGCGCGGCCTGGATCAACTCGAACTCCCAGGACCCGAAATTGCCGCCACTGTATTCGCGCTGCATCATGTTCAGGCCGTACTCCTGGATCAGATAGACGTCGATGAGGCGGCGCACATCCTCCGGGGTCTTGATCGTCGGGTCCTTGGTGTGGAGGAAGTCGGCCAGGGCCTGGTCCTGCCCCAGGAAGTCCCAGACGGCATCATAGGCGCGCAGCGTCGTCGACATGAGGCCATGCGATTCCCCGCTGGGATCATCCTGGATCTTCCCAGGACCGCTGCCCAACTTGGCCAACTGCCATCTGGTGTCCATGCCGGGGTAGACGTAGGCCATTCGCGCCAGGAGTAGGCCCGCCCGATGAGCCGCCTCCCTATCCCCACCCAGCAGCCAGCGCAGGCCCAGGTGGTTTATGTCGAGGTTCCGCCAGTTCCTGTCATTGGCGTAGGCCGCCCAGGCCCAGGCGTCTTGCCTCGTGCCGCTGCCGGTGGAATCATAGCCCCAGCCGTCGTCCGGATAGTCCCCGCTGCTGTAGTCATCCTTGGCGATGTCATTGGTGGGGAAGACGCGCCCGCAGACCGGGCACTGCGCATGAAACCGGTCAACCGCCTTCCAGGCAGAGTAGCCGCTGATCTCGAGCACCTTGGTGCCGCAGTCGGGGCAGGGCCAGTCGCTGTAGACGCTACGGGGAACGCTCCACGACTGCAGGCTCTGCCACACCTCCTCATCGGACATGCCATCGAACTGACTTCCAGCCATCACCTCCGCGCGCAGTCGCTCGGAAACCGCGACGTTCCGCTTCGCCCGGGCCACCATCTCGTCAGTGTAGAAAGACCGGCCGCGCTTGCGGACCGAGGTGGAGAAGCCCGGCAGGTCTCTGCTCTTGTCCTCGACGTCCTCCCGGTAGCTCAATACGCGCAGCGGCACCCACCTTTCAGGTCGTCCCTCGGGCTGC
>JABAOC010007492.1_pt1 | contig 11792 bp, 9 predicted proteins | sample 7062161 | NCBI WGS metagenome assembly JABAOC01 (sample SAMN14538625, study PRJNA623070) | marine sediment metagenome | biome: marine biome [ENVO:00000428]; feature: marine pelagic biome [ENVO:01000023]; material: deep marine sediment [ENVO:00002113] | place: India: Gulf of Khambhat ... | reverse complement strand
TAAGGCTGATCCTGCGAGAAAGAGTATGGGTTGACTGGATTGCAAAGCGTTCCCGATCAGCAGGGTTCCTGCAAGCATTGCTACAGCTGTTAATGCTAGGCCTTTCCTTAACGAAAAGAGAGGTGGATAGAACTCGCGAAAGAATACGTCATGCAGCATCTCAATTCGGTCAAGAATGTTCTCAGTGAGGTGTTCCTCCAGTTTTGCGCGGTTTACAAGTTTCCAGAATTCCCTCAGGTTTGCTTCTGTTACCCCTTCACTCTTCACCTTTTGCTCCAGCTTCCCTACTGTGCTTTCCATTTTCCCGGTTCTCCTTCTGCATGCAATTGTCCAAAGTCTATCGTTAAAGCAGTATCCTCATCTGAGAGACTGTGTTTTCTAAGCTTTCATTACTGGAAAAGTCACATGGCCATGTGGAATTGCCCAGATCTTTGCTTTCTTACCTGCGATTTCAAAGGCATCGTTTAACGCATCATTCAGAGCCCTCGCAGTTCGAAGCTTAAACACGTTGACTGCATAAAAGTCAGGCATTGTTGAGACAAGAATAATCTGCACCTTCTGCAGAGCTTTCGATAAATAGTAAGCTTTATGCCCCCCGATTACGAAGCGTTTTTTGATCTCTTTCTCCATGGGTTTCAAGTCTTCAAACCTTGCCATCCATTCATAGAATACCTCGTTTCCATATCCTTCTGGACACTCGGCAGCTAAGACGATGACGCCTCCGCGCTTAACGCTGTCCAAAGCATTGTCCGCGGCTTTATATGCTTGGTAAAGATCAATGTCTGTAGGGTGCCCTCCAGGGCTGACTACTGCAATGTCTGCACGTCGGTCGATTGGCACCTTGTACATTTCCTCAACTAGCTTCACCCCTTCGTAGAACGCTTTTTCCAAGTCCCCTGCAAAGGCCTGAGCGATTTCGCCGTTACCATCTGCCACAACGTTCAGAATGAAGTCAACTTTTGCTAGCCTTGCGGCTTCAACCATGTCTTCATGAATAGGATTTCCCTCCAAAACACCGGTTCTAGCTTTAGGATCTAGAATCATAGAGTGATTGTGCTGAATTGTTTCGACACTGCTGACAGCAGGTAGGACGCTCTTTCTGCCACCGCCAAAGCCTGCATAATAGTGCATTTCAATGTCACCGGTTAAGATTCGCACATCTGCTTCTGCGAAGGTTTTGTTGACAAAAACTTTTGTTCCATGCTTCTTTGTTGTCCCCATGTAAACGTGGTCTTTAGCGTGGCAGTCATGGCTCAAAGTTCTAAGTCTGTTCACGACCTCTTCGCTCAGAAGCTCTCTGGCTTCATGAGGCTTGACAGTTCTGTGGGTGCCACAGCCGAAGATTATTGTTATATCTTCGTCTTTGATGCCATGTTGATTCAGTCTTTCAAGCAGCGGAGGAACTGTTATTCTACTAGGTGCGGGGCGAGTGGCGTCATCTACAACTATTGCAACTCTGTCGCCTGCCTGGACTATTTCGTTCAAAGGTTCTGAGCCGATTGGATTGTTCAAGGCCTGTAAGATTTCTGCCTTTGCGTCGGGCGCGCTGGGTTTTTCCTTCGGTTCGATTGTTCCTAGAAAGTTGCGGGTTGGAATACGTGCGCAAACTTCTGTTTTGTCGTAGGGAAGCCAGACGTCTACCATTAGAAGGGTGCTCCGAGTGAAGGAACAGTTTGAAAGCTGTTGCTTTTAAGCATATCGAAGATTTCTTTAGGGACGCTCTCTTTGCAGTTTGCTGGCTCAAATAGAGTCAAGTAGAGTTTAATAGTTGGCAGACACAAAACTAGTCTGTGAAACTGGGTGGTTCAATGACTAAAGTCATGTGTGAACGACGAGACTGCAAGCATTGGGTAGATGGTGAATGTTCCCAAGCTGAGATTGAAGTCAAGGAAAGAACAGTGCCTCCAGACGAAGAAATCGCCATCTGCAAGACCTACGAAATGCTTGCAGGTGTCTGCTAAAGACTGCTAAGTGCCATTCTTTCCATAGGGAGCCTCAGCATAAGTTCTTTTAACTAAAAAGGTCATACCATTATCTAGGAGGACTTGCATGTCCATAGAAAACGCAATTCCGAAAAAGAATGAAATAGCCTTCAAATGGTTTAACAACTATGCCGGTGTCACCATTAAGACGCCTACAAAAACGTTGGTCATAGACCCCGTGGACGTAAACGCCAAGAGCTTTGCAACAATAGATGCCATTCTCATCACCCATGAACACTATGATCATCTTGACGGGCCCTTAATAGCAAGAATGCAAAAGCGAACCCAGTGTGAGGTAATTGCAGACCCTACCTCTACAAGAAAACTCAGCAACACAATCCCCATGGAAAAACTACAAGAGATAGAACCTGGAAAAGAAGCACAAATAGACGGTGTAACAGTAAGAGCGGAAACATGCAACCATTCACCTGCAACTACACCGATTACCTTCCTGATAACTAGTGAAGACGGCGTGAAAATCTTTCACACCGCCGACAGCAAACCTTTTCCGGAAATGAGCGCTATAGGCAGCGAAAATAAGCCAGACATCTGTTTCGCCACGGTCGGCATAGCGCCGGGTACATCGCCTGAAACAGGAATAGAAATCGTAAAGCTTGTTAAACCGCAGGTTGCAGTGCCATATCATACTGCTTCAAAGGATGACTTGACCAAGTTCTGTAGAATGCTGGCGAAGGACGCACCGAAAGTAAAGTGTCTAGTAGCCGAACGAGATAATGCTTATATTGTTGGAAAGGAGCGGAAAAGATAACTGTGAGTTTAGAGTCAATGAAAGGACAGCTTTGCAGGATCCTCTACAAGATCGGCGCTCTAGAATTCGGCACCTTCAAGCTCACAAGCGGGAAAATAAGTCCCTACTACATTGATCTTCGCGTAGTGCCCAGCTTTCCAGACGCTTTCCGTGAAATCTGCTCTCTCTACGTTAAGCTTATTGAGAGTTATGTTGGAACCGAGAACTTCAAGCGAATCGCAGGAATTCCCACAGCAGGCATGCCTTTTGCTTCCGTCGTCGCTTATAACCTCCACAAATCTTTTCTATATACCCGTCCAACTCAGAAAAAACATGGAAGAGAACGCAGAGTTGAAGGCGTACTAGCATCAGGCGACAAGGTTCTCCTTCTCGACGACCTGATCACCTCTGGCAAATCACTACTCAAAGCAGCATCTGCAATACGTGCAGAGGGAGGGGTAATTAATGATGCAGTGGTTTTAATTGACAGAGAAGAAGGCGGAAAAGAGGCGCTTATGGAAGACGACATTACACTGCACTATTTACTGGAGGCAAGCAAAGCTGCAAGCACGTTGCATGAGATAGGGGTCATAACGGATATGGAACTGAAAACCGTTCTGAAGCAGAAGAAGGCGAAATGACGTTAACGTAGAAATAGAAGTGAAAGACTAGTCGTAAGTATCAGTGTGCAGAGCAATCAATCGTAGAACAGCTTTCAATGTGACCTTACATCCCGGAGAGAACAATATTCCCGAATAGATACCCGAATAAGAAGCGGTCCGCTTAACTCCCCTTGCTATTTGACGTCCGCATGCCTACTTTGCTATCTGTCTGTTTAAGGGAATTCTGGAGATGTTCCGTTTCACCCTGAGAGTCCTTTTCCGCTCGGGCGAAGCGTGGTAGTAAAGTTTGATGTTCGGAATTAGTGCTGAGATAAGCTTGTTTTCAGCTTTCATGAGATGTTCTTGGAAGGTAGTGCGTGGAACTTTCTTCTTGTTAGCAATTGCTTTAACATCAGCGGTCCTAGGCAGGTTATAGTACCCATGACGATGTGCAACAAGAACAGCTTCCATCTGTTTCTCTGTTAGGCCGGAAAACAGCGCGTCGGCCGACATTGTTAGAGAGCTTGATACAAAACCATCAAAGGGAGTCTTACGCAGGATTTTGTAGTGCCATCCCCACTTTTCAAAGCGTTCTAGAAGTTCTTCCAGATCTTCATGCCTGAAAACTATGAGTCGGTGGTATGCCCAGCCGTTTTCTATCATGTTTGGAAAGATGTTGAGGATATTTAGTTTTCCGATGTGTCTGACAATCGTGTCATGGTTCATGCAGTGGCATCTGTGCACGTTCAAATAGAGTCTCTGTTCGTCAGCGATTTCTTCCATGACATCCATGATGTGAGCTGCTTGAATCTCTTTAACGACTAAGGGGTAGTCTTCAGGGTTTCTTACAACAATCTCTATTACATCATTCTCTCTGTTGCACCAGATGAAGACGCTTGCAGATTGAAATCTACGGGTCAAATCTTCGAAGGAAGATTGGCTGTGAGGACGTGTCCTCAAATGCGTTATTTTCAACGCAACATCAAACAATGCCATCTTAGACACTAAAAATGAATTGAGCATGGCTGCACTTAACTCTATGGCAGTCAAATGACGGTATATATGGACCGTCTTATGACGGCACAACGCCTATGTCTCTCGTCGTGCAAAGGTTTATGCGTGGTGATAGCGAATGAGAAAGGCTAAACCAGTAGGGAAAGGCTCTCTCGTCAGAAAAGTGCTCAGGGCATTGGGCAGGGACAGCGGCTTTGAGTTCCCGTTGGCTTCGAAGGAGAAGAAGCCTTGTGGTGTTTCTGCATATCAGGCGAATCGCGACTTTCACAAAGAGATTACGAATGCTATGCTGGAGGCAGAAAATTCGGAAGTTGAAGGTATATTGGGATACCAAAGGCGCAACTTGCCTCACTAGGGCACTCTGAACAGCTTTCCTATTCCCCCTCTTTTTTAGAAAAAGGCTTTTGGAGTATCGTGCAGACACATCAACAATTTCACGATAACCGAGAATTCTCATACATTTGTCCCAAGAAAATGAAGGTACTCAATCCATTCTGAGTACATCCCAAAGATGCAGAGTCTCTTACATAAGTCATAAAACCTAGTAATGAAACGGTTATATGTGCCATTGAAATTGGAATTTCGCAAAGTAGCTGCAGATGAGCTTCCATATGTTTCCTATCTCTGCCTCTGGGGCGTCAGTCATAGACAGAGAGAAGCTATGAAGGAGCATATGGAGAAAAGGATCAGTTGGATTAAGAAGATGTGGTCAAAGGGACTAAAGATAATAGTAGCATTGGGCCCAAGAAAGAGCAAGAAGGGGCTTATTGAATATCTTCCAATTGAAGTGGCTCCTGAACCTGTGAAGGGAAAAAAGTCCCTGTTCTTAAACTGCATTTGGGTTCTGCCACGATTCAGTAGATCAGGCGTTGGAAAAGCGCTAATGCGAAATTTTCTTGATGATGCGAGTGAGGTTGGTGGGGCTAGCGTGCTGGCTTATGAAGGTGACAAATGGTTTGGCTATTTTGACTACATGCCAGCCAACTTCTTCAAGCGATTTGGATTTAGAGAGGTCTCAAGAGATGAAACTCGTACTCTGCTTCATCTCGACCTAGGAGCACACATAACACCAAAGCTTCTCTCCCCAAGACACCGTAAATTTGGGAAGAATGGATATACGGTGGTTGATGTCTTGTGCAATAGTCAGTGTCCATGGTGTGGGTGGATGGCAGACGAGATTATCAGAAATGTAAAGGCGTCTGAAGTAACGATTAATATGATCAACACTGACAGTAGAAAGGCTATTGAAGAACTTGGGCTAGCAAGAGGAATTTCAATTAACGGCAGACCGGCTATCAAGAGAATGGCAGCTTGGAAAGAAATTAAATCAGTCCTAGAGAGAGCAAAGTCTTACAGGTCTTAGGTGTCTCCTAGACATGTTTCCAAGGCTTGCTCTCTCCATAACTCTGCAAGATTGTTTACATGAGAAAAAAGGGGGTGTTTTTGGTTTCAGTTGTGGCTATAGGCTCTTTCCGTAGTTTCCAGCCGCAATAACGATGTCGAAGATGTCTACGTCTCCGTCTGCGTCGAAGTCGTAGTTGGGGTCATATCGTCCGTCTCCTTCTTTCGAGTTGTAGCGCCGTGCAATCCCGACTATGTCGAAGATGTCTACGTCTCCATCTCCGTCTGCATCTCCGGCGTACGTGACCGTAACACTTCCATCATGGGTGTCATGGGCTATTGGACGTGCACCGCCAACGCGAACGCCAGCAAGCTCCACTTCAAGGTGTAGAGTAGAAACGCCTAAACTTTCGCTTGCTCCGAAGTAAACAGTTGCTAACGTTCCATTTCCAGTTGCCCCTGGATTCGGGTTAGGCTGTATGGCCCAGAACCAGATCCGGCCATGTGTGGCGTTATAGTTTTCGTTCCATGCTACATCGGAAATTGTAGATGTAGTGCTGCCCAGCCAAGGCCCTTCATTTACATTGGAAGTGTGGAAGAAGCTTGAATTGTAGTAGAGTGTAAACAGATAGCCATGAACTGCGAGGCCACAGCCTATGGACACATTTATCGCAAAATCTTTGTTCTGATTGACGGTTGTGGTAGGGGGGTCCACAAAGACTAGGGGATTGGGTGCCTGTGGAATTCTTACCAGTCCATCCACCGTAGTGTGGTTAATCGCCTCTATCTGCGAGTTAACGAGTAAAGTTGATGTGAATGTCAACGGGACCTCTACAGCTGTGTCCTCCAACTGTTGCTTCACCCTAAAAGTCATTACGAAAGCCGTTCCGTTGCCGTTGAAATGTGTGGATGGAATTGTGGCCACGTCTAGGTTGTATTTTCCTCGCACTGAGTCTGCTGTATCGTTAAGCAAAATTAGGTTCCCTGTGAGAAGCCCTGCATAGGGACTGGGTGGGATTGGGCTAGGGAAGTCTTCGACGGGAATAGTTGCAGTGTGATTTACGTATTCGAGGTACTCGGGGTTCCAACCAAATTCCAATATGAGAGCGCTAAGATCTATTACGTCTTCGACGACGACTGCTATGTCGAATTCGCTACCGACCACCCATGTTGGCTCCGGGCCCAGTTCTACTACTTGCGGCTCTACCCTGACGACTGGAGTTGGTGCCTGAGGTATTCTTACCAACCCGTCTACTGTCACATGATCAATGGCCTCCTCCTGCGGGGTAGCGAGTATAGTGGAATTCAATGTTAATGGGACTTCTATTGACCTGTTCAGCAGCTGTTGCTTCACTCTAAAGGTCATAACGAATGCCGTACCGCTACCATTGAAACTGGGGGCAGGCCAAGTGCTGACCTCGGCGAACCAATACGAATCAGTAAACGTCTCGTTCTTTACATTGAATGTTGGCGAGTGCAGGATGCCCGCGTAGGGGCTTGGTGGAATTGGGTCTGGGAAATCCTCTGTGGAGACTGTGACCGTGTGGTTCACGTACTCCAAATAATCGTTGTCCCAGCTGAGCTGCAAGTCAAGACCGTAAAGATTTGTCACGTTCTCCACGACGACTGCTATGTCGAATTCCTCACCGATCACGAATGTTGGCTCTGGGCCCAGATCAACTACCTCTGGCACCACTCTGACAGTTGTGTTCGAGAGGGTTGGAGCACTTGTTTGAGCAAGTTTGTCCGTCTGGAGGACTGACATTAGGGGAATATCCCACACAGTGTCCAAATTCCAGTAAAAAGTCAGTTGGTCGAAAACCGGATGAACATATCCTCCAGGAGGAGCTATGTCAGCCCCCGGGAACCAGTTGCCATCTGGCAAACCTGTTCCTGTAGAGTTATACGCCCACACAAGGATGGCAAGGTCAGAATAGTCGACTGCGAAGGCGCCATTAGGCTTCCTAATGAAGTCAATCTCCCCTAGGGGCGGTGTCTCCATCCAGTAGAAGGGGTTACGCTTCAGTGTTAGGCTGCCGCCCACTCCCGGTGTGAATGCGGTTGGGAAGAACATTCCGGCTCCTTCGAAGACTGTCTGCCATGGCAGGTTACCGGGTGTGTAACCTCTTGGATCGTTGGGAGCCCAGTATTCTACGTTGAGTGTGCCTGTTTGGCTTGTGAGTATTATGAGGTTGCCGAGGACGATGTTCCAGTCGGTGCCATGGGCAAGAGGTGTGCCGTCTACGTCGATTGATGCGATCCAGCATGGGTTGTTGGCTAGTGGAACTTGGCCTGTACCTGACCAGCCTGGGAACGATTCGGTAGCGACTGTGACAAGCTCACTGTGCTGAGCCCACGTGTCCATTGGTCGGAAGACTCCTCGAGCATAGTAGGTACTCCAGTAGCTCTCAGAGTCGAAGTAGACTTGAACTGCTGTGTTGTTAACCATAACAACGTGATGGATATCTTCGACGTCTGGAAAGTTCCAGCCGATAGGATCGACGTTGTAGTCGTACCATATGTTGAAGAAGTGGTGGCTTGTGTTGACGTTGGCTTTCTGGGTGCCAGTGACGGGTTCTACAAAGTACCCGTCGCTTCTGAACACTAGCGTGAGCTTAGTCTTGTTCTCACCGTCCACTGGGTCGAACCAGATGTCTGTTTCCCAGTTCCTAACGAAGCCAGGTTGGTCGATGGAAAGGTCATAGGGAGCTACGTCCATATCCCCGTAAAGAGTCATCCTGTCGAGACAAATATAATCCCAAATCCAACTTGAATAGACAGTATTCATTTGGTTGGGGGCACTCTTAAGCCCAACTCTTATCGGTCCTCTGCTAGGCGTGTCGTCGCGGTAGGCATTCATAAACGTGTAGGGATTTATTGGCCCATATCCATACATGTTGACGACGCCTAGTAGATGGTTGCTCCAAGCCCAGTAGGACTTCGCACTGAATAGAGGGACGGTTATGCACTGCTCGGTCATGTAGCCAGCAGCAAGCTTGACCGCTGAGGCAGCTTCCGAGTAGCTGCTTGGAAATCTTGCCTTTTCTAGAAGTTTTTGAAGACGAGGATATTTGTGAGTTTGGCTGTTAATACCTGTGACGTAGTTGGATCCATAGGGGTAAATGCTTTCCTTGCTGTAAAGCTGCCAAAGGCCTAGGGCTGGGAATCTTCCTGCGCTCCATCTACCCGTGTACAGGTGGTAGTCGAATAGGCCGAACACTTTGTCGTAGATGGAGTTAATGTCGCCTTCTGTGACTGTCATGGGTATGCCGTGCTTTCTCATGTTGCTGGCAACTAGATGGCCAGCTTCGAACTGTCTAATGTCGTCTGTTCGTATCACGACTTCTATGGGGTCCAAGTCTTGTCCTTCTTTTTCGTGGCCTGTGGGATAGGTTCGAATGAACTGGGCTGACCCTGGAAAGCCTGGGTCATAGTCGGGGTTTGCCGTTGACCCTTGGGCAAATCCGCCCGCGTCCAAAGAAGCGGCTGCAGCTGCCGGGTCATACTCATAAGGATAGTTAGGATACCAGTATGACGCGTTTGCCCAACCCTTGTTAGGAGCTGGAATCTGCTGGTCAATCCTTTCAGCGAAGCTTCCGCAAATCTCGTTTACGATGAAGTCTTTGGGAGTCAACCATGCAACAGCTCGCCTCATTTCTACGTAGCTCATGGGACTTCTGTACCCACGAACCGAATGAATAGTGTAGTTGTTGTTGAGGTCGAACTGGTTCATGCCCATATCTGCAACGCTATCAACAACTATGTTAGGGTCGTTGATTGCGTCTGAAAACTGGTCTATTGGGGCAGGTCCGGCGTTGTAGTCGATTGTGAGATACGATGCGGCGGTATAGTTTATCCACCAGTCTGAGCCTGCAGGCCAGTTCCAAGGACCTNNGCCTTCAAGCTCCCACGACCAGTCAGGATCGTACCACCATTCACCCTGCGTGTAGTCACCTGCATATCCAGCGTTTGGACTGGATCGGGCTGTGCCGTTGTTCATGTCCACGTAGACGCTTTGGATGCTGCTTGCAACGTGGTTAATATAAGGCCACCCATTCAGCGAGTTGTTCACTCCGTCTTTCCAGTGCTCGTTTGTGATAGGAACATCTACTGGTGTTAGGAGTTCGACAAGGTCTTCGTCAGCGTGGACAAGGTAATCTACACCTTCCTTGAGGGTGTACGTGTAATTGCCAGGTGTGAAGGGTAGAGCAGTGACGTTGATTTGGTTCACCGATACGAATGGATAGGCTAGTGAAAAGTTGCCTGTCCAGTAGGGGGTGCCGAAGCCATCGTAAGGATCATCAGTCCCCACATATCTACCTGGTAATCCGTTGTTGTCCAAGTTGTCAGGTCCAAAACTTGCAGGCCACACATAGTTGTCGATCGGGTTGGGGGGGACCGGTGGCCCTGTGTAACGTATAAGCTCTTGTCCAAGTATGTCAATTTGTCCAGCCTTCAACGCTGCATACGCGCTTTGTGCGTCCCCGTAATAGTAAATAATGAGGTCTTCGGCTCTAGGGCCTTTTGTTGATGACAATGTTTCTGCTGTCGAAGCATGTGATGCGTGCGCTTGTATGTTCGCTAACGTTCCGAGTATCAGAATAAGCGTTAGCGCTGAAAAGCTTATCTTCTTGATTCCTTTCAATTTTTCTTCTCCTTTCCTGGACACTTTCAGCCCATCATCTTGGGCTAAGCAGTTTCCCGCTTCCCCAGCTTCTGCCAAGGCTTAAACGAAAGAAAAGAGTATAGTCGAACTCTAACTATCCTCCCCCCGTTCCGTCAAATGCATAAGGGATATACAACCTCTCCGCGAAAATGACATTTATAATTTCTGTAACTTTCTTCTATGAACCGAATTCAACATCATAACTCAGCTCCTCATCCCCAACTCTATTTTTGCTTCAAACCATTTAACCCTCTGTTTCACATCTATTCAAACCCCAGCGTGGTGAACACGCAGGAATCTGCCCAGAGTGTGGATCGCCGTTGGTTTGGCGGAGAGCTAAAGCTACTGGCGAACTCTATAGGGGCTGCACGAATTATGATGGTGGGTGTAGGTATCAAGAAAGAAGCTATTGATTCATAACAGAGTTGTGCGCACTGAAAGTTATACATAGATCATATTTTTTAAGAGTTTTTCGTCTAGCTGTTGTCTAAGTAGACCTGCAATGTCTTTTCTCCATCTCTGATTTTCGTCTGCTGGTTAATTATTTCGAGGAATAAATCGTGAGCTCTGCTGGCTCCCTTGACTCCTCCAAAGTTTGACAGCGGAGAGGTTTGCACGTTCCAGTCGAAACATTCAAGTGGGCTTAACAATGTTTTCAAGATTTCTTTATCCTTAAAATCAAAATCACGTTCCAAGCACATTTTAAATAGGTCTTTGCCAATCCAGTTGAGAGAATATACCCCTAGCGCTTTAAGGAGCATGTACCCTTTAGATGTCTCCTTTCCAAAAGCTTCAGGGAATAACTCTTTTAGAGCAATCCAGTATGCTTTTAAGAACCTTAGCTTTTCATCAATACCTAACTTTGAGAATTCTTCATCGTAGAACAACTTTTTTAGAGACGAAACGAAAGAGTTGAGCTGGATGGGTTTTCCAGTCCCTCTTCTGCCACTTATGTTTATCTTCTCCACAAAAGAAATAAATTTCTACCACGAATAATATGTTTTTAAAGATTTAACAGCATTGGTGATTTTTTGAGTAAGAAAGTGAAATTCGGCATATATATTGCTAATCATGGAATTACAAGTAATCCTCAAGATTATATCAAGTTAGCTAAGAGTGGAGAAGAATATGGATGGGATGGGTTCTTCTTATGGGATCACGTTTTTCTACCGTGGGCACCAGATCAAGATGTATTGGATCCATGGATTATATTGTCCGCAATAGCTACTCAAACGAATAAAATCACTATTGGTATAACAGTGACACCTTTAGCAAGAAGAAGACCAATGATAATAGCACGAGAAGCAATTACAATCGATAGACTTTCTAGTGGAAGATTTATTCTTGGTGTGGGATTAGGAGGTACAGCAGAACTAAAAGCTCTAGGTGAAGAGGAGGACCCTAAGATAAGAGGAGATATGCTTGATGAATCTTTAATA
>JABAOC010051746.1_pt1 | contig 11796 bp, 12 predicted proteins | sample 7062161 | NCBI WGS metagenome assembly JABAOC01 (sample SAMN14538625, study PRJNA623070) | marine sediment metagenome | biome: marine biome [ENVO:00000428]; feature: marine pelagic biome [ENVO:01000023]; material: deep marine sediment [ENVO:00002113] | place: India: Gulf of Khambhat ... | reverse complement strand
TTGTGGGCAATCCTGGCTATCTCCACAGCGGCATCACCTTTGAGAACCATCGGGTGGGCCTTCAGCTTGTTTCCGACTTTCTTACCAATAACTTCTTGAAGCGACTTCTCAGCCGATAACCGAAGGTTTTTGACATAAGCAGCAACATCAAATCTGGGCCTGTCCTTTGGGGCGGGAGCGAAAGGAGGGAGGGGAGTCATGATATGGACCATATGCAATTCTGCCTTAAACTGAAGGGCCATTTCTTTGGCGACTTTAAGGCCTCATAAGACGGTTCGCTAAAATCCGTCGGCCAAAGGATCCTTTTCATCTTTAACATGTTTTTCTCCACTTTTCGTTTCTTATCACTCCATTCATGTCTGTGATAACCCACCTCCTATAGTAATCTTCCCTGATTGGTGGATTCAGAGGTGAAAAAGGATGATTAAGGTAAGCTTAAATGAATTTTAAAACCATAAGTTGGTATGATATCACATTTCACCTCCTGATTCAAATTCATGGATATGTCCGTTAGCATCTCTATTTCCGTGAGTAAGAGTGGTTTTTGGATAGATAAGTAAGCTTAATAAGCTATATGATCTCAATGAGCATGGTCAAATCAAGTCTATTGATAAAGAATAAAGCCTATGGTATTGGTTATGATGTTGGTATTTTCCACCTAACAATTGAAAAACCATGAAAAAGAGAACCATCGGGCTTGCTTTGGGAAGTGGTGCGGTCCGTGGATATGCACTTATTCCTATCATTAAAAGACTGGAAAAAGAGGATATCAAGATTTCGGGTATCAGCGGATCGAGTGTGGGCGCACTGATCGGAGCCTATTATGCTCTCCACGGCGAGATCGACTCCTTTTTCGAACACATCAAGAATGTGTCCAGAAGGGAATATTTGAAGCTTATCGATCCCAACAAGCCGAAAATATCCCTTATTAAAGGGAATAAAATAAAAAAATTCTTGTCCCAAAACTTCTTCGGTAATAAAACCTTTAAAGATGTAAAAATTCCTTTATCCATTTGTGCAACAGATCTCCTCGATAAAAAACCCGTTTACTTGACCAAGGGGAAACTGATTGATGCTGTTATGGCATCCATTTCCATCCCAGGATTTGTACCCCCTTATAAAATCGGAAAAAAATATTATGTGGATGGAGGCGTATTGGACCCAGTTCCCACTCTGCCGCTGCTGGATAGCGGAATGAAAAAGGTGGTTGGCATTAATCTCATGGGCTTTAAATCGGGCCCGAAAAAGAATGGGGAAGAAAACCTGATACCAGCCTTGATGAACACCTTTTACATGATGATGGAACAGATGGCCAAAAAAGAAGACAATCACCGGTTGTACATTCTCAATCCTCGATTCGAGCCTGACCCCACCCGCATGCTGGCCTTCCACGACTGGGAAGAAAACTACGATATCGGCAAAAAGGTGATCGGAAAAAGAATTAACGACTTGAAAAAATGGCTCCAGAGCTAGAATGATGGGCCAAAAGCGACCTGGAAGGCAAAACGGGAATCCCCCCGTTCAATCAACCGGTTATTGCAGGCAAAGATAAGTCTTATCGGAATCGGGAGACTCAGAATCCGCAACCTCACCTCTAAGCCTGTTGACCAGTAGAGTTGAGTCAAGTCAATTTTTTCAAAGAACTAAAGACGCAAGGGGACGGAAAGAGCACACTCCCGACTTTTTATCTCGAAGGCAGGAAATCTTAAAGTCCATATGTTCGATAAGTCGAAGCCGGACTGTCCGCTATGAAACCATTATTGAAATTCTCGAACTCAGTATCGAGATAGCTCGTGAAGGCCGGGAAGGCAGGAAAATTGGCTGATGAGTCGTTTTAGCTCTCATATCAGCAAGCCCAAACTTACCCAACATCCTTCAGAAAATTTGGCGATTTTTTCAGAAAAAACGCAATAAATATTGAATCAATCTTTCAAGTCATCCAGTCTCAGACTCTTGATGTCCAAGGACTACTGGCTAGGTCTTCACTGGTTATATTTTCCGTTTTATTTTCTGGCACAAGTCTGATACCTGCAGCCAAGAAAGATTTGTAAATGAGTTTGCTGCACCAGATTCGTTTCTTTTCAAAAGAAAGTAATACCTTCTGGAGTCCTAAAATCCGGTTTGGTATGTTTGAGATCAGCCCAGCGTAATCCAGCTTCTTACCCTTCCATTTCAAACACTCATTCACAACAAGATCTCTGTCATGAGAATCTAGGTGTTTCACACGAAATATGCTGTATCTGTCTTTTTTATAAATCTTTTTGGGAATTTTTCCTGTGACCACTCCATGACGGAAAGTCGTATGGATGATCTTCCCTTCTCCGATGTAAAGCATACTATGAACATATCGGGACTTTAAGATTATCCTATAGAGCAAAGCTGTCAATGAGAGCTGTCCTATTCTTGGCGAGGCAAGAACGATGTCTGCCCTCTTCATTCTTGCTATTGTCGCTCGCCGTCTTAATCTCCCCGACCAACGTCTGAAAAGAATCTGGATCAATATAACTCCTTACGCAAAAAGCCAGAATAGGGCCTCCGATGGTGCTCCGGGCATCTCTCATTGATAAATAAGATTCTAAACACGTCTCGGCAAGAATCCTGCTCAAAGTCCTGCTATTTTTTCTTGGGTTTAGTCTTTTTAAGCACTTTCACTTTTTCAGGTTCCAGTTCCGGCTTTTTGGGCATGGTAATCTTGAGAAACCCTTTATCATGACTGCTATAGATTATCTAATTTACCTATCGCCAATGCCTTTATTTTTCTGGGATCTGAATCGTCACATAAACTGACATGGTTCGAGTTCCATCGTATCCCCATTCTCAAATGGGTATCAATTTTTCTCCTCCTTCTCAATTGATGCTGCTATCTGATAATCCTTTTGCCTCAAAGGACGGAGTGAAGCCCTAAATCTGGGTAGACATTCTGGATGTTTTGTCTTGATGAATTCAATCAGTTTCTCACGGACTTCGCAACGTAGCTCCCAGGCGGCACCTGAATTCGGTGCGCTCATTAACGCCCTTAGCTGGATAGCCTTATCCGTCGTATCTGTAACCTGAAGCCGACAAACTTTACCATCCCAGTTCTGCGTCTCTTTCAATATCTTTTGAAGTTGATTTCTGATCGCACTAACCGGGGTAGCGTAATCCGTATACATATATACACTCCCCAGAATATCCGAAGATTCTCTGGTCCAATTCTGGAATGGTTTTTCGATGAAATAGCTTATGGGTAAGACAAGCCGACGCTGGTCCCAGATCCTAACTACGACATAGGTCAAAGTAATTTCTTCTATCCGGCCCCATTCTCCTTCCACGACCACGACGTCATCGAAACGCATGGGCTGGGTGATAGCAATTTGGATCCCTGCAAGAAGATTACCGATCGTTTTTTGGGCTGCAAATCCTATTATTAATCCGGCCAATCCAGCTGAGGCCAGGATGCCTGTTCCGATGGAGCGGAGTTTTTCAAATTGCATGAGGATCAAGACAAAAGCCAACAGGATAATTACAACAGCGGCAATTTTTCGGATGATGCTTATCTGGGTATGGATTCGTCTTGCTTGAAGATTATCTTTAACATCCAACTGATATCGACGAAGCAAAAAATCTTGGAAATAGTTAATCAGCCCAAGAAACACCCAAGCAAAAGAAATTATGTACAGGAGTCGGGTGAGAGGAAGAATAATCGTCATGGCCTCACCTGGGATCGCATCATGAAATAGGGACACACTAACGGAGATTGATAAAAGCGGGAGCAGGAGGTAAAAAGAACCGCGTATCCGGGAAAGGAACAGATTGTCTAGGGCTGTAACCGTACTCTTTGCGATTTTTTTCAGAATAAAGAAGAGAATAAGGTGAAGGATCAAACCAAAAAGAATTGCTCCGGTTAAAATTAAAACCGTTCTCCCGATTGGTCCCATGTTCTGGATGATAAAATTCATGGATTTATTCATCCGACTCCGACCATAGATGACACCAGAGTGCTAAATTGAAAAAGTTATGATTCGAACTAGAAGAGATATCTCTCCTCTTCACCTGATCTAGATGCAAATATGGTCTAATGCCGGTCCTAACGGTGTTTTCCAGCAGCTCTTCTATTTTTTTGACATAAAACGTAAACGTCATTGGCTTAGCTCGAACTCTGGGTACTAAACCTCCAGACAAAGGCTTTTTATTTCCAATACTTGGGACGGCCATAATAATCATAAAGCCTTTCTTCATACTGCCGGTTAACTGGAGCTGAAGGATCATATTCTGGGCTGTCCTTGATCAATCCCCTAGGAAGATCGACATAGACATTTGAATCTGCCCAACTCACACGCTCAATCCATCCAGGAGACACTAAGACCTTTCTTCCAGGCAACCAATTCCTGGTATCCACGACCATATACCGGATGAACCAATCCAAATCATCAGCGATGAATTCTTCCACATGACCTATCTCATCATCTAGAGCCTGGATATTATACCCAATCACTTCCTTTGTGCTCCTAAGATGAGGATCAACCCTCTCCTCTTCCAAGACTCTCTTTTCCCCTTCAGCTTCTGGTTCAGGCGTGACGGGAGGAACAGTTCCAGGCATAGGAGCTGTCCAATAAGGCGCCCACTTGAAATGTTTGTGCAGCTCGATTTCAGCCTGGCGGCTTACTGGTTTATCCGCATCGATCTCAGGGCTTTCCTTTACCTGCTCTTTAGTCAATCTCACAGGTATGGTCTGGTTTTTCCATTCAGGTTTCTCCACAACAGATGGAACCAGGAGAACTTTCCGGCCCGGAAGCCATTTCCCCGTATCCACGACGACGTATCGGATGGCCCAAATTTCATCATCGAAAAAGAAATCGTGTCCATGTCCGATATCTCCATCCTCAGCCAGGATTCTGTATCCAGAGACCTCTTTGATGCTTCTTAATATTGTTTGACCTCCTTTCATAATATTTTTATTTTTGTTTTTTTTCTTTGATCAATCGATGATGATAGGAATCCTCCCTTATCATTTTCGAGCCACATTTCGGGCATTTTTCCATTTGACATGGAGTGCCTCTTTGGTGAGGTTTCTTAATACCGCATTTCGGACAGACACAGAAACCTCCTGGCCCCATTCCATATTATTTTTGTTGGGTCATTGTCATATCACCAAATCCATGAATATATGTTGCTCTGTTTATCTTCCACTTGACAAAAGAATGACAGTACACTCTAGTTCAGAACAATTATGACGCGAGCCAGACGGAACTTTTCTTTATTCAAAAGAACGACCCGTGCTGACTGGTAGTCGCCAGCAATCTCTATCCGATAGTCCTGGCCTTTTTCCAAATGGTCAGGGAGAATTCCGATATCTTTAATCTGGGGAACATCCATCTCTGATGCCTTCAGCTCAATATAATCTTTGTCACGAAGGTCCATTCTGTTTTGAAAATCGGCGAACGTGACGTCCTTGATATGAATACCTCCCAATCCAAGGAATGTTCCTTCGATCTTTCCCCTGGAATTAAGCTCATCCTCTGTTCCGACAAGGTAATACGTTGAATTCAGCTGTGATTCTAAATTTTGGCCTTCGCTCTTTGCCCTTTCTAGNNATCTCTGATGCGTGTCCTTTTTCCATCTCCTCTGTTCTTTTAATAAGTTTCCTATTCTCATCATTCAATCTCGTGATTAATTTCTTCATCAGGAGTTTCGCTTTTTCTGTCTTTCTTCTTTTGATTAGCATGAGGTCTCTAGGAGAAACAGGGGCGTTTCCTTGGGTAAGGAAGCTTCCGTAGGCGTTGTTATCAAAATAATTCCAGACTATAAATCCAGCTTTAACAGGATTAAAGAGAAAAGCCTGACCAATAACTTTCTTAGCCTCTTCAGGTGGCAGCCCTCGCTGTCGAGTTAGATAATCGTAGGCGATGTCCCAATGGTTGTCTCCCTTTTGCACCTCACACGGCTCAGGAATTTTATCCTGAAGAGCCGAGTTTTCCTTTTTTAATTGATTAATCATGTTTTCCTTTTCTGTGAGCTCTTGCTGCAAGTTTTCGACTTTTTCTTGAGGCTCTGGAACCTCCTGAGCTGTTTCTTCCACGGCTTCCTGTCCACCGCAAGAGATAAAAATCGAAACGATAAAAATCAATAATCCTAAAGAAAACAGATTATTCCACTTTTTCCTTTTTGTTATCAATGTCATCAAAATCTCCTTTGGTCATAAAAGACTATGTTTCACTATTAATATATACAAAAATCGTGCCAACTCGTTTTATTCAAATAATCGAGCCCTTTTCTGGGGGGAATTGAAGTCTAATCGGATTCTTAACAAAACAAGATAGCAAACTTGTCCTGCTAAACAAGACAGAGTTTTGTTTGATGAGAATGAAACGGATTATATCAATACCGGAATATGGCAGCGATGGATGCTTCAGAAGGCATTTTTTCAGAAGCTAAGGCATAGACTGTTCCACCGTTTAAAAATGTTTGTACAGCAGCGAAGTCTAACAAATCCTGGTTTGTTGCCTTGGCCTTTTCATGTAAAAGGACCTCATTCTTTCTGGGCTTATAAATTCCCCATATCTGGATCCCCAGGGCAACAAATAGTATGGCCACCCTTCCTTGGTGGGCCGCGGGGACAACGATCTTCAAATCTGTCGATGTTCGTCCTTTAGCCTCGAATTTATTAAATGCGGCCAGAGCTTCGTTCTGTTCTTTAACAAAGATTGGCTGGACAATCTTCCAAGCTCGTTCGCGCATCTCGTCCTCATCGATCTCTTCAGGGTTTCCCCTGATCCCCTCATCAACTATGTGCGAATAAGAACTTGCTTCTTTGAAAATCGGCCAATAGTAATCAACCGAAGCTAAAACCAATGGTGCATCTTCTTCACCAAGAATATCCTGCAATCCTTTGTCAACTTTCTGGAAATAATGCAACAGATCGTCTTTCTTATCATCAATACCAGCCCCATGACCATGGAACATAGCCGCCCTCATTCCTCTTCTGTGTCGTGTTTCAGTATGATATTGAAGTTGTGTATCGGGCTCATCATATTTCAATGCTTCCTTTAGGCTCTTCGGAACCTTGTCCAAATTGACTATGCTCATACTAAAATGCGTGCCCCGAAAAAGCCTCACCTCATTTTGACTTAAAGCAAGCACCAGAAAATGTCCTCCACTGCTCAATAAAGGTAAAAGGGGCTTAAGGTGAAAGCGCTTAGCAACCACTGTCAGCTTTCCGAATCTTTCAGGGAGACGATAGGTGAGAAACAATCCTGAAGAGAGAAATACGGCAAGCCCGTCACTTTGATATTGCCAAAAGTCATGACTTCTAAGAAGTTCTTGAGCCGGTTTCAGCAATTTTCGTGTGTCATCATCCGGAATTCCGACCTGTCTAAGCTGGCCTTCTGCTTTTTTAACTGAATTTTTAAACAGAATCGGGTTCTGCCTTCTTTTCCTTCCAGCCCTTTGAGCAGGCATGTATATGGATACACACCAACTTTTTTTAATCCCCATCAATTTTTTTAAATCTCGTTTTCTAAATAAATCCATAGTATTGACTTTTCAATAATTGTATAAATTCCTTCCTTAAAATAAGCTCACACTTTTACTTGAATGAAATGTTTCATCATTAAATGCATTTNNAGAACTTATTTCTTTTCATTGATTTAAATATCTGTCCGACTGCTAATGGAACCAGGCTCATCACCATCACCACTCCCCAACCCTTCATTGTTGGCGGGACTATATGCAGCACATTCCTGAGCCCGGGCATATAAACAGCAGTCAGGAGTAATCCTGTACAGAGAGCCAAAGCCATCCAAACAAAAGGATTCCCCGTGATATCATTCTGGAAAAAACCTGAACTCTTATCCCGCATGTTGAATACGTGCCAGAGCTGGGCAAAGGCAAGAGTTAGGAAGGAAACGGTTACCGCTTGCCTTTGATCCATCTTAAGCCAAAAGAGAGCCATGATTAAGGCTCCTAGAACAGAAAAAGCAATAAGAAAACCGTATCCTCCTATGGCATACCAATGGGACCTGGTTAAAATCGGTTCATTCGGGTCACGGGGCTGCTGCCTCATGATCAAAGGATCCCCCTCTCCCACACCAAGAGCAAGAGCCGGAAAGACATCGGTGACCAGGTTGAGAAAAAGAATCTGGAGAGGAAGAATCGGCAAAGGAATACTGAGGAAAGAGGCGACAGCCACACTGATGACTTCGCTCACGTTGCAGGAGAGAAGATAAAAGGCAAATTTTCTGATGTTATTGAAAATGATCCTTCCCTGTTCTATGGCCACCACGATCGTGGAGAAGGCATCATCCTTGAGAATCATATCAGCCGCCTCACGTGCGACCTGAGTTCCTCGTTTTCCCATGGCCACACCTATGTCTGCCTTTTTTAGAGCAGGAGCATCGTTTACCCCATCCCCGGTCATGGCCACGATGGCCCCGTTCTTTTGATGGACTTCGATCAAATCAAGCTTCTGTTCCGGATTCACTCGGGCAAAAATCGGTATTTGAAGGATGTGTTCTCTTTCCTCCTCGGCAATTTTCTCTGGCTTTTTCAACTCTTCTCCATGAAGAATTCGAGACTCTCCTTTCTCGACAAGCCTCAGTGATGCGGCAATATTCCTGGCAGTCACAGGCTGGTCTCCTGTGACCATGACCACTCTTATGCCTGCCTTCTGACAGGAATCTATCGCCTCCTTGACTTCTTCACGAGGAGGATCCATCAACCCGGCCAATCCCAACAGGGCCAAATTTTCGTAGGGATCAGAATCCTTGTTTTCCGTTTCTTTCGTTGCCAGAGCGATTATCCGGAGGCCTTCATCGGCCATGTTTTCATTCCTGTCAAGCCATCGTTGTCTATCTCTATCACTCAGTTCCTTCTTGCCCTCGTTAGTCAAAACATACCGAGAACAATTAAGAACCGACTCTGGGGCTCCCTTCACAGCCACTTTAAAATGCCCGTCATCTTGGTGAAAGGTAGCCATCATTTTGACTTCAGGATCAAAAGAGACCTCTCGAACTTCGGGCTGCGAATCGACTAATCGGCTCCGACGAATTCCGGCCTTAGCCCCGGCTTCCAGCAAAGCCACTTCCAGCGGCTCTCCCACAGCCTTTTTCTCTCCTTCATCGGATTGTTGAAGAGTAGCATTGTTGCAGAACACGCCGACTTTTAAGCATTCCCAAAGCACTTTATCTTTTGAAGGTTCNNTTTATCTTTTGAAGGTTCGAGATGTTTCCTCTCTTCATCAGAATCTGAGTCACGATCGACGGAGAAAAAACCTTTGTTTATTGTTATGACATCCGAGACTGTGGCTATTTCTACGACATCCATCCGGTTCTCGGTCAGTGTTCCAGTCTTATCGGCGAAGATGATATTGGTCGCCCCGAGGGTTTTGACGGCTGAAAGCCTGTTGATTAGGGCGTTGCGTTTGGCCATCCTCCAGACTCCTCTTGCTAAAGCAATCGTGGCCACAATCGGCAATCCTTCAGGGATAGCCGCTACAGCCAGAGCAATGGAAGTTTCGATCATCAGGAATGTTCCTTTACCGGAAATAATGCCGGCCAGGGCCACAAATCCCGCTATGAATAAAGTCACCCAAATCAGCTTATGACCAAGTTGGTTGAGGCGCTTCTCCAAGGGAGTTAATTCTTCCTCTGTTCCCTCAACCAAGGAAGAAATTCTGCCGAGCTCAGTCTTCATTCCCGTGGCAACCACCACGGCTTCTCCTGTTCCCCTGGTAACAGCTGTTCCCTTGAAAAGCATGTTTGTCCGTTCTGCCAAAGGTGTGTCCTTGTCTACAGGATCAATATTTTTGCCGACAGGAAGAGACTCACCGGTAAGAGCGGACTCCTCAGCCTGGAGTTTCGAGGCTTTGATTAAACGAAGATCCGCCGTGACCACATCTCCCCCCTCCAAGACTACGATATCTCCAGGAACAAGTTTTTGGGCTGGAATTTCTTGCAGATCTCCGTCCCGACGCACTTTGGTATTGACCCGCCCCAATTTCCGGAGCTCCTCCATAGAACGGACCGATCTGAGTTCTGTAAAGAAGCCGATTATGGTATTGATAAAGATAACCATTGCGATGGCCGTGCCCTCCATCCACTCCTCAAAGGCAAAAGAGAGGAGAGAGGCAGCGGCGAGCAGGGCCACGATGAGGCTTTTTATCTGATTCTTAAAAATAGCCCAGACACTTTTTGTCTTGGTTTCCTTAAGAAGGTTAGGTCCGAATTGTCTGAGATTTTTTACAGCCTTTTCTGTCGTCAGCCCTTTGTTTGCAGATCTCCCCAAATCCTCGATGATTTTTTCGGGCAGGTAAGCCCAAGGCTGAGTCGGCAGATTTTTCAAATTAACTTGGTTTCTCTTAAAGGAATAAAGCTTTATAGCCTTAATTTATGGGTAACAATCAGGACTATTTGAACTTTGAGACAGCACTCTCTACAGCNNCCTCCAGTTTCTTTCATGTCCTGGATTTTCTTTTTCACGTTTTCCTGTTTAGCTCTTATAGCCTCTATGCCTTGGGCGTATTCAAGTTTCGCTTCTGCTCTGATTTTATCTGCTTTGGCCATGAGCTCGTCGACTTTAGCGTTTAAGATCCTGAATTGTGCCTCACATTTTTCTCTGTATGCCTCTTTTTTATCCACGAATTACCTCCTTTTCATAGATGATATCTATTTTCATACTTATTTCTCATCCTAAATGTATTTCTGGTGAAGATTATTCCTCCAGATCGATCTTAAGGGAGAGCAACCCCATCATATCTTTCAGGGTGATCACTCCCACCAATCGGTTCTCTTCCACCACCATAAGCCGGCTGGAATTGGTCTTACGCATGATCGAGAGAGCTTTCATGGCATCTTCATCCGGGCCGAGGGTGTTCTTCTCCGAACACGCTTCAGTCAATTCTCTCACCTTATGATTTTTCCTTTCTTCTTTGGGTATGCTTTTGACTTGACCGATGGTGACGCAGCCGATGAGCTGGCCGTTTTCGACCACCGGATACATCTTAAAATGATGCTTGTAGATATAGTCTTCGACCAAATCCTCAACAGATATGGAAGGAGTGACGGTGATCGGATCGGACTTCATGAATCGTCGGACATTCTCACCTTCTAAAGATCTTCGAATGAGCATTTGCTGGTAGGCTGACTGAGAGGCCCCTCTTATGAACAATCCGATCACAGCCATCCAGATTCCACCAATAAGATTTCCCAGAAACAACTGTAAAACACCTAAGACGATCAAAGCAACCCCAAAAGCTCCCCCAATCTTTGAAGCAATCTGGGTGGCCCATCGGATATTGTCTTTCCATCCCCATAGGACCGACCGAAGGACACGGCCTCCATCCAGGGGAAAAGCGGGCAAAAGATTAAAACCCGCCAGTATTAAGTTCAAGAAAGCAAGATAAATGATCACACCGGTTACTGGCTTAGGCCATCCTATGTTTATTCCCAGAAAAAAAATCCCAAATAGCCCCATACTAAAGACAACGCTAGATATAGGCCCAGCCACAGCCATGAAAAACTCGGCTTTAGGACTTGGAGGCTCTTCTGTCATTTCTGCCACTCCACCAAATATAAAAAGGGTAATACCGCGCATGGGGAGTCCAAATTTTCTTGCGATCAGAGAATGCCAGAGTTCGTGGAAGACAATAGAGACAAATAAACCCAAAGCTCCAGCGACCCCCATTATCCAATAAATCGCTTTTTGAAGTCCCTCGTAATAATGAGGAAACAGACCTTGAGCAAGCGTCCAGGTTATAAGAAGTCCGAGGATGAGCCAGCTTAAATCAATCTTTACTTCGAAGCCAAAAAGTTTTACTAAGGT
>JABAOC010014003.1_pt3 | contig 11807 bp, 7 predicted proteins | sample 7062161 | NCBI WGS metagenome assembly JABAOC01 (sample SAMN14538625, study PRJNA623070) | marine sediment metagenome | biome: marine biome [ENVO:00000428]; feature: marine pelagic biome [ENVO:01000023]; material: deep marine sediment [ENVO:00002113] | place: India: Gulf of Khambhat ... | reverse complement strand
ACGCAGCTTACGCAACCCTTTTTTGGCGGCGTCTCGTGGCGGGGCCGACTGAATCTCGTGGGAACGACAGACGCGCAGGAGGCGACGCCGCTTGCACGGACCCCATTGTGGGGACCTCAGACGCGATACATTGCGTCTGGGCAGGGGCGAATCACGATTCGCCCCTACAGCCTACGTACATGGCCTGCCGCGAAATCTGGGCGCATACCCCGTGCGGCCCTGCACTATGGGTCCTATAATGAGATAAGACGAGACCTGAGTCCATGTATCGAACGGCGCACATCAGCCTCTCTCCGCTATGGTCTCCTGTCGCCCCTGACGTGCCTTGCACCCTCTGTCGTCGATTCAGGTATCTCCTTGCGATGGAAAGGGCCTTGATGCTATTGACTCATGGGACACGGGGCCGTATCGTTCTGTGCGCGAACGGCGCAAAACCAGGAGTTTCTATTTTAGGAGAGCCAACGATGAGAACGTCCATCACTTCGCTGTGTGTGGTGGGGGTCTTGGTTTGGACCGGCGCCTCGGCCTGGGCGCAGGGCAAAGGCGGGGCGGCGCGCCAAGGCGAGCGTGCCTCAAAAACGGGCAAAGCTCGGGATACCTCTACGGCCACGACCGATGAGCCCGACAGTCAAGACAAACCTGCCAAGTCGGAGAAAGTGGGCAAAGCGGTAAGACAGACGGACCAGAGCGGCCCGGCACGCGGGCAAAAGGGAGGCGGTCCTCAGGGTAAGAAGACCGGTCAGCCCTCGCAGACGGCGGAGAAAGGAAAGGGCAAAGGCGGGCAGCAGCAGCTCCAGGCGTTCCAGAAGCAGCTTCAGCACGAGCGGGCCAAGCACATGGAGCGCCAGGCCCGGTTGGCACGCATCCGCGAACTGGCCGTCCAGAAAGGCGACACGGAAATGATCGCCCGGGTGGACAGGCTGATTGCCAAGGAGCAGGAGGTCTACGGCCGTAAGCTCCAACAGTTGCAGGCACAGCAACGAGCGAATCAGCCGTCGGGAGCGGTGGGAGGCACGACACCGTCGGCCGGACCGACCGATGTTGATAAGCCGCGACGTCGGGTCGGTGCGGATCGGCCAAAAGAGACGTCCCCCAGGGATGCCAACGACATGGTGGAAGGTCACAACCGGCCCGAGCAGGAACAAACGAAAACCGACGAGGGCGCCACCGGCGGCGAATCGGGCCGGCGCACGAAACGACAGACGACCAGGGATCGTCAGGGTGAGCCGCAGCAATAGAGCCGCCGTCCGTGGGTACAGTTAATTGGTCCCGGTAAGGGATTCAGGGAGTTGAACGATGTTACGCAAAACCATCGCGACGTGGCCTACCGTAATCGTGTGCCTCGTGGGTTTCAGCGGCTGCGGCGAATCGTCGAATGAGCCGTCCGCCCAGCAGGAGCAGACCAAAACAGCCGCCGAGTACAAGGCCGAAGCCGACAAGGAAATCACGGAAGAGAACGCCGAGGCCGAGTTGCAGAAACTCGAACAGTCCATCGACCAGGAAGCCGCTGGCGAGCAGTAGGCTGCCCTCTGCACCCGCTGCCTGGAGGCAGGGGCCAGCCAAGAAAGGCGAAGATTTTCCCGACGTCACTGTCCGGCGGGTTGACACACAAGCTCAGAGGTCCGCCAAGCAGCAAGACCGCAACAGCGGTGAATTCTGCGACAAGACGCAGGTCCGGCCCGCGACCGCTCGTCGGCCCCCGGGCCTTCAAGAAGACCCGGCTTCTCGGATTTCGACTCATTCTTCTCTCGCATGCTTGATCCTACTGACGGAATACAGACTTCAACATCATACTTGCTTCCTGGTATTACCTACAAACATGACACGCACCCCTGCGGGTGTGTGCGACTACATTTTGTGGCGGAGCCACCTGGATTTGTCATGCTGAGCGAAGCGAAGGGGTTCCCCAAACGCGAAGTAATGCGTTTGGGGGCCCCGAAGCATCTGGCCCACGAAGAGAACCGAGGCTGGTTACCATGCTCAACTCGGATCCTTTGCTGGCGCTCAGGAGGACAGAATGGATGCACGTCCCGGCCCACGAAAATTCAGTCGCACACCTGCGGACGGGCGCGGACTGCCGCCGGCAAACCACAGTGCCCCGGTTTCTTTTTCCGCCCTCAAAATACGTATCCGAAGCAATTGACATGCCCGCCGGTCGCAGGATAGCATGCCCCTTAGAGGATTGGGTGCTAAGGGTGTCTGGTCTGTGGGAGGTGAGCAGATGGGTACTTCGGCACTGGGGGACATCAGAGACGTAGTCAACTGGCTCAGGCAAGTCGAAGAGCGGGTCGGCAATCTGTATACAAAGGCGGCTACGTCTTGTGTGGACGATGCCTCTTTCTCCGGTTTCCTGGCCGGCCTGGCGCAGGACGAGAAGACACATGCCGAGTACATGGCGGCCGCCGCCGAGCATCTTCGTCATTTGCAGGATCGACCCGCTCTGGACATCGTGCTGGACGAGCAGACGCGCCGCGAAGTCGAAGGCCTTCTGGAACGCTTCGAGCGGCTCCTCGACCAGTCGCGCGTCACCCAGAGGGACCTGCTGGAGTACGTGGCTCGAGTGGAGGCCTCGGAGTGGAACCGTATCTTCCTTTACGTCAGCGACGAATACCACAAGACCGGTCGGGAAGGAGAACGCGTCACCCGTGAGGTCCAGGCGCATCTGCTACGTATTCAGGATTTCATCGACGAGCTTCCGCGCGAGCTAAGACCTTCGATCGACGTGAGCACGCTGCCCTTTGTGGGCGAGGTCCGGTTCCTGGTGGTTAACGATCATGAGCCGTTGCGCCGGCTGCTCGCCTCACTGTTGAGCCGCCGCGGGGCCGTGGACACCGCCGCTGAGGGCCGCGAAGCCCTGAACAAACTCCGAGACCATTTCCACGACGTGATCGTTTGCGACATTCGGATGCCGGGCATGGACGGGCTGGAGTTCTACCGGCGGGCGGTCCAGTACGACTCCCATCTCCAGAGGCATTTCCTCTTCTGCGGCGCCGACGTGGCACCGGAAACGGAGGACTACTTGAAAGAGAACAACCTGCGTCTCCTGAGGAAACCCTTCGGCCTGAGCGAGTTCTACGAGGCCGTCGACCAAATCCTGCGCGCCCCCTGACCCGACCGCACAGGGCATTTGCATGTGACCGCGGATGTGAAGTGTCGAGGGCGTCCCGCCCTCGAATCGCGGGCAGGAGGCCCGCGACACACGCCGCACGGCCTTGCGGGAGAGGCGTGCCAGCGTTGTCGTTCCCCTTTACCTTAACTCCATTCGTCAAACGACTCGCGCAAATCGGCTACGGCCGGATCGTTCGGGGCAATCGCATAGAGACTCAGGATTAGATCGAACGCCGCGAGGAAGTAGTCTTCCTCCTTGCGGAAATCAGCGTAGATGCGGTCATGCAACAACACCGGGAAAGAAGTTGCTTTTTCTCCATCAAGCAGGATTGGCAGCACGCTGTTCTTCTCTGATTCGGTGCCGATCATCCGATTGGAGACAATGTCGAACTCGGCGGCCACGACGTAGCCCCGCTCAGGATTCTTGTTCTCGTACTTCTCCACGTAGAAGGGCGTACCGACTACGATCACGTGGCTCGCTCTGCCTATCCTCTGCACAAAGCGTGACACGCTCGCCCCCACACGAGCGTTCTCCCAGCGATCCAGTATCACGTCGATCCCCGCCTTCTGCAGGTCCTTGGCCAGCGACTTCTCCACCCATCGTTCGTGCTCTTTCACGCCCCAGGCATAGCTGATGAAGCATTCGGGTACTCTGATCCCCTGCTCCGTAGCATAGTTCTGCACGCGGAAGATGGCCTGCTCGAAGCGGGTGCGCTCGTCGGCAGCCTGACGTTGAGCATCAACCTGGGCCTGCTGTTCGCGCGTCAACTGAATGGGTTCTTCTTTTGGCAGCGAGAGCCTCTGGCCGCACTCGTTACAGCAGGCGAACATCCTGCCCTCTTTCATCCGTTGGCGCACCACGGAGCGATCGAGGGGATGGCGGCACTTGCCGCACACGACCGGCTCGTAACGCATCACCGTCAAGTTACGACGGGCCAGGAAGTTTTCGAAGAGACTCTGGAAAAGCATCCGCACCCGCTCGGGTACGTCCCGGCAAAAATACAGGACAAGGTCCAGCTCGCCGTCACGTTCGGCGGCCTGGCGAAAGCCACATACCAGACCATCACCGACTTCATAGCGCGCGTGGTTCTGCCACTGATTTGTGCGGGTGAAGGTGTGCGTGTACCCCAGCAGGACCACCAGCGAGGCAAACACATTCTCCGTCGGGCCGGCCACCGTGTAAGCTACGCTGTCCTCGGTCGGCTTCTCATTCTCCAGCATGGGTTTCTTGAGGTTGATCAACTCCGGAAAGACTAGATAGGATTGCTGCGTCAACGGGTCCGTCTCGCGGAAGCACACGTGGTGCTCGATGAAAAGCAGTGTGGCAGAATCCAGCAAGATGTCCTGTTCGTCCTGCGCAAGGCCGTCCAACTCGCGGAATGAGTAATTGCCGTCGAGCAGGCGTTTTTCCTCCAGGGAACCCAAGCCCTTGGGATTAGCGCGCCCCTCGACGACGAAGGAGGCCGCCAGGTTATTCAGCAGTTCCGGGGCAAGTAGAATTCGCTCTTCGCCTTTGGACGTGTGCAATCGCTTGACGTAGCCATAGTTTTCCAGATGTCCAACGGCGGTTATCATCTCCGCATCGGTGAACTTCCAGCGATGCTGCGTCTTCATGAGGCGTTGCCGCAATTCGGCTGGACTAAGGATCACTTTCTTTCTTCGCGTGCTTTCTTTCAACGCCAGCACGTGGTCCTTGATCCGCTTGAACGTGATGGTCGTGACGGTGGCGGCTTTCTCCTCCCATGGGATCAGAGATTTCATGCACTTCAGCAATTCGTCCAGGCCCTCGCCTCTTTTCGCGCTAGTGCGGACATAGCCCCTAAGGCCACGATTGCGCACGAAGGCATCGAGCTCTTCCTGTGTGAGCGTGGGCATGCCACGGTCGCAGCGTGCGGCGACAAGAACCGTTGCACTAGTTTTTGAACCGTCTTGCTGCCCGCGATGTTGAGCTTGCGAAGTTCCGTTGGCGCGGAGCTGTTTGAGCCAGAACTCCACTCCGTGCAGTGGGTCGCGGCTGTCCGTAGGATCGAAGAGTACCAGCGCCAAATCCGCATCATCAAGAAATAACGCGTGGATGAGCCGATAATCGGGCTGGCCTGCGAGGTCCCAGAGGACAGCTTCACACTCGGTGCCGTCCTTGCGACGGGTGTGCAGTTCTTCAAGCACCCAGAACTGCTGGCCGTGGGTGGAAGAGTGCTCTTTGAACTCGCCATGCGCCAACCGCCAGCCCAATCCGGTCTTACCCACGCCAGAATCGCCCACAAGGACTATCTTGGCTGTAGTATGATGAATACTGCGACGTGGCTTCTTGACAACGGACGTCTTACCCAGCAGAATATCGAGATCCAGTTCCCAGAGATGGATTAGTTTGCCACAGTCTGCCGCAGGCGTCCCTGGCGCCGAGCCCACTGTGGCAAGCAACGCCAAAGTGGGATGAAAGGCCAGCGCCGGCATCCACAACGCCTGATTTGCTGGCTCCGGAATGACGGCGACTACTTCCCAGGTATCGCAGCGCCACAGTCGGATCGTATCGTCAGCGCCCTTGGACGTCAGCAACCGCCCATCATGGGAAAACGTGACTCGCTGGATCTCCCCTGTGTGCCCTTCCAGCGCCCGCAGTAGCCTACCGGTACCGGCGTCCCACAGGCGCACTGTTTGGTCGCTGCCGCCGCTGGCCAGCCACGGCCCGTCAGGGCTGAACGAGACGCTGGAGACGAGGCGCCCGTGCCCGGTGAGTTGGCGGAGTTCCCGCCCGGTGGTGGCCGCATCCCACAGGCGTACCGTNNCGTCTGGTCATCGCTGGCGCTGGCCAACCACCGCCCGTCCGGGCTGAACGCCACGCTCCAGACGGTGCCGTGGTGCCCAGTGAGCCGCCGCAGTTCCTCACCACTGGCCGCATCCCATAAACGTATCGCGCCGTCGCCATCGCCACTGACCAGCCGCCGCCCGTTCGGACTGAATGCCACGCTCAAGACGTACTTCTGGTGTGCGGTGAACTGGCGGAGTTCTTCGCCGCTGGCCGCATCCCACAGACGTACCGTCTGGTCATCGCTGGCGCTGGCCAACCACCGCCCGTCCGGGCTGAACGCCACGCTCCAGACGGTGCCGCGGTGCCCAGTGAGCCGCCGGAGTTCCTTGCCGCTGGCCGCATCCCACAGGCGCACCGTGTGGTCGGCGCCGGCGCTTGCCAGACACCGCCCGTCTGGGCTGAACGCCACGCTCCTGACGAAGTCTCGATGCGCCTCCAGCATCCGTAGCAGCTTCACGCCCGGCGGTACTTTCAGTGTTGCTTCTTCGCTTCGTCGGCCCAGTTTGCCTTCAGATCGCCTGCCTCTGGCCATGCGCCTGCTCCCTTCTCAACGCTCTTAGCGGATGCAATTGCATCTTTTGTCTCTCCGGATTGCCTCCACATGCATTCCTCCCGTCATTTCCCGGCCTCCCAGGCCGTCGCGCTCAGTCTTACCGGTTGCATCATAGCGTCAAGAAGGCAATAAGGCAAGTCGCGAACATGATAAGGGATAGCCCACAAGCGATAAGCGATAAGTGATAGGTGATAAGCAGGAGGCAGGCAAATGAGCCACACCGCCGGGGCGGCTCCGCTATGTGTTCGGTCGGCGCGTCTGGCGCGGACTTGTCACTCCTGCACCGCAAAGGCGCAACATCTTGTTCTTTTGGCAAGCATTCTTGGTTGCGGCCGGAGGCCGCGCCGTGGAGGCAAGGGTCCAGGCGGGCCGCGAACTGCGAATCTGCTCACGTATAGGGCACAACCCCCTGCGTGAGGTGTCTGGATTCCTGCCTGCGCAGGAATGACAAAGTCGAGGCGGTCGGGTCTGCTGTCGCAGAGGCGACGAATGGATACGCGCCAGGACTTGTTCTCTTAGGCTTTCGTGGTAAAGGGTTTGTGTCGGGCGGGACGATTTTTGCTGTCTGCGGGCGGGGTTTCGACGTATAATCGGGCCCGTTATGGAGAGAGCCGGTTACAGGATCGTCGATGCGAATTTCAACCGCGCCCGTGAGGCCCTGCGGGTGATGGAGGAGTACTGCCGGTTCGCGCTCAATTCGGGAGCCCTCCGCGAGCGGGCCAAGGCACTGCGGCACGAACTCTGTGCGGCCGTGGGCAGGCTGCATGCCGGCAGGCTCATCGCCGGACGCGATACTCTGGGCGATGTGGGGGTGGGACAGAAGGTCGAAAACCAGCTTGAGCGGGCGACGTTGAAGGACTCGTTTACCGCCGCGGCCAGGCGCGTGACGGAGGCGCTGCGGGCGCTTGCTGAAACGATCCGGGTCGAGGACAAGGCTGCGGCGGAGGCCGTCGAGCGGCTGCGGTACGAGGCGTATACGCTGGAGAAGGATATCGTGCTCTTCGGCGAGCCCGTCGAGAAATTCAAGCATGTCCGGCTGTACGTCATTATCACGAGCAACCTGCCGGCGGATGTCCTGTCGCTGGCGAGCAAGTGCGCCGCGGGCGGCGCCGACTGCATCCAGTTGCGGGCCAAGGGCATTCCCGACGACCGGCACTTCGCCCTGACGGTGGAGTTCGTCGAGATGTGCCGGGAGATGGGGGCACTGAGCATTATCAACGACCGGGCGGACATCGCGGCCGCCGCCGGGGCCGACGGCGTGCACCTGGGCCAGAACGACCTGCCCGTCGAGCAGGTGCGCCGGCTCCAATTGGTGCCGCTGATCATCGGCAAGAGCACGCACTCGCTCAGGGAACTTGAGTTGGCCTGCCCGAGCCTGCCCAGCTACGTGAGTCTGGGTCCGGCCTTTGCCACGCCGACCAAGCCGGGCATCGAGCCGGCGGGCCCGGACTACATCCGCCAGGGCCTGGAGAGGCTCGCCGGGACCGGCATCAGCCACGTTGCCATCGGTGGCATCACCCTGGAAAACGTCGAGCAGGTCATGCGGGCCGGGGCCGAGCGGGTGGTCGTCTGCTCGGCGGTGACCAGGGCGGCCGATCCCGCCGAGGCCTGCCGAAGATTCAAAGAAAAGATCGCGAGGCCGGTGGATGACTCGGACTGATATGGCGTGGCATCTGCATAGCGTGTAGTTGGCCCGATCTTCTTTCACGCATCGGGTGGCGCCGTCAGATTCGTTTGACGGTACTGATCCTGGCATAACAGCAATGAGGTGTAGGCAATGAACCAACTGAATTCGGCAAAATGTGTGGCGGTCATCGGTCCGCTCGTTTCCCTGCTTGTGGTGACGGCTCGGGCACAGCCGCTGTGGGAACTGGCGAAGGAAGACAAAGGGACCCTCGTGATTTCCACCCTGTTCCCGGCCCAGGATGTGCGCGACCGTCTCTCGACCGACAAAGGCATCGACGACGCCATCGACTGGTGCAAGAAGACGGGCGTGACGCACGCGTTCATCGAGTCGTTCCGCGACGGCTACACGGCCCAGAGGAGGGCCCTGGAGCACGCTCGGGACCGGTTCCGCGCGGCCGGTTTCGACGTGTCGGGCTGCGTCACGACCACCAAGGTCGGCAAGGACTCCACCGGCTGGAAGAGCATCGCCTGCTACACCGACGAGCCCACGCAAAAGCGCGTTCAGGAGATCTTCGAATACACCGCGTCGATGTTCGACGAGATCATGATCGACGATTTCTGGTTCACCGACTGCGAGTGCGCCGAGTGCCGCAAGGCCCGCGGCGACCAGAGCTGGTCCCAGTATCACTGCGACCTGATGGTCCGGGTCAGCCGCGACCGAGTCCTCAAACCCGCCCGCGCCGTCAATCCGAATGTGAAGATCATCATCAAATATCCCCAATGGTACTCGGCCTTTCACGAACGCGGGTATGATGTCGTGCGGGAGACGGCGGACTTCGACCGGATCTGGGTGGGCACAGAGACGCGCGACCCGGACAACGGACGCTGGGGCAGGAAGATGCAGTACGAGGCGTACTACATCATGCGCTGGCTCGGCAAGATCGGCGGGGCCAAGTGCGGCGGGGGCTGGTTCGACCCCTTCGGCACGCACGAGGACACCTACGTCGAGCAGGCCCGCCAGACGGTGCTGGCCGACGCGAAGGAGATGCTGCTGTTCTGCTACGGCGCGCTGCTGCGGGACACCGGCCCGGCCAACGTCGCGAAGCTGCGCACGGAGATTCCGGGCCTGTTCAAGCTGGCCGCCCTCGTGCGCGACAAACCGCTGCGGGGCATCGCCGCGCCGAAGCCGCCGAACAGCGACGCCCACAACGAGCAGTACGTCTATGACTTCGTCGGCATGCTGGGCCTGCCGCTGGTGCCAACGGACGAGATCCGCACGAACGTGAAGGCAGCCTTCCTGCCGGTGCAGGCTCTGAAAGACCCGCGGCTGAATGACAAGCTCGCCGTCATGCTCAAGGCCGGCACGCCGGTGCTCGTCACCGACGGCCTGGCCGCAAAACTCGCGCCCGCTGTAGACGACAAGAACCTGCTCGTCCTCAACGTGGGCGGCCAACCCAGGAATCTCCTCAATCTGACACGGCAGGATCTCAAGCCGATTCGCGACAAGCTGCTGGCCCCACTCGGAATCCAATTCGATGCGCCGAACAAAGTAGCCCTGTACCTGATCGGCGACCACTGCGTCGTCGTGGAGAATTTCAACGACGAGGCCATCACCGCGTCTCTGGAATTCTCTCAGCCAATTGAGGCGAACAAGGCGCTGGTGCTTCCGGTGGATGGGCAGGCGGAGTTCTCTTTTACATCCGGCAAGATCGACTTCACGAGAATCACGCCGCGAACCCTTGTGGCACTGACCTATTGATAGAGGTTTGCTGAGGTCTCCTGGGCCCAAGAGGGTGTGTGGGAACCGCGTCTTCAGTAGCATGGGCATCCTGCCCATGAAGGGTCCCCAAAACGCGATCTTCGCGTTTTGGGAGGGGCCCCCCAACGCGGAATTATGCGTTGGGGACCCCGAGCCCAGTCGCAGGGCCATCTTGGCCCTGCCAGCGACCGACTTTCCACGGGCGGGACGCCCGTGAGACTCACGGGCAAGATGCCCGTGCTACTCTTCGCACACCCTCTGAAGCGTGAGTGGCATCGGCAAGCCCCGACGCGCAACGGTGCTGTAGACTTGAGGAGTGAATAGTATGTGGCGAAAAATGATGCATTTCCTTGTCGTTTCCCTTCTTGCAGCAGTATTCGCGTCCATGCAGGGCGCAAGTGCCGGCCAGGGCCCGGCGGGGCGGCCGAGGCTCGTGCCACACCGGGTCATGACCTTCTATTACCCGTGGTACGGCATACCTGAGGGACCGGGCGGGGCGGGCAAAACCGTCCATTGGGGCAAGATCAATGAACAGGACAAGGACATCGCCGCGAGCACACATTATCCGGTGCTGGGCGCCTACGACTCGCACGACCCGGCGGTCATCGAGCAGCATTGCCAGTGGGCGAAGGCCGCCCATATCGACACGTTCATCGTCAGTTGGTGGGGCCACGGGGACTACACGGACCGCGCCATGCCCAAGATTCTCGACGCCTGCGAGCGTCACGGCCTCCAAGCGTGCGTCTACTACGAACGCGTGCCGCAGCCTAAAACCGCCGAGACCGCCGCCGCGGACATCATCCGCCTCCTGGTGAAATACGGCAGCCACAACGCCCACTTGAAAGCGGACGGCAAGCCGGTGGTCTTCATCTACGGCCGGGCCCTCAACGAGCTGGGGCTGATCGGCTGGCTGGAGGCCGTCCGGCTCATCAACGCCGGGTACGCGGGAGGGGCGGTGCTCATGGGCGACCAGTTCAGCTACGGCGCCGCGCGCGTGTTCGACGGCGTGCACACCTACAACACTGCCGGTTCGCTGGGCAAGTTGCTCCTCGACAGCGTCGAGAAGTGGGCGGCGGACACCTACGCCTCGTGGGTGCAGTTGGCCGACCAGGCGGGCAAGCTCAGCGCAGTCACCGTGATCCCCGGCTACGACGACACGAAGATCCGCACGCCCGGCCTGGCCGTCGAGCGCTTCGACGGCGAACTCTATCGCATTCAGTGGGAGCAGGCGATTGTCGCCGACCCGCACTGGGTCCTGATCACCAGCTTCAACGAGTGGCACGAGGGCAGCGAGATCGAGCCCTCGGTCGAGTACGGGTCGAAGTACCTCGACCTGACAGCGGAATTTGCCGGGCGCTTCAAATCCACCCGCCGCCAGCCCCATCCGCCCGCGACGCCGGGGGGCATCACGCCGGAGGAAAAGGCCCTGTTGCGGCAGACCCTGGAAAAGATAAACATCGCCGTGCTGCCGGAGGCGGAATCGATGGCCTTCTGGTGGCTGCTCGATATCGGCATCCAGCCGCAGCTTCTGACCTGGGAACAGGTCGTCCAGGGCGTGAACTCGCAGGAGTACCCGCTCCTTCTCTATTGCGCCGGCGAGCGCTACCGGCGGACCGTGCACACCACCGCCGACGTCGATGACGCCCTGGTCGAGTACCAGAAGGCCGGCGGCTGCCTCGTCGCTCTGCCGTCGCAGCCGTGGCCGTTCTACTACGACGAGGACGGCACGCGGGTGAACCAGAGCCACCGCTTCGGCCTGACCCTGCGCGGCGGGTGGGAGCGCCCGGCCGCGGGAATCGACCCGCGCTTCGTCCAGGCGAACCACTCGTTGCCGCACGTGCCCGCGCAATTCGATTTCCCGACCTCGGGCGACCTCCGCTGGCGGCCGTTCTACGTCCGCGACCACCCCATCTACGTCCCCCTGCTTCTTCTGCGCAACAGTGCGGGCGACT
>JABAOC010035107.1_pt1 | contig 11814 bp, 9 predicted proteins | sample 7062161 | NCBI WGS metagenome assembly JABAOC01 (sample SAMN14538625, study PRJNA623070) | marine sediment metagenome | biome: marine biome [ENVO:00000428]; feature: marine pelagic biome [ENVO:01000023]; material: deep marine sediment [ENVO:00002113] | place: India: Gulf of Khambhat ... | reverse complement strand
TGTTAAGCTTGATCGTGTAGTCGTACCAATCCTTGGCGGGCCAGTTCAGTTCCGGAACTGAATAGTGCGGGTCGGGTAGCTGCACTTTTCCCTCGGCGGTGGCATAATAAGAGTCACCGTCATTTCGGGCACGCACGCAGAATCCACCGAAGGCCGTATGATTCAATGTCAGATCAAGCTTTGGGGTAAGCCGGTAATCGAGGTCGATGATATAGACATCTTCTCGCTCACGAACCTTTGCCAAAGTATTTTCGGTCATCATCAGACGTTCGTTGGTTACCCAGTCGTTTTGAATCTCCAGCTCGGCTTCTTCGGCATCCGCTTTGACCAAATCAACTTTGCGGTTCTTGATGACCCTGCCTTGCGTAGGTGCAAATTCGCCCCAGCCCCAGAAATCAGCCCGGCTGATGTTCCAGCCGTAAGTTGGGCCGGTTGGGCCAAACTGTGAGAAGTCGGCTTTCTCTCGGAAGTCCATAGTGTGCCAGGCGAGGAAGACTCCTCGATGATGATGATGGTCACCCGGGGCCAGGTCTGTCAGTCGCTGGCCGGAAGGCGTATTGAGCGGATGAAAACAACAGACGCTGTTTGCGGCCAGATTTGTCTTTCTGGGCTTTACGGTCATATAGCGAAATACTGTCTTTCCGGTCGGACTCTTGAGAACAACTCCATGTTTGTCCGGCACCAGATTATAATATCCTTTACCCTTCCCGGCTGACACTAAAGAACCGGCGCAACCCGAAAGCCCAGCAGAGAACACCACTATCATTATTGTTATTAATTTTTTTCGCATAATATTTTTCTCCCTTGATACATATGTGATACTACCAATCCGAAACCTGATTTCATTTAGAGTCGCTTTATCCAGATATTCCGGAATTGAATCAGGCTGGAAGCCGGGCTTAGCTCTCCGGTTCTCTTATTAATGCCCCCATGGTGCTGCAAACCTATGGGACCTTCCTCTGCAATGCCGGGTATTTGTGCATTCTCGATTACAATCTTGCCGTTAAGCATTACCGTTACCCTGTCGCCTGTCATAGTGACATCCATAGAGTTCCACTGACCCACCGGGTTATCGGCCGGCACTTTAGGTACGGCCGCAGCGCGGAGCTCCGGAGCTAATTTCTTGTTATTTCGAACCGACCAGAGCTCGCCCGAGCCTATCGGCCAGCACCATAGGTTTACCTGGCTTCCACTTGTGCCGCGAAGTAATATCCCGGAGTCGGCATTAGGCGTTGGCGTCTTAATTACGTTACCGTCGGCATCAGTCTTGAGGGAACCGTCAGGCAGGATTGTGGGCATAGGATACAGGCCGGAGGTGCGCTTGAATCGCCATTCGACGTGCAGGGCATAATCGCCGAACGATTCTTCGGTCCAGAGACTCTTGTTACCCTTTGCCTCGGACATGGCGTCGTAGTCAATCACGCCGTCAACGACCTTCCAATGGCCGTTATCACCTTCCGGAACTTTCCAGCCGGTAAAGTCCTTGCCGTTAAACAGGATTCCATAACCCGGCCATGACCTCCACGTGGGATACGTCTCATGCGGCGGCAGCTTATGGGCGCGGGGCGGTGTCGTGGGGAAGCCGTGGTTAAAAAACACATAGAGGCCACCCTTTCCTGCGATGACAACATCGTTACGTCCGTCCTTGTTCATGTCCACAATATTAAGCTTCATTCCAACGCTGACCACGTAATTAGGCGGCGGATTGATTCCCTCCTCGTCCGGGTAATGGGGCAGATGGTTAAATGAAAGGACATGCCGTTCAAACTCTCCGCCCTTAATATCGTACCAAAAAGCATACAACGGCTCGAAAGCCCCAATGTCATTGCCGTGATGGGCGAACAGGCGCTTACCAGTAACCAGGTCAGCCTTGCCGTCACCACTCAAATCTCCCAGCTCCATTGTATGAAACTGGCTAAATTCGGTATCGATCCAGTGAGTTTCGAAGGTGCGCCTGCCGTTGCCGTCAACCTTCTGCTGCAGCCAGGCCAGGCCATACGCGTGAGAAGAGCCGATGATAATATCATTCAGGCCGTCCTCATCAACATCATGCACAAGGATAGGATGCGAGGCGGCGCCTCCTCTGCCCTTGGCAGGCTGGAACCTATAGTCCGCATGAAACTCCCACGGCTTGTCCGTCGCACGCCTCGGCTGCTCATACCATCCCACCGGTGTGACAATGTCGATCCGTCCATCGCCGTTGATATCACCTAAACCGTTGCCGTGAAGATCACCTTCGGTGCCTACAACGTGTTCCACAAACCAAGGTTCTCTGTCGATGTGCTCAAGCCACGTCATACCCTGGCCTTTTACCAGAGACCAGTGATTGCAAAGGATATCCTCGTCACCGTCACCGTCGATGTCTCCGTGGATTACCCCTTCCATATTCAGAGCCATGTGAATCCTTGTGGATTTCCAGACCGCATTGTTGTCACCCGGGTTCTCGTACCAAAAAGCCCCCTTCATAAACATCCAGCCCGAGCTGACGATATCCATCCGCCCGTCAAAATTGACGTCCATGGCAAACTCGCTGTTGTCATCGGTCTCCGGGCCGTTAGTCTCCGCACCGTCCCGATAGTCCGCGTGCTTGACCCAATTTGGAGCCTCATACCAGTTCCGGCCGGAGGCAATATCGAGGTCGCCGTCACCATCGACATCCAAAACGCTGCAGCACTCACAAAACGGACCAAACCAATAACTGTGATTGGCGGGGTCGTGAGCCGGGCCGTCTATCTTGACGGGAATAAAAATCGGCTCACCAACCTGCGCGGCACCTGTGCCTGCGTAAACCGACAAGGTGCAGGCAAGAGGAGTCACCACAAACAACACAATCAAAAAGCAGCAGTAGCTTTTCATTATCAGACCTCCATAATAACTGTAACACGTTCTTATTGCCCGGAAAGTCACAGAGACTATTCCAAATGGCACAGCTGATGTTCCGCATCAATTTGTGAGACCAGCGATAGCGGCGCCGATCAACGTCGCATTTTCCACACTAACTAACTCAATATACCGACCATGCTTATCCTGTAGAAAGTTTTTTAAGTAACACTCAACTCTTTCATTAAGGGATTTCAATTCATAAAATGTCGTACCCTCCGCTGTGATACAAACAGGCACGCACGGGTCCTGGCCTTTATCTGTTTTAAGCACCACGGAAGACAACAGCGCAGCGGTCAGCTTGGCCGCTCTTTCTATAATACCATCCAGCACGTACCATACCGTAGTATAGTCCAGTTCGGTACCCTTTGCGCAACTCATGGCAAGTGGACTATCGGCCTGGGGATATCGCATGAAGCTGTTTACATCTTTCGTCTCCATCCCGGCGCGCCGGGATTCGATGGCAAGTAGTTCCTCGGTAACGGCTTTTGATAAAAGGCCATCTCGGCCTGCTTCCTGGAGGGTTTTCAAACAAAGCGCGCCCAGATAGGCCCCGGAAAACATCTTTTCAAATGTATATTTGCCGGGATCGAGTGTTGACTCATCCAACTTCAGATCGATTTTACCTCTCGGTGCTTTTCCGAACGAACCGGATTCTACATTTACGATTTGCTTTCTATCAGATTCCAGGTCTGTCATCTTTGTGATATTGCGATTTGATTCTATGTAACAACAATTGGAACCAGTACCCAAAATGAATCCAATATAACTGTCGAAAGCCCTGTTTTGGAAAGCAGACACTCCGGCCAGCAATGTTGCAACAGTATCATTCAGTATCACAATTCGCCTACCACCTTTGTAACCTGCTGCTTCTATGGCCTCGACCATATTCCGACCTATCAATTCGCCCTCGACCTGTTTCGCCTTTATCTCCTTGCAGAATCGAATCAATCTGCCGTCCTTGCTCGGCAGTATCTCAGTCGGGTACGAAAAGCAAAAGCCAATGCTGCTGCTTACATCCACGACGTCCGTCATATACCCGGCTATAGTTGCAAAGAATTCTTCTTTAGTAACCTCCCTGTCCAGTCCCGGCATAGGTTTCTGAGCGAAGTTCTCAACAGCAGGCTTTCCCAACTCATCAAAGTAAACTGTAGCCACGCGAAAGTTCGTACCGCCCGCATCCAGCACAATAACAGGTTTATCAACCGGTATGTCCCTGCCAACCTCTATATAGGTGGGAATCATCGCCAGTGAGCTGTCTTTACCGGCAAGACCTGCCTGCATTTCCTGGATGAAGATATCGCAGCACGCGTCCATGTCGATATCTTCATGGTACATCCCATTGTCTTTTAGAAACCGCCGGACCTTGTCTCTTACTTCACTCATAAACAGACAACTCTATAAAGCCAGAAATTGTTTGAGATATTCGCGGCTTTGTACCAATGATTTTTTCCGCATCAGCAAAGAACCTTCGTATGAGCGGTCCTCAACTTCGACACAAGCCGCACCGTCATATCCTATGTCCGTCAAGGCCGAGAAGAACCTCCCCCAATCCACGTCTCCCAAGCCCGGCAGCTTCGGACTGTGGAACGACAACGGCGTCGCCAAAATACCGACGTCGTTGAGTTTCTCGCGCATCAATTTGGCATCTTTAATATGCACGTGGAATATGCGCTCCTTAAACTCGTAAATCGGCCTGATGTAATCCATAAACTGCCAGACTAAATGGGAAGGGTCGTAATTAAGACCGAAATTGTCTGAAGGAATTTCTTCAAACATCCTTCGCCAGATTGCTGGCGACGATGCCAGGTTTTTGCCGCCGGGCCATTCGTCATTTGTGAAAAACATCGGGCAGTTCTCAATGCCAATCTTCACTCCTCGCTTCTCGGCATATTTCACGATGCCAGGCCAGACCTTCTTAAATCGCTTGAAATTTTCTTCAACGCTGCTTAGGTGGTCCCTGCCGATGAATGTGTTTACGTTCTTAAGGCCTAATCGCCCGGCGGCGTCAATGACCTTCTTAATGTGTGCAATATAACGGTCGGCATTTTTCTTATCAGCTTCAAGCGGATTCGGATAATACCCAAGGCCCGAGATAGTGACACCATTTCGCTCGAGAGTATTGTGAATTTCATCTATTTTCTTTTTTGAAAGGTCCGTTACGTCAATGTGCGTAACTCCGGCGTAGCGCCTCTCGGCCTTTCCCACAGGCCAGCACATAATTTCTACGCAGGAATATCCCGCCTGAGCCGCAAAAGATATCACCTTCTTAAATGATTGATCCGCCAGAATCGCGCTTACAAAACCAAGTTTCATCATTTTATATATCTCCCTTTAACCTACTTTCATNNAGCGCCTCTCGGCCTTTCCCACTGGCCAGCACATAATCTCGACGCATGAGTATCCTGTCTGGGCCGCAAAGGATATTACCTCCTCGAACGTCTGGTCCGCTAAAATAGCACTTAAAAAACCAAGCTTAATCATTCTATATAGCTCCTAATCTTTGACCTTAATCCACTTTCTATTTTTGTTACTATCCATAATTGTCTCACATAGAATTATCTCGCGAAGTCCATCTTTGAATGTTGGGAAACAAGCATGTGCTGCTCGGTCACCGGATATATAAGCGTACACCTCCTTGAACAGTTGCTTGAACGTGTCAGGAAATCCTTCATTGTGGCCGCCCGGATAGTCAATCAGCCCACGACATTCAGGATATACCAAGGACGGGTCCCTCATCATAACTTCATTATTACCGTTGCGCTTGCCAATCCAGATTTGATTCGGTGCCTCGGATTCCCATGCAACGGCCTGCTTTGAGCCGTCTATTTCGAAAGTGAGCCTGTTTTTCCTCCCCGCAGCCACCTGGTTGACGGTCATTACCCCCCTGCCGTCGTTTTCGAATCTAAAAAGTACCGTTGCATAATCCTCGGTATTTATAGGCATGTCCTGATAGTCTTCCGGCTTGAGGACCTTGCCGGCATAGGTCTCGACGGGCTTTAACGGCTTTTTTCTGACTTTGTGAAAGGTCGCAAAATCGGCGCAGACCTCCCGAATCTTTAGGCCCGTGACAAATTCGATAAGGTCCATCCAGTGAGAACCGATATCAGCGATGGCCCTGGACTGTCCGGATTGGTCCGGCTCCAGCCGCCAGTTGTAGTCCGTTGGATGGAAGAGCCAGTCCTGCAAATAAGAACCTTGAACGGCAAATATCTCGCCCATGTCACCCTTGTCAACCATCAGTCGAAGCTGTCTCATCAGCGGGTAGTAACGGATATTGAAATTGACTGCATTCACAAGGCCTTGCTTCTCCGCCACCTCGACGAGCTCCTGGGCCTCAGCTGCGCTGATGGCGAGAGGCTTTTCGCAAATTACGTGCTTTCCGGCCTTCAGGGCTGCTTTGGCCATTTCGTAATGCAGGTAATTCGGCGAACAGATATGAACAGACCGGATCTGACTGTCTTTTAGAAGCTCTCTGTAATCACCGTAATACCGTTCAATGCCGAGTGTTTCGGCCTTTGACCTGGCAACGTCGTCGGAGCATTCCGCCAAAGCGACAACGTCGATATAGCCCAAACGCCTCAACGCCTCGATGTGAGCCGGGCCAATGAAACCCGTGCCTATAACACCAACCTTAATTCTTTCCATATCTCTGATTCCTTACATTTGCTCATCCGGCCTATGACAAATCAACGCCGGTCGGCAGATTCGAGATGAGCTCGTTGTTGGCATTTAGCATAAAGCCTTCTTCGATCGTAAGCGCAACATTCGCACCGTCCGTCACCGCTCCCCGCACGTTTCTGACTTTCTTCGAATCGCCGATCCTCACCACGGTAAGACCCGCTTCCAAAAGACTCTCATACATACCGTCATTAGGTTCGACTTTGGCAAGGATGACCGTGTCAACCTTCACTTCAGAACGTTCAAAGGTACTGCTGACGATAACGACCGTGCCGTCTTTCTTGATCTCCAGGACCGAAGAATCAGGGATTATCCTGACAGGGTATTTATAAGTCTTGCTCTTTAAACCCTCGCCATTGCCGCACGCAAAGCGCTTGAGCATCACATCCCGATGGCACGGCTCCATCCATTCGGCAAAGTCGCGATTCTCGGTGACAATCGTAACCTTCTTACCGGCACAGCCGAGCTTCTCTGCAGCATCGGCGGCGCCAAAGTGGTCACCCCAGATTAGCACGTTATCACCGCATTCGACCGGCTTTGCCTTTTTTATAGATGGATAGTACTCACACTTCGTACTCTTGCACCGCAGAACATCTTCAAATGTTACAACAAAGGGCAGGTCGATTCCAGGGATGTCCGGCTTTACAACTCTTCCTCCGGCGGCAAGCAAAACAACGTCGAATCCCTTGAGGTCTTTAGCATTCGGCTCTGCATGATATTTCACTTCGATACCGAGCTTCTTGATTTGCTGCCGGAGCCAGTCGGCGTGCCAGCGCATTTTGTTCTTGCCCGGCACAGTGCAGCAATACAAAATCGCGCCGCCCAGCTCGCCGCTTCTCTCAAAAATCGTGACATTATGTCCGCGTAAAGCCGAGACACGGGCCGCTTCCATGCCTGCAGGCCCACCCCCTATGACCGCAACCTTACAGGGTTTTTCGGCGGGCTGCAGATGAATGAACCGTTCGTCACCTATGGCCGGGTTGATGGCACATCGCATGTCACGCTTAATCATCAGCGATTCCTGCCAGCAGCCGACAAGGCACGAAATGCAGCGTCGTATTTCCTTCTTTTTGCCGGCCCGGGCCTTGTTCGCCCAGTACGGATCGGCAATCAACTGTCGGCACATTCCGACCATGTCGGTCTTGCCCTCGGCCACTATCTTCTCACAGTAATCCGGGTTCCTCAAAGAATGGCTCGTAATAACGGGAATCTTGACGTGCTTCTTGACTTCCTCGGCCGTGTACGTATTCCAGCCTTCCGGATAATACATCGGATCCATGACCGCTCCCGGCGATTCGAATATCCCCGCACTGATATCGACATAGGCCAGACCCATGTCTTCCATGAGTTTCGCCACCCTGACGGTTTCATCGAGCGTCCGTCCGCCTTCTATCCATTCATCGCCCGAATAGCGAATACCCAGAGGATAGTCCTTTCCGCATTTCATTTGAATCCGAGTAACAATCTCCATCGTGAAACGCATCCGGCCCATGAAACTTCCGCCGAAACGGTCGGTTCGCTTGTTCACAAACGGACTCATAAATTGCGCAATAAGGTAACCATGGGCACCATGAAGCTCCACGGAATCAAAACCCGCCTGCTGCACCCGCCAGGCAGCTTCGCCGAACTTTTCAATCAGGTCGTATATTTCCTCGACTGTCATAGCACGTATTGATTTGCCCTGGGCAATGCTCTCGGCGTATATGACCTCATGACCGGCAGAGCCCGGGACATCCAAAACATGATCACTGGCGGACATCAAATTCTTACGCGGCCAGGCCGCCTGGCGACCCGGATGCTGTATCTGAACGGCACACTTTGCCCCGTAACGATGCATCGCCTCAGCAAGATGAGCAAGACCTGGAATCAAAGGGTCCTCGTCCGCGGCCACACAGGTTACTGTCGGCCTGCCTGTTGGCTTATCAGGTGTAGTGGCACCGACAATGATAAAACCACAACCTCCCTTGGCGATTTGCTCATGATAAGTGATGACCCTTGGATTTATAGAGCCGTCCGCATTGGCCGAGCTGATGTCTGTCGGCACCATCGCAATCCGGTTGGAGATTGTCATATTGCCTATCTGAATAGGACTGAATAAGTTTGGATAATATTTATTTTTCACGATTTTTACCTCCACAATATGCGTGTTTTTTCAAGCCTCTGTATCCGCGTGCACGAAATGGTCACTTATTTCTGTCCGCTCCTCTTATAACATTCCTCCATAATAGTCTCCGTCCTCGTTGCTCCGAATCTCGTACAGCCGACCTCCCTGACCTTCAAAGCCATCTCCAGGTCGCGTACACCGCCGGCAGCCTTCACCTGCACCTTTTCTGATACATTTTCCCGCATAAGTCGCAGGTCTTCCAACGTTGCTCCGCCGCCTGCGAAACCGGTCGAGGTCTTGACAAAGTCGGCACCAGCTTCTTCGCAGAGCCGGCAGGCAATCTTCTTTTGCTCATCGGTAAGGTAGTAATTCTCGAAAATCACTTTGACCACTACGTTATGACGGTGGGCCACTTCGACAACCGCCCGGATGTCTTTCTTGATGTAGTCATAGTCACCGCTGAGAAGTCTGCCGATATTTATCACCATATCCAGCTCGACCGCGCCGTCTTTGATGGCCTGCTCGGCCTCGAAGACCTTCGTCTCGGTCTTATTATAGCCGTGCGGAAAGCCGACGACTGTGGTTGTCTTGACATCTGAATCCTGAAGTAACTCTTTGACTAATGCCACTTCAGATGGACGGCAGCAGACCGTGGCAACCTTATACTTTTTTGCAATCTGGCAGCCTTTGCGAACATCTTCCTCGGTCAGCTCAGGCCGCAGCAGCGAGTGGTCTATCATTTGTGCAATATCATCACAAGTGTAGTCCATAAATACCTCCATTTTAGCTCACACTATAGCTCGGGGTAGAACAGGCAGAACATATAGCATATATAATCCCCCGGCAAGAAAAAAACCACGAATTTCTGTACTTGGAATTTGCTTGTCCTGGAGTTTACCCAGAGTTTATCCCCGAGAGCCCTCCCCTTGACTCGCGGCAGGGGAATGTTAGCTCACTTGCTTTTCTGTCGGGGGTAGGGGGTTGCTTGTCCCGCACTTATTGAGTGCTAACTCACGACTAATTGGTGCGGGGCCAATTAACCAATTAACTAATCACAAATTAACCAATTAACTAACACAATCTTTTGACTTGTGCTCTTGTGTACTTTCCCCCCTAATCAGCAGGGAACTTCGTGCATTCTATTGAATTTTGTTGATTCGTACGTAACGTTGGAATTGTGGGGCCGGATAAAGCGCACGGCGCTTTAGACGGTCCCGCACAAATGACTTGTTATGCAATTTAAAATGGTGCAATGCAGATTTCATACCAATCAAGATGTTCTAATACGTATATTCTATATCTTTTACCGCCTTCGAATAAATAATTAATTGTTTGTGTGTCAGACTGACATGATGAGCTATTCTTTGTTCTATCTCTTACAGTGTATGTAGCTACAATTTCATGTATTCCAGGCTCAACTGCTACCTCTTCATTTGCTCTATACCATTCTTCAACCTCTTCTCCATCAATTCTTATTATATCGACTGAAATTGTATCGACTGAAATTGCTTCTTCATCATCAAACACACCTATTAGTACCTGGATGGGTATCAGTGAAAGATAGTCTAATACATCAGGGTTTTGTGTTACGAGTAAGCTTTTTTTGCCTTCACTTATGAGCTTTCTATCTGCTTCACTTATATGTAAGGTGCCACACGAGGATAGTACAACAATACACAGTGTAGTAAGTAGTATATTTCTCATAATTGATATTTTATGCATAACTATGTATATACGGTTTCCGTATAACATCCTGAACTTCTCTTCATTGCAAGGAGCTGCATGCCGCTAACTAAGTCAAACAGAAGGCTGTTCTCGCTATCAGTATGTCGGCCATTTCCAAGAACAAAATTAGCTACATTCGCCCCAAAAACGGTTTACTGAACCGTCGTTGGCTTTACGCAACTTGTCATAAGCAATTCAGTTAATAAATTTGTCCAGAGGTTGGTTGCGTATGGATTGTGTATTTGGTGCAAAAACGGCTAAAGTGTACTTTTTCCCCTAATCAGCAGGGAACTTCGTGTATTCTATTGAATTCCGTTGAACCGCGCGTAACGCTAGAACTCACCCGCTAAAAAGCGCCAGCTTTTTGGTCGGGTGCAGTGACTGGTTAGGATCTCTTTAATTACGAATGATCGCATACCTCACCGACATCTGTTCTTGATCCTGCGCCTGCCTTTGGATCTGAATGACAAAGATCTTGCGAGGGTCATCGACGGTTCGCGCAAGCAGCACTTGCCCGACGGCCACGTCGATGGACTGAAGTCCGGTATATCCGAGAACAGTATAACCACGCCCCGGCGTATACAGACCGTAGAATTTGGCCTTCAACGGTTTGGCGGCCAAGTCCTCGATCTTGGTGGCGTGGCACGGCGAGAACTCCCAATAGGGTGTCCAAGGGGCGCCCATCTTTTCGAAACGGAAGAATCCGCTCTTCCCGGGCGAGGACTGGCTCCACTGCAACCTCTCGCCCTCCAAGTCCAGCCAGATCCGCTGGGTCTTATCCGTTTGGGTGCTGCCTTCTACGACTGGCCCGAGCTTCACACGTCCACTTGACTCGAACCACTCATACCGTCTGTCAGAGACGGCTTTCTGCAGAAGCGCCCTTTCCTTGAGGAGCGGCGCAAGTTCACGCTCCACTTCAAAGAGGCGCCGGGAGAACATGTATTGCACCTGTTCTTTAGGCTCTCTGTTCTTCAGTTCGTCAACCTTGAACGTCGCGGGTAACGGAACTACGGATAATTCCGGAAGGGCGAGAAAATCCGTTCCCAACGCCTTCCCGCCGAGGCTGTACAGCATGTACGTAGTGTGCGGCTCCATGCGATAGATTGTTGCGATTCGAAAACGCCCTGGCCTTCTGGTACCCTTGAGAACCTTCAAGATGTTGACTTCGACCGCTTGAAGCCCACCTTCTCTCGCCTCTTGCCGAGGAACTGCGATGCACTCAGCCACGATAATGTCTTTCGCCCTCTCAAGGAAGGTGTCTGTATCCATGAAGAGAGTAATGGGAACTGCGAATGCGGCCAAACAGATCACAGAAAACAGAAGCGTGCCGACAAAGACTTTCTTCATAGTTTCCTCCTAACTATGTATATATGGTTTCCGTATAAAACTCCTGACCTCTCTGAGTGTCAGTATAACACCCCTTT
>JABAOC010029734.1_pt1 | contig 11815 bp, 14 predicted proteins | sample 7062161 | NCBI WGS metagenome assembly JABAOC01 (sample SAMN14538625, study PRJNA623070) | marine sediment metagenome | biome: marine biome [ENVO:00000428]; feature: marine pelagic biome [ENVO:01000023]; material: deep marine sediment [ENVO:00002113] | place: India: Gulf of Khambhat ... | reverse complement strand
CGCGGAGGACTGATGGAACGCCTTCACCCGGTGCCTCATCGGCCCCGCGTTCATCTCCGCGCTACACCTACTAAATCCTAGGAACCGTATTTCTGAGTTCTGTTTCAGGAAAAGGAAACAATCCACCCCAAAGGGACCGTGTATTTATGAGAGTTTTGCGGCGTCTATGTAAAGAACGTCCTGTCGATGTGGGACGTCCCGCCACTTGAGCCTCGCGTCTAAAGAATCGGCGCAGAGGCCCCGGCCATTAACAAGAATCCTAAATCCGGCGCTCTAAGGTGGTGAGAGTAACACCAGATCCTGTCGTAGGCTCCCCGAAGCGTCGTGCTTCGATTCGAAAGGTCCGTTGACTGTCCCATAACGAAAGATTTAATGTAGGCCCTCCACGACTTAAACGAGGTTCGATGGACATCCGCTACCTGCGTGAACCGAAGCTCTCCAATCCCAGCATGATCGCCGCCTGGCCGGGAATGGGCTACCTCGCGAAGATCTCAGCAGACTACCTGAGGAGGCGCCTCGAGGCGAAGCTTTTCGCGGAGGTCCTATACTACCAGAACGCCATCGTCTACAAGAAGGGGATCGTGGAGCTCGCTTCCATAAAGCACAGGTTCTACGCGGACCCCAAGAACGACCTAATAATCTGCGTGGGGGACTCCCAGCCGCCCCTCCCCGAGGAGGCCTACCGTCTGGCCTTGGACGTTGTAGAGGTCGCGAAGAGGTACAACGTGAGGATGGTATACACCATGGCGGCCTACCCCAACGAGTACGTAGATGAGCCCCAGGTCTACGGTGTCTGCACCGATGAGCCCCTCAGGGAACTCCTAGCCAAGCACGGGGTCAAGGTGCTCGACGAGGAGGGGGCCGTCAACGGCCTTAACGGCATCCTGATAGGGGTCTCAAAGCTGCACGGCATCGACGGCATCTGCCTCCTAGGGGACATAAAATACGCGAATGTCCCCCAGCACCTGTCTTCCAAGGCAGTCCTCGAGAAGCTGACGTCGATCCTCGAGCTGGAGATAGACACCTCACAGCTCGAGAAGAGGGCTAAGAAGATAGACGCTTCGATCAAGGAGAGGCTCGAGGAGTACCAGGACGAGGATGAACTCCTAGGGAAGGAGAAGAGGCCCCTTGGGTACATCAGCTGAGCCATGCGGAACACCCTTATAAGAGGTGGTTGGATTAAGAGTTGAAAATCCGGGGGTTCGAGCGATGAAGGCTTCGGAGAAGATGTACTGGATAAAGGCTGGGCTCGCGGTTGCTGTCGCGGTGATCTCCACGCTACTCCAGGTCTACTTCGGAATAGAGGGGCTGTACATGTTCATGCTGGGGATAATGATATACCTCGCCTCGTCCGACCTCCTGTCCAACATGATGTCAGTCGACAGGGGAAGGAGCCTCAGGATAGGGGTTGGCGCCTACCTATTCATCTGGCTGATGCTGTGGACTCTTCTATACACATACATAAGGACAGCCTAGGACTTCTTCTCCTCGTTTAGCCTGTAATGCATGAGGTCGGACCACGCCGAGAAGAAACCCACGTCGAATGGCGTGTTGACCCCCGACTTTGCGAAATCGCTGAAGTCCTTCCTGTACTTGTTCATAGACCTCCTGTCAAAGGGGGCCCTGTTGAAGAAGTCCCTGTCGTCCCCAGAGCGGGATGAGATGAGCATCCCCTCCAGGCCCTTGACGTAGCCGTCCTTGAACTCCGTGTTGCCGAAGCTCTTCTTCCTGATCTCCTCTATCGCCCTCTCGGCGTCTGAGAAGCGCCTCTCCAGAAGGCACTCGAAGAAGGTCATCACGTCCGGCCTTGCCTTGGAGGCTATCATGCCCTTCTTAGACATCATCATCACTCTCTATACCCTGCTCTGTTATCCTTAAGGGGGCCTCCCCCTCGGGGAGGTATGGGCTGGCTGTGAGCTTCGCGATGCGAAGGTTGTTCCTGCCCTTCCTCAGGAAGATCCTCGAGTGGCTCATGTGGCCCACGATGTGGCCCCCGACCGGCTGGACCACCTTGGCGAAGAATACGTCCGGCTGGGCCATCACCTGGTTCGTTATCACGGCGGCTGCGTTGAAGGCCCTGGAGAGCCTTATGAGCTTGTGGAGGTGCTTGTTGAGCTGCTGCTGCCTGGGGGCCAGCATCTCCCTCCCCAGGTACTCGCTTCGGAAGTGGCCCACGACGCTGTCCACGATGATCAGGCGGACGTTGTTCTCCTTGATCACCTCGTCTGCGTTCTCTAGCAGCACAGTCTGGTGGTTCGAGGTGTAGGCCTCGGCGTATATGATCCTCTTCAGGGCCTCCTGGGGGTCTATGCCGAACCTCGGGGCGATCTGCATCACCCTCTCTGGGCGGAAGGTGTTCTCGGTGTCTATGTATAGGGCGCTCCCGTCCAGGCCCCCCTGCTCCTCGGGAAGCTGCGCCGTGACGCAGAGCTGCTGGCATATCTGGGACTTCCCAGTGCCGAACTCCCCGTAGAACTCCGTGATGGACTGGGTCTCTATGCCCCCGTCCAGTAGCCTGTCCAGGCTTGAGCAGCCCGTGGTGAGGCGGCGCACCTGTTTCCTCAGCTCCACGAGCTCGTCCCCCCGGACGAACGTGATCGCCATGGACTTCCTTGCCGCCTGTATCACCTTCTCTGCGGTCGCCTCCCCTATGCCGGCCGTGACCAGCTCTGCCACGGCGGCCGTCGCCACGGACTCGACTGTCCTGAAGCCTATCTCCTTGAGCTTTGAGGCCGTGGCGGGCCCCACCCCCGGCAGGTCCTCTAGGGTCTGGTACTTGGCCTTGTAGTACTCCATCTGTTCGGCGTCCATGACTTACACCCCGGCTACTATGTGAGCCCCATATAGATCGCCTCTAATTAACTATTTGAGTAAATTGGAAGCTCACGCCCCACCCTCTTTTTTAACGTTTTCACCCGTTTCGGGGTCGTCCTTGCCTCCATCGGGCTCTATCTCGACGACCAGGGGCCCCTCGTAGCTGCAGTCCCTGCACCTGTAGACCGTGGGGAGTATCCCGAAGTTGGGCTCTGAGTATACCCTGTGGCCTCCGCACATTGGACAGAACTTGGGTTGGGGACCCCTGTGCCTCACCTGGGTGATGGTCCTCCAGAGGTCCCTCAGGGTCGTCACTCTACTGGACCTCGATGTTCTCTCTGGGGAACCCCATCCCTATCAGGACGTCCCTCGCCACGTCCCTGTGGTCCCCCATGAGGAGGATCTGGTCGTTCTTCGCCGTCCCACCGCAGGCGCACTTAGCCTTTAGGGTGGAGGCCAGCTTGGGAAGCTTAACTTCCTTAGAATCTATTCCGTCGATGACGGTGTACTTCTTGCCCCACTTCCGGGTCTCCAAACGAATCCTGATCCGCTGCTGCTCCTTGCTCATCTCCTCACAAATGCAGAGGTCTTTGGGCAGGCCGCAGACGGGACAGATCTCAGCCATTATCGTATCCTAGAGCGACGCCGACATTCTAAAAGCTTTACTATGCATGATCGGGTCGCAGGCTAAGTGAAATTCTGGAGGATAGAGAATGCGTGCAGGGCGTCCTTGGAGTCCAGGATGATAACGGTGTTCGTTGAGCAGCTTATGAACTCAACTATGTTGATGTTCCTGCTCGCCAGGAGCTGAGTTATGAAGGAGACGAAGCCCGGGGTGACCTCGACCCGTGGAGGGCTGATCAGGATCAGGGCCACCAGGTTGCTGGTGACCTGCACAGACTCGGGCAGCTGCCCCCTAAGCCTCGTCTGGTCCACGACGTAGACGTAGCTGTCAGTCAGGTACGCGGTGACAAGGTATGGGATCTCGAGCTCAGACGGGGATATTATGACCGCGATCTTGTCCTGGAGCCTCACCTTGGACTCCCTCAGGATGGAGCGAACCCTCTCCTCCTGCAGGCCCCTCTCGTCAGAGATCTCCTCAGAGACCCTTATTATCGCCGCCTTCACCGCCTCGATGCTCCCCTCCCCTATCTCCTCCTGGAGGACCCTGGCGAGGGCAGAGTAGTTGACTATCCTGAGCTTGAGGGCGTCGAGGAGGGAGGGCCTCATCTGGATCGTCTCCCTCACCCTCTGCGCCACAGACTTTGTCCTATCTGTGCTAGCATCCACCATATTTGTGACATCTATGTCGCAAGATATAAAAATATGCCCCATGCCTTACTACCCTATTCCGAGGAGATTCCGAGATGGCTAAGAGGAAGGTCGTCCTAGCCTACTCAGGCGGCCTGGACACTTCGATGATGCTGAAGTGGATCCAGGAGGAGTACGACAGCGACGTTATAAGCGTCACCCTGGACGTGGGGCAGGGAAAGGACCTCGAGCAGATAGAGGAGAAGGCCTGGAAGCTGGGCGTGCTCAACCACTACACCTTCGACGCGAAGGAGGAGTTCGCGAGGGAGTATGTATTCCCAGCGGTGAAGGCGAACGCCCTATACATGGGCACTTACCCCGTGAGCAGCAGCCTGAGCAGGCCTCTCATAGCAAAGAAGGTTGTCGAGGTGGCCGAGATCGAGGATGCCCAGGCCATGGCCCACGGGTGCACGGGGAAGGGGAACGACCAGGTCAGGTTCGACATCACCTTCAAGGCGCTGAACCCCGGTCTCAAGGTCATCGCGCCCGTAAGGGAGTGGAAGTTCGACAGGCACAGCCAGATAGAGTGGGCGAAGGAGCACGGCGTACCAGTCCCCGTCACGGCCGACAGCCCTTACAGCATCGACCAGAACCTTTGGGGCAGGAGCATAGAGGGAGGCATACTGGAGCACCCTGACAAGATCGTGCCTGACGAGATATGGGAGTGGACGGTCGACGTGGAGGACGCCCCCAACGAGCCTGAATACGTGAAGATAGGGTTCCACCAGGGCGTGCCCGTAAGCATAGACGGAGATGAATACGGCCCGGTGGAGATCCTGCAGAAGCTCAAAACGCAGGGAGGTAAGCACGGCATCGGAAGGATAGAGCACATGGAGGACCGAGTCGTGGGGCTGAAGACCAGGGAGACCTACGAGATCCCAGCCGCAGAGATAATCCTCAACGCCCACACGGACCTGGAGAAGATGGTCCTGACGAGGCACCAGAAGCTATTCAAGCTCCAGGTGGACCACACGTGGGCCGCCCTCGTTTACCAGGGCCTCTGGGTTGACCCCTTCAAGAGGGACCTGGACGCCTTCATAGACAGCACCCAGGAGAACGTGACGGGAACCGTGACCATGAAGCTTTTCAAGGGATCCGCCAAGCCTGTGGCCAGGGAGTCTCCCCTGAGCCTATACGACTACAACCTCGCCAGCTTCGACATAAACACCCACTACGACCAGGGGGACGCCGTGGGCTTCATCAGCCTCTGGGGCCTCCCCAGCGTCACGGCCTGGAACCTTAAGAGGAAGGTGGCAGAGGAGGGGATAAAGGACATCCGCAAGAAGGTTGTTCCAGTCCCGACGGGCACATAAATTTTATCTCCTTTACTCTTATTAGTTCAGAGCAACTTATTATCGTTTAACGAGGTTTTCACTTGTCCAGGGAAGAGTCCCTTATCGAGATACTTGAGAAGGCGCTGCCCCTCCCGCCCAGGATCGTTGTGGGCTACAACAGGCTCGGGAGAGACTTCACGAGCGGGGACCTGGCGCGGCTCTGCGACATAAGCCGGAGCAGCGCCAAGTTCTACGTGAACAAGATGGTGGACCTGAGGATGGTCACCAAGGTGCCCCACAGGCGCAAATACCAGAAGTATTCTAACGCGATCACCTTCTCAGCCTGGATGAAGGACCTCATAAGGCTGGCACTGGAGCCCCTGGAGAGCGAGGATCTGAAGATCCCTGAGGAAGAGGGGTAGGGAGCCCGGTGTCTCTCAGGGACCTGGCTGGGGAGAAAAAGCCTAAGAGGGATAGGTTCACCCGCAACCTCACCGGGAGGGAGGTGAGGGCTATAAAGAAGCGGGGGTACGACGCCGAGAGGGAGGTGGTGAAGATGCTGAGGGACGCGGGTTACGACGCCCTAAGGGTTCCGGTCAGCGCCCCCAGCAGGGAGCCCTTCCCAGACGTATTCGCGGTCAAGGGCGACTCCGTCGTAGCCATGGAGGTGAAGTGCCAGACGAGGTACACCTACTACAAGAGAGACCAGGTCGCCAAGCTCCACGAGTTCCTTGACATCCACAGGTACTACCCCAGGAGGTTCGCGGTGCTCGCCGCCAAGTTCAAGTACAAGGGGTGGCGCTTCCGGATCGCTGAAGAGGTCGGTGACTACACCATAAAGGTGGGGGAGGGGCTCTCCTTCGAGGACCTCCTGAACAGGATCGGCTAAAAACTGTGTGTTTAAATAAGTTTTACAACCCTTTTTTGGATGGTTCCGAGTGATATTGGATGGTAGTTGAACTTTCATATGAGAAGGCCAGGAGAAAGTGCCCCCCCGGTTTGGTATCGTGCAAGACGACAGAGGAACTCACCCCCCTCACGGAGATAATAGGCCAGGAGAGGGCCGTCAAGGCCCTCCAGTTCGGCCTCAAGATAAAGGACAAGGGCTTCAACATCTACGTTGCTGGCTACCCGGGGACAGGCAGGAAGACTGCGGTCGTCAACTTCCTTGAGGATGTGGCCAAGGACATGCCCGTCCCCCCTGACTGGTGCTACGTCAACAACTTCGGCGACCCCAGCAAGCCCAACGCGCTGAAGCTCCCCGCCGGGGTGGGGTCCAAGTTCCAGAGGGCCATGGAAGACTTCATCCAGGGGGTCAGCAGGGCTCTGAGGAACGCCTTCGAGAGCGAGGAGTACGCGAAGAGGAGGGAGGAGACCCTCGGCAGCTACGAGGAAAAGAGGGAGGGCCTCCTGAACGGGCTCAACAAGAAGGCGAAGGAAGCCGGGTTCGTCCTCCAGAGCAGCCCCATAGGGCTCCTGGTCATACCCGTCGTAGACGGGCAGCCCATCGACGAGCAGCAGTTCAACAGGCTGCCCCAGAGGGTGAGGGACGAGATCCAGCGGGGGCGGAAGAGGCTCCAAGACGATCTCAGGAGCTCTATGAGACAGGTCCGCGACCTCGAACGGGAGAGGGAGAAGGCGGTTGAGGAGTTCAACCGCGAGGTTGCGAGCTTCGCGATGGAGCACCTCCTCGCCTCGCTTCTGGAGAAGTTCGGAGAGATCGACGAGGTGTCTGAGTTCCTCGAGGACGTAAAGAACGACATACTCGACAACCTAGGGGAAATCCTCGGCACCACCGAGCAACAGAAACAACAGCTCCCGTTCACCATCCCCGGGCTTAGGGAGGACCCCACAGAGAGGTACAGGGTGAACCTAGTCGTGGACAACTCGGACCTCAAGGGCGCACCCGTGGTGATGGAGCTGAACCCCGTCTACAACCACCTCATAGGGTCGGTGGAGAAGGAGGCTAGGTTCGGCGCCCTCGTGACGAACTACACGATGATCCAGTCAGGCTCGGCCCACAGGGCGAACGGAGGCTTCCTGGTGCTCCCCGTCGAGGACCTCCTGACCAACCCCCTCTCCTGGGACAGCCTCAAGCGGGTGCTGGTGAACGAGGTTATAGAGATCGAGGAGCCCACCGAGCGCCTGGGCTTCATAACGACGAAGTCCCTCAGGCCGGAGCCCATCCCATTCGAGGGTAAGGTCATCATCATAGGTAACCCCCAGATATACTACCTCCTATACGCCCTGGACAGGGACTTCAAGGAGCTCTTCAAGGTGAAGGCAGACTTCGACACGTCGATGGACAGGGACGACGAGAACGTTGAGCATTACGCCTCATTCCTGTGCACCCTCGCAAACAAGGAGGGGTTGAGGCACATAGACTCTTCTGGCATAGAGGCGGTCGTCGAGTACAGCTCAAGGCTGGCGGCGGACCAGAAGAAGCTCTCAACGGAGTTCGCCCAGGTGGCGGACATAATAAGGGAGGCCAACTTCTACGCCGGGGAGGATGGTGAGGACTACATCGGGAAGAAGCACATAGACAGGGCCCTTGAGGAGAAGGTTTACCGCTCCAACCTGATACAGGAAAGGATAGAGGAGATGATAGAGAGGGGCGTCCTCCTCATCGACACCGAGGGCGAGAAGGTGGGCCAGGTGAACGGCCTCGCCGTCCTATCCCTGGGAGACTACAGCTTCGGGAGGCCCAACAGGGTGACGGCCTCCCTTGGGATAGGTAAGGACGGCATCATAGACATAGAGAGGGTGGCTGAGATGGGGGGGCCCATCCACACCAAGGGCGTCCAGATCCTCAGCGGATACCTGAACAACAGGTTCGCCTCAGAGGCCCCCCTCAGCCTGACAGCGAGGCTAACCTTCGAGCAGAGCTACTCGGGCATCGAGGGGGACAGCGCCTCAAGCACCGAGCTTTACACCCTCCTCTCGGCACTCTCAGGGAAGACGGTGAAGCAGAACCTCGCCGTCACCGGCTCTGTGAACCAGAAGGGTGAGGTCCAGGCGATAGGGGGAGTGAACGAGAAGGTGGAGGGCTTCTACGAGGTATGCAAGGCAACGGGCCTCACGGGAGAGCAGGGATGCGTCATCCCAGAGAGCAACGTGGACAACCTTATGCTGAAGGAGGAGGTGGTCGAGGCCATCAAGGAGAGCAGGTTCCACATATACCCAGTCAAGACAATCGACGAGGGGATAGGGGTCCTCACAGGGGTGGAGGCCGGGGACAGGCAGCCTGACGGGACGTACCCCGACGGGACCATAAACCTCCTCGTGCAGAACAGGCTTAAGGAGATGGCGGAGCAGGCCAAGGAGTACCTCCGCTAGCCCAGAGGCACAACTTTTTCTATAACCCGTCCAATAATCCACTGCGACCGGTGTCCCAGATGGCTGAAGAGAAGTACGACACCATCATCCTGGGGGGCGGCCCCGCGGGCCTGACCGCAGGAATATACACGGCACGCCACGGCCTAAAGACCCTCATCCTGGACTCCAACGAGCTTGGGGGGAGGGCCCTTCAGGCCCACAGGGTGGAGAACTTCCCTGGCTTCCCCGAGGGACTCACTGGGAGGGAGCTGATGGAGAGGTTCGTAGCCCAGGCTGAGAGGTTCGGCGTGGACTTCAGCAGAGAGACGGCAATAGGCCTCAGCTCCATGGGCGACACGAAGGTGGTGATGACCCGGAAGGGGCTCTACGAGGCCAGGACCGTGATCGTGGCCACAGGGATCCAGCGAAAACAGCTGAGCGTGCCCGGCGAGATGGAGTACAAGGGGAGGGGGGTCTCTTATTGCGCCATATGCGACGGCCCCTTCTTCGCAGGCAAGGTCGTAGCGGTCGTGGGCCCAGGGGAGGAGGCAGTGGAGGAGGCCCTGAGGATGGCCGAAGTCGCAAACAAGGTCTACGCGATCCCTGGGAAGGACGGCTACAAAGAAGGCGTAGAGCTTCTCGAAGAGCTTAGAAAAAACGAGAATATCGAAGTCGTCGAGGGCGTGAACGTCAAAGGGATCGTCGGCGACTCGACCGTCACCCAGATCGAGCTCGACGGAGGCCCGGGGGAGCTGAAGGTGGACGGCGTCTTCATCGTACTGAACCACGTCTCGACATCGGACCTGGTGGCCCATGCGGGGATAAGGACAGACGAGAGCGGCTGCATACTCGTCGATAGGGAGCAGAGGACAAACATCAAGGGCGTATTCGCCGCGGGGGACTGCGTCTGCGGGGGGACGCAGATAGTGACCGCGGCGGGGGAAGGGGGGCGCGCAGCACTGTCAGCCATGAGGTACATCAGGTCCCTGAAGGGTTGACGCCTTGGTCAAGGTAGAGGTCTTCTACTCTCCCATCTGCCCCCACTGCCCCGGCGCGAAGAAACTCGTGGCGGAGGTGGCTGCCTCCTACGATGGCGTCGAGGTCGAGGAGGTGAACACCTACACCAAGGAAGGGATGGAGAGGGGGATGGCCCTGGGGATAATGGCCGTACCGGCCGTCGTAATCGACGGGGAGATAAAGCACGTCGGCTTCCCCTTCGGCAGGGGCGAGCTGATAGCCAACATCGAGGCCGCACTGGGCAGGTAGCCTTATCCAAACCCGCAACGCTTTTTCCCTCTAACAGGTGAGTTAAATCAAGTCCGTTAATGGTCAGCAGGCGTTGATCAACCTTGGAGCACGAGATAGCTGGGATAAGAGCGAGGGAGGTGCTGGACTCCAGGGGCAACCCAACGATAGAGGTTGAGGTCACCACGAGGGGGGGCACGACCAGGAGGGCTGCGGTGCCCAGCGGCGCATCGACGGGGGCCTACGAGGCCTTGGAGCTCAGGGACGGGGGGGAGAGATACCACGGGAGGGGCGTCCTTAAGGCGATAGGGAACGTGGTTAAGATCATAGCCCCAAGGCTCGTAGGCTTCGACGTCAGGGAGCAGAGGAGGATCGACGAGTCCATGATAGAGCTTGACGGCACTGAGAACAAGAGCCGCCTGGGAGGGAACGCCATCCTCGGGGTCTCCCTCGCCTGCGCGAAGACGGCGGCCGCTTCGGAGTGCCTCGAACTATACGAGTACATCGACAGGGAGGCCTCTCTGCTCCCGATACCTTTCTTCAACATAATCAATGGGGGGAGGCACGCCGGGAACCTGCTCGACTTCCAGGAGTTCATGGTAGCCCCTACGGGAGCCAGGAGCCTAGGCGAGGCAGTGCAGATGGGCTCCGAGGTCTACCACGAACTGAGGGCAAGGATCCTGGAAGCCTACGGGAGGAACTCGATCAACGTGGGCGACGAGGGAGGGTTCAGCCCCCCCATGAGCGGTGCCGAGGAGGCCCTGGACGCTGCGCTGGGGGCGGTCGAGGGGATAGGCTACGGAGGGGAGGTGGGGCTGGCCCTTGACGTCGCCGCCAGCGAGTTCTACAAGGAGGGCCGCTACACTGTCTCGGGCAGGCGCCTTTCCCGGGGAGAGCTAATAGACTATTATGTGGAGCTCGTCGAATCATACCCCATCGTATCCATCGAGGACCCCCTCAACGAGGAGGACTTCGAGGGATTCGCCGAGCTGACGCAGGCCCTGCCCATACAGGTCTTGGGCGACGACCTCTTCGTCACCAACCCAAGGCGCCTCAAGAGGGGCATAGAGATGGGAGCGGCGAACGCTCTTCTCTGGAAGGTGAACCAGGTAGGCACCCTGACGGAGGCCCTTGAGGCGGCCGAGCTGGCGAAGAGGAACGGATACGGCGTGATGGCCTCCCACAGGTCTGGGGAGACAGAGGACGCCTTCGTCTCCGACCTCTCCGTGGGCATAGGATGCGGCCAGATAAAGGCAGGGGCCCCGTGCAGGGGGGAGAGGACAGCGAAGTACAACAGGCTCCTCAGGATAGAGGAACTGCTCGGCGGGAGAGCAAGGTACCCCGAGGGGCTGCTGGGCAGTTAGGCTGCTGGAACTTTGATGCTGTTTTAGGAAACAATAATACACGCCGATGTCTCCGATCTCGCGGTTTTACGTCGTGTCTGAGATAGCAAGAGAGCGGGAGGAGAAGGAGAAGAGGGAGGTGACGGAAGCCCTACGCAGGCAGATGCGCATAGAGGGGGAGCTGATAGGCCTCTACGAGAAGACCATCTCTGAGGTGGAGAGCGAGCCCGTTAAGCAGATGCTCCACATGATACGCCTAGACTCCCAGAAGCACATAGACATCTGCAGGGCAGCCATCGACATCATAGAGGGTAAGGACGTGCTCATGGAGGAAAGAAGGGACCTCAGGGAGAGCCTCAAGAGGCACCTGGAGCTGGAGAAGGAGTCCATAGACGCCGCCAACGGCATACTGAAGCACATCTGGGTCTCTGATAACCAGGGCCTCAACGAGCTCATAAGGGGCTGGAGGGACGACGAGAGGAGGCACCACAAGGCCCTCAAGGAGCTCTCGGA
>JABAOC010004668.1_pt1 | contig 11817 bp, 6 predicted proteins | sample 7062161 | NCBI WGS metagenome assembly JABAOC01 (sample SAMN14538625, study PRJNA623070) | marine sediment metagenome | biome: marine biome [ENVO:00000428]; feature: marine pelagic biome [ENVO:01000023]; material: deep marine sediment [ENVO:00002113] | place: India: Gulf of Khambhat ... | reverse complement strand
CCAGATGCCGATTGTCGGCGACCCAAAAATTATGAACGACACTTTTGTCGAACAGCTTGTGGCCAGCGCCAAAGCCGCCATCGATAAACTGGATTCCATGGGGATCATCGATCCTGGACGCGTTGGTGTGGGAGGACACAGTTACGGAGCCTTCATGACAGCCAACCTTCTGGCTCACAGCGACCTGTTTGCGGCCGGCGTTGCCCGCAGCGGAGCCTACAACAGATCCCTGACGCCTTTCGGCTTCCAGAGCGAACGAAGAACATTCTGGCAAGCCCCGGAAACTTACTTCAAAGTCTCCCCGTTCATGCACGCCCCTAAAATCAACGAGCCCATCCTCCTCATCCACGGTGAGATAGACAACAATTCCGGGACTTTCCCTATCCAATCGAGACGATTCTATCACGCCTTGAAGGGTCACGGCGCGACGGCCCGGCTGGTCATGCTCCCCAACGAAAGTCACGGCTACAGGGCTAAAGAATCCATCCTCCATGTGCTCGCCGAGATGATCGACTGGTTCGAAAAGCACGTCAAGAACCGCTAACGAAAATTTGTCAAAACAAAAAAAGGGACAGGTATTCTATTTTTTCGCTCCCCGTTATCCTCGTGTCTTTCTCACGTCATTCCAGCGCAGGCAGGAATCCAGTAAAAAAAATGGGTTCCTGTGCCCAAAGGAATGAAGCCCTAATTCTATTCCTCTAAATTTTTCTTCTTATTTGACTAATTTTTGCTAAATCATTATTCTTGAGCCAAATGAACAAGCGGGAATAATTATTCATGAAATGCCCTAAGTGTCAGTCGGAAAATCCAGACGATTCAAGTTTCTGCAGCAAGTGTGGATCCCAGCTAATAGGGGCTGAGGAGAGACCTGCCCTTACTAAAACCATCCAAAAATCCGTCCAAGAATTTACTCCCGGCACGACCCTGGCCGATCAATACGAGATCATCGAAGAACTGGGCCGAGGCGGTATGGGTGTGGTTTACCGGGCCAAAGACACAAAGCTCGGGCGTGAAGTCGCCATCAAGGTCCTGCCACAGGAATTCTCTCAAGATTGGGAGCGGTTGGCCAGGTTCGAACGGGAAGCTAAACTTCTGGCCTCTTTAAACCACCCCAACATCGCAGCCATCTATGGTCTGGAAAAGTCTGAAGGAAGAGATTTTCTCGTCCTCGAGCTGGCAGAGGGCAAAACCCTGGCGGAAAGAATTGTCACTCAATCATTAGAAACCGAGGAGACTCTAAAAATCTGCCATCAAATCGCCGAGGCCCTGGAAGCCGCCCACGAGAAAGGGATCATCCACCGGGACTTAAAGCCAGCCAACATCAAGGTGACTCCAGAGGGAAAAGTCAAAGTCTTGGATTTTGGTCTAGCAAAAGCCTTCGAGAGTGCGGTTTCTGGTGAAACACAAGGAGTAGACCTCTCAAAATCCCCGACAATTACCGTAGAAAGCAGCCAATCCGGAGTCATCTTAGGGACGGCATCCTACATGAGCCCTGAGCAGGCCAGAGGAAGACCGTTGGATAAGAGAACAGACATCTGGTCGTTCGGCTGTGTTCTTTTTGAAGCGCTAACAGGCCAGAAAGCCTATACAGGAGATACGATTTCAGACTCCATCGCCGCCATCTTGAAGAGCGAACCCGATTGGAAAGCCATCCCCGATACTACCCCATTGAAGCTAAGAGACTTGCTGCGGCGATGCCTTCAGAAAGACCTCCACAACCGTCTCCATGACATCGCCGATGCCCGGATCGATATCCAAGATATCCTCACAGGACCCACTGTAGAGGTTGTACCTACCGCTCGACCAGCCCCCAAGTGGCGCCCCCTGTTCTGGGCAACGGTTGCTTTAGCATTAGTCCTGGTTTGTGTCTTGCTTTGGAGCCCGTGGCGCACAAGCAAGCCCTCAGAGCAGCTTCTTAGCCGGTTCATCATCAATCTTCCAGAGGACGAAACAGTGGACTATGATATTGGACCATCAGTGGCCCTCTCGCCGGATGGAACCCAGCTGATTTATGTGGCTCAAAAAGAAGATACAACTCTTCTCTATTTGCGTCCGATTAATGATTTCGTAAGCAAGCCAATTTCCGGCACAGAGGACGCCCGTGGGCCGTTCTTTTCTCCGGATGGGAAGTGGGTGGCATTTCATGCCGAGGGCAAGTTGAAGAAAGTCTCGCTTCTGGGCGGCACACCCCAGATCATCTGTGACGCCAAGTCTGGTCTCGGGGGAACCTGGAGTGAGGACGGCACGATTTACTTCGGAGACTGGTACAAAGGAAGTCTTATGCGTGTACCTGCCGCTGGAGGCACTGCTGAGCAACTGACAACTGGTTTAAAAGCCACCAAAGAAGGAACATTCGAGCATTCACACTTCTGGCCGCAAACCCTGCCTGGCGGTAAGGCTGTTTTGTATACCGTCTGGAACAGTCCAGAGGATATGCACATAACAGTATACTCTTTGGAAACGGGCGAACATAAGACTCTAATCGAGCGAGGCAGCCATGCCCGCTATCTTCCGACAGGACATCTGATTTATGCCTGGTCAGGAGACCTGATATCTGTGCCATTCGATCTCGAAAAAATGGAGATAACTGGATCGCCCGTTCCTATACTCGAAGGCATCATGACGACCAGACGGGGTCTTGCTCACTTCAGTATATCCGAGAGTGGATCGCTTTGTTATGTCTTAGGAGGCATATTAGCTGGAGAAGGCAAGCTGGTTTGGGTGGATCATAATGGGAAAGTTGAACACTTACCTTTTTCGCTCGGAGAATACCAGTCGCCGCGGCTCTCTCCTGACGGAAAGCAGCTCGTTGTTACAAGGGTACAAACTCAAGCGAACCTATGGATCTACGGGTTGGAGCGGGGAACCTCGCGGCGGCTAACAGACGAGGAAGGCGATGAGTATTGGGCCATCTGGACACCCGACGGGAAACGCATAGTATTTAACTCAACGCGATTTGGAGGACCGATGGCATTCCTGTTATGGAAGCCTGCGGACGGAAGCATCCCGGCAGAACGTTTTGCCGTAGGTGAGTACAATCAGCAGCCAAAATCCTGGTCAGCCAACGGCAAATTGTTGGTTCTTACAGAAGGTGTGAATCCTGTCACTGGAATGGACATCTGGATGTTGAGGATCGAAGGAGATCGCAAGCCGGAGCCCTTCCTCAATTCGCGATACAATGAGATCCATCCAATCTTTTCTCCTGATGGTCGCTGGATTGCTTATGTTACAGACGAATCCGGCCGAGAAGAGGTATATGTGCGGCCTTATCCCGGACCAGGAAACATAACAACAATTTCAACAGACGGGGGAATGGAGCCTGTATGGGCTCCTGATGGAAAAGAGCTATACTATCGAGATGTCAGCGGGTATAAAATGATGGCGGTCTCATTCATAACCGAGCCAGACCTCCGCATAGGCAAGCCGAGACTCCTGTTTGAAGGAAAATACAAAGGAAGCTGGCCTTGGGGTCGGAATTACGATATTGCACCCGATGGGAAAAGGTTTATTATGATCACAGATGAGGAAGAGAAGCAGATGCCAACACAAATAAACGTGGTCCTTAACTGGTTTGAGGAACTCAAACGCCTCGTCCCCACAGGGAAATAAGAAAAGGGAATTGGCTACATTCAAGGAAGAAGGGATAAGTCCTTTTATTCATATAATAAGACAAGATTCCAGCTACCTGCCTCCGCCGGCACAGGCTCCGCTGGAATGACAGGAATGGGGAAGGAACCATGTCTGGATTCCTGCCGGAGCCTGTGCCCGCGTAGGCGGGTGCAGGAATGACGAAAGGTGCGGGAATGACCGATTGAGAAAAAGCCTGTCCCCTCTCTCTTAAATTGCAATTGGGAACTCGATGAGCTATATTATTTGGTCTGTCAAATCAGTGCTTCCTGGAGTAAAAAATGAGACATAAAAAACATATTTACCTCACGATGATTCTATTCATCTTACTCGTTGCAAGGTCTTCGAATCCTGCTCAATCTCAAGAGGCTCAAGAAGAAAAAATCACTGCCCCCATTAAGTCATGGCTGTTGCTGGGTCCTTTCAAAAGTCCTTTTCCGGCCTTCTATAACGTCCAGAATAATGGCTACAGTGTTGCCGACCTGTTGAAATTCCAGGAAATCGACATTTCTAAGCTTAAGCCGAGCTCAGGAGCCTCTCTCAAATGGCACAGCGGCCTCTTGGCTCAGTGGAAAGAGGTCAATTCCGTAGACAGCATCATCACGTTGGCTGCAGAGAAATCGCAGCCGGCCACGGCTTACCTCGGAGTCTATCTGGATGTCCAGAGGTGGACGAAAGCCAAGTTGACACTGGAAACACCACAGGCTCTGCAGGTTTTCCTCGATGGGTCTGTCGTCGCCACCAAAACCAAGACTGACATGACGGAAGAGGGCGAAGCCTCTGTCGATGGGAAAGAGATCTCGGCCGATTTGAAGCTCGAGAATGGGCTTCATCTCATCCTCCTCAAAACCGTCTATGGCCCGAACTCAAACTCAGATTGGACATTGGAAGCCGCGCTTACTTTCGATCAAAAATTCGCTTCTCCCCAGCCGCGATTTGCGCTGGAGCCGATGGAAAGGATGACGATCGCCCATCTCCTCGACGGACCGAAAGCAGGAGGCCTTTCCATCTCTCCCGATGGAACCTTAGCCGCCTTCACTATCCGCAAAACTCTTCCTCCGAGCGATTCTTCTGAATCCTGGGTAGAAATTGTCGACGTGGCTGATGGACGCCGACTCCAGACCTACAGGGGTGGAACATCCGTATCAGGAGTCAACTGGGCTCCGGTCGGGAAAAAATTCTCCTACGTCACCCGTAAGAATTCCAAGGGAACGGTCTGGGTTGTTGATTTGGAGAAAGGCACATCGATTCCTCTGATTAAAAACGTAGAAAACCTTAACTACCACGTCTGGGCACCGGACGGCAGTCATATCCTTTACTCTGTCAGTGTAGAACCCAAAGAAGACAAACGAGGAGTCAAGAGATTCTTGAACCTGGCCGACCGTCAGCCCTGGTGGCGGACTCGAAGCTATCTGTACAAAGCCAGCATTCCTGAAGGTGTTTCTCAGAGGCTGACTTCTGGGAAGTTCTCCACATCCCTGAGCAGCATCAATCCGAACGGGAAAGAACTCCTGTTTACTAGAAATTACGTGGATTACTCTGAGCGGCCGTTTTCAAAAACAGAGCTCTTCACGCTCAACCTTGAGACGATGGAAGTTCAGTCGCTTTGGAAAGGAAGCTGGCTCAACGACGCTCAGTGGAGCCCGAAGGGAGATAAAATTTTAGTCCTCGGCAGCCCCTCGACCTTCGGAAAAACAGGCTGGAATGTCTCGGAGAAGCGGATTCCCAACGAATACGACGGTCAGGCCTATCTCTTCGATCCTGCTACTAAAGAAGCAGAACCCCTTACCAGGAGCTTTGCGCCATCCCTCAGTCAGGCCTTCTGGAGCCAGACCGAAGACTGCATCTATTTCACCACCACCGACCGCTCCTACCGACATCTCTACCGGTATGACTTAGCGGAAAAGACATTCAAACCCGTCGATTGTGGGGTGGAGGTCCTCGGGCAGTTTCGCCTCGCTAGAAAGACTCCAGTGGCTGTTTACACGGGTTCGAGTGCTTCAGTCCCTCCAAAATACTACTCCATCGACCTCAAGACCCAGAAATTCCGCCTTCTCCATGATCCAGGCGCAGAGGATTTTGCCGATGTCAGGTTCGGGGATGTCGAGCGTTGGACATTCACGAATAAAAGAGGCGTAGAGATCGAGGGCCGCATCTACTATCCGCCAGGCTTTAATCCAACCAAAAAATATCCCTGCATTGTTTACTATTACGGGGGGACGAGTCCTGTCGACCGCAGTTTCGGCGGCCGGTACCCAAAGAACCTGTACGCGGCTAACGGTTATGTGGTCTATGTCCTCCAGCCGAGCGGAGCCGTCGGATTCGGCCAGGAATTCTCATNNCGAGGGCACGATAAAATTCCTCCAAGCCCACCCGTTCGTCGATACAAAGCGAGTGGGCTGCATCGGCGCCTCATACGGCGGATTTATGACTATGCTGCTTTTAACCCGGACCGATATGTTTGCTGCCGGGATTGCCCATGCAGGGATAAGCTCAATCTCCAGCTACTGGGGAGAGGGGTATTGGGGCTACGCCTACAACGCCATCTCCGCTGCCAACAGCTTTCCCTGGAACCGGAAGGATATCTACATCAACCAGAGCGCACTTTTTCATGCTGATAAAATCACAACTCCCCTTCTCCTCCTCCACGGCGCGGTCGATACCAACGTTCCGCCGGGTGAAAGCACCCAGCTCTTCACAGCGCTTAAAATACTGGGTAGAGATGTGGAATACATCCAGGTGATGGACCAGGATCACCATATCATGAGGTACAACAAGAGAAAGCTCTGGACCCGAACGATCCTGGCCTACTTCGACATATGGCTCAAAGGCCAACCGGATTGGTGGAACGATCTGTATCCGGCGAAGTGAACGACGCTTTTGATTGAATTTTGGCTGCTTTTGGATTAGGATTTAGTCAGAATGACAGATCCTCGATGCGCCCGATGTAAAGCGAATCCCTGCCATGAGGGCGTGACTGACGACGCACTCCTCCCCGATTACTGTCCCATAAAAAATTTTAAAGAGCTCGTCAAACTAACGACAGAAAAATACATAAACCAAGAAATCCAGCCTTTCTACCTCAATTCCGCCATCATAGAAAAGGAAGCCTACGACGAAAAGGCCGCCCGGGAAGAAGGAAGAACCGTACCCATAAGACCCAGGATAAGAGAGATTGCTGAGTTTGCCAAACGGATGGGCTACAAAAAAATCGGTCTCGCCTTCTGCAGCGGACTCAGCGATGAGGCAGGAAGAGCCAGTGCCATCTTGGAAAAAAACGGCCTTGAGGTGTGCTCTGCTGTCTGCAGCTGCGGCGCTGTCGACAAGGCCGAGATGGGAATTCCTTCTGAACATAAAATAAGAAACCCGGAAAAATTCGAGGCCGCCTGCAATCCCCTTCTTCAAGCTGAACTTCTCAACCAAGCCCAGACTGGCTTCAACGTCATCATAGGCCTCTGTGTCGGGCACGACATGCTGTTCACGACGCACTCTACCGCACCAGTCACGACCCTGATTGTCAAGGACCGTCTCACGGGTCATAATCCTGTGATCACTCTGTATTCGAGATACCATAAGGATATTGTCTGAGGGATCATGTGTAGACATCAATATGGGAGTTGAGGCGAGTGATTGATTATCAAAAATTCAAATAGTAGTATTATAATCTCGGCTGAAACGACAAAAAAGGAGAGGAACAATGAAAAGGACATTCTTCATCGCGTTTTTTTGCCTAACATTTCTCTGGACAACGTTCGCTCTCAGCTTCCCATACATAGCTGGCCAAGGAGGCTCTGTTTCCGTCAAACAGGTGACTCCTTTCGTTTACTGCTGCATCACGCACAAGGGACCTTTCTCCCAGATCCAGAATGTGATGGGGCAACTGATGATGAGCTCCCAGGCTCAGAATATTTTTCCGGTCGGACCTCCCTTCGGTGTCTATTACATCGATCCTGATGAGGTTAAGCCTGAGGAGTTGGTTTGGGAGGTCGGATTCCCGATCATGGCTCAGTCCATGCCCTTGGCCCCCCTTGAAAAAAAGCAGTGGAACTACACTCTCGTGGCCACAGCTCAGCATACCGGCCCCTACGAGAAAGCAGGAGAAACCATCGCCAAGATTTTTGAGTGGATGACGGCAAATGATTATGTCCAGGCCGGTCCTATCCTAGAGAGATACCTAACCATGCCGGGTCCGACAACAAAGCCTGAAGATTTGAAGTCGGAGATATGGATTCCTTGCCAGCAAAAATAAAAAAGCAGACGATTCTTTTCTTTCTGGATTCCCGCATTCGCGGGGACAAGTATGGATCCCCTGCCAGCAAAAATAGCAAACTACGAAACTCAGTAGCACCGAAAAGGGAGAGGTGATTTTGAAATTCACCCCTTTTCGCCCTAAAAGGTGATCCATAACTACTCCCCCCGATGAAAAATAGCCAGGCAATATACCTTTAAATATCATCGCCTAAGGCGATTTACTAAACCTGTACCATCTCTTATTCTCGGTATGCACGTATAGGTGGATAGACTTTCTGAGTAAACGAGGCAAGAATGGCCAATCATAGAAATTTTCATACCGATTCAAATAAGGACGTTCCCCCAACTCCATTTCCACAGCAAGGAGCTGCTGAATTCAGCAGAGATTTTTATTCTCTGGTCGAGAATGCGCCTGACATCATCTTCGTGGTCAACCTTCAGGGGGACTTTCTTTTTATAAACAAAGCGGCACAAACGATAACAGGCTATCCGCTCAAAGATCTTCACCAAAAAGACCTCCTCAGCATTGTCGCGCCTGAACATCATGAGAGGATAGAAAAAATCTTCCAAAACCTCCGCCAGCTAAACCACCTTCCCCTTCAAGAAGTCGAAATCATATCCTCCAACGGAAACAAAATCCCCATCGACATCCACATGAAGTCCATCAAAGAAGAAGAGGGCCGGATCGTTGCCATCCTCGGGATTGCCAGGGATATTACCGAAAGAAAAAAGGTCGAGGAAACCCTCCGGGAGTCAGAAAAGAAGTATGCCACTTTTGTCGAAAAGGCCAGGGATGGAGTTGTTATCATCCAAGACGGCATCTGCAAATTTCTCAACAACGCTGTCGAAAAAATCACCGGTTACGACCGAGAAGAATTGGTCGGCAAGCCGCTTTTTGACAAAATCATCGCCGAAGACAAGGAACAAGTGGTTGAGCGCTACAAACTTCGATTAGAGAAAAAAGATGTCCCCTCTGTCTACAACGTAAGAATCCTGTGCAAGAACAGCACCATCAAGGATGTGGAAATCTCGGCAGCCCTGATTCCTTACGACAGCCGCCCCGCTGTGTTAAGCATTTTCCGAGACCTCACTGAGCGGAAAAGATGGGATGAAGCCCTCCACAAATCTGAGGAAAAATACCGCCTCCTCGTCGAAAATATCGACGATGTCATCTTCATCCTCGACAAAAAAGGCCGTTTCAACTACATCAGCCCAGCCATCCATAACTACAACGGCCTGACCTCGAACGAACTCAAAGGGAAGTCCTTGGTCGATCTCGTTCATCCTGATGATAAAGAACGCATCTCTGAGGCTATGAAAAATATCCTGAAAGGCGAAAAAGAGCCGCATGAATTCCGCCTCCTTCACCACGAAGGAAAGGAATGTTATCTTCGCGTCTCCTGTCGCCCCCTCACAGAAGGCAATCTTAAGGCTGGAATTCTCGGGATTGCCACCAACATCACCGAGCGAAAAAAAGTCATCGAAGAGCTCAACCAAGCTTATAAAGAAGTCGAGGACACCAAGACGAAACTAAAAGCCATCATCGATAAGGCTCCCAACTTGGCGATCCAAGGATTCAACAAAGAGAGAGATATCCTCTTCTGGAATCCCACCTCCGAGAAACTTTTTGGGTTCAGCGAGGATGAGGTTAAAGGTAAGACCTTAGAGTATATCTTTGCTTCGGAAGAACAAGCCCAAGAATTCCAGACACAACTCGATGAGGTATTCCAGAAGAAAAAGCCTTCAATCGAGATAGAATCGGTGATCACCACCAAGGCAGAAGAGAAAAGGTGTGTTCTCTGTTCTCTCTTTCCCGTCTTCCTTCCCGAGCAAGAGCCAATAGCTATAGCCATGTATTTAGATATCACAACCAGGAAAAATGTCGAAGAGAAGATGAGGGATGTGAACCGTCAGATCGAAAGATTCTCAGAAATATCAGCCGATATTCTAGCCATTGAAGAGGAGGAGTTTCTGTTCGATCGAATTGCCGAAGCTGTCGTCGATATATCCGATTACAGCCGGGTTCTAATTTCTTACTTCATAGATGAACCACCCTACAGGAACATCATAGGATACAAAGGAATAAGCGCAGGAACTCTTGAGAGGGTCAAGAAAGTCGAAATGCCTAAAGAGAAGTTCATGGAATATTTCAGCAAAGGGATCAAGATTGGAAGACAATCCTGCTATATCCCCCATGATATGAAAGATATGCTCGATAGAGCCGCCGTTATCAAAAGCGACAGACCTTACCCGAAGGAAGATGGAAAATGGCACAAGGATGACAACCTCCTCGTGTCTATGAAAGACTTACAAGGAAATTTCCTGGGAATTATCTCCGTCGACGACTCTAAAAGCGGACTTGTCCCGACCAAAGAAACCGTCAGACCACTCGAGATCTTTGCTAACATGATTTCCGAAATCATCCAGCGCCGCGGCCTGGTCCAGAAAATAAAAGTTTCAGAAGAGAAGTATCGCGAATTGATCGAGAACATCAAAGTCGGAATCTTCAGAGCCCAGCCTGATGGAAAACTCCTAGAAATTAATCCCACAGCCCTCGAGACTTTCGGGTATAAGAAGGGAGAAGAATTCCTTAAGCTGAAAGTAAACGACCTGTTCCAAGACCCGGATCAGATAGAAAATTTCATCAAGCAGATCGAAAACGAAGGCATGGCCAAAAACCAAGAATTCCTCCTGACAAAAAAAGACGGGACATTCTTTTGGGCCTCTCTGACCTCCACATCCATTGAAAATAACGAAGGCAATATGATCTACTACGATACAGTGATCGAGGATATCACCGACAGAAAACAACTGGAAGATAAAGTCAAGCGCTTGTCTGTGACTGATGAACTCACTGGATTGTACAACCGCAGGTACTTCAACGAAAGCATGCCTGGTGAGATCAAGACCGCTGAAAAATGGAGAAGCACTTTGTCGATTATCATGCTGGACGTGGACGATTTTAAATCCTATAACGACACTTACCAACATCTTAAAGGTGACGAGGTTCTAATCGAGGCGGCCCAGGTCATCAACCAGAACATCCGGAAAGAGACAGATTGGGCTGCCCGTTTCGGCGGTGACGAGTATGCCGTCGTCCTCCCCGGAGCAGATATTAACGAGGCCACGGCTGTGGCAGAAAGGATCAGACAATCCTTCCAAAACATAAAATTCAGACCCGAGGGCAGAGCCATCCAGAAGACTTTAAGCATTGGTGTCGCCTACTGTTTCTACAAAGACTTTGTGTTTAAACACCACCCTTCTGCCGGACCTAGACAAGAATATACCCGGGTAGCCACCAAGTTGACGAAACTTGCCGACCAAGCTCTCTTCGAGGCAAAAGAGTCCGGTAAGAACAAAGTCGTGGTTGCCAAGGAATCTATCGAAATCTCCAGGATGCAGACTCCTCACTAATCTTTAAGATCGTTTCCCCGATGCCTCTATCTTTAAGGACAAGATGTACATCTCGTTCCAAAAACTCTATCTATTTCTTCTCAAAACCAATACAGGCCTTCACACAGATGCCGCAGATGTGCTGGCCGATCAAAGGCAGCTTGTGGAATTCCTTAAGCTTCTCGTAACAGGCCCAGTGGTCGAAATCCTCTATTCGCTTTATCGCCTGGGCGGGACAGACTGGCAAACACCTACGGCAGTCTCCACAATCGGCCTCTAAAGGCATATCGGCCTCGAGAGGCATGTCAGTCAGCACAGTCACCAGCCGGAAACGCGCTCCCCACATTGGATTCACCAAAAGATTGTTCCGCCCTATCCAACCCAGGCCAGCCAGTACGCCGATTTTCTTGTGGGAAAGATGCCCCTTCTGATTCTTCCAATCGATCGTTTGCGAGGCCGGGATAGACATGGCCTTGAATCCTCTCTCTTGGATATACGAAGCCACGATAAAGGCCGCCCTGTCCAGGAAGAAATTGAGCTGCCGGT
>JABAOC010037137.1_pt3 | contig 11818 bp, 13 predicted proteins | sample 7062161 | NCBI WGS metagenome assembly JABAOC01 (sample SAMN14538625, study PRJNA623070) | marine sediment metagenome | biome: marine biome [ENVO:00000428]; feature: marine pelagic biome [ENVO:01000023]; material: deep marine sediment [ENVO:00002113] | place: India: Gulf of Khambhat ... | reverse complement strand
GGGGAGAAGGTTCCGTTGGAGGAGGAAAGCGACCGGCGCTGGGTCCGGATGCCGCCGGACACCAAGTATGTGGTCCTGCGCCCGTGAGCCATGCCCGGTTCCGTTCGTGTGTGTCGGGCGTTGGTGGTAACATGCGCTGAACTACTGCCTCAGCAGTGCGCGCCATGAGCATTCGGATCCTCCCTGCCAGCCTGACCAACAGGATCGCCGCCGGCGAGGTGGTTGAGCGGCCGGCCTCCGTGGTGAAGGAGCTGCTGGAGAACTCCCTGGACGCCGGCGCCGGGCGCATCGAGGTCGAGCTGGAGGACGGCGGCTCCAAGCTGATCCGGGTGGTAGACGACGGATGCGGCATGGACGCCGACGACCTGGCGCTGGCCTTCGCCAGCCACGCCACCAGCAAGCTGGCCGAGGAAGACGACCTGTTCGACATCCGCACGATGGGCTTCCGGGGGGAGGCCCTGGCCAGCATCGGGGCGGTCTCGCAGGCGCGTGTTGTCTCCCGCACGGCCGAGAGCGACTCCGGCCACGAGGTGACGGTCGAGGGGGGCGTCATCAGCCCCGTGAAGGCATGCGGCGCGCCGGTCGGCACCCAGGTCGAGGTGCGCAACCTGTTCGCCAACGTCCCGGTGCGCAAGAAGTTCCTGAAGACCACCGCCACCGAAATGGCCCACATCAGCGAGGCCGTCACGCGCGTGGCACTGGCCCGCACCGACATCCACTTCGTGCTCACCCACAAGGGGCGCACCGTCTTCAACCTGCCTCCGGCGGAGAACCGCGCCCAGCGCATCGGCGAGTTCTACGGCCGCGAGGTGGCCGACAACCTCATCCCCCTGCGCTGGCAGAGCCCGGAGCTGGAAATCGAGGGCCACCTCCTGCCTCCCTGGGTGGACCGCCGAACCACCCGGATGCAGTACACCTACGTGAACGGCCGCTACGTGCGCAACAAGACGCTCATGCACGCCATCGCGGAGGCGTACCGGGGCATGATGACCAGCGGGCGGCGGCCGGTCTGCTTCGTGTTCCTCACGCTGGAGCCCCGGGCGGTGGACGTGAACGTGCACCCGACCAAGCTGGAGGTGCGCTTCCGGCAGGGCCGGCAGATGCACGGGCAGCTTCTGGCGGCCATGCGCGAATGCCTGCGCGAGGCCAAGATAACACCGCAGGTTGCCCTCAGCGGCGAGGAGGAAGACGAGCGGGTGCAGGGCGTGCGTCGGGCGATCGGGGACTTCTTCACCCGGCGGGGGGGCACCCCTGAGCCATCTCGACGTGCGGCCCGGCGCTCTCCGAGGGGCGGCCGGCCGGCCGCGCGGCAGAGCAGCCCCGGCGCGGCCGCCGCGCCGGAGCGGCATGCGCCCCGACGCCCGCTGCCCGCGGTCCAGTTCGGCAACTGCGTCCAGGTGCTCGACTGCTACATCATCGAGGAGCAGGAGGACGGGCTCTGCATCATTGACCAGCACGCCCTGCACGAGCGCATTCTCTACAACGAGATCAGCGCCCGCCTGGACGAAGGTCCGCTGGCCAGCCAGCAGCTTCTGGTGCCCGAACTGGTCGAGCTGCCCAAGCCGGAGTTCTACGCCGTGATGGACCTGCGCGAGGAGCTGGCCCGCTTCGGCATGGAGGTCGAGGAGTTCGGGGAGAGCACTGTCATCGTGCGCGCCTTCCCCCAGGTGCTGGGCAAGTTCGAGTTCGACGGGAGGAGCTTCTTCGAGGATCTGCTGGACGAGCTGGCGGGTGTCGAAGGCGCCCGCAAGGTGGACGGCCGCCTCGAGAAGCTGAAGAAGATGATGGCCTGCCGGGGCGCGGTGAAGGCCGGCCAGCGGCTGAGCCCTCAGCAGATTCGCCGCCTGCTGGAGCGCCGGCACCGGCCCGGACCCACCGACACCTGCCCCCATGGCCGGCCGACGACCATATCCCTGAGCCGGCGCGAGCTGGACCGGCAGTTCCACCGTACCTGACCCCAAGCCAGACCGGCATGGGCGCGCGCTTGCGAAACCGCCCCGAAACTGCTTACATACGCGTCCTGCGACTTCTGGAGGAATCCCCCGTTATGGAGATCGTACGCGTCCCGCTGGGCGAGCGCGCCTACGACGTGCTGATCGGGTTCGAGTGTCTGGGGGAGCTCGGCCCGTCCATGCGAGAGCGCGGGCTGACCCGGGACAACGTGGCCGTGATCACCAGCCCTCGCATAGGCTGCCACTACTACGCGCCGGTGGAGCACAGCCTGCGGCAGGCGGGGTTCGGACACGTGGCCCGCTGGGATCTGCCCGACGGGGAGCAGAACAAGAGCCTGGAGAACTTCCTGCGGGCCGAGCGATGGCTGGCGCAGTTCGCCCCCGACCCGCGCTCGATCCCGACGGTCGTTGCGCTGGGGGGCGGCGTGGTGGGCGACCTGGCGGGCTTCGCCGCCGCCTGCTTCCGCCGGGGCGTGCCCTACGTGCAGGCGCCCACAACGCTGCTGGCGGCCGTGGACAGCAGTGTCGGCGGCAAGACAGCCGTCAACCTGTCGGAAGGCAAGAACCTGGTCGGCGCGTTCTACCAGCCGTCCGTCGTGCTGGCCGACATGGCCACGCTGCGGACGCTCGACCCCCGGGAGGTCCGCTCCGGCGCGGCGGAGGTCATCAAGTACGGCATCGCCATGGACGCGGGGCTCTTCGAGCTGCTGGAGGAGTCGGTGGAGGGCCTGCTGGCGCTGGACCGGGACCTGCTGGAGCGAGTAGTGCCCCGCTGCGTGGGGCTGAAATCGGACGTGGTCTGTCGGGACGAGCGGGACAGCGCCGGGGTGCGCATCTGCCTGAACTTCGGCCACACCCTGGGCCACGCCGTCGAGAAGGCGGCCGGGGAGAGGATGCGCCACGGAGAGGCTGTCTCCGTCGGCATGGCGGCGGCGGCCGACATCTCGGTTCGCCTGGGACTGTGCCCTGAGGAGGTCTCCGCGCGCCTGGTGGCGGTGCTTGAGCGGGCCGGGCTGCCCACGCGATCCCCGGGGCTGGACCTGGAGGGCGTGCTGGAACTGATGCGTCACGACAAGAAGTTCGTCAGCGGGCAGAACCGGTTCGTCCTGCTGACCGCCGTCGGAGCCTGGACCGAGTTCGAAGGAGTGCCCGAGGAGACTGTCCGCGCCGCCGCACGGGAGGCGATTGGGNNGACACTGTCCGCGCCGCCGCACGGGAGGCGATTGGGTGAGCAATGCCCTCGGCCGCGCGATTCGTTTACCTGGAGGAGCAGCCGTGATCACGATTCAGGATTTCAGTGAGGTGGAGATGAAGGTGGGCCGCATCGTTTCGGTGGAGGACCATCCCGACGCCGACACGCTGGTGATCATCCGCGCCGACGTGGGCGAGGAGACCCCGCGCACGCTTGTGGCGGGCCTGAAGGACTACTACGAGAATGAGGATATGGAGGGCAAGCTGGTCGTGGTGGTGACCAACCTGGAGCCGGCGCGGCTGCGCGGGGTCAACAGCGACGGCATGCTGCTGGCCGCACAGGAGGGCGACGACGTGGTGCTGCTGACCCTGGACCGGGAGATCGCTCCAGGGGCCAGCGTGCTGTGAAGCCTGCCGGCCCGCCGGTTTGGCTTGACAGGGCGCTGGTCGTGGGCTATAGTGGGCGCCGTTGTAACCAGCGGCAGATGCTCGCCTTTTGGCTTTCTCAGCCGCCTTCCCTATGGGCGCCATTCTGCGTACACCAATATGCCCGCGCTGTGGCGCGAGGGGCGGCGGTGGGCTCTGTTCTGCGGAAGCGGCATATGATCACTCGGGAGAGAGACTTGGACGAGATCAACATACGCGACCTGATCCAGGCGGGGTTCCACTTCGGCCACCGCACCAGCCGCTGGAACCCCAAGATGAGGCCCTACATCTTCAAGCAGCGCAACCTGATCCACATCATTGACCTGCGCGAGACGCTGCGGGGGCTGATTGTGGGGCGTAAGCTGGCCGAAGCTGTGGCCGCCGGGGGTGGCTACGTCCTGTTCGTCGGGACGAAGAAGCAGGCCGCCGGCCTGGTCCGGCGCGAGGCCAACCACTGCGGCATGCCCTACGTTGCCGAACGGTGGCCGGGAGGGCTGCTGACCAACTACGTGACCATACGGCAGCGCCTGGAACGCCTGGAAGAGCTGGAGGAGCTGGAGGAGACCGGCCAGATGGGCCTCTACAGCAAGAAGATGGTCTCCAGCCTGCGACGGGAGAAGCGCAAGATCCTGCGCAACCTGGGCGGCGTCCGGGAGATGGACCGCCTGCCGGGGCTGCTGGTCGTCGTTGACCCCGCACGGGAGTACATCGCCGTCAGCGAGGCGGTCAAGCTTGAGATACCTATCATCGCCCTGACCGACACGGACGCCGACCCGGACGATCTGGACGTCGTGGTGGCGGGCAATGACGATTCGATCGCGGCTATAGAGATATTCATCCAGCAGATGTCGGAAGGCATTCTGAACGGACTGACCGGGCGGGGGGTGGCACTGCCGCCTGTGGAGGAAGCGGCGGAGGCCGGAGGAGCTGAGGAGCCTGGGGAGACCGCCGAGCCGCAGGAGGCCCGGCAGCCGGAGGAGGGCGAACCGCCCGCGGCGGAGGAAGCCGGTCAGGCGGAGGCCCCCGGCGAAGAGCCCGCACTGCCGGCCGAGACGGAGGTCGAGGAACTGGGCGCAGAACAGGCGGAGGAGCCAGAGGCCGCCGAGCCGGAAGAGGCCGAGAAGCCAGAGGAAGCCGAACCGTCTGCGGCGGAGGAAGCTGAGGAGGCGGAGGCCCCCGGCGAGCCCGTCGGAGAGACTGCGGAGGAAGCCGCCGACGAGAGCGAACCCGTCGAGGCCGCAGCCGAGGCGGCCGAGGACGCCGAGGAGGACTGAACCGACCCCCGCGACTCAGCGCCCCGCGTGAGCAAGACCACGACACCAGGAGTGAGTGATGAGCATCTCTGCCCAGCAAGTCAAGGAACTGCGCGACCGCACCGGCGCCGGGCTCATGGACTGCAAACGGGCCCTGGTGGCAGCCGAAGGCGACCCGGACCAGGCGCGCACCATCCTGCGCGAGCGCGGACTGGCAAAGGCCGAGAGGAAACGCGGCCGCGAGACCAGCGAGGGCATCATCGCCAGCTATGTCCACAGTAATGAGCGCCTCGGCGTGCTGGTGGAGCTTGCCTGTGAGACGGACTTCGTGGCCCGCAGCGACGAGTTCAAGCAACTCGGCAAGGAGATGGCCATGCAGGTGGCCGCCTCCCGCCCCCTGGCGCTGATCCCGGACGAGCTGCCCGAGGAGACGGTCGAGGCCGAGCGCGCCGTCTATCGCAAGCAGCACGAGGACAAGCCCGAGCACGTTCAGGAGAAGATCATCGAGGGGAAGCTGGGCAAGTTTTACGACGAGAACTGCCTCTTGCGCCAGGAATACATCCGCGACGATTCGATGACCGTCGAGGAATTCCTCAAGCAGGCAATCGCCAAGCTCGGTGAAAACATCGAGGTGCGGCGCTTCGTGCGCATGGAGGTCGGGGGGTAGCAGAGGGGCCCCGGCGGAGGAAGCCGCAGATGGAGTCCGAACCGGCACCACGGCGCGTTCTGCTGAAGCTCAGCGGCGCTGTCTTTGCCGGCGAGGGCGGGGAGCCGTTCGGGCGAGAGGCCCTCGAATGGGTGGCCGGCGAAGTGGCCGAGGCCCGCCGCGTCTGCCCACAGATGGTGATAGTGGTCGGCGGGGGCAATGTCATGCGGGGGGCCCAGTTCTGCCCGGAGGGGCAAGGGCGCCTTCTGGCCGACTACGCGGGAATGCTCGCCACGGCGATCAACGCCCTGCTGCTGCGCCACGCGCTGGAGTCCCGCGGCCTGACCGCGGCGCACTAACGGTGCCTTCGGCGTGCCGCGCATGGTGCCCCAGTTCGACCCGGAGCGGGCCCTGGCCGACCTGCGGGCCGGCGTGGTGGTCGTGCTGGCGGGCGGCACTGGCAACCCGCTGCTGACCACCGACACGGCCGCTGCGCTGCGCGCGGCGGAGCTGGGGGCGGACCTCCTGCTGAAGGCCACCCGCGTGGACGGCGTCTACTCGGCCGACCCGGAGACCCACCCGGACGCGCAGTTGTACGAGGAGATGACCTACCGCCAGGTGCTCCAGGAGCGGCTGGGGGTGATGGACCTGACGGCGGTGTCCCTGTGCATGGAGCAGGGCCTGCCGGTGCGGGTGTTCAACTACTCGGTTGCGGGGAACATCCGCCGGGCGGCCGCCGGTGAGCCCGTGGGAACGCTGATAGCCGGGCCATTCCACCAGGATTCGCCGGGTGGCAATGCAGACGCTGATCCGTAGAGAGCATACTCGGTTGGGGAGCGACAACGATGCCGGTTGATGACATCCTGCTGGACGCCGACGATCGGATGGAGAAGGCCGTGCAGGTGTTCAAAGAGAACCTGCGCGGCATCCGCACCGGAACCGCCAGCGCCGGGCTGGTGGAGAACGTCCGCGTGGACTACTACGGCTCGCCCACGCCCCTGCGGCAGCTCTCGCAGATCGCCGTGCCCGATCCCCAGTTGATAGTCATCAAGCCCTACGACCCGAACTCGCTGGAGAACATCGAGAAGGCCATCCAGAAGAGCGACATCGGCATCCATCCCCAGAGCGACGGCAAGGTGATCCGCCTGGCCATTCCTCCCCTGAGCCAGGAGCGGCGCGAGCAGATGGCCGGACGCATAAAGTCCCTGGCCGAGGAGGCGCGCGTCGCCATCCGCAACGTACGCCGCGACGCCAACCGCCAGCTCGACCGGGAGGAGAAGGACTCCGCCATCAGCGAAGACGAATGCCGCCGCGCGAAGGACGAGGTCCAGGACCTGACCGACACCCACGAGGGCGGGGTGGACGAGGTCCTGGAGAAGAAGCTCGAGGACATCATGCGCGTGTAGCCGGCCTCCGCTACCCGGCCTCGGGGAAGGTGAGCGCGTCGGCGAAGAGCTGTTGGAAGTCGGGACGGTTGGCCAGTTCGACGTACTCGGTGCTGCGGCTTATCTGCTCGGCTTCCTCGCGGGCGTCCCGGCAGAGAAGGACGGTCTTGGCCCCCGCGGAAGCCGCGTTGCCTACGAACTCGATGTGATCGTTGCCGATGGCCGGCAGCAGGCCGAGCCGCCTGGCCTGCGAGCGGCGCACGAAGTTGCCGAATCCCCCCGCCAGCAGCACTTGAGCGACCTGCTCCGGGGCGATGCCGTACTCCCCGGCCAGCACCCCGATGCCCGCCTGGATGGCCGCNNGTCGCGCTGGGTGAGCAGTATGCCCTCGCCCGTCTTGCTCAGGGATGGGGGGACCAGTTCCACGGCCGGCTGACCGTCGCACTCGACCAGCGCGTTGCGGACGGCTTCGGGCAGGTCGGCGGGCGCCTCCTCGCACGTGAGTATGCGTCCCATGTGGTTGAGGACGCCGGCGTCCAGCATCTGGGCCACGGCGTCAATCAAGCCACTGCCGCAGATGCCGCTGGCCCGCCCGCCGCCGATTACGCCCACCTCGATCTGCTCGTTGATGACCACCTTGCTGATGGCGCCTTCGGCGGCCCTCATGCCGTCCCGAATGCGGGCGCCTTCGAAGGCCGGCCCGGCGGCGCACGAGCAGGCCATCATGCGCTCGCTGTTGCCCAGCACCACCTCTCCATTGGTGCCGATGTCGATTCCGAGGCGCACCGTCTCGTCCCGGTGCATGCCGGTGGCGAGCACCAGGGCCACAGTGTCGCTGCCGACGAAGCCGGCGATGTTCGGCAGGACGTAGAGGTCCGCGCCGCGCGCCACCTGCAAGCCCACCTCGCGGGCGCGCACGTCCAGCGCCTGCCGCACCACGGCCACGTAGGGCGCGTGCGCGATGGGGGTCGGGTCCACGCCCAGGAAGATGTGACTCATGGTCGTGTTGCCGGCGGCGGTGACCTCCCAGATGGCCTCCGGCTCTGCGCCCCCTGCCTCGCACAGCTCCAGGATCATCTCGTTCAGGCACGCCAGCAGGCGCTTGCGGAGCCGCTCCAGTCCGTCGCGATGCTTCTGCACGTAGCCGATGCGGGAGACCACGTCGTCGCCGAAGTGCACCTGCGGGTTGGTGCGGGCGGCCACGGCGGCCGCGGAGCGCCGCGAGGGGTCGGCAAGCGGGACGAGCGACCCCACGATGGTGGTGGTCCCGATGTCGAAGGCCACTCCCCACAGGCTGGCCGTGGTGTCACCCGGTTCGACGCCGCGCAGCACGTCGTCCTCGAGTACGGCGGTGACAGAGCCGTCGCCCTGTCGGAGGATTCCGGGCAGGGACCGCACCAGGCCCAGGTCGGCCGTCAGTGGGCCGTCGCCGATGGCGTCCTGCAGGCGGTCCAGGTCGCTGCGCTGGTCGTCCACGGAGGCCGGCGGCACGCGGACGCAGGCCTTTCGCACGCCGGGCCGGAAGGGATAGCGCCGCCCCTCGCCGCGGGTCAGCACTACCTGCTCGAAGAAGCGGGTCTCCTCCGGGATGGACACGACCAGGTCGTCGCGGACGGTCACCTGGCAGGCCAGCCGCCAGCCGGCGCCCAGTTGCTGCTGATCCAGGTGCGTGCGTTCGGCGGCGGTGGGCTCGGGTGCCTCTTGCAGTATCTGCACGCGGCACTTGCCGCAGGTGCCCTCGCCGCCGCAGGGCTGGTTCAAGATGATTCCCGCCCGCCCGGCGGCTTCCACCAGCTTCGCGCCGTCGAGGACGAAGACATTCCGCCCCTCGGGCTGGAATGTGACGCGATGGGTCTGGCGGGTCATGGGCCAGCTCCCGGAGTCGAAGGCCTGAACTCCGGAACATACGGGCCGGCTCAGGCGAAATCAACCGCATCCTCGGGCGCCGGCCGGTACTCCCACGGCTCCATGGTATAGGTGCCACGCCCCTGGGTGAGGGAGCGCAGTTTGGTGGCGAACCCGAACAGGCGGGCCAGCGGCGCCTCCGCCCGCAGCAGGCGCAGGTGGTCGCGGCTCTTCAGCTCCAATATCGAGCCGTCGGCGCTGTTGATGTAGCTGATGACGTCTCCGATACGTTCCTCGGGTGCGATCACCTCGAGGCGCATGTAGGGCTCGTAGAGCCGGCAGCCTCCCTGCTCCAGGGCCCGTCGCTGGGCCCGGGAGGCCGCCGCCTCGAATGACAGCTCAGTCGAGCTGCCAGGCCGCTGCTCGGCGTCCAGCAGCGTGGCCTTCACGTTGATCAAGGGGAACCCGTAGAGCGGGCCGGAGGCGTTCTGGGTCAGCGCCTGCTCGACCGCATGCTGCATCTGGTGGGGCAGCACGTCCTTGTCCACCTGGCTTTCGAACTTCAGGCCGGCGCCCTCGATCGGCTCGAAGCGGATGGTGACTCGGGCGAACTGCTGGCGGCCCTCTATCTCCCGCTCGAACGTCTCCTGCACCGTCACCTGCTCGATGAGGCTCTCGCGGTAGGAGACGCGCGGCTCGCCGATGCGGGCCTCCACGTTGAACTCCCGCTGCAGCCTGCCGCGGATGATGTCCAGGTGCAGCTCCCCCATGCCGCTTATCAGCAGTTGGCCGGTTTGCTGGTCCACGGTCTGGCGGAAGGTGGGGTCCTCCCTGGCCAGCTCCTCGAGGGCCTCGTCCAGCTTCCGGCGCTCGGCCTGGGTCTTCGGCTCGATTGCCATCGAGATGACCGTCTCCGGGAACTGCATCCGCTCGTAGACCACCGGATTGTGTCTGTCGCACAGGGTGTCGCCGGTGACGGTGTGCTGGGGCCCGACGATGGCCACGATGGACCCGGGGCCGGCCTGCTCCAGTTGCTCCCGGGCGTTGGCGTGCATGCGGTAGAGGCGCGTGACGTGCTCCATCCTGTCCTGATTAGCGTTGTAGACACGGGAGCCGTCCTTCAGCACGCCGCTGTAGACGCGGGTGTAGAACAGGTCGCCGTGCTTCTCGCTCTGGACCTTGAAGGCTACGGCGCTGAGGGGATCCTCCGGGTCCGGATGTCGCTCGACCGGCTGCTGTGTCTCCGGGTGGACGCCAACGACGGCGGGCATGTCGGAGGGGGAGGGCAGGTAGTAACAGATTGCATCCAGTAGCTGCTGGATCCCCTGGTTGCGCAGTGCGGCCCCGCAGAGCACCGGCTGAAGGCTGCCCCCGATGCATGCCTCCCGCAGGCCCCGCTGCAGGTCGGCAGGGCTGATGGGCTCCTCGGCCAGGAACCTGTCGGTCAACCACTCGACCTCCTCGCAGACCGACTCGACCAGGTTCGCTCGCCAGGTCTGCACCAGCTCGCGGCTCTCCGGGGGGACTTCGTCCACCTCGTAGCGTGCGCCCAGGGTCTCCTCGTCGTAGCGGATGGCCTGCTCGTGGATCAGGTCTATGACGCCGACGAAGTCCTCCGCCGCGCCCAGCGGCAGCTGGACGGGCACCGGCTTGGCCCCCAGGCGCTCGCGGATTTCCGCCACCACGCGCAGGAAGTCGCTGCCCACCCGGTCCAGCTTGTTCACAAAGCAGATGCGGGGCACGTTGTAGCGGTCGGCCTGGTGCCAGACGGTCTCGCTCTGGGCCTGCACCCCGCCCACTCCGCAGAAGACCACTACCACCCCGTCCAGCACGCGCAGGCAGCGCTCCACTTCCATGGTGAAGTCCACGTGTCCGGGGGTGTCAATGATGTTGATCTGGCGCGACTCGGTGCGCGGGGCCGCGTTGTCTCCCCGGGGCAGCTTCCAGTAGCAGGAGGTGGCGGCGGAGACGATGGTGATGCCGCGCTCCTGTTCCTGGGGTTTCCAGTCCATGGCAGCCGTGCCCTCGTCGACGCTCCCCAGGCGGTGCAGGCGGCCGGTGTAGTAGAGGATGCGCTCGGTGACGGTCGTCTTGCCTGCGTCTATATGGGCGGCGATGCCGATGTTGCGCACGTCTTCAAGGGCCATGGCACACCACCGAGACACGGAGGAAAACGACGATTAACCACAACGACACGACGCTCACCCGCCTGTGGCGGGAGCATGGCGAACGACGGCATGCCGGGGATGCACAGAGCGAGAGGATAACACAGGAAGGTGGACAGGTGCAGGTGAAACCGCTCAGCGGCGGCGGCCGAAGTGCGCGAAGGCGCGGTTGGCTTCGGCCATCTTGTGGGTGTTCTCCCGCCTCTCGTAGGCGGTGCCCTGGCGGTGGCAGGCGTCGCTCAGCTCGTCGGCCAGCCGCAGGTACATGGGCCGTCCCTTCTTGTTGCGGGCGGCCTCGATGATCCAACGCATGGCCAGGGAGATACGCCGCTTGTCGGTCACCTCGGTGGGCACCTGGTATGTCATGCCGCCGATGCGTCGGGAGCGCACCTCGATGATGGGCGCCACGTTGCTCAGGGCCGTCTCGAATGCCTCCAGCGGGTCGTCGGTGCCCAGCCTCTCGGTCACCACGTCCATGGCATCATAGAAGATGCGCTGGGCCAGGCTCTTCTTGCCGTCATCCATCAGGCAGTTGATGAACTTGGAGACCAGCTTGCTCTTGAGCCGGGCATCCGGCTTCAGGTAGGGGTCATCGAACTCGTAGCTGATGTTGCGCATGGTGGCCGCCTCTGGGGTCAGGAGGGTCTCTTGGCGCCGTACTTGGACCGGCTGCGCCGGCGGTCCGGCACGCCCATGGTGTCCAGCGTGCCCCGGATGATGTGATAGCGCACGCCCGGCAGGTCGCGCACGCGCCCGCCCCTGACCAGCACGATGTTGTGCTCCTGCAGGTTGTGTCCCTCCCCGGGGATGTAGGCGGTGACTTCGCGTCCGTTGCTCAGCCGCACTCGAGCCACCTTCCGGAGGGCGGAGTTGGGCTTCTTCGGCGTGCGCGTCGCCACGTAGAGGCAGACGCCCCGCTTCTGCGGGCACTCCTCCAGGTCGGGCCGCTTGTTCG
>JABAOC010010108.1_pt1 | contig 11818 bp, 11 predicted proteins | sample 7062161 | NCBI WGS metagenome assembly JABAOC01 (sample SAMN14538625, study PRJNA623070) | marine sediment metagenome | biome: marine biome [ENVO:00000428]; feature: marine pelagic biome [ENVO:01000023]; material: deep marine sediment [ENVO:00002113] | place: India: Gulf of Khambhat ... | reverse complement strand
CAGAAGCCGAGAAAAGGGATTTGGGCAACAACCCGAAGGATGCTGGCACCCTTCCACCGCAAACGTCACTGAGGGACATGAGGGTCCACAAAACTCAGGAAACTCCAGAGCATTTTTGCTTGACATTTTCTCGGTGATTAGGGTATGGAGTGCGATTGTATATAATATATTTCATACACCAATTCAACCCTCCGAAGCCCTGTGTCGACTTAGCAGATCAGCTTCTGGGGAGCGGGTTGTCCTTTTAAGTATATTCGAGGAGGTAAAAATGCCAAAGCCTGAGATGGAATTCGTGGACAGCGATACCCGTTTCCAATGGAGATTGGTGCAGGGAAGCGAGCTCGAAATCAAGGAGAAGATTCTCACCTATGATCCAGAGACGGGAGACTATACGCGTTTGTTGAAGTTTCCGCCGGGGATCGAGACATCAGAGACCCTTGTTCATGAGTTCTGGGAAGAGGTTTGGATTGTCTCGGGCAGCCTATATGATATCCAGAAGAAGGAGACATATTTAGCAGGTTATTACGCCTGTCGCCCTCCCGGAATGAGGCATGGTCCCTATCGGATCCCGTATGGGTGTCTAACTTTTGAGATTAGGTATCACAAAAGGGATGGAGTGTAGTGGCCGTTGGATTTCGTCCAGACCACATGCGCTCCCTGATCTGGATTTGAACCTGGGGTAGGGGGAGGTATTGATCGTGGAAGTGTCGCTCGTTTTGGAGCGGGAGGGTCGAAGTCAACCCAAGATATTTCGCTACCGACGGTTGGTCAACGCAGGCTATGTAGGGCGAGACCAAGATGAGGTACGCCGTCACATTGAAGAGTTGGCCAAAAAAGGAATTCCGGCACCAAGGAAGACACCGACGTTGTATCCCGTTAGTTGCCGGATGCTGGCCACTGACGAAAAGATTGAGGTGTATAGTGGAGAGACCTCTGGAGAAGTAGAATACGTCCTGCTTGTTAAGGACGAGAGTGAAATATACGTTGGGCTAGGAAGTGACCATACAGATCGTCACCTGGAGCAGGCGGATATTCCTCGAGCCAAGCAGATTTGTCCCAATGTGCTGGGTCCGAGAGTTTGGCCGCTCGAAGAGGTGAAGGATCATTGGGACGACCTCGTGATCCGAAGCAGTGTGTGGACTGAGGGCAACAGGGTTCTCTACCAGGAGGGACGCCTAGAATTAATCCTCGGACCTACAGATCTGATGAACTTTGTCCGGTCCAAGCTGGGTGAGTCCCTGGAGGGAGTGGTGATCTACTCAGGAACAGTGGGGCTGATTACGGACGGAATTGTCTGTGGCCGACGTTTCGAGGCCGAATTGGTGGATGAGAGACTGAACCGTCGTTTGGAATTGGCCTATGAAGTTAATCTATTAGACTATCTGCCGATGGATGAGTAGCGGAAAGGAGGATCAGGGTGCGTGTGGCATCCATCCAGATGACTGTCGTGGAGGGGGATAAGGCTCGAAACATGGAGCGGGCAATCGAGAAGATTCGCCAGGTGCGAGGCGTAGACCTCGTCATTCTGCCGGAACTCTGGAACATCGGGTTTATGAGTTTTGACCGCTATGTGCGAGAAGCTGAGGACAAAGACGGCACCACCATGCAGGCACTCTGTGAGATGGCCCAGGAGTCAGGAGCGTACATCCATACCGGGAGTTTCGTCGAGAAAGACAACGGATGCTACTATAACTCCAGCTACTTGATTTCTTCGAAAGGAGAGATCTTGGCCAACTACCGCAAGATTCACTTGTTCGGTTACCAATCCCGTGAAAAACAGATTCTTAGTCCCGGCGACAAGGTCGTGGTGGCTGACACGCCTATAGGCAAGCTAGGAATGGCAACATGCTATGATCTCCGCTTTCCCGAAATGTTCCGCTCTATGGTTGATATGGGGGCTGAGGTTTTCTTGGTCTGTTCCGCCTGGCCATACCCGAGGCTGGAGCATTGGCTGATGCTCAACCGGGTGCGGGCGTTGGAAAACCAGAGTTTTCTTGTTTCTGCCAACTCTGTCGGTCCAAGCCAGGGCACGGTGTTTGTGGGTCACAGCATGATGGTGGACCCCTGGGGTGTGATACGGGTGAGTGGAGGAGATGAAGAGGTTAATCTTCAGGCGGAGTTGGACTTGAGAGAAGTGAACGAAACCCGGGAGAGGTTTCCGGCTCTAGCGGATCGCTTGGATTGGTTAAATCCGAAGGTAGGATGAGGCCTTACGAATATTTTTCAACTTCCCTGTGTAAATGGGTTATCTTTGCGGGAGTTATCCCCTTGCACAACTGAAGGTCGAATCGGCTTTATGCGGATTTCCGTCGTGNNATATGTTGGCAAATCTAGAGGTCAGCTTTTGTGGAGTTCATTTCAAAAATCCTGTTGTAGCGGCTTCGGCTGAGCCGACGCTAAACGCGAGAAACATGAAGAAGTGTATCGACGCTGGGGCCGGCGGGGTAATCACCAAAACCATGACTGACTCCGAGGCCATGCGAGAGCTAACCATGCGTTCGAAATGGAGATTCCTCAATGAGCAGCATGAAGTCTGTCGGGGCAAGGTGCCCCGGGGTTTCACGCTTTACGGACGAAGCGGGTTGGCTTTGGAGGCGCCAAAGGATTTTTTGGTGGAAGTCAAGAAGACGCTGGAATACGCAAAAGATGAAGGTGCGGTGGTGGTCGGCAGCGTTGCATCCACGGAGACGCCTGGGTGGGTGAATCTGGCTCGACAAATGGAGGATGTGGGCGTGCCGTTGATCGAGCTGAATTTTGGTTGTCCTCACCCGAAGATGATGTCGGGCCTCCGGACGGGAATGAATGTGGGCCAGGACTTTGACTATGCTTGCGAAATTACGCATGCGGTGGCCGAGGGGGTCGGTGCGCCCATCATGATCAAGGTGACCCCTCAGGTTGCAGATCTTATTGATTTCTCAGGACGTCTCAAAGAGGCAGGCGCCGCCGCTGTAACCTTGACAAATCGATATTTGGGCTTCATACCGGACATCGAGACCGGGAGGCCACTCATCTATGGCGGGGCTGGTGTAGGTGGGCCTTGGGTGAAACCATTGACACTCCGGTGGATAAGTCAAGTTCATTGTCGATACAGAGAAGAGATTTTCATCGCTGGAACGAATGGAGCCTATGATTGGCGTGACATTGTCATGTTTATTATGAGTGGAGCGCATATCGTAGAGATATGCTCGGCAGTGATGGTTTACGGTTATGGATGGCTGAGAAAACAGGTGAGGGGGCTTGAACGGTTCATGATCGATAAGGGCTACGAGACGGTCCCTGAGATGTGGGGTGTCGCAGCCGATGCGGCTATGTCCTACGGCGACATGCCTCGAGAGTTTGCAAGGGTCAACCCGGAATATTGCAATGATTGTAAACGCTGCCTCAAAGCCTGTTTCTATGAGGGTATGCGGGAGGGGGGAGACGGCGTTTGGGTCCAAGAAGAGGATTGCGTGGGATGTGGCGGTTGCCTCTCTGTCTGTCCTGCCCCTGGAGCAATCGATATCATGGTTCATCAGTAGGCCGATGAACTCGGCGCATGGAGACGGGACATCTGTTGAACTTTCTGTCTCCAAGGCCTGGAGATCGATATTCGTTGACGATCGGCCGGGGGTTCTTCGGCCTGTGGAGTGAGGTGGAGCAAATGGCTGTCATCCTTTCCCGTGAGAACTTGATACAACTTCTTCCAATGAGGGATGTCATCGAGGCTGTAGAAATGGGTTTTAGTGAATACAAAACGAGTGGTTGTTCCGTGCCCGTCCGTATGCCAGTGAGGATCGAGAAAGAGGACGGACTGTTTCTATTCATGCCCGCTTATCTCGAAAAAGGGAACTCTTTCGGGACCAAGATGATCTCAGTCTTCCCCGGGAACCTGAAAAGGGGTCTTTCGACGCTGCAGGCAGCATATCTCCTGAACGACCCCACGACAGGAGAGCTGCTAGCCCTGATGGAAGGGAGGATTCTTACTGCGATGCGAACGGGTGCGACTTCCGCTGTGGCGACAAAGCATCTTTCACGGAAGGACTCAACAGTCTTGGGTATCATCGGCACGGGAGCACAGGCACCCTTTCAAGTCGAAGGGATCTGTGCTGTCCGGCCAATAAAACGGGTGTTGGCCTATGATAAGTCGGCCCGAAGTGTTGAAAGTTTTATGGAGATCATATCTGGGAATCTCGATGTTGGTGTAAAGGTTACGGGATCGCCGCGGGAAGTGGTGATGGATTCGGACATTTTGATCACAGTCACGACTTCAGTTGAACCTGTTTTCGAGGGCAGAGATCTCAAGCCTGGGACGCATATAAACGCTGTCGGAGCATATACGCCTGAGATGCAAGAGATCGACATCGAGACAGTGAAAAAGTCATTGATCGTCGTCGACACGTATGAGGGATGTATGGCTGAGGCGGGCGATTTACTCATCCCGATGAAAGCTGGAGAACTGTCCAAGGAACAGATCCACGCCGACCTCGGAGAAATTGTCATCGGGGAAAAACCAGGTCGGACCACGGGAAATCAAATTACACTGTTTGAGTCGGTGGGATTTGCTCTGGAGGACCTTGTGACTGCCCGCTTAGCTTACCAGCGAGCAAAAGAGCGAGGCATCGGGATGAATTTCAGATTGGAGGAGCCTAACTAGGCCTTTTGAGTGCGTCGAAATCGAGGGAGGCAAGGAATGATACCGACTATCAAAATTTTGAGTGAGGAGGAAATTCATGAGATCCATATGGCCTCACTGCAGATTTTGGAACGGACAGGGGTGCGTTTCTATTCTAAGGAGGCATTGGATATTCTAGGGGCTCACGGAGCTCGAATAGACAGCGCGAGCCAAATAGCCAGGATTCCAGGTCATATGGTGGAAGACGCCCTTTCAAAATGTGCTCCAATGGTTACACTCTATGGCAGGGACGGATTCCCTGGGGTTCAGGTGGGGGGAAAACGGGTTTACTTTGGCACGGTGGGTTTCGGTACATATACCCTGGACTGGAAAACGGGGCAATACCGAGCGGTGCTGTATGAAGACTTGGCAGAGATGGCTCGTCTGGCTGATACGCTGGAGAACCTCCATTTCGTCCTACCTCCTGCGACTCCTCAAGATGTGGATAAGAGCAAGACGGATTTGTATGAATTCAAGGGTTGTTTCATGAATACCCGGAAGCATCTCATTCCTCAGGCCCAGGGAGCGACCTCAGTGAGAAAGATGGTGGAAATCGCTTCGGCATGTGTAGGCGGACAGGACAGCCTAAAAAGTCACCCGGTTTTTTCGATTATTTTTGTGATCACGAGCCCTCTCACCGTTCGCGAAGATATCGCGGAGACGATCATCGAATGTGCGCGGCAAATGGTTCCCATCTACATGGCCAGTGGCCCCATGGGAGGAGGCAATGGTCCCACGACAATAGCAGGTAACATAGCCTTGTCGAATTCCGAAATATTGAGCACGATCGTTCTGGCAAAACTCGTGAATCCTGAGGTACCCATCCTGTATGCTACCTGGACGCGAACCATGGATCTGAAGACGGGCACCGTGGCTTTTGGCGCTCCTGAATTCGGTTTGATTCGGATTGCCACGACTCAAATGGCTCAATTTTATGACCTTCCCTCTGGGGGTGGATGGATTCTGTGTGACTCAAAGATGCTGGATGTTCAGATGGGGTACGAAAAAATGGCGACCGATTGAGACAGTCCTCTCTGGACCAGCAGCCAGCGTAGTCGGCGCGTGGCATCTGGTCCGAGAGGCAAACGGTTCCGTGGCAAGCAACTCCGTTTGGGTCATGGATATGGGTGGTACCACCACCGATATTGCCTTCCTGGAGAAGGGCCGCCCTCGCTTAAACCATGAAGGAGCACGGATCGGTCGGTGGCGTACCATGGTTGAAGCCGTGGATGTGCATACCGTTGGTCTCGGTGGCGACAGTCAGGTGCTGGTGGACAGTCAAAGGAGGCTGAAAATCGGCCCCAGGCGGTTAATACCGCTCTGCCAGCTAGCCCGTGAATATTCGGAGATTCGCGATGAGTTAAAACGCCAGCTCGAGGGTTGGCCTCATGGAGAAGAGGCTGCTCAGTTTTTGATGGCCCAGGGCAGGGAGAAAACACCACTCAGCAGGCGGGAGGTTGAACTCCTCCGTCGACTTGAGAAAGGACCGGTCTCACCGGACACGCTGAGAGATGAGGCCAGGTCAAAATCCACTTTTCTGCCATCTATCGAGAGATTGGAGGCACAGCGGCTCATTGCCCGGAGCGGTTTTACACCCACTGATGCTCTCCATGTCCTAGACCAACTCAAACTTTGGGATGCCGAGGCCTCTTGGTTGGGCGCGGAAATTTTGGCCCTTAAGATCGGCCTTGACCCCAAGGAGTTCTGCCGATCGGTGATCAGGAGAGTATCCAGCCTTGCGGCTAAGGAGCTGGTGACCAAAGCCCTAACTGACGAAGGTGTCTTTCCGTGTTGGTCGGGTGAGCCTGTGGCAGACTTGTTGGTTCAGAAAGCCTTGACCAGTGGAGTTCATGGACGGCTGACCTGTCGTCTCACGCTGACTCATCAACTGGCCGCTATCGGTGCTCCTGTGGCGGTCTACCTGCCACGGGCAGCCAAGTGGTTGAATACCCGCTTGATTATTCCTGCCCATGTGGAGGTGGCCAATGCAGTCGGCGCCGTGGTTGGAGCGGTGATTCTACGCCAGCGTGTGACGATTATGCCTATCCCCGATGGTGACCGCGTCCGCGTTTATCTGCACCAGGGGGTGTGGGACTTCGAAGACCTGGAAAAGGCAGATGACTTCGCTCGGAAGGAGATCGCTCCCTGGCTAGTGGACGAAGCACAGAAGGCCGGTGCAGTCCATGTGGAGATCAAGGTGACCCGGCAGGACAGAAACTTCTCCGTCGACAGGAGCGAGGATGGGGAATCGATCTACCTGGGCAGCGAATTGAATTTTACTGCAGTGGGCCGGCCCAAAGCGACCGAAAGATAGCGTCTCCGCCATCTCACATACTCGAGTTTTTGACGCCGAGTGTCGACGCGGGTGAGATAAGGGCTACCCAGTTTTCATCTTCAGGCTATAGCGAATTTGGAAAATCGTGATCAGAGCGATTTATTTGTGGCGAGCAATAAGATCCGGGCTGAAATAGCGGCCTTCCAGAAGTCCATTCACGAGGTGTTACCGTTTACGTTCTTCTCCTTTTCCTTCTTTTCCGGTTTGGCATGTTCCTTGTCACGGGTACCCTGGGTTGTATCCGTCTTCTTCTTATAATCATTGACGTAGAAGCCAGGTCCCTTCAGAACAAAATGAGCCGGCGACAGGATTCGATGGGCCCGGCGTGAGCAATTTCGGCAGGGTACCAGCTCTGGTTCCTCGATCTTTTGGAGGAGCTCAAAAACGTGTCCCTCTTCGCACTGGTACTCGTAAATCGGCATGGTTCGTTCCTTGTAGGGGTGTTTGATGACGGATGAGGACACGCGGACTCGCGTGCCCTCTAGGTATCATCAGTTCATTTGGATTTGGATTTTCTTCGGTTTAGCCACAGCCCGCTTGGGAAGCGTAATCTCCAAAACTCCGTTTCTGAGTGTAGCCTTTACCTTTTTCGTGTTAACGGTTTCTGGCAGATAGAAGGTTTTGGAGAATGAACCGAAGAAACGCTCGGTCAAATGCCCGTTCCCCTTCTTCTCTTTGGCTTCAGATTTCTTCTCTCCCCTGAGGGTCAGGTGATGGTCCTCGATGGCGAGGTGAATATCATTCGGATCGATGCCAGGTACTTCGGCCCTTACCATGAACTTCTTATCATCCTCAGAAACGTCGATCGACGGACTCCGCGTGACCACAGGGTGAAATCTGTCGAGGTTGCCAAATAGATCGTCCATTCGGTTCTCTATAACAGATAGTGTTTCAAATGGATCCCAAATTGTCGGTAGCATGTTTGTTCTCCCCTTTCGCCATTATTCTCTGAAGCTTTTCTCTGAGCTTCATTCTTATAGGTAAGCATGTTTTTTGTTCTTTCAAGGGGAGTGCCCCGAATTTTTGTGTCAAATGACGCAGAATTCACCACAGAGCCACCGAGAACACGGAGATGCCATTTTTCTGTTGCCCGACCGGGAGATGACGATCAGGCAACAACGTTCAGCCCTTCGGGCGTCTATACCTGGATAGGGATATCAAAAGCCGGGATGAAATCCTGTTATTGGTGAGCTTCCCTTCTGCTGAAGGCAGAGACATCTTTTCATTGGGCGCCGTCTCCCGCCCAATGAAAAATATCCTAATTCTCTGTGTTCTCTGTGTCTCGGTGGTTACATCGGTTTCGTTTTAAGCTGAGTGCTGACCCGTGATGGCCGAAAGCTGCTGTTTTCATGGAAGGTTTAAGTCGAGTGCGGGTGGATTTTCAACAAGGTCGGGGATCTCCTTGGTCACAAAAGCTTTGAATCGCTTCAAGAGATTCTTTTCGATCTGACGGACACGTTCATAGGAGATTCCGTATTTGTTACCGATTTCGTGGAGAGTGGCCGGCATTGGGGCCAAGATCCGATTTTCCCAGATATCGAGGTCTCTCCCCTTCAGGGTCTTCCGAAACTTATCAATCTTCTGGTTGAAAAGGCCTTTTAGCTGTTCGTTTGCGATTCTTTCGTCGAGATGCACTTCCTCGGAGGGGAGAAGGTCCATGAAACGTTCCCGGGAATCCTGTTCGATCGGCGTATCCAGCGAGACGTCTCGGCTGCCAAGTCTCTGGTCCATGTCGATAACCTCAGACTCTTTAACATCCAGGCGCTGCGCCAGAAGCTTGGGGCCGGGTGTAAAACCGAGGGCCTCTAGTCGATCCTTTTCTTTTTTCAAATTGAAAAACAGTTTCCTCTGAGCCTGTGTGGTCCCGACCTTTACGAGACGCCAGTTTTCCATAATGAATCTCAGGATATAAGCCCTTATCCAGAAGGTGGCGTAGTACGGAAGACGCACTCCACGATAGGGATCGAACTTCTTTACGGCGAGCATGAGCCCGATGTTGCCCTCTTGAATCAAATCGAGAACACTCGTCATCCAGCTGTTGTAATACTCAAGGGCGATTTTCACGACGAGTCTCAGATTCGAGACGACCAGCTTGTATGCTGCCTCGAGATCCCCCTTTTCTCGATACCGAATCGCCAGGGCCTTTTCTTCTTCGGGTTCTAGAAGGGGATGTCTCCTAATCTCTACAAGGTACCGATGAAGAGGATCGAAGTGGGCAGGAAGATGGCGCTCTTCGGGCTTTTCTCCCTCCATCTCGTCGGACTGGTCTCGCTTGTTGATGATATCAAACTCCCTCGTTTCGATCGGGTTATTTTAGAAAGATTGACCCTCCAAAGAAGGTAATCAATGGTAATTCATTTGTCAATCAAGGGGAATCACTGAGGTTTCCAAGGTTTTCAGAGAGCAGATTTGCCCCTTTGCCTCAACGCTCTCAGAGTGAACCGGCCTCCTGCAAGGGGTGAGAAGAGGGGATTGGAGATTCAAAGCATATGATCATCTGACTCACGATCAAGATACCCACATGAAGCTAGCCTGCTAACTGAGGTGCGATCTGCTCAACAAGGGGCTTCAATTCTGACAAGGACTCAGCAGCCGCTTCGACGGCTTTATCGGTATCGGCCCTGGACATGGGAGTTGATATGGCAAAAAAACCTCTGTTGGGCATGAAGATGCCTTTGTTCATCATTGACAGATGAAACAACCTGAGCACGTTCCTCTCTTGCGTAAAAAAAGCGGTTTGGGCGTCGAATACCGGCTCTGGTGTAAAGTGAATCTGCTGTAGTGAGCCATAGCCTTTGATCTGTGCTTTGATCTTGAGATCATCAAGAATTCTCTCTAAACGCTCTCTCAAGGACCAGCCCAGTGAATTAATTCTATCGAGTGCCTCGGCCGTCATCTCTTTCAGACCAGCGATTCCTGCGGCCGCAGCTAGGGGAGTGGCAACAAAGGTTCCCGAGTGATGAGCTGGGCGCTTTTGTTTGGGAGAAAATACTGCCATGACATCCTCCCGCCCACCAAAGGCACCCACCGGCAAGCCACCACCAATGGTCTTCCCCAGTGCAGTGAGGTCGGGCTTGACATCAAAAACCTGTTGAGCACCACCCCTGGATAACCTGAAGCTAATTACCTCATCAATAATCAGGAGCACACCATTTTCCTGGGCCATATTCTGAAGGTGCTTCAGGTAATCGTTTTCCGGAGGAATCATCCCGGCTGCTCCCATGATTCCCTCAACAATCACCGCAGCCAGTTCATGCTTATGCTCCGTAATAATCCTTTCGGCAGTCTTCTTGTTGTTAAATGGAGTAACCAAGACGTCTTTTTCTGAGCTTTTGGGTAGGCCGGGTGTCAGCTTTCGCCAGCCGACCTGCATTTCCATGATGTCGTAGCTACCGTGGTAGTTTCCCTCCATCTTCAGAATTTTATCTCTGCCGGTGAAGGCCCTGGCAGCGCGGATAGCAAACATCACGGCCTCTGTCCCTGAAGTGCAAAAGCGCACTCTGTCGACGGAAGGGACTCTTTCACAGAGGATTTTGGCCCACTCGTATGCTGCCTCAGAGGGCGCCGCTATCGCTGAGCACATGGGGGCCTGGTTCTGGATCGCTTCGACGACTTTGGGGTGGTTGTTACCGAGAACCATCGACGTCCAGTTGTTAGAAAAATCGAGATAATCATTGCCATCAACATCATAGAGGTGACACCCATCCCCCCTGGCTATGACGGTGGGATAGGGTTCAAACCAGATCGCGGCCCGAATATCACCATCGGGAACATACTTCTTGGCCTCTTCTATGATTTCTCTGGACTTTGGAGTCCTTTGACGATAAAATTCTTCAGTTTTTTTGCCGTATTCGGCAATTAACTCCTCCCTGGGCATTAGGACAAATCTCCTTTCTTGATGAAAAGACAGAAACAAACATAGACTTAATTGATTAACATTTGGAGAATAGTTAAACGCTGATTTTGTGTCAAGCCATAATAAAACGAGAGGTGACATCATTCGGCTTGACGCACGATCTCCCTTTTGCCATAGTTTGAAACCCTAAGATACTTCCGTGGGAGGATTTCATGAAAGAGGTTGTTGTATTAGGTACTGCTAGAACGGCGGGCGGGAGGTTTGGAGGCTCTCTGGCTTCGATGACTGCACCGGAGTTCGGTGCGGTGGTCGTTCGAGAAACCATTAAACGTGCAGGCATCTCACCTGCACAAATTGACCAGACAATATTTGCCAACGCCTGGCAGGCTGGTGTCGGACCAAACCCGGCACGCTTAACCGCCGTCCAGGGTGGGGTTCCTATCGATGCCCCTGCGGTTTCGATTAATGTGCGCTGTGGATCCAGTATTCAGGCATTGATCTTCGGCGTCCAGGCTATAAAAGCTGGAGATGTAAGCACCGTGCTGGTCGGTGGTACTGAAAGCACGAGTCAAGTACCCTACGCACTACCCAAAGCCCGCTGGGGATATCGTATGGGCAAGGCCGAAATGCTAGACCTGATGCACAAGGATGGTTTTTTGTGCCCCCTAGGTGGCGGTCTCATGGGTGAGCTAACCGAGGCTCTGGCCAAAGAATTGGAGATCAGTCGCGAGGAACAGGATCAGTTTGCCGTTGAAAGTCATCACAAGACCGAGGCGGCTGTCAAGGCCGGAAAATTCGACGGAGAGATCGTTCCCGTTGAAGTACCGGGTCCCAAAGGTCAGATGAGTATCTTCAGGGACGAGGAAATATTCCGAGAGGGGGTCACCGTTGAATCTTTGACCAAACTCAAACCCGTTTTTGACAAAGACGGCACCATCACTGCCGGTAACGCCTGCGCGCTATGCGATGCAGCTGC
>JABAOC010006761.1_pt2 | contig 11820 bp, 8 predicted proteins | sample 7062161 | NCBI WGS metagenome assembly JABAOC01 (sample SAMN14538625, study PRJNA623070) | marine sediment metagenome | biome: marine biome [ENVO:00000428]; feature: marine pelagic biome [ENVO:01000023]; material: deep marine sediment [ENVO:00002113] | place: India: Gulf of Khambhat ... | reverse complement strand
GCCGTTGTAAATCTCCAGACGTTACCTATCCACGGGCTGTCCGGATTGGCGGGATTGATCTCATCAACTCGCCAATAGTAGGTGGCAGCCCACTGAAGTTTGCCGGGGTCATAGTTCTCATCACCCAGGGCTTTAGCGCCTTTGAATTCCGGCGAAGCCTTAGTGGCGTTTCTTACGGCTTCTTCATCAGTGCCGAAGTACACCTCGTGCGAAGTAGCGGAATCTCCCGGACCCCAGCTAAGGTCGATTGTCTGGCTGACATCGACTGAGCCGCTGCGCGGAGTAGGACTGCTTGCCTTGACGGGCAGAGCCAGTGCCGCCTGCGGAATTAGCTGTTTCGGCGTCCGGGGGCTCGACCAGCGAAGCTCTGCGACTGCACCACCAGTATTCTCGTAATACTCCATAATCAGGCTGTAAGTATTGCCGGCTATAAGGTCGATTTTTCCCCTGTTTTCGGTGGCCGAGCGATCAATCCAGCGATCAACAAGCAGTTGACCATCCACGAAAAGGCGTACGCCGTCATCGGTTCTGGGATAGAAGGTGTAAGTTTCGGTGAATACCGCCTCTACTTCTCCGGTCCACCTGACTGAGAAGTTGTCGTCGCCGACCGCAGGATCGGGTCCACCCGGATCGCCCCAGTTAAAGTTGATCTGAGGATCGGTTCGGGTCAGAACGAGATTTTCAAAATTCATCCCTTTGTAGTAATCGGCCCGCACGCCGCCACCGGTGCCTGCTGTAGTGAAGCTCCATATATCACCCTTATGCGTGTCAGTTGAGTCAAATTCGTCGATTCGCCAGTAATAAGTCTTGTCCGGCTCAAGATCTGTGAGAGTGAAGGATGGTAAAGCCGCGGAGCCTTTTGCAGTATCGCCTGTTCCGGCATCTACATCGTCAAAATTATCACCGAAATAGACGTTATGAAATATCGTACCGAAACCGGCAGACCAGCTAAGTTCCGTGTCCGTCTCTAAAAATTTTGAGCCGTCAGCTGGGACTGGATTATAGGCTTTCATAGGTGGTACCAAAAAGCTCCAGACATCGCCTACCCACGGACTATCGGGATGCAGATCATTGACCTCATCTATCCGCCAGTAATATGTCGTGCCCAAGACAAGGCCGTCCGGATAGGGATACCCGGTAAAACCGACGACAAAAAATGCCAGGTCCTGATTGCCCCGGAATGTGTCTCCGGTCCCTGCCAGGACATCTTCATAATTTTCGCCAAAATACACATCGTGCGAGGTTGCTGCTTTGCCTGCGTCCCAGGAAAGGGTGGCCCATGTTTCCGTGTATTTTGCACCATCGGTAGGATTTGGGCTGCGGGCCTTTAAGCTGCTGAAAACAGGTTCGACATAGTCGCCTTCGTACCATCTTACGGCATCTACCCAAAATTCACCCGCTGCAAAGCCTATGTGTAATACGATTTCTGCTGGGCTCACGTCCGAACTAATAACAGGAGTTGTTGTGCTATATTCTTTCCATTCTTCGGTCATTGTGAAGTTCTGCACGCCATATGCTGTCCATGGATCTTGAGCCAGTTCCGGCTTGAAACTGATATCCAATGTACCGGCGGCGCACTTTAGCCAAACTGAAAGAGTGTATTTTTTGCCTGTTTCAAAAACAAGACCTCCCTGGTTTATACCGATATCCCAATAATTTGCACCCACTTCGGGTACCACAACGTGAAGACAATAGTCTCCTTCGATCGGATCTTCGGAAAGAACTGCGTCTACCAATTCTGTTACAACCTCAGCTCTGGCACCGCCCCCAATATTATCATATATACCCCACGGTGACATAGCACCGTTCTCAAAGCCACCGTTGATAATTATATTTTCAACTTCTTGCGATTGGCTTGTACCAATTGCTAAGAATCCTGTCAAAAAAATTGCTGTAGACCAAATTACACGATTTCTCATGTTACTTTCTCCTTACCATACCAACCCATAAGGGACTCAACTATAGTGATTTTTTATTGGCCATATTGCTGGATATTTCGGCCGATTACACGACACAAATAAATCAAGTAAGACCTTTCTATACATAAAAGTCCTCCTTCAAAAATATATACAAAAAACGACCGATAACGTTTTTCTCTTGACCGTATTACATCTATGTTTGCTAAAGACGAATCCTTACGAGTTGAAATCACACGCTTTTTCGTAAACCCGCATAAGTCATTAATTCACACACAAGGTTTTCTGCGACAACAGCACAGGCTTCTTAAATCCAGCGAGCCTAACTCCTTGTGCGCTCTATATTGATTTTATACCAAAATAGCTGTTCTTTTGTCAAATAAAAAATGACCGATAAGAAAGAATATTTGCCGTTTATATAGGATTGAAGGCAGTTTATTTTGTTTGTCTAAGTGGAAATTCGGATGAAAGACGCTTGCCGTTTGGGCACAGGCACGTTACCTGCAGTATGTATTCCTGGCTGCTGGTTTGCTCGCAAGGCAAACTGAACTCGTAGGCCCGCAGGAAATCCCGCCAATAGTCATTATTTATGGCCGGCTCGGTTAAATCGAAGTCCGGCCAAATAACAGCCCTTTTACCCTTCGGCTCGGACGAGCGCTGCATATACTCGTACAATTCGAAACGAAACATGCCGGGCGACTTTATCTGGGAGCCGAATTGATCGATTAAACTAACATAAATATTAATTTTAGACTGCTGATTATCGCCGGGGCTGACAAATTCAGTCAGCGGCATAATGTCGATTTTCACAGGGGCATAATTAGTATAACGGGAGAGCTTATCAATATCATTATCATTATTGGTCTTAACGGGATTTTGGTTAAGTGTGTCCGGGTGCTTGCAGCCAGTACTGATGTATAGAGGCATGAACAAAAAAATCCAGAATGTGACAGGAACTTGCTTCATTCTCACTTTCGATATTTCATGAAATAGAAATTCTCGCGCGCTCTTGGCAATATAGCGCAAAATCCAAAAGAGCTATAAATCCTCGTCAAGTAAATGGCCGAGGCGGTATTTTTTTGTTCTCAAATAGTTGATGTTATGCTCCCCGGGTTCGGCTTTTAGCGGGATCTGCTCGACAATCTTTATGCCGTAAACCTCAAGGCGACTAATTTTTTTCGGATTATTGGTTAATATTTTGATTTGCCGCAGTCCCAGGTCACGACAGATTTGAGCGCCAATACCATAGTCGCGTTTGTCTGCCCCGAAGCCTAATTGCAGATTAGCATCAACCGTATCAAGACCCAGCTCCTGAAGCCTATAGGCCCTCAGTTTGTTCGTCAGGCCTATACCTCTGCCTTCCTGGCGCAAATAAATCAAGGCGCCTTTACCGGCCTGTTCGATCATTTTCATCGCGGTCACCATCTGGTAGCCGCATTCACAGCGCTGTGAATGAAACAAATCGCCTGTCATACATTCAGAATGCACCCGAACCAGCAGCGGTTCGTTATGCTCAATGGGTTTGCCGTTTTCGTCGAGCCGGCCAACATCGCCTTTACATAACGCCAGATGAGGCTCGGCTGAAGTTACGCTTTCGTAGGCGATCAGCGTAAATTCACCATAGTCAGTAGGCAGATTGACGCACTCAAGGCGTTTAATCTGGCTTTCGCGCTGGAGGCGGTATTCTATCAGCTTGGCGATTGATGCGATTTTCAGATTATGTTTTTCGCAGAACTTCAGAAGCTCCGGCACCCGCGCCATTGAACCGTCTTCATTCATAATTTCACAGATGACACCAGCCGGTTTCAAGCCCGCCAGGCGCATTAAGTCAATTGCTCCTTCGGTCTGTCCGGCGCGCACGAGCACCCCGCCCTCGCGGGCACGTAGCGGGAATATATGGCCGGGGCGAGCAAGGTCACTCGGTTTTGCCTCATCGGCAATCGCCGCCTGAATGGTCCTTGCCCTGTCCGAAGCACTGATTCCTGTCTTTATGCCTTCGGCGGCATCAATGCTGACAGTAAAGGCCGTGCCAAAGCGTGCCGTATTATCAACGGTCTGAGGATATAGACCCAGGGTATCACATTTCTCGGGTAGAAGCGGCAGGCAAATAAGGCCGCGGCCGAAGCTGGCCATGAAATTGATAATCTCGGGCGTTACTTTCTCGGCGGCGCATACCAGGTCGCCTTCGTTCTCGCGGTCTTCAGCATCGACAAGCACAATCATTTTGCCGCGGCGAAGCTCTTCCAGAACTTCCGGTATTTCACTAAATTGTATCGTCACCTGTATATCCCCAGTGAAGAGATTAAAACGAAGATTCGAAGTAACAATTAAAAACAACTACCATTATAGCTGGGATTTGTTTTCGAACCCGATTTTTAATAGTTACACTAAATTCGCATTTTTGTTCACAAGGTTTTGCTCATAAGCTTCAATATATCGACTTCCGTCGCGTATGTAAATAAGCGTTGCTAAAATGGCAGTCCCTGCGGCCGACCACCAGAGAATCGTCAGGAACCAAATCCAGCCCGGTAGTATTCTGGAAACCTCAGGACCTATCAGAATTCCCGCTACCATCGACAATTGCAAAGAAGTGGCGAGTTTGCCTATGAACACAGGGGCGATGTGGATCTTCGATGTAATTAAATAGACAATCACAAAACCAATCAGCAGAAACAGGTCTTTGCCGATGATCAGTACGACAACTGTTGGTGGCAGCATAAAATTCTCAACATGACCCCGTTGCGAGGCTAAGAGCAGGCATGCACAGGTGATAAGCAGTTTGTCTGCGATCGGATCAAGAAACGCGCCGAGTTTCGTAATCTGATTTTTCCTGCGGGCCAGATAGCCGTCAACACCGTCACTGATTGCCATTACCAGAAACAAGACAATCGACACATACCGCATTACATTCCGGGTGGTATCGCTCAGGGCCAGATCATTTATCTTGAGCATAAAACTGACAAATGGGATGATCAATAATATCCGAAAGATTGTAATTCGAGTGGCCCAGTTTAGCTTTACTTTCATAGATTGCTACCGTGAATCAATAATTGCTTATCTTTACCTTTTTATTGTTCTCATTATCCTATATAATCGGTATAAATATAGCATAAATGCGGGATCTAATAAATAACGATTTAAAATGATCGCTCCGATGCTCCTTATTTGAATGGAACACCGCCCTTGGCCGTCGCGATTGGTGATAAATCGCAGAAAACATAGTTTAACTTCTGTGGCTTATTGGCATCCTGTAACAGAAGGAATTTTTTACTGCCTTAATTTGCTTGTGTTGAAACTGCACAGTGATATAATCCAGCAATTAAATCGAGGGCAAGACAATGGCTGTACTAAATGTAAATATCGACCATGTCGCAACTATCAGGCAGGCCCGGCTGACCGATGAGCCCGACCCGGTCTGGGCAGCGGTCCAGTGCGAACTGGCTGGTGCAAACGGAATTACCGTTCACCTGCGCCAGGACAGACGTCATATATGCGATCGGGATGTTCGTCTGCTCAAAGAAAGCGTCGCGTGCAAGCTGAATCTCGAAATGTCTATGGCCGAACCGATTGTAAAAATTGCAGAAGAGATTAAGCCGGATCAGGTTACATTAGTGCCCGAAAAAAGAGCAGAGCTAACGACTGAAGGAGGTCTGGATTGCGTTCGGTACAAGAAACGCCTTGCCGGCGTTGTTAAGAGAATGCACAAAAAGCGCATTTTAGTGAGCACTTTTATCGCGCCGGATAAGGAGCAAATTATCGCTTCGGCCCGGACCGGTTGCGATGCCGTCGAATTGCATACCGGCATGTATGCAAACGCAAGAGGCCAGAGGTCGGTTAATAAGACACTTGCCGATTTGGAAGCCGGCAAAGAATTTGCGATGGAGAATAAGCTGGTTGTCCATGCGGGTCACGGTTTGACATACCGAAATATTGCCGGCGTGGCGCGCATCAAAGGCCTTTGCGAATTCAATATAGGCCATAGTATTATAGCAAGAGCGGTCTTTGTCGGAATCGGGCAGGCAACTGCCGAAATGATAAAGTTGATTGATAAATTCAGTACGTAATTGCGAGTTTATAGTTCATGGGCTGCTAAATGAGCAGGATGAACTATCAACAAAATAAGGAGATTTTAGAATGTTTACAGGGGCAATGGTGGCGCTGATAACACCTTTTCAAGATGGTGAATTAGATTTTGAAACACTCGATGAGCTGATCGAGTTCCAATTGGACGGTGGCATAGATGGCATAGTGCCGGTTGGGACGACCGGTGAATCGCCGACATTAAGTTACGAAGAGCATAAAAATGTCATCGAAAGAGTAGTGAAGACCGTAGGCGGACAAGTCCCTGTAATCGCAGGTGCCGGTGCAAACAGCACTGCCGAGGCGATTGAGCTGACCGCATTTGCAAAAAAAGTCGGTGCCGATGCGACTTTGCAGGTCGGGCCATATTACAATAAGCCTATGCAGGAAGGCTTTTACGGACATTTTAAGGCGATAGCCGAAGAGGTTGACCTGCCGATAGTGTTATATAACATACCGGGCCGTTGTGGAGCCGGTATGACGCCGGAGACAATTGCTCGGTTATCCGAACTCGAAAACATCGTTGCGATTAAAGAAGCCAGCGGCAGCCTTGACCAGGCCAGTGAAATTGCAACTCGATGCGACATAACCATAATCTCCGGCGATGATTCTCTAACGTTGCCGTTAGCCTCGGTTGGCGGTAAGGGCGTGATCAGTGTGGTGGCGAACATTGTGCCGGCAGATGTCAAAGCAATGACAGATTTGATCCTGGAGGGGGATTTTGTCTCAGCTCTCAAATGGCACAAAAAGCTATTTGCATTAAGCAAGGGATTACTTACTTTGGCTACTAATCCCATACCGATCAAGGCTGCTATGGCGATGCTGAATATGGCTTCAGAAGAATTGCGATTACCTATGACTCCGCTGGCAGAAAATAAAAAAGGTCTTCTAAAGCAGACGTTAACAGACTACGGTCTGTTGAATTAAATAACACATTAGCCGACACGATAAATGTGTGTGAACAGAAGTTTGCTGAAAGCGTGGGCTTTAATTTCAAATCCAAAAGCATTTTCCGACGGGTATTTGGCTGGCAAAATGTGGTCTTGCCTTTTGGTGATTTTATGGGGCAAGGAAAAAGTCGGTCTCGCAGGAAGGTGACTCACAGCCTTGATAAACGTCGGTGTCCTGCAGTGTGAAAATATCATCCGTACCGATGAAGCGTGTTTTTAGAAACTCTACACGGCCGTCGCCAAATAGGACGTTCTGTCCGCGACGGTTGTGATTGTTGCTGTTAAGACTTAATAACTGCTTATTAAGTCGAAGATTAAGCTGCTTTGAGAAGTCGTCGGGCAATTTTTCAAAAAGTGGATTCCAATCTGCCATAATGACGTTCCTGCAAAGCAGTTTACCGTTCCTGGTCTTGCGGCAACTTATCTGGAAGCTGTAAGTTACGTATCTTCTGCTGGGGAAATCCTTGAATTTGCTTAATTGTGAGGGAGTCATTTGGAGGTTTTCGCCGTTTTCACAGGCTCGACAAACAAAGTTGCTTGGCTTTACGTAACCTCCTTTTACCAAGAGATATACCCGGCGGGTATTGGAATGGTTTTCGTCGCCCTGGTCACCCACTTTCCACCAGGGAGCACCCGCCGAAGTTGCCACGGCCGGGTATTGGCCATCGTGGTCGGAAATGTATTGGTCCAAACCCTGAAAGATACTGCTTTGTTGACTCTGGCATAACTTCCGCAAAGAATGATGACGGGCATAGCTGGATACGGCTTTGAATGTTGTCAGCAGAAGACTGCCGACAATCATTAGCACCGCTGCAGTGGCTAACCGTCTCCCCAAACCGGTCCGGAGCCGATTCCTGGTGGTAAATTCCCGACTTTGTTCGCCGGCAAGTAATTTCTGTAGCCGATCCTGGCTTGAATTTGCCATGCTGTTAAGCCGCCAAACCGTGCGCTCGACAAGAGAATCCGGACATGCTTCAGGTTCTATGCTATTAAGTGGTTCGAGGGTGGCTTTGATTTTGGAATAAATTACAGTGGCTTGTTCGTTGGATGAGATTAATGCTTCTGCTTGAGCAGTCTGTTCCGGAGATGTGAAACCTAAACAATAGTCAAATAAAAGCTGTTTTTGATCGCTATTAAGCGGAATCATTTGAATTCTTTGCTCCCAACTGATGCTTTCCACTCTTTCGCAAAACGTCCGACGGCCGTATGCAACCTACTTTTAACCGTTCCGATAGGTATACTTAAAATCTCAGCCATTTGTTTGTAAGAAAATCTGTGAAAATATGCTAAAATTAATATTTCTCGCAGATTTTCCGGCATATCCGTTATAATCTGTCCAACACGCTGTGATGTTTCATCCTTTTGCAGCTCATCGTAAGGCATTGTAGTATCAGAAGTAACGGTATTAAGCATATCGTCAAATGACAAATCCTGCGAATCCGCCATGGTGCCTATCGAGACAGCGGATGTTCGCTGCCATTTTCTCAGGGCATCTTTTGCCTTGTTCGCAGCTATTGTGAAAAGCCACGGACGCAAAGGCCGTTTTGTATCGAAGCTGTCCCGGCTGGCGAACAATTGTAAAAACGTCTCTTGAAAGACGTCCTCGACGAGATCATGCCGGTTTAAGAATTGTCTAAGGAATGCGTAAAGACTGTTTTTATAACGATTTACGATTTCACGAAATGCGGCCTCCTCACCGGCTGTGTAGCGGGCGAGAAGTTCAGCGTCACTTAGTTTTACAAAGTCATTGACCATAGCTCGAAAATAAAAAAAAATGGAATCATTACTATTATACTTTATTAGACAGCAAATTAAATACTTAATTGCTGTTAATTTACATATAGCCTTAGAAGTAACTTTTTCAAGCGAAGAAAAAAGATATAACTGTTTTGATGTGAATATAAAGATTACTGAAGTTTTTATAAATTTGAATTATTGTGAATTATATCGGACATAAGGGTGGTTCCCTGAAAAAAATTCGCAATTTTGTATCGTTTAAATTCAGATTTTGGGGAAAATGGCAGAAGTGGTTATATGTCAAGCTTTGAGGATGGATATACTGTATTTGAGATATGCAGTTTATTGTTTTTCATAAAAATTGCCGTTTTTAGCAGGAATTTCATTGATGTTTGATTTTAATCTATTTTCTTACAAAAAATGTTTAATCCGGCATATTTATCAAATTATAGAGATTTTTCTTGACGGAAAGGTGGATAATTTGGTACAAAGAAATTTAGTTAGGCTCATGCTGTACAGGCTTATATATGTAGATTCTGGTCGTAAGGTAAGGGTATTTCCCTTGATATTTCAGGTAGTTTAGATGAAATTTTTATGAGCAAGGTACAGAGTTATGGGTGGGAACTTTGTACTTAAATAGTGGCTTGTTTTTGTCAATCACAGGCTTTCCAAGGAAAGGAGGTGGCAGCAAATCGCAAATAATCACACCGGGTAAGGATGAATTAAATCTAATGCAGTTCTATTATCAATCATTATTTTTGAAGGAGGCGTATTATATAGGTGCCTGGTTCCAAAGTAAACCAAAGGCTGAGGCGGGTGGATCTTCCCTCTGATGAAAGTGTATGACCGAGGGTGTAACGAGATATTGCCCATGAATCAGGAAGGGGAAGTCTGAAGGTTGCTGGAAAACCGGCGATGACTTGGAGTGCTATAGAGACTTCAGAGGTTTCGGTTTTTTGTTCTTGTTTGAGATGTAATCACCTTGTTAATTCGGAATTGAGATGAATACGTTAGTGTTATTTTATAAAAAGCGTGGGCATCGGGTCTGTTTCTGCTGATGATTCATCGCTAAACCAAATCTTTTATTAGGAGGAACAAATATGTTAGCTAAGAAATGTCTTTTCGTGGTAATGTTTACTTTGCTCAGCGTGAGTTTGGTGCGTGCGCAGGACCCACCTGCAGTACACCCAAAGACCGGAGAAGAACTTGTGATAGAATGCCTCAGGGGTACTCCCTCGAAAATTGATGGGGACCTAAGCGACTGGAACCTTGATGCTATGACTCCGGCAGTTCTTGACACGGTAGAGCAAATAAATTCAGGACAGACCAGCTGGAGCGGTCCTGATGACCTTAGCGGTGAATTCTACGCGCTATGGGATGATGAGAACATCTACATAGCAGTGATTGTGAAAGACGATAAGTTATCCCAGAATAAAACCGGCGCCGATATCTGGAATGCGGATGCCGTAGAAATATTTTTCACTACGACAGAAGCACGTTCAGACCATAGTTGGACAAGTCCTACTATACACTACCAGTACGGTTTCGATTTCATGGAACATAGATGGAACTGGTGCAGCATGCATGATTCTGGTCAGGTCGAGCCTGAATACCTTCAGATAGCCTCCACCGAAACTTCCGATGGATACATCTGCGAAGCTGCTTTCGAATACGAACAGATACAGGCATTAGACTTTTCAGGAGGTAACATCATCGGATTCCATCCAGTTATTGATGATACTGACGACAGTGACCGGGAAATCCAGATGACCTGGACAAGCCGTGAGGCTCACGACCAGAGTCTTGGATTTGGGTATCTGGTTCTCTCCGGTGCAGCGGTCAGACCTGGATACACGAGTAGACCGGATCCAGCTCCCGGCGACCTGATCGAGGCAACGTGGGTAACCTTTAGCTGGAAGGCAGGAGAATTTGCAGTTTCACACGATTTTTATTTGGGTGAGGATTTTGACGACGTTAATGAAGCCACGCGAGATTCGGAAGTGTTCCGGATAAACCTGGAAGCGAATACAGTGTTTTATGTCGCGGGCTTCACGGGATATCCCTATCCGGACGGTCTTGTCCCCGGCACGACTTATTATTGGCGAGTCGACGAGGTCAATGCGCCGCCGGATGAAACCGTCTATAAGGGCGATGTCTGGAGCTTCTCGATTCTATCCCAAAGTGCCTGCACCCCCATTCCGGCTGATGGCGCCGAGTTTGTACCTGTGGACGCAACACTTACCTGGACAGCAGGTTTAGGAGCAAAATTACATACAGTGTACTTCGGCGACGACTACGACACCGTAGCGAATGCTACCGGTGGTGTCGGTCAGGGACCGTTGAACTATTCACCCGGCCCGCTTGAATTGGCTAAAACTTACTACTGGCGAGTCGATGAGGATGATGGTAGCGCTATACACAAGGGCGATGTCTGGAGCTTCACTACCGAAGGCGCGGTAAGCGGTCCGAATCCGGCCGATGGCGCTGTGGACGTAAGTGGGACACAGATTCTTACATGGGATGCTGGAGCCGTCGCCGCTTCGCACGAGGTGTACTTCGGTACAGATGCGGATGCACTCAAGGATGCCACGAAAGCCTCACCCGAGTACAAGGGGCCAAAGGCCCTCGGAGAGGAGAGCTACGATCCCGGCGTACTCATGTTGAATACGGCCTACTTCTGGCGAATCGATGAGGTCAACGGCCTTAATCCCCTTAGTCCATGGGAGGGCAATGTCTGGAGCTTTACAACCGGCGATTTCTTTGTCATCGACGATTTCGAGGATTACAATGCCGACGATAACCAGATATGGTTTGCCTGGCACGATGGGCTTGGTGCCGGTGCACCCGGCTCACCTGAGTACCTCCCCGGCAATGGGACAGGCTCGGAAGTAGGCGATGAAAATTCCCCTTCTTATACCGAAGAGACTATCGTCCACGGCGGCGGTCATTCTATGCCGCTTGTTTTCGACAACAACAAGCAGGGCTACGCCTACTATTCGGAAGTAGAGCATACGTTGAGTGCCATACGCGACTGGACTGCAGAAGGAGTTGCCGAATTGTCGTTATGGTTCAGAGGTTACCCGGCATCCACCGGCAGCTTCGTCGAAGGTCCGGTCGGGACCTTTACGATGACCGCA
>JABAOC010000389.1_pt1 | contig 11823 bp, 4 predicted proteins | sample 7062161 | NCBI WGS metagenome assembly JABAOC01 (sample SAMN14538625, study PRJNA623070) | marine sediment metagenome | biome: marine biome [ENVO:00000428]; feature: marine pelagic biome [ENVO:01000023]; material: deep marine sediment [ENVO:00002113] | place: India: Gulf of Khambhat ... | reverse complement strand
CCCTCACCTACGTCGAAGGTAATCCCGGCCACCTTAGCTCCCGGCGGAATGGCTATGGCGAAGATCCTCGAAGGCAGGTTTGGCTTGCCGGGTATCAGCAGCCGACCGAACTCCTCCACGTACACCTCTTGGCCATCAACGGCATGTCTGACTTCGTACGTGCCGATCGGGATGGGTACGTTGACTACCCCGTCTTGCACGACCAGCTCGGCCCAGCCGGTTTCAATGCCGGCCACGGAGCCACCCAGCATCAGAACGACTATGAAGATAACTGCTACCCTTCCGCAACTGCGCATTTTTCTCCTCCTTTCAGTTAGGGGAAGGTAGGTTCTGGTAAGTATTTGCGCACCAATCACAGCATCATTATAACTCAATAAGCGGAAAAGTCAAGCAAAACTATCTCTGGGTGGCCGGAATAAACCGGAACTGCACATAAATAGGTATATCTCCCGACAGCCGGTGTGATGTTGCGCTTTGCCGCTACAGAAGTCAGCCTGATTGAGGCCCGGAAAAAAGCCCCAGCTATCCCGTAACTGGGGCCAATAGCACTTCGTCGAGACTGTGTCACAAGAAGTCCTGCTAACAGCTTGGCGCAGGACCACTCTTGAACAGATAGTTGATCAGGTGAACAGCGTCGCCCATGTCGATCATCCCGTCACCATTCGCATCTCCGGCGTCCAGGGGATAAGGCGACGTGCCGCCCTTGTAAAGGTAATTGAGAATGAAAATCGGGTCGGCCAGATCAATCAGAGCGTCGGAGTTGGCATCGCCGCACAGATAGGTTCGTACCAGAAATGAAAGGGTGTCGGCGTTGCAGTAATCACTGGCCGTGACAGTCAGCGCTTCCNNTTCCACGGATGCCGTGTCAGGAGCGGTGCCAACGGCTGAATCGTTCTGCACCGAACACCAAGGCGGAAACTCAAGATACGCGACGGTATGATGGTCGTCGTCCGGATCAACGATGGTCGGGGAATAGGCGAAACCCTGTAAGCTGCCGACATTTATCGTATCGCCAGCCGAGGTAATAGATGGGGGCACGTTCGAATGATCGACGGTCAGGAGCACCACCTGCGTGTCGGCCAGGGACCCGTCCGAGACAGTCACTTTGAACGTGGTATCTTCGCAACCGCAGGTTACAACACCAGACAGGGTGTCCCCCGAAACAGCACACCAGGAGGGAACATCCAGAAAGCCTATCTCAAGCTCAGTTCCATCACAGTCTAAATCCACGGCGGTGGCAACATATATGTAGGGGTCCTCCGACGGAGCCGGGTTTTCGGTGGCTGAAGAGGTTACCTCGGGCACGGTGTTTGAACCGGCCGGGTTGCAGCAGTCATCTTCAGGGTGGTTGGGACAGACGTCGCACGAGTCTCCATAATCGTCGCCGTCAGCATTCTCCTGGTTCGGATTGTATGCAAACGGACAATTATCATCTGCGCAGGTGTTTGCCGCAAATCCAGGATCGCCATAAAGGTCTCCGTCGGTGTCTGTGCAGCTGTCGCAAACGTCTCCGATTCCGTCGCCGTCCGCATCCTCCTGACCGGCGTTGAACTGGTAGGGACAGTTGTCGTCGGGGCAGGTGTTCTCGGGATGCCAGGGGTCGCCAAACCCATCGCCGTCACCATCCACGCAGATAACCTCGCCGCACTCGAAAGCGTAGAGGCCGAAATCGTCTATGCCCGCCTCCACCACAGAACCCAGGCCCAGGTCCGAGGCTTCGAAGCGCACTCTGACCTGGCTGGTGGGAGTAACGAAGTCGGCCACCAAGAATTCGTGTATGTTCCAGCCGGCCGGACTCTCCGGGCCTATGGTCTCCGCCAGGGTCCAGCTAGTCCCGTTGTCGCTGGACACATAGACCTTGAACAGGTCGCTGTTGGGATTGTCTCCTGAGTTGTTGGTGTACCACAGGGCGTAGTGAACCCTGACCTCGGAACCGGTGCTAGCATCTACGGTAGGTGAGATCAGCCAGGTGATGCCTCCGTCAACGTCCGAATTGCCATCCACGTTGTCGGTCAGATAACAGCTTCCCGAGCCATCGTAATCAGTGGCAGGATCACCCCGGTCGCCTCCACCGACCGGTATTCCACGCTCCCATGCACCGTCCGTGAGATTGGGATCGTTTTCCACGGTCCAGCCCAGATCGGTCTCGAAACTGTCGGCGAAGACCGCTTCTATCTGCCCGACCGATGACGAGAAGACCGCGGCGGGCGCTCCCGGCGGATTATAAACCGCGCCGCAGATGGCTCCCTCGGCACTGAAATAGTATTCAGGGTTGTCGTCACATTCAGCCGCAGGCAGCGTGGCCTCGTAAAGATCCCCGCCCAAAGAAGCCAGAGCTGAGGTAAGATAGCTGCCCCCGTCGTAACGGTAATGCAGGGTCCCTGAGCCAGGCACGTAGGTGTCACCGTTTTCAGTGATCTGGACGGTGATTGTGGTTGCCGCGCCCGGTGGAACGTTATCCGGCACACCGTCGGGAAGAAGAAGGCTCAGGGATGCAACCGGGCCCATTCCCAGATTCGGGTTGCCCCACAGTGCTGCCCACTCGAAAGTCTCGTATTTAACGTAACTCCAAAGCCCGTAAGTGTACATGTCTCTCAATGCCCGCTGAAGAGCCTGGCCCTGGGTGTGATCGCCGGAGGTGACGTAGATGGTGAAGAAGTAGTCCAGTGATTGGCTGGAGCCATCCATGGGGTCGTCCCAGCCTGGATGTCCCAGTGCAACCTTGGTGGCTCCCACGAAGCCGATGGCTCCTCGCTGCAGCATGGCTTGACCCAGATTCAGATAGTCAGTATCCGAGTTGCTGCAGGCGTCGGCAAAACAAATCGCCGGGTAGTCGTCGTTCAGATAGCCACAGGTGGAGTTGGAGACGAACGCCTCGCCCGTGCCGTGGTAAATGTGACTGGAGGTGGGCGACCCGTGACCGGCCCAGTTGACGAAGGCGAAGGTACTTGTCGACCAAACCTGGCGAACGTTGCTGTAAGTGAGGTTGTAATCCATGGGATAGGTGGAGTAGCCCTGCTCGTACATGCGGGTCATGGTCCAGTCGGACATCCACGGCTGGTCAACCTTGGCCTCCATGAGCACGGCATTATCCGTGCGCGGGTTGGGATCGTTGTCCCAGAAGAAGGCCCCCAAAAGAAGGATATTCTTCTTGAACGAAGGGTCATTGTTCTGCTCGTAGGCAATGGACTTGTTGCAGATGTTCTGGACGGTGGTGGGATCACTCCAGGGAATTCTTCCCACGTTGACTTCGTTATAGAAATCGATCGGGTCTGAATTCTCGCCCCACCGGTGATCCTGATCCGCGTCCCAGGACTGATTGTCGGGCAAGGAGAGTTCGGCGTAATAGAAGTCGGTTTCGGGCTTCCCGTAGCCTAAGTTCTGCTCTGTGCGACGCATGGGGACGTTGTCGTAATGGCCCACTAAAAGTACGTCCTCGATGCCCCACTGATCGGAAGGATATTTGTCTCGCAAGAAATTCCTGATCTGCTCGGCAAGATCATAACCGATGTAGTTGGCGCTGATCCAGGAGGTGGTTACCACGTTGACGGTTCTGCCCTTGGTGATCTCCCAGTTGGCAAGCGGAGCGACGGCCGACGTCAGCGCGTCAAGAGTGATGATCACGAAGTCGTAGTCTTCCTTTGCTCCCGGAGCAGCAGAATACCAAGTCTGGGCCTGACCATAGTTGAGGATGATCTCCTCTGCTATTTCTTCCGGACGGGGGACGTCATCCCTGATCATGTCTGCCGGGGTAAGGTCGTTGGCGAAGGTGTAGCTCACCCGGACAGTAATTTCGGGATAGTATGTCAGTTGGCCAGATACAGGACGGTAGGTAAAGGGTGTGACTCTGACGTCCACCAGATTGTACTTCCTGAAGCCTGCAGTGCGAATCATCTGCCCAACCAAAGCCGGGTAGGGCTCGTCGCTACCATAGACGGAATTGTAGTTTTCCTCATAAATGCGTTGGTCACGCTCATGCAGCAGAGGATCCTCCATGCTGATGAGTCTGGGCAGGGGAGAGGGAGATATTTCATAAGTGCCGGAAAGTGTTATGCCTTCACCTGTGTCAAAGCTAACCTCAGCGACTTTTGCTCCGGGAGGGACGGCGATAGCAAAGATCTTTGACGGCAGATTGGGTTTTCCCGGGACCAGCAGGCGCCCGAAATCTTCCACCGAGATGATTTGTCCCTCTTCCGCGTAGTCGATCTCGTAAGCCCCGACCGGTATCCTCACGCTGATTGCCTCGGCTTTGCCATCGACTGCAACAAGGCCGCCCAAAAGCATCATGGCGGCGAAGCTGAGCAGGACCCTAGAGCACCTCCTGACGTTAGCGTTTAACATGGTTTCCTCCTTCCAGGTTAGTGAGCAAGCAGGTTGCGTGCAAGTCAAACAGCAAACACAGCTTAATTATAAGCCAAAAGTGAGAAAAGTCAAGAGAAACTCTTTTGCATCGGAGGTTAAAGGCGAGGAATTCACAATTCCCTTGCTGGGGAAGGAAAAAGCCCCGGCTGCAAGTTGCTGAGGCCTTTTGCCATCCGAGTATCAAGCGGGCTTAAATACGCCGGTTGGCAGTTCGGTTGAGGTACGCCTTTGAACAGGTGACTAAGCGGCTAGACCACGTCACTAAGATCGTCTGCTGCGTCACAGTCGGTGTCGTCTGTCACCAGGGGATCAGGAACAAAACCACCTATGTGCAGACAGTCACTCAGGCGCACCACATCCGCAAGACCTACCACCGGGTCAGAGGTCGGCCCGAGAATCTGACTACCGAATATAGTTTGTCACAACGCGACTACTCGATGGCCCACACCGGGCTGCAGCAGCCAGGATCAGGCGACGGCCATGGCTGCTTGAACAGGTAGTTGAGCACATACACCACGTCGCCGAGATCTACCAGATCGTCATTGTTGACGTCACCGATACACATATATGGCACAGGCGGCGGCCATGGCTGTTTGAACAGATAGTTGAGAAGATACACCGCGTCGCCAAGGTCGACCACCCCATCCTCATTGGCATCGCCGCAGGCATAAGCCTCACCAAATTTCTGCCAAAAACCTTGCAGTAGTTGGTAGGAAGCCGAACTGCCGGAGCCGACCGCGGTCTGAGTGACCGTTCCGTCGAGTCGGTAACTGGATGAACCACCACCGCTGCCACCTTGGTAACTGGATGAAGCACCATCGGTGCCACCTTGGGAAATTACCTGCCACTTGATCTGTCTACCCTTGTCCCTGGCCACAGGAGCAGGCTGAACCTGGCTCTGTTCCGCTTCGGCCGGTTTCATCGCTGCAGGAGGTTGATACTGCTTTGGCGAAACTTGAGCTGGAGTAATAGCCGACCTGTTCGGCTTTGGCTGTTCCTGCTTGTCTGTCTCTTTCGATTCTTTTTTGACTGTGGTAGTCTTGGAAGGCAGCACCTTTTTGGGTTTCTCGGCAAGACCACCGGCCGCAATCAGCATCAGGATCAATGGAATGAAGAGAAACAATGACTTTTTCATGAATACCCCTTTCCTGCCAATTAGCGGTTCATTGCTTGCAGCTTTCCAAGCGCCTCCCGCAGGTCGGCGATCTGGGCGTTGAGTTCTTTGATCTGTCCCTGTTGCTCCTTGAAGGCTTCCACCAGCAAAGGCGTAATCCTGCCGTAATCCACGGACATTTTGCCCTTGTCGTCAACCAGCACGGCACCTGGAACCAGGTCCTTGATTTCCTGTGCCACGAAGCCCAGATGAGTCTGATCATCAAACTTCATGTCAGGATATTCATCGTGCCTCCAGGAGTAAGAGACGCCTCTTAGCTTGAGCAGTGTTCCCACTGCATGCCCGATTGTCTGAATGTCTTTCTTGTAACGGCGATCGGAGCAGGCGCCAATCGAACCGGTATAGCAGATATCCCCGACTACATGCAATTCTTCGGTCGGGCCGTTGGTTCCAATGCCTACCTTGCCGTCCTTGAGATACACTATGTCGACACCTTGAGCGCCCAGAACCAAGCAATTATCATTGTTTACCCAACTCATCCAGCCACAGCTATCGAGGTCCTCACCCGCTACAAAACCTGACATTTCTCCAACTTCCGAATTCCCGATTACAATCCAATCTCCCCCAAGAGTGCCCAAATCGTTACCGATTACAAGCGGTTCGCTTGGAGTATAAGTCCCGATTCCAACTTTGGCTTGGCTGGCTGAAGCTTCTAAAGATACCGGCGGGCCAAAATTGTCGCCAAAAGCGTAATTGAGCAGCAGTTTAGCGGGTGTCAGAGAGGATTGCAGGTGATTGGCATCATCATAAACCGCGACTTGACCGGTTCCGCCTTTGCCGTCGTAACTGCCTGCCATCTCAGCAACCACCGCCGGCGGTTCCGGCACCGGGTTGAAGAGTTTGATACTATGTCCGGAGTTAAACGGCGAGCCTTCGGTGCCCATCACCTTACCAATGTCATCATATATGTTCATGCTGGCACCGGCGGTGGGAGTGGCATTCAAATCAAAATAGACTGCCGGCGGTTCCGGCTGCGGGTTAAACATCTTGATGCTCCCACCAATGGTTCGACCAGCGCCAGTGTTCATCTGGATAACTGGGTGCTCGTCTGATGGGTCCATCATCTTGATGCTGACGCCGGAAGAGGCAGTATTGCTGATTTCAAATACTTTTTCATCCGCTGGGTCGATGCTGTGCATATTAAAGTAACTGCCCCATTCACCCGCAGATTCATTGACACTCATTTCCATAAGCGTGGCCGGCGGTTCCGGCACCGGGTTGAACATCTTGACACTGGCGCCAGAAGATGCAGTATTGCTGATTTCGAATATCTTTGCACCATCATCTGTCGGATCAATACTGTACATGTCAAAGTAACCGCCCCATTCACCCGCAGATTCATTGACACTCATCTCCAAAACTCTGGGCGGTTCCGGTAAGGGAGTGGCCATATAAATGCTGGCGCCGGTAGAAGGGGCACTACTTATTGCTAAAACTTCCTTTTCAGGAGGATGGAGAAATCTAATGTTGGCTTCATAAGTGTTATGATTGCCGCTGATTTCGAACAACCTACCCATCCCATCGTCAGCGAAGACGTCAAAAAATGTGCCGTTGGAACCTGTCCTCATTCCCAATGCTATCTTCTCATCATGCGGAACAGCTCCCGGTCTATACATGACAATCTCGGAGCTGTCAGACCGATGGGCATTGATGGCTATCCTTGGTTCATCTAACGGCTCAGCCGCATGAATTAAGACACCGCTGCTGGCAAAGGGATTGGATGTCATCTCAAGCATAGGTCCGATAGGGTCTCCTTCGAGATTATTCAATACAAGTTGCATTACGGAACTTTTGCCAGGCACTGCACCCATTACAATACCCGTATCCCCAGTGGCGCTTTTGACCACCAGCGAACTTGGGCCGGTTTCAATATCTCCGCCGGACATGTTTTTGGCTTTGATAGCGCTGGGCGCCGATGTCAACCGGGTACGAGGTGAAATAACCTCCACGCCAACCTGGATTTCAAGATACAACGGTTCGGTCTCGAAAATCGAAGCATCCAGATCGGTGAGGCTGCCCAGAATGACACAGAACAGCCCATCTTCGGTCTGAACTGAAGGATGTACCTCCGACCATTGCAGGAAGCCACCGGTAGAGTCATCATATAAGCTGAATGTTAGCTGATAGGTATCATCAGCCACCGGGTTGCCTTCAGAGTCGGTCAAACGACCCTGATAGTTAATCAGTTCCCCGGCTTGAATGGTCGAACCGATTAATCCGACCAAAATAGCGAAAATGAAAATTGAAGCTTTACGCATGACAAACCTCCTAATTTGTGCCACATGATTAATGGCATTCGTCTCGCCACGGAAATATGCTCAATCCCGGTCCGGTGGGCTCCTCGAAAGGGAATCCTTACAAATAGCGAGCGTTTCCTGGCAGGCACCGTGTGGAACAGGACTACCTGGACTATTGGACAAACGATCCTGATAACCAACCTGGTGCGGAACGTACATTGAAACAGCGCTCCTTCGCCCCCGAGCAGGACAGCATCCAAAGTTGCTGAACTGCGGATACGACGTGATCGTGTTTACACGTGGTGAATGTACCAATATAATAACTACGACGCCCAAAAAGGCAAGCGAATTCTTATAGAAAGAGGACGCTTACAAACCTTCCCTCGCTTCTTGCCAATGCCTCAGCTACGAGGCAACTGGGCCCTGATTACTCTCTCTGCTCTCCGCATGTCGTAGTTCAACCCCTCGGCTTCCAGGCGCGACCAGCAAGTCGTATTATCCTTTTTGTGTTCAAGTCTGTGGGAGGTAGCATGATACGCAAGCACTGTCACGTGAACCGGCCCTGTCGGTGCCTTTGAGCAAAAGAAAAGCCCCAGCTCTCTGAGAACCGGGGCTAATCGTATGTTCTCGGATGTGGGGCCAATTCGTAACTAACAGCCTGGCGGCGGCCCGCCCTTGAACAGATAATTGAGCAGGTAAACCGCGTCAGCCAGATCAATTACACCGTCGCCCGTAGCATCTCCCGCTGCCAAAGGAACTGGAGCTGAACCGTTTTTGAACAGGTAGTTCAGGATGTATACCACGTCGCCGAGGTCTATCAGGTCGTCTCCGTTGGCGTCGCCTGCGACAAAATCGATGGTTCTAAGGTCAGCGTCTCCTGTGCCTCCGATCCAGTCCTGATAGCTGGGGTAGGAATTACTCGAGCCGGAGATCTTTCCCTTTACTTCCACCATGATAGTATCAGGACCCGAGCTCGCCGGTGGAGCGGAGACCTGCCAGACCGCATTATCGGAATAACCTGAACCCTGAGGATCGAAATAAATGGTGGAAGACGGGTCAACAACCTGGTATCCCGCAGGCAAGACAATCGTGGCCTGGATGCTGTCAGCGACATACTGATTCTCGAATGGGTGAGGACCTCGATACTCAAACTCCGTGCTCACCGTAAAAAGCTGCTCTGTGCCTACCAGCGAGTCGACCTCGATGTCCACGCGCCAGGAAGCGGAGAATAGACCCCACCGGTCACCCAGCAGCCAGAGATCGTCCACGAGAAAGGCCTGGTTGAAGTGAACGTCGGGACCGGAGTAGGGTGGTGTATACCAGGGGTCGTGCACGATGAAGACGTCAAGGTTATCATCGTATCCTTTAACCACCCGGTAGTGCCCAGCCGTGTGGCCGGCACTGTACCAGGTCAGTACCAGAACGGGATAGTCGTTGGAGATAAGATTCTTCAAATCCTCGTAGCGGGTGATGAAGTGACTGTAAAGATTCCAGCGCTGGTAATTGCCGCAGTATCCCAAAGGTCTTTCGCTGTATCCATTGATCGCGGGATTTTGGATGGCGGTGCTGATGCTGCTGAAATGAGAAGCCCTTATCATGTTGGTGCGGTTGGTGCCGAGGCCCGACAGGGCATCTGCAACATCGCCAATATCGTCTTGACCTATGTCGGGTCCCCAGTAGTCAAAGACCATCTCCAACGAAGCTTCGCCGCAGTAAAAGGAAGAGTCCTGATAATAGAAAGGAACCTCCATGTTATAGAAGTCGGGGTAAGTATAGCTTTTGCTCTGGGAGAGGCCCGTTCCCTTTTCTGGAAGCGGAGAATCGATCTCGACGAGTTCGGTCTTGGCGGTCAAGCTGGAGAAACCCGGATCAAGATTTGTGCATACCTCAGAGGGGTTGTCGATGCTCACGAAAATCTGCTTCAATGGTCGATCATCAAGCTCGCAAAGCCAATAGAACTTCTTGTTGGGCATCTCGACGACTTTCGGGATAGATATCTGCACATCTTCGACTGTCAGCTGGCAGATGATGAGAGCCTGACTCCGGCTCACCTGCGGATATCTGTTCAAATGCACACGAGCGTACCATTGCCAAGCCTGTTCCTCGGCACCGACTCCGATCAAAGAGATTACTTGGTTCTCCGGGTTGACAACCGGCACCACATAATAGGAGGGTTCAAGCTCCGGGTAGGCGTGAACAAGAATCGGATCGGCAGGATCGGCGAATCTCCACTCCGGGCTGTTTACTGCACGTTCCGGGTGAGCCGAATAATAGGCGGCGTTTCTCTGAATCAGTTCATGCGCAACCTGCATCGCCGCCTGAGAAGAGACAAAGCCTTCTGCCCGGGCAGATGCGGCCGACATTACGCCCACAAATACAGCAAGTGCCGCTATTCTGAACACAGCGCTCTCCTTTCTGATACCACCACGGTTCGGGACTTTAGGTTGTATCCTTAATAGCTTTGTTTTTCCTCATCGCTCCCTAGTGATTTGGTCATACTGAGTGAAGGCTTCTGTGTTTCTTCCGAATGACACCGCGTCCGTGTTTCGGCGCCGACGCAGGTTCTGAATGCGGGCAGCGCTCCCCGGCGACCACCGAACATATGTACAGCAGTGCCCGTTGTCCGGACTGCCTAACGGGCACCACGGGGGCACTAGCGACTGACGGTAAACTGTTTTCTACGTGGCAGTGATACAACAAAAACCGTACCGGAATTGCGGGAGGTGGAAGAAGCCGGCTGTCCACGCCAAGCCCAACAATTCAAACGAATTAAGGAACTTGGATAGCCGCTGCTTGCCACTAAGCCGCGGTTTCTTCCGTTCTCGCGCAAGAGATTGCGCGACAGAAAAATGGGCGTTCCTCTATTGCGTTGAGGGTCAGTGGATTACCTCATTCGCAGGAACAGCCGATTTATCTGGCCGGTCAGAAGAATCTTCGCAATTGGCTGCGGCCGGCCCGTCACATTCAAGTCAAGGAAGAGACGGTCTCCTTTTGGCTATCCACACGGCGGCGGGCCGCCCTTGAAGAGGTAGTTGAGGATGTAGACCACATCTCCAAGGTCTACCACCTGGTCGCAGTTGGCATCTCCGATTTCCATCGGTTCAGGCGCAGAGCCTCCCTTGAACAGGTAGTTCAGGAGATAGACCGCGTCTCCAAGGTCCACCAGGCCGTCTCCGTTAGCATCACCGAAAAGCGGTTCGGTGATGACCAGAAATTGATTTATACTGACATCGGTCAAAATCTGCAGCAGACCGCTGGGCCACCCGACCTTTATAGAATCAACCACGGCTGCGTCGCCCAGACCGAAGTGTGCATTCAGACTGTTCTGGCCATGGTTGCCTGTCTGTCCGGAGATCTCGCGAAGTTGCCACGCCGGTGTGCCGCTGATGGTTGCCCAGGCGCGAACCTTCGCCCCGATGGCGGATCTGTTCGAATTGGTGCCGATACACTTGACGTTGATCCAGCCGTTGACACTTCCGTTATTGCGATACAGGGCGTTGTCCTGATAGTCTTGATTGGCAACGAACAGATCCAGATCGCCGTCGCGGTCATAATCACCCCAAGCCGCGCCGGCAGAGGCCTCGGAGTCAGCCGCGACCTCTTCCTCGGTGACCTTTGAGAAAGTGCCGTCTCCGTTGTTTTCCCACAGTGCGTTCAGCCGGGAGGCGTACTGGTAATTGCCTGTCACAAACAGGTCTAAGTCGCCGTCGTTATCATAATCGCCCCAGCTGCTGCCGCTCCAGTAGCCGCTATCGTTGACGATGTCCTGCCCGGTTACCTTGATGAATTCACCGCCGCCGACATTCTGGTAGAGCAGGTTGGGCTGATTCCGACCATAGGTGGCGAACAGGTCCAGATCGCCGTCGTTATCATAGTCTCCCCAACTTCCTGTGATCGAGCTGTCCTGGCCGATCACGCAGCTGGTCAACTCGGTGAAGGTTCCGTCTCCGTTGTTGCTGAACAACGAATTGGTGTTGAGCTGAGGTCGAGTAACCAAAAGATCAACATCGCCGTCACCGTCGCAATCGCCCCAGTTCCCGTTTCCCTCGT
>JABAOC010015864.1_pt2 | contig 11824 bp, 8 predicted proteins | sample 7062161 | NCBI WGS metagenome assembly JABAOC01 (sample SAMN14538625, study PRJNA623070) | marine sediment metagenome | biome: marine biome [ENVO:00000428]; feature: marine pelagic biome [ENVO:01000023]; material: deep marine sediment [ENVO:00002113] | place: India: Gulf of Khambhat ... | reverse complement strand
CACGGAGGCAAGTCACCTATATATGCTGTGCGCGTCTCGGCAGCCGGCGATATCTCATTGGACGAAAATACGTCAAGCAATAAACATATCGCCTGGAGTTACGAGAGAAATGGAAACTACATACCAACACCTATTGTATACAAAGAGTATCTCTATTGCTGTTCGGATAGAGGCAGACTAAGCTGTATTGAGGCCGGGACAGGGAAATTACTGTACCGTGAAAGTCTAAGTTCCTCCTCTGCCGGTGTTTCAGCTTCTCCCGTTGCGGCAGATGGAAAGATTTACTGCACTGCTGAGAGCGGTGACATATATGTTGTAGAAGCGGGGCCTAAATTCAAGCTGATAGACGTTAATAAAATGAATGAAATCTGTATGGCGACACCTGCAATTTCGCAGGGCACCTTGTTTTTTCGAACGAGACATCATCTCGTGGCGGTCGCGGGAAAACCGTAATGAAGATTTGAGTGCTGGCGGTAAGTGAATCTACGTGGGTATCGGTAGTAGTATCTTAATCAACACGCCTAATCCAGATACGTCCCCTTGCGGGAAGAGCCAAGTCCATCTCAATATGCTGCCCGGACTTAGTAGTACGGATAGGAATGGGTATTCCGGTGAACGCCTCTACGAATCGATGGGGCCTGCCTTGCCGAATCCGAATGGTGACGGTGACATTCACCGCTTTATCATTGAAGTTTTGTATGACACAACTCCCGTAGGCCGAAGGACCGAACGGATGGAGCGTGACGCAGCTTGGACCATCAAAAGCCGGCAGCTGGAGTTTTGGCGGAGGGATTGCGTTATTATCTATTTTCGAACGATTGCCGAATACATTGCGAAGAGCGGAAAGGGCTTGCCCCTGCATAGCAATCAGGCCCAACGGCCGGGGACAGAGCAAAACCTCGCCTACCGCATCGAAGTCGGCCTGGCTGTAGGTGTGCGTATTGAGCAGGCTGATACTGCCGCCCGACGTTTCGTTTACAGTAAGAAGAGTAACCTGTTTATTGCCGAAAGTGCACAATATGTCCTGGGGGCCGGCTTCGACCTCTATCGGCGCTTCCAGGTCGATAGTCACATTAGTTTTTTCGAGCTTTTGAGTTTTGACTGAGAGGGTCATCAGCGATGCACGAATCGGCTTTGATTGTATATTTGTGCCGACCTTAACCATGCGGGCAAGCTCATCGCCGTTGGGTGAGGCGACCAGCAGGCTTGTCGTGACTATAAGGTGGGCGCCTCGGGCGCGGGCCTTTTTGATGTGCTCTAAAAGATTTGTATCTGCAGCCGCCTGGGCGGGCAGGAAGATGACCGGCGCACCTTCCGGAAATTCGTACACAGGTATCAGCGGAATACCCAGCATGCCTAAGAAATCCATAACATACATATCGCCGGCGGGATCGCTGTTGGGCGGCTTATAGGCAGGGACGCCGACGACAGGATGTTCACGAACGAACGCCGCGAGCTCGGCAAGCCGGTCGAATTCGGCGATAATTTTTTCGTGGTCCGGGTGGCCTTGCATGAGGTTGCCGAAGTTGAAGAAGACCAGCTCCTTTGCTCCGGCCAGGACGCTCGTATAGGCCTGGTCGAGGAAGTCATACTCGGCGCAGTCGCCGTGGTCGAACCATGCGCCGCCGATTTTATCACCCGCGATGCCCGCGAGCCAGCGGTAGTTGACAAATCCCTCGTAGGGTTGAACGAAACCGAATCGCTGCGTGTTGCGGCCGCGGGTCTCCGTGCCGACCCAAACCTTGTCGAATATCCGGGGTAACGTCTCCGTGTCGTAGCCGAAGAGGTGGAACCGGTCGTACCACTGGGGATATTTGACTATCATCGTTATGGCGGGGTTGACCTCTTTAGCGGGCCCAACGAAGACCGATTGAGCTAATTCGCTGAGCAAAGCGCGCCGATATTCACCCCAGGAACGCTCGCCTTTGGCAGCCTTCGATTCCTCGCTCACATCGCCTGTGCAAAGAAAGTCGTCAACGATAAAGGTATCGAAGATACCCGCCGCCATACGTATAACTCTCTCGAGGTCGCGTTGGGTCTTTTCATTTTGCCAGTTGAACCAGCCGAGTGGTCCTTTTTGGCGCACGCCGAAATCCCCACCTGGAACAGTTGCGATACCGCCCACAACCTCGATGCCCTTCTCCTGGAGCCAGTCGCGCATAAAGGTAAGATGTTCGCCTGACACTATATGGCCGCCGCGATAGACCTCGATGTAAAGCTTCGTGATGCCCATACGCCGGATGGTTTTCCAGGCCCGCGTCCGCACTGCCTTGTCAGTGGCAAGCTGCTCGACCTGGCGCGATGTGGCGTAGGACCCAAAACGCAGGTCGCTCATCCGGGCACGGGCTTTCTCCTGTAGGGTCCGGGCGGTGCAATGCGCTGACAAGACAGTTGCTATGAGCACTATCGCACCAACCAATACAGCTCGTTTCACAAGTTCACCTCCTATGTCTGGGTTCCCGCCTTGCGGGGGCCCAACATGCAATTAACAACGGCCCCAAAGCCCTCGAACCAATTTGCTGCTTTGGTCCTTTACCACTGAACTATATATAACACTGCCGTTCTCCAAGAGCCAGCCAAAAGTGCTCGAAGCGGTAGTCCTCCCAGAATGAGAACAAATCCTGATTTTCAGGACCAATTCCGCAGTTCCTGCAAAAAATCTCTTTTTTGGGAGTTTTTTGTTGACAGACTCGTCTCAATCGGGCACACTATTTTAAGGAAAGAGCAACGAGGATACGTAGCTTCTACGGTTGACAATCTGTTTTGAATACGCCCTAACGCCTCTTGAGTTTTTTGGAGGAGAAATCCAAAATGGCGTTAATTCAACGAGTTTTCGTAAAGACAAACCTAAACCGCTAAGAGTGCCCCCGCTCTTGTCTTCGATAAGAAGACGCGGGGGCGGCGTGAAAATATTAACAATTTTTGAAAGGGTGATAAGATGAAGAAGACGATTCTTCAAAATCTTACTCTGGCTCTGTTTATCACGGTGTTAGCATCGTCTGCAATTAGTATTGGTTCCGAAGGAGTGCAGCCTATAGCAGATGCAGGATTATCTCGATATGCGGCCCAGGATCCGATTGTTCTCGATGGAACCGGCTCGTATGACCCGGATAGCTCAGGTCCATTAAGCTACATGTGGCAACAAATAGCCGGCCCAGGGGTGGTAATTACCGATGCAAACACAGCTACACCTATTACCAGTGGTTTTATCCAGACCGACGAGATTCAAGAATGCGAGTTCGAATTGGTGGTCAGCGACGGTGAGCTGACAAGTCTGCCTGATACCGTTAAAGTCATCATCGTACCGTATTTCGGTAAGAGTACGTTGCGGCAGGAAAATCCTCCATTTGATCCCGGCAAACCCACAATAATTGCCTTTAGTGGCGTGAACCGGATTTGGCAGCTCCAAGTTGACCCTACTCCTTGGTATGAAAAAGCAAATTTCATAATATTTACCACGTATCTTGGTTTGTACTCTAAGTGTGGTGATATAGCTATTGTATACCTTTCCAGCCAGGCACCAGATTACAAACAACCGATCCAGACCGTGGGCCACAGTGCCGGCGGACCACCCACCATAGACGTCGCCATACATCTTAACGAGACTTACGCAGACGGGCGGTATGCAGTCAACCGCGTTACTTTACTGGATGTTGGGGCGTCTGCTTATAGGCAGCGTATTGAGCAATTTGTTGCTAGTGCCGTTGATGGTGAACAATGTTGGGTCGACGGCTATGATAGACTGGGGTTTCTCTACAATTCGTTGACCGTTTACTGTCCATCACTGGATCATGGCGGTGATAACGGTGTTAGAAGATGGTACGAACGCTCTCTTACCAATTCTGATATGAATCAGTTCAACCATGGTGTCGTTGCCGGTGCATACTGGTCTGTTGCCGGGCCGGGCAAGAACCTCCAGCTTGCATCAAGGTCGGGCGAACTGACATACGTATTCCAGTGGCATGGGTCGGCTTATTCCGGCTACATGGATTTTCACGACGAATCTACTTATCCCGCCAGGCTGCCAGAACCCGTAACGCTTTTGGTCTGGAGAGACAGTTTGGATTCAAAGGGCGTAGTTTTGACCTGCAAGAAAAGTAAGAATGCCGTCAGCTATGAACTCCTGTTTGGCCCTGATCCTTATCGTGTCATGGATTACAACATAGTGTCTGATACCCCGACCCCACCACATGAAGTTATAACCAACTTTCCGTTTGAAGAAACCTGGTGGACTATACGGGCTCGCGACCAGTATGGTTCTACTATCTACGCAGATCCAAAGCCAATTAGTATCGTAAATATTTCTCTTCCAATTGAGAATATCAGCAAAGGGAGACGATATGGTTATATTCAGGATTCTATTATTGACTCTGGGTTAGGTGATACTATAGTAGTGGGTGAAGGAATTTACCAAGAAAACATCTCCTTTGAAGGCAAAAACTTGACGCTCAGGTCAGCAGACCCAAATGATCCAGCCGTCGTGGCCGCCACTGTCATCAATGGCGGTCAACATAGCCCTGTAATAAATCTATCTGGTAGCCAAGTTGCAGGCTGTGTGCTTGCTGGTCTTACCATAACCGGCGGGGCAGTAGGTATTTCTTGTGATGATGCAGCTCCGACGATCAGAAACTGTACCATTGAAAGCAACGGACCTAACGCGATTGAGTTTTGGGGCTCCGCGCCCCGATTAATCGATTGCACCGTTCTAGGCGAAGTGGTTAATCCTGCCTTGCTGGCGCTCTGGAAGCTGGACGAGATAGAAGGAACCATTGCTGAGGACAGCGTCGGAGAACTCGATGGAACCGTTTATGGTCAGCCCTTATGGCAGCCTGGAGCCGGTATGGTCGGTGGTGCGCTTCAGTTGGACGGAATAGACGATTATGTCCGCATACCAAGTTTTATGTCGACTGAAGATAGCTCCCTCAGTGTTTTTGCCTGGATTAAAGGCGGCATGCCGGGCCAGGTGATTTTTTCACAAAAAGGCCGTTCGGACTGGCTCCTTGCAGATACGACTGAAGGCAGCTTAATGACAGAGCTAAAGTTTCTCGGCAAGTCTGGCGTCCCGCTATATTCTCATGCAGTAATCACAGATGGCAACTGGCACCGAGTCGGCCTTGTATGGGACGGTACCTACAGAACTCTGTACGTTGATGACGTGGAAGTCGTGTCTGACACCTGTGATAAGGGTCGATTGTTCGGCGAACTACGAATCGGAGCAAGCAAGAATCTCGATCTAGGTACCTTCTGGTTAGGCCTGATTGATGATGTTCGTATCTACAACCGTGCGATAAAGCCATTGGAAATCGAGGCATTGGCGCATTAAAGCACCTCAGAAAAAAGCTATCTATCTCAACGACCAGTCAGAACATTTCCGAAAGAGGCCGTATCGTATGAAGCGTGAAATATGCGGGCTAAATCCCCCTATTTAAACAGAGGGCGAGGGTTGCAAACATTGTTCAAAATGCTATAATACAAACATTTCTTAATCACCGTTTATTTCTGTAGAAATGCCCACGGAACATATTGATGGCCGATACGAAAACCGGAATACTGAAATGTGTCAGCAAACAGCAGTTTGCAATCAGGACCGCGGACCGGGCTTATCGTCTGGGCCGGGCCGAAGTGATGGTCCACCCCGATATAACCGGCCGCTTTGACCTGGCCGAAGGAGCAGCCGTAACCGGTCAGGTCGAGCGAAAGAAAGGCAAATCAAGGTTGGTGTCCATCGAGTCCCTGGGCGGCATGCAACCGGAGGACTTCAGCAAACGCCCGCGCTTTGCCGATCTGGTGGTCATCGATCCGCACGAACGATTTGACCTGGGCGGTTGCGGCCAGGAGAGCATGCGCATAGTTGACCTCATCGCACCGATAGGTAAGGGCACGCGTCAGCTGATTGTCTCGCCGCCCAAGGCGGGAAAGACCATTCTCCTGGAACAGACCGTCAAAGCGATTCGCCACTGTTCACCCCAAAGCCGTATCATCGTGCTGTTGATTGATGAGCGGCCGGAGGAAGTCACCCACTTTCGCAGGGCTGTGGAGGGCGCCGAGGTGGTGGCCAGCCCGAGCGACCACAGTGCCGACGAACACGCTGAGCTCGCCGAACTGATGCTCGCCCATGTACAAACAGAGCTGGAATGCGGGCGTGAGGTGGTCCTGTTAATCGACAGTCTCACAAGGCTGGGAAGGGCGTTCAATAACAGGACCAGGCGGCGAGGCGTATCGCGCCGCCACACTATGAGCGGTGGACTGGAAGCGGGCATAATGGAAGTGCCGCGTCGTCTTTTCGGACTGGCACGTAACATTGAAAACGGAGGCTCGGTCACTATCGTTGCCACGTGTCTGATTAACACCGGCTCTCGAATGGACCAGTTGATATTCGAAGAGTTCAAGGGGACAGGCAACAGCGAGCTCGTCCTCGACCGGTTCTTGGCCGAGGCGAGAATCTTTCCAGCTATCAACATCCCGGCCAGCGGCACTCGAAAGGAAGCCAAACTCTATAGACAGGACCATAGTAACGGTTTGGCCACGCTCCGGCGTGTTTTGTCAAATTATGAGCCCCGAGAGGCTATGGACTCTCTATTCAAATTGCTCAAAAAGTACCCTACCAACGAAGAGTTTCTGGAGAGTATGTGTAATGGAAGTTGACCGCTGGTGAACGTAGTCTTATCTATAGTGTTGTCACTGAGTGGCAAACAAATTCAGTCGGTAAAAACAGAGCCAGTGAAAAGGAGAAACAAAATATGAGAAGGGATTGGCTTATTCTGAGGCCGTCATTGCTCACAGTGATGGTCGCTATTTGTATGGTCCAGACCTGTCCCGCCCCGGCGGCGTTCCGTGCTGCCATTGTCTTGCGTGATGTAACGCCTGCTCCTCTGCTGCATGTCTCAGGTGGCGTTGGGCCGTCCATCCCTGTTGACCGGAAGATTGGAGAATTAACGGTGCGTGCGCTTGTTCTTGAAAAGGATAACACCCGGGTTGCAATTTGCAGCACTGATTTTCTCGGGTTCCCCGGCGTGCTTTGCAGCAGGGTTCGCCAAAAGGTTTCCGGTATCCCTCCGGAGAACATCCTCATCGGCGCCACCCACAACCACAGTGGGCCGGACTGTTATGGCTTTCCGAACAAAGACGGCCAGACCGCAGCCGACATTGAATACCTCAATAGTGTCTGCACGAAATTGGCTGACGCAATCAACCAGGCTGTCCGCCGATTACAGACTTCGCATGTTAGAATCTCTACGGGCAGGGCACGGGGCAAAATAGCATACAATTACTACGCAGAGAAACTGTATGACCCTCGATGTAATGTCATTCAGGTCCTTAATCTTGAAGGCAGGCCTTTGGCTACTCTCGTGAACTATGCCTGTCATCCTGAAGTAATCGGGCCGGACCAGGGAATCCTCTGCCCAGATTTTGTAGGGCCTCTCTATGAGCGTATTCAGAAGCGAGGTGGAGGTGTCGGTATCTTTATGAATAGTGCTCCGGGAGGAATGGTTACCGCCGACTGCCGCGGCCCCGATGGCAAGGATATTCAGACATGGGATGAATGTATCCGCATCGGCCACCTTCTCGCGGATGAGTCTCTCCGTATCGTTGCCGATGCCCCGGTCCTGAAAAATCCCGCGCTGTTTTGCGGCAGCACAACCGTTGAATTCCCGGTGGAAAATAAGCTTCTACTCTCCATTATAAAGCTGTCCCCTTTAGGTTTTGAGCTGAACGAAAGAGGCACCATAGCTACACAGGTCAACGTCGTGAACCTTGCTGATGCTCAGATACTTACGATTCCAGGTGAAGCCCTGCCGAACATTGGCTATTACCTGAAGCGCAAGATGCACGGCAGGCATAACTTTCTCTTCGGTCTGACCAACGATGCTTTTGGTTATATTCTGACAAAGGTGGACTGGAATAGCTTTGACCGTTATGACTACATTAGCAGAACGTGTTTGGGAGAGATGACCGGTGAGATTTTCATTGAAAAGGCAATTAGGTTTTTGGATGCATGTCCACGCCCGGAGTCCCGTACCAATTGAACTCGTGCCGCGTTGCTGCGATCCTGCCATAAGCACAACTCTTTTAAGCCTGGGCAATTGATGCGGGAGATTATTAATACCCGGATGCGCGAAATCGAAACCAGGGGCAGGAGCCATCACTCTCATTCCAAAACCCGCTCTTTACGGTCTCCTTTCTAACCGTCCACGTCTCACTGCATCCCGAACACCTTATCAAAGTAAGAGACAATAAAAGAGCTGCATAGAATAAATTGACGATGGTCGTTCCATACTCACCCCAAACGAATGCTGTTTCTTGCCGCCACACAATCTATGCTGTTGATTTACTCCGAGTCGCAGGTTAATATTTATGCTCAGAAACTTTTAAGTGATTGCTTGGGTTCCCGCCTTGCGGGGTCCCTTCATATGAGAAGCATTATTTTTGAAATAGAGAAAGTTAAGTTGGTCTTGAGGTTTCGCAGATAAATGCCTGAAAACCTAAAGAAACTGAACCACAATCTATCAGAAATCTCAACCTGGTTGAAGTTCGACAGGATTCCCTGGGTGATTGCGGGGCCTTGCAGTGCCGAATCTGAGCGCCAGGTCATTTCAACTGCCCGAGAAATAGCGAAGTCTCGCCATGTTAAGGTTTTTCGTGCCGGAGTTTGGAAACCTCGCACACGCCCTGACACCTTCGAAGGTGTGGGCAAAGTAGGGCTGGAATGGCTCAAGGCAGTCAAGGCCGAGACCTCTCTGCTGACTACAACCGAGGTGGCAAACGCACAGCACGTTGAGCTTTGTCTCGATAATAACGTTGATATTCTCTGGATTGGAGCAAGAACGACGGTAAATCCGTTCCTTGTGCAGGAGATAGCCAACGCCCTCAAGGGTGTCGATGTGCCGGTTTTTGTGAAGAATCCGATTAATGCCGAGCTTGGTCTTTGGCTGGGGGCTATCGAAAGACTGTATCACGCGGGCATAAGAAAACTTGCCGCCATACACAGAGGTTTCTCAACTTACGTGCAGATGGCATATCGCAACCATCCAAACTGGCAGATTCCCATCGAGCTCAAAAGGTTGCTTCCGAACCTGCCCCTGATTTGCGACCCGAGCCACATAGGAGGCCACCGGGATTTCATTGAACCCATCTCTCAGACAGCGCTGGATTTGGGCATACAGGGCCTTATGATTGAAACTCACATCGAGCCCGACCGGGCGCTGAGTGATTCGAAACAGCAGGTTACGCCTAAGGTTTTAATCGAGCTGCTCGACAGGCTTAGGGCACGGCATACGGCTATAACAGATAAAGAGGTAAAAAGAAAGATAGCCCACCTGCGAGCGGAAATCACCCACACGGATTCACGAATCATACAGGACCTGGCGGATAGGATGAGGTGGGTTGAGGAGATAGGCAAGCTCAAAGAGCAGCACGACATTTCGGTTCTTCAGATTAATCGATGGGAGAGCCTTCTTAAGGACCACATGGCTAAAGCCCGGCAGCTTGGCCTCGAAGCCGAATTCATCAAGGACGTATTCGAGCTAATCCACGCCCAGGCCGTAAAAAGACAGTTATAGAAGAATCCTAACCATGAACTAAAAAATCCTTCCCCCATGGGTCGCGTTTGATGGTTCACTTTTTCTTTATCCATTCCGATTCCCGTTAGTCACTAAAGTGTCTGCCATAGTATTTACTCAGCAGGTCTTGGTACAGATTCTTCGGTTGTCAAAAGCTCACAAATTGTTTTTAATAACCAAACTTTTTATTAGCTGATAACACTGGCACCTGAAAGCTATAAAATACTTAACAGATTTATTGGGTGAGTAATGGATTCAAAAAAGATTGCATCAGGTTCGACACTAACTGGCATTGTTTTGTGTGCGCTGGCGATGTCGGTGGGATGGGGCTTCCGGGGCGACTACGGGCATGAGGCCGGCGCCATGGTGCCGGGTGCGCTGCTGGGATTGTCAATTTGCCTGGCCTCAGGCCGACGTGACTGGTGGCGGCGCTCGAGCATTATGGCTATGTGCGGGGCGATTGGCTGGGCGTTCGGAGGGCAGATGAGTTACGGCCTGGTCACCGGCTACACAGCAAGCTCATCCCTGCCGAATGTTGTATATGGGTATGCTTCGCTGTTTGTAATAGGAGGACTCTGGGCCGGCATCGGCTCGGCTGTACTGGCGCTGAGCGTAACTAAACCGAGGTCGTATCTGGAACGCTTTGCCGGCCCCCTGGTAGTGCTGTGGATTACCTGGTTTATTATGGACCTGAGTGGATTGACCGCGTGGATGGTTGAAAATTGGTATCTGAATGACACCGACTGGTTCGCAGCTCTCTCAGCTTTGGTCGTGGCCGGTATATACGCAATTGCTTTCCCCCGCAGCCGGACGGCGTGTGGATTAATCATTGTGCTGGCAGGTGGTTGGTGGGTGGGCTATGCACTTTTAACTGAGCTTCTTGGTCTGCGTATGACGCCGCCACGTAGTGACAACTGGTCGGGTTGCGTTGGGCTGTTCACTGCGTTGGTGATTTATCTGATGCGCCAGGATGATCGGGCCGCCTTGAAGCTGGCCCTTTACGGTTTTTTCATCGGCGGCATTGGTTTTGCAGTGGGCGATTTTGTCAACATGCTCGGACGGGCACAGTGGGGACCAATCCGTCATTACCAGGCACTGCAGGGACTGGACTACTGGAAATGGATGGAGCAGCTATTTGGACTCGTCATGGGGCTGGGCATAGGTGTGGCCTTTCTGCGATATGTAAGGCCAAAGCTTGCCTCGACTATAGAAGATGAGGATGGCGGCAGACTGAATATCGTGGCACTATTATTTCTTCTGTTGATTATGACCTGGAGCAACCTCTTCAAGAATGTTCGCAATTGGGCTAAGGGGGACCACATCCCTGAATACTTTTTTGACCTCCGGACGGAATGGTGGTTTCTTCTGGTTGGGCTTATGCTCTCGGCAATAGTATTAGTCGCAATCATTCGGTACCATCGTCAGAAATTGCCTTTGGCGCCGTCCAGTGCGTTCGGACGGGGTCAACTTTTGTTCCTCATTATTCTTTGGGTTGCTATCGCCGCTGCCTTTATGCAGGCGTTTCCAGGAATGAATAATAAAGGAGTGTTTTTTGTGCATATGACTTTCTGGCTGACCGGGGCGATTTGTTCGCTGCTTGTATTGATTTTGCCTGGAGCACCCGAACCGCGTACCGAACAACAATTAACCCCGTCCGATTCTTATTGGAAGGTTGGTATAAAATATTGGCTGGTTTGTTTGGTTATTCCCATCGTAATTCTTCTGATAGCGTATCTGACCGTTGTCTCACATGACGAGGCGTTACCAGGTAGCCATCTTCGTTTTGTGACTCCCGAAAAGACAAGTGAAGGGCCGCTCAGATGATACACATATGATTAGGTAACTTCCCGTTTCTTTTGCTTGTAGCTCCATAGCTGTTTTTGCAAAGGCGTCTCGGGCATACTCGATAATGCCGTGGATGTCATATCTGCACAATCTTACTAAAAAACGCCTGCCGATACATAATCCAGAGATTTCCCTTGACGGGAAGGTAGATAATTTGGTATAGATAACATTAGTGAAGCTTGTGCCTGCGCAGTCGGGCATCTGTGGCTTTGAGGTCATCCAGCGGGTGCAATTCTTGTAGTTTTCCAAAAAGAGGAGTTATTATGTATTATGCGAGGCGCAGAGTTATATGGGAAACTTCGTCCTTTGCGGTAAGGATTCTCACATTTCAATTAACAAACTATATTTAGTTTTTGAATTCCGCGAGTCGTTCGCAGGATGCCTTGTGGCAAAGACGGGATGGGATGAAGGATGATTAT
>JABAOC010004315.1_pt2 | contig 11824 bp, 11 predicted proteins | sample 7062161 | NCBI WGS metagenome assembly JABAOC01 (sample SAMN14538625, study PRJNA623070) | marine sediment metagenome | biome: marine biome [ENVO:00000428]; feature: marine pelagic biome [ENVO:01000023]; material: deep marine sediment [ENVO:00002113] | place: India: Gulf of Khambhat ... | reverse complement strand
TTTATTTGTGTTTCAAATCTTGTATGAATGGGAATCAGTGAAACCGATGATCTCAGTTAGTTATCTGCTCCCCCACCGGTTTTCTGGCAGAAGAAGGCCGGCACGGATGGAAGTTCGTCGAGGCAAATAAAAGCCTCACGTATCAGGAAGCCGCCAGCTAGATTGATCCAGTTCAAGGTCCGAAATAATACAAGGAGCTTGAGAGGAGGCGGCCTCATGGAATGGGATCTGAGAATCGGATTAATCTAAGTGGATATGTACGGGTGGAGCGTTGGCCCTTGATTGGGGTCTTCTCTCAGCCAGCCACAAAAATGTTCTAATATCTTTCTAATGACCTCTGGGTCCTCTATCGAGCTGATGATTCGCATTTGGCCGTGGCATTTGGGGCAGACGAGGGGGTCTGCTTCGTAAGTCCTCTGGATAAGCCTTGCCCAATTCTTCCGATATGCCTTTGAATTGTCATCCGGTTCAAGTATGCAGGGTGTCAACCCATCCTGGTCTTGCTTTTTCAGTGTTCCACGGGAGACGTTGCTGTAATGGCCATAATATCTGACCATTTGCTCTCCCTTATTGGGCACGTGGGAAGATGTAGCGGCTAACCATTCCATGGGCTCAAAGCTTCGTTGGTCTTTTCCATCCTTAGATTGGTAGATGACCTTGGACTCTTGTGGAACATAAGTATGGTTCTGCGACGGCATACTAGAACCCATCTCAAAAATAGGATTTTGGTCCAAGATCGCGGCGGAGTCGAACTTTAAACCGGAGGCATACTGTTGTATGTCGAGGATTTGAAGCGAGGCACCAACAAAGATATTGGGCCAAAAGACATTTTTGAGACGGGTTCTAATCTTTTTTCCGGCCCTTTGCTCCCATCTGACCGGATTGCGTGTAATCCCTTACCAGTTTTATGGCTTCTTTAACGCCTTTTTCTTTAGCGGTTTTGTAAAACAACACACACTTCGGATTGGTTTTACTCAGCAGCCCGTTGTAAATCGAGATTTCCTCACCATAATCGATCGCATTTTTGAACCCTTGAGCGTCTAAAGCACCGTTTAAGCCGACTTTCGCCACTGCTACTGTCTCTCGTGGTAGACTCGCAATCCGATGACAGATTTTGATCACTTCGGCTTCTAGCTGTTCTTGCGGGAACGCCTTATTCACCAACCCGATGGCAGCCGCTTCTGTGCCGGAAATAACCGTGCCCAGCAAAATCATTTCCTTGGCTTTTCTGGCCAGTGTCAGACACGGAATACTGTTGTAATCGGGCGTAAAAAAGAAATCAATTTCCGGTTCTCCAAGCACCGCATCCTCGGCGGCATAGACGAGATCTGCTCCCATCGCTAATTCAAATCCGCCCCCCAGGCAGTAACCTTCTACCAGTGAAATGGTTGGTTTTTTACAATACCAGAGGCGCTTTGCTGAAGCGCTGGAGAGATTTTTAACAAAATCACGATAAGGGTCCGGCAAACCTTGCGACAGATCGTAGCCGGCTGAAAAATTTCCTTCGTTGCCCTTGATAACAACGGTGCTGACGTGCTGGTCTTTTTCATAGGCATCGAGTAACCGAAAAATAGATTCATACATCGTATTGTGAAGCGCGTTCTTCCTTTTGGTGTTGTTCAGCACGATCCACCCGATGCGATCGTCAACATAACTTTGAATCAATTGTGTTCCCACCGCTGACCTCCTTACTGCCCCGGTTTGTCCGCTTTTATTTTTGTGGGACGTTTCTTGTCCATTTTGCGCAGCTCGTTTTTCATGATCTTTCCGGTGTCTGTCATCGGCATCTCCTCGAGAAATTCGATCTCTCGCGGATAGGCATGTGCCTCTAATTGGCCTTTCACATGTTGTTTGAGGCGATCTTCCAGCGTTTGATCCACCGTCACACCTGATTCGGGCACGATAAACGCCTTTACAATTTCGCCTTTGATCTCATCCGGAACACCGATCACGGCCACCAGTTTTACGGCATCGTGCTTTATTAGAACATCTTCAACCTCCCCGGGTCCGATCCGGTAGCCGCCACTTTCAATGACGTAATCCTTGCGGCCGGTAAACCAAAAATATCCGTTTTCATCTTTGGTGCCGTAATCACCGGTGCGGAACCAATCGCCTAAAAATCTTTTTTGGGTGGCCTCCGGGTCGCCCCAGTATCCAAGAAATATGCTTGGATCCGGTCGCTTGATCGCGAATTCACCGTACCCACCGGGTTTTTGAACGTTACCCTGCTCATCAATGACTTCGACAATATGCCCGGGAATTGCCCGGCCCATCGACCCCGGGTAGACCTTCATTATTTTGGAACAATTGGCAACCATAAAATCGCATTCGGTCATACCGTAATTTTCATTGAATTCAACCCCCAGCGCCCGTTTGCCCCATTCATAAAGATCTTTACCCATGGTCTCGCCGCCCACGGTGATGGATCTTAATTCATCAAGATCGTAAAGTTCTTTCGGGTTTTTGACCGCGTGCATCATCATCCGGAAAGCAGTGGCAATCGCAAATATCACAGTGACACCGTATTTCGAAATAATGGAAAAGGCCTTTTCTGAATCAAATTTTCCGGTTTTGGCATACTCAACGATCGCAAGCCCATAATGCAAGGTCGGGTAAAGGGCGGTAAAGGATCCCGCGATATAGGCCCAATCGCAATGGGTCCACAGCAAGTCTCCTTTTTGGGGAAAAAGATCAAGCGAAAATCCCGTGTTGGTGGCCTCTGCAGTCAACAACCGATGCGCATGAAGTGCACCTTTGGGTGGGCCCGTGGTCCCCGAGGTGTAAATAATTAAGGCCGGATCATCCGGTTTGGTTGAAACCGGCGAGAAATGCCGGCTGCCCTGCGCCAACGTCTCCCCGAAGTCAAGGACATCCTTCTCTTTTTGCGCATCAACCGCGATGATGAGTTTCAGATCAGGGAGGCGATCTTTAATCTCTAAAACTTTCGCCAGATTATTTTTATCGGTAATAACGCCTTTGGCCCCGCTGTTTTTCAGGCGATATTCGATCGCTAAAGGTCCGAAGAGCTGAATCATGGGAACCAATATGGCGCCTAATTTATAAACGGCAATATGGGAAATTAAGGTCTCTGGCGCGGGCGCCATCAATATGCCGATGCGATCCTCCCGGGCGACACCATTTTCCCGCAAGGCATTAGCGAATCGATTTGACGCGTTCATTAATTCCCAATAGGTAATTTTGTGCTCGCGTTCATCCTGATCAAGGTATATCAGCGCCAAACGATATTTATCATCAGCCCATTTGTCACAAATATCCACCCCGATATTGAAATATTCCGGAAATTCCCATTTGAAATTACGGCATATTTCTTCATAGGTATCGCCCTGCCAAACCATATCCACCTCCTTATTTGCAAAATTTCGATGGCGTTAGATTTTTGCAGATGGTATTGCTTAGCACAGGTCCTTACCCGGGAGAACTTGTTGTATTTCTGGCGATGATTCACGAAAGATCTCGGTGGCATTCAGAATACGCTGGGCAGCGGCGCGCTTGAGACTGATATTGACCTGGTCGGCATTGACATATTCAAGCGCACCGGATGGACATACTTTAACACAGGTGGGACCGCTATCGCACTGATGACAAACAATGGATTTGCCTAAGTTGCGGTCCACGAAACAGGCCCCGAAAGGGCAGGCATAACTGCAGGAACTGCAACCAATGCATTTTTTTTTCGCTAATGATTCTGGCACCTGTTTGGGCTTCCCGGGCTAAGTCCCGAGAGGAACCGACAGCACTTGACATTCGTTCTTCAGGAAATTTCTAATGCAAGATGTATCGCCGAATCCCGGTCTTGCCTGAAGCTGTTTATTTCCGGGGGAAATCGACGCTTCTGGTGACTCGCCCAGACTGTTTATCTCAGTTAGTTATCGAAACCCCGGTTACGGTATGACTCAGTTGTTGACCGACCACGGATAGAAGTTCGTTCGAGGCAAACAGAGGCCTCACGTATCAGGAAGCCGCCAGCTCGATCGACTACCAAAGGAGGAATTCACGTGGATCTCTAAAACGAAAAAAGGAGCTTGACAACAGGCGGCCTCATAGAAGCAATCCGCAGTTTCAGATAGTCATTCCTGTAATAATCGAGATTTGATCTTACATGAATCATATGAGAGATTTAATTTATTCGGACACACTCGGGAATAGAATATCTGCATGTTATGGTTGCATGCCAGTACAGGCAGTTATTCACGATTAGAACACGATTAGAAATGGATATCGCTGGTTATTCAGAAACGTTCTAATTCGACATAAGGGTCTTTTTCCATTGTTCAATAATAGAACCATGTTTGGGCATCAGGAAGACGACAATCCGATCATCTCCAAGATTGTCCAAATAATTTCTATCCACTGCCCAGCGAACGGTTTGGTATTCAATCCGATTAAAGATTTTGTGCAACTGCTCAAATCCTTCCTTGTCCAAATGAGTTGGAATGACGATTTTGGGATTGATTTGATTTAAGATTTTGAGGCTTCTTACGATTGTCATACCAAATTGGGGAGCATCAACAAAATGCATAAAGACTAGGTCCAAGTCACCTAATTCCTTTAATTGCTCCTTTGTAAGGCCTTCCTGACCGATATCTCCCATATGGGCGATTCGTAACCCATCAACCTCAAAAGTATAAATGACATTACTTGGCATTTCTTGGTTTATACTATCAGGAGAATGCGAAGCCGCAATTCCGTGCACATAAATGTCCTTTACAGTAAATGTTTCGACTTTATAAAGAGATATTTTACAATTGTTTATTTTATTATATAAAATTCGATCGTTATGGTCGAAATGAGAATGACTAGCCGTTATAATATCCGGCTTCACTCCTTCAACCACATTATATGGGTCTGTTACGATGGTAGTACCAGTGCTTGAGGTAACCACGAAGCCAGCACTCCCATAGATAGTACCGTAGGAAAATTCATCCAACGATACTTGACTGATCACTGTTTTTGTGGGGGCCTCAGCCATGACGTTGAAATGAAATAGACATAGAACCAGGAAAAGCATTCCGTTGATTATGTTTTGAATTTTCATATAATTCCTATTGGCATTGCGAACCAATGAAAGCCCCGGTTTTCCAACAGACATCTTTTGTGAGGGCGTGACTACACTTGCAGTATTCATAATACGCTCCTTAGGATCTTCGTATATGAAGAATTCCTTGCCAAAGTATGGCCCTCAAATATGGGATCTATATCATGCAATGCGCTGTTTGGTAATGTTTGGCATTCAACCATACTTGCATGATACTTGACTCTCTGCCTTTTTACCACGAGGGATTTTAAATGGCAACTTCCTTTGCTGCCACGGGGAAGTCTGTCCTGCTGTTTCGTCCCATGCGGAGGTTGTGATTTCAAGATGTACTAAACGGATTTGACCTGACCCCGATCATGCAACATTTCTGGCGCAAATAAACAAAAGATTCTCACATAGATGGAATTTGAAGTAATCCTCATTAGACGAACACTTACCCTCTATTACCTTCTGACCCTTCTTTCTCCTCAGACCATTTCTGAGCCAGCTTCTCCACATATTCCGTGGAAACAATTTGATACCGCCTGAACATACTATCGGTTCTATGCCCGGTCATGTGCATTATGAGATCCTGAGGCAGGCCCTCCTCCTTATGCCAAATAGTCGCCCTCGTCCTCCGAAGGTCATGTATCCATGCATCTTTGACTTTGGCTTCTCTGCACGCCCTCTGCCAGGCCCTCTCAACGCGGTTTTGTTTCAGATTGAAAATAGGAGTCTTCCCGAACCCCCTGGGGATAGATTTGAACAGGTTGAGGATCTCAGGATGAAGTGCAACGGCCCGCTGCTTGCCGTTTGACTTTTCTGTTTCAAATACAAACAGTCTCCTTTTGAGGTCCACATTCTTCCATCTGAGCTCCAGGATCTCACCGAGCCTCATTGCCGTGTGGTAGGCGATTTTCACCACTGGGACTATTTCAATAGACAGCGAGGACAGGACTTTTTCAAACTCCTCCTCGGTGATGAACCTTTGCCGGATGTTATCCTCAGACAATAGATCGATTGGGGGGACCCGAGATACTTTGCCTTTTTTCAAGGCGAACCGAAGGATAGATTTTAGAAGCGCCAGCTCTCTGTTTATCGTGGCGTTAGCCGCAAACTGCCTCTGACGCTTGACTTTATAATCATCTACCATAGAAGAGTTTATATCGTGGGGTTTGGCTTCTCCGAAGTATGGCAGGAGATGGTTATTGAATCTCTCTCGATCTTTGTCGAGCGTCTTTTTCGCCTGCTTATCAGGGTGGGTTAAGAACCATTCGGCGAGGTCTTTGAACTTCTTGAACTGAATAGGACCAGTCCGGGTTCTCAGCCTCTCTCGCTCGATTTCCTCTGCGTCTTTCTTAGTCGTGACTCCCTTAAGGACTTCCCGAACACGTTTGCCTCCAACGTAATAGTCAATCTGATAGTACTTTCCAAGCTTTCTTACGGCCATGGCGACCCCCTTTCGCCTCCCCATGGTTAGCGGGGCCGGCCGAGTGGGGAACTCGGGTTTCGGGTGCTACCCTAGGCCCACGTTTTTGATACTCACTCACGTACTTCTTGGGGATTTCCTTCCCAAGATATTTCAGGACTCTTTGTTTGACTCTTCCCTCTTTAAGATAGCTCTCAACCAGGTAGTAATAGATCTGCCCTGCGATCTTCTTCTTTCTCACGAATGCCATACCTCAAGTATAATGCCTAAACCAGTGAGTGTCAAGTCAAGAATCGGTCAAAAAAAGAAAAGAGCCAGCAAAATCATGCTGGCCATAGTTTTCATAATTTATAGATATTATAAGTGCCTGAGGTCGGACTCGAACCGACACGGGACATGGTCCCAAGGGATTTTAAGTCCCTTGCGTCTACCAATTCCGCCACTCAGGCAATACTTTATTCATCCGGAAGAAAAATAACGACGGCTCACGCCTCCCTACAGGGAGGTATGATAGCCAACCCCTACTAACCTGTCAACTTCAGCCTCTTGAAAAAGTATCTCGACTCCTGGTGATACGCTAATCGCTGAGACGAGCTGAGTCCTAACTCAAGTGATGAAACCCTGAAAGGTCAGTCTCTTGTCTTGGCAACGTGGTATAGGTTATCATACAGAAACATCTGTGAAATCCAGTTCACAAAGAGGAAGGAGTTTCTTCATGGCAGAGGACGTTTATAACCAGCTCGCCCACCATCTCGGCATTCTCGGCATGGGCTATCCCCCCGGTGAGGAACTCGAAGAGATCCTGAAAGCGAACTTCACCCCCCTGGAAGCGACCATTGCCATTGCCCTTCCCACCAAAGTGCCTCCCCTTAAACTGACATCGGTTGATGAGATCGACCAACAAGTCGATCTTGAAAAGTCAAGGCTGTCCGAGATGCTGGAGGATTTAGCTTCTCGGGGCCTTCTTTTCTCCGGTAAGACTCAGGATGGGAAAAAAGGCTACGCCTTGCAGCAGATGGGATATGGATTTCCCCAGGGCTTCTTCTGGAAAGGAGAAGCGAGTCCTCATACCCACAAGATGGCCGACCTTATCCACGAATACACCAAGGCCAAGAACGTCAACTATGAAGCCTATGCCAAGACGAAGACGAAGAACTATCGTTATATCCCCACCAAAGAGGCGATGGAGCATGACCATGATATGCACGCGGTCTTGCCTTTTGACCAGATGGAGACCGTGATTCGAAAAGCCAGGCGCATTGCTGTGGCACACTGCCCCTGCAGGATGGTGGCTGAGCTTCGCGACCGGAAGCGCTGCGACCACGAAATGGAAGTCTGTATGAAGTACGATGAACTGGCAGACTACGTGATCGACCAGGGAATGGCTCGAGAAATTTCTAAGGCCGAAGCGCTGGAAATCATTCAAAAATGTGAAGATGCGGGACTCGTCCACATGGTGGACAATGCCCGTGAGGAGATCAAGCATACCTGTAATTGCTGTGGCTGTTGTTGCTGGTCTGTCGGCACGATTAAACGGAGAAGAATACCGAGAGATGAACTTGTTGCGACCTACTTCATTCGTGAAACCGACCAGGAGACATGTACTGGATGTGGCGAGTGTGTGGACATGTGTCCGGTAGACGCGATTGCCATGGAAGGAGACTTTCCGGCTGTCGAAAAAGCGTGGTGCATAGGATGCGGCCTCTGTCTGAAACTCTGCCCCACATCTGCGGCAATCCTCAAAAGGAAGACCCCAGAGATGCCGCCCAAGAATTTTGCCGAACTCCACGGAAAGATCCTCCAAGACCGAGGACTAGGATAATCCAGCTTTGAACGTATCTGGACCGACCGAAGATATTCAGATTTCTCTCGGGAGGTTATCCCGATTCAAGCCATCCCGCTTCGTCAGGGGATGTGCAGAGTTCCTCGTGAGCTTTCCTCCTTTCGAAGCCGGCACACGAATTGCTAACTTCCCCCCACAAAACGACCGATTAGACAGAAGGATGAGCCACGATAAACAGCACACCATAAAACTGGCCAGTCTTGTCTCGGCTGTCCTGTTTCTTTTCCTGTTTTCTCCTGGCTGCACAGGAAGTGAAGCCCAGAATCAGAATCCCGGGTATGTCGAGGGCCAGCTTCTTGTCAAATTCAAGAAAACCATATCGCCTGAGCGGATCGAGGAAATCAACGAGATGATGGGAACCCAGGTCATCAAAGTCATCTCGCAAGTCGAGTTCTATCAATTGAGAATTCCAGAAGACATGACGGTTCCCGAGATGGTGAGTCGGTATTCAGCACTCCCTGAAGTGGAACACGCTGAACCCAATTACCTGTACCGAATTGCTCCCCTTCGAAAAGAATGACGTATGAAAAGATTTCTATTTCCATTAATAATTCTTTTTCTCGTTATTGACAGCCCCTGGGTTTTCGGCATTGGAAAGGTGTCCAAATCGATCCATCCAGATTATGTACCCGGCGAGCTTTTGATCAAATTCAAACCCGGGGTTCATAGCTTGGCCACACAGGCGTTTCATGCGCGCATTGGCGCCCAGCCTCTGGGAGAACTGTCTGGCATTCGAGTTCAGCGGATCAAAATTCCGGCAACCACAATGACCATGAAGGAAGCCATACAGTATTACCAGAACAACCTGGACGTTGAGTACGTCGAGCCAAACTACATTATTCAGGCCACGGCGATACCAAATGACCCGGACTTCAATCAACTCTGGGCATTGAACAACGATGGCCAGACCGGAGGGGCGGTGGATGCCGATATTGACGCCCCGGAAGCCTGGGATGTTCAGACGGGGTCGTCCAATGTGATCATTGCTGTCGTGGACTCAGGAGCCGCCTACACTCACCCTGACTTCGACGATGGGGTTAACAGCAATATCTGGTCGAACAGTGCCGAAGTAAGTGGCAGACCGGGCATCGATGATGACGGCAATGGATATATTGATGATATCAATGGGTGGGATTTTCTCGGCGAGGACAATGACCCCACCGACTGCAATGGTCACGGTACCCATGTAGCGGGCACCATTGCCGCCCTCGGCGACAACAACGCAGGTGTCACAGGTGTGAACTGGAGAGCCAGTGTCATGCCACTCCGAATCCTGGGCCCAAGGGGATTCGGAAATATCGTGAAGGCGGCTGAGGCGATTATCTATGCGGCGGACAATGGAGCCATGATCATCAATGCCAGCTGGGGTTGGGACAACGGTGGGTTTTCCCAGACCCTCTATGACGCCATTTCCTATGCGAACCAAGATGGATGCGTTTTTGTGGCAGCCGCGGGTAACTCCGGCAACAATAACGACCAAGTCCCATTCTACCCTGCCAGCTTTAATCTGCCAAACATCATCGCTGTTGCGGCGACGGATCACTTTGACAGTCTGGCATCCTTCTCCAATTACGGCGCCACCGCGGTCGATGTCGCCGCACCAGGCGTCAGTATCCGAAGTTCTGTCCCATTGATCGTTCAGGGGCCGGAGGTCGAAGTGCTGAACGAGGATTTTGAACTCGGTCTGGCAAATTGGACCCACTGGGGGATCAACGCTCTGTGGAATCTCACAGAAGCACTCTCCGTGAGTCCCACGCACAGTCTGGCCGACAGCCCCTCCGGCGACTACCTCGGTGGGACGAATTCCTACATCACGTACGACACGGGTTTCAATCTCGTTGACAAAGAGGCGCGGCTAGAATGCAAAGTTCGATATGCCCTCGGGGCAGGGGATTCTCTGTCGATCGGAGGTACGATAGACGGTGCGTTTTACGGACAATTCGCCCTTACCGGCAGTTCAGGTGGGAGTTTCCAGTCTATTGCGCCAGATATCTCACTTTTAGGCGAATTCACGAATAATACGAACATTGGATTCCACCTCTTTTCTAACAACGACTTATATGAGGGCGATGGCGTCTATATTGACGACGTGGTCCTCAAAACGCAGGATCTCTTGATCGGAGGTTATGGCTATAACCCCAGCAGTGGTACCTCGATGGCTGCACCTCATGTGGCGGGGCTGGCGGCATTGATCTGGGCAGAGGAGCCGGGACTGACTCACAGTGAGGTTAAGGAACGGATTCTCAAGGGTGTTGAGGTCAAAATGGGGCTTAGAGGACAGATGGTGACCGGAGGCCGAATCAATGCCCACAACAGCCTTGCCAATGTGCCTCCCTCCCCCTCGAATTTATCAGCGGCGGCGGCGTCTGACACCCAGATCAATCTATCGTGGTCTGACAATTCCTATGGAGAAAGCGGCTTCAAGATCCAACGGAAGGAGGCAGCTCGGGGAACCTACGAGGAAATCACGACGGTCGCGGCGAATACAACCTTATATAGTGATACAGGATTGACTCCCTCTACCACTTACCATTATCAGGTCATGGCGTCCAACGGCGTCAATGATTCTGAACCGTCCAACGAGGCTGCCGCCACAGCGGCCGCACCCGTTCCTCTTACTAGTGGAGGGAGTGATGATGGAGGGTGCTTTATCGAGGCCGCTATCTTCCCCAAAGACTAAACGATCTCTCACCAGGGTAATCAAAAACTTCGGACATCCTTTGGACAAATTCCTCCGTAACGTTAGTTTGTTGCGAGGATGAAGGTTACATTGAAACCGGGATCTCCCAGAGAGAACAAAAAACAGCCATTTTGGCTTTTTTTGTTGATTTTTCCCTCCAACCTGCTAAAATTGAACGTCTCAAAATTCGAGGGCGGAGAGAACTGCTGTGGAGAGAAGAAGATATTCCCGGGTTCAGGCGTCCCATCCCGTTCTTTACTATAGCGATATTTATCCGCGGCCCAAGGTGGCTTCCACGCTAGACATCAGCCTCGGAGGGGCCAAAATTGAAACTCGCCACTTGCTGATCGAAAGTGAGAGCCTGGAAATCTCCATCGCAATCGAACCTCAGGTGATTAAGTGCAGAGGAAGGGTCATGTATGCCCTCAACCATGAGGGCGAAAGGCAACGAGTGGGGATTCAGTTTGAAGACCTTTCGGAGCTTGATTGCCTTTTTCTAGGACAATACATCTCCGCCATAACGGAACCGCGTGCCTGAGCCACCGGCCCTGCGCTGATGGGTTCGCAATCCACAGCTCGCCGTTCACGTGCTAGATTCTCTCTTTGACGAGAAATTGAAGCACGGTCTCCCCAATCTGGATCTTGTCCCCGTGGTGAAGGATCTCTCGACCGATGGCTTTCTGGTTCACAAGGGTTCCGTTGGTGCTATTCAGGTCCTCTAGGATAAAGTCACCATTTCTTCTCTCGATGCGGGCATGCCTCCGTGAAGCGGCTGTGTCAACAATCGTTACGTGGTTTTCTCTGTTCCGTCCAATGAAGGTGCTCTGGGAATAGCAC
>JABAOC010001806.1_pt1 | contig 11824 bp, 10 predicted proteins | sample 7062161 | NCBI WGS metagenome assembly JABAOC01 (sample SAMN14538625, study PRJNA623070) | marine sediment metagenome | biome: marine biome [ENVO:00000428]; feature: marine pelagic biome [ENVO:01000023]; material: deep marine sediment [ENVO:00002113] | place: India: Gulf of Khambhat ... | reverse complement strand
CCCCAACCGAATCGACTTTTCTAGCTATGCAGGCGTGGCAAGAGCTTTCAAAGGGCTACGAGGATGGGAGACGGGATTGCCCAATTATGATGTGCGCAGCGGTGGCACTGTGCTCTCCATAGATGACGCCGTCTCGAAAGTGAGACCTTTCATGCTTGCTGCCGTCGTCAGCAACGTGAAGCTTGACGAAGGAGAAGTTGTGGATTTGATGGAAATGCAGGAAGACCTGCATTGGGGGATAGGCAGAGACCGGAAAAAAGCCTCCATCGGAGTGCATAACCTAGATGTGGTCAAGCCACCGTTCACCTTCACAGCCGTTGAGCCGGACAGTGTTAGATTTGTTCCATTAGATAGGACTGAAGAAATGAGCCTGAAGGAAATTCTGCAAAAGCACGAAAAGGGTACAGCGTACAGGCATCTGATAGACTGGTCCCCGAAATATCCGCTTCTGATTGACGCGAGCGGAGAAGTTCTTTCCGCACCGCCAATCATAAACGGCGAGTTAACCCGGGTCACCGAGAAAACCCGTAATTTGCTACTCGACGTAACAGGCACAAGCCTTGCGGCTGTTGAAAAGTGTTTGAACGTGCTTTCCACCGCGCTTGCTGACATGGGGGGAACTCTCGAACAGGTCACAGTAAACTATCCGGACCGCACAGTATTGTCCCCGAATCTCGACCCGCAGACAATGAAGCTTCGAACCGCCTACGCTGCTGAGCTCTTGGGTCTCGGCTTCTCCGATTCAGAAATTGTCGAATGCCTAGAAAAGTGTAGGCTCGGAGCCAGAAAGGCAGGAACAGGCGTTCTTGAGGTTAAGATTCCTGCCTATCGTATTGACATCCTCCACGAGGTCGATTTGGTAGAAGAGATCGCGATCGGCCATGGCTATTACAACCTGAAACCCACGTTTCCAGCGTCGGTCACCATCGGCAGACAACATCCCACATGCAAAGCTGCCAACACCGCGAGGCAGATCATGATAGGCTTGAGCTTCACAGAAGCTTTGAATTTCACCCTCACAAACGAAAATCTTCACTACCAAAAAATGCGCAGAAAACCTGTCCAGTCTGTGACGCTGGCTAACCCTGTCTCAGCTGAATATACAATAACACGTCAAGACCTGCTGCCTGGCTTAATCCAAAACCTAGCAGACAATAAACATGAAAGCTTTCCTCAAAAGCTCTTTGAAGTTTCAGATGTCATTGTGCTGAACAACTCGACGGAGACGGGATGTGAGAGACGAATGCACGTGGCCGCAGTATCTTCCTATTCAACTGCAAACTACACTGAAATGAAATCTACAGTCGAAGCGTTTTTGGCAAACATGGGCTTAACGCAATGGAAAATGATCAGAGCGAAGCATCCCACATTCATTGAAGGGAGAGCAGCATCAATCAAGGTGAACAATCAACCTACAGGCATAGTGGGCGAAATACATCCAGAAGTTCTAAACCTTTTTGAGTTGGAAAACCCTACAGCAGCCTTCGAAGTGGACTTAGAAGCGATTCTAGATTAGAAAACCTTTTCCCTATGTTTCCTCGTTTATTTAATTAGCGATGATATGAGCAATAGCGTCCCGCTGGAACTCTCAATCGAGAGCTCGTGTCGACGGACTTGACGGAAGCTCGCGAAAGCTTGCTTGTGATGGAGAGCTTACCCAAACACGAGACATGGCGGGAGCGGGTGATAAGACCCCACGCAGGAGAGAGCTTAGCCCAGAAGAGCGCAATGCTCCATCTATGAAGCTGAGTGTTAGGAAAACGTGGGACACATATCACCCGCAACAAAAATATTAAGTCTTCAACAATGCATGTAAGAAGAATAGCCAGGAAACTACATCGTTGGACTTCGAAAGGAAACTCGAACTTGTGTCACGCAATGCGCTCGAGATTATAACCCAAGACGAAATGCACTCATTGCTTCAGTTGAACGCTAAGCCTCGTGCATATTGGGGATTCGAATCAAGCGGATTCATGCACATCGGTTTAGGCCTGGTTTGTGGTGCCAAAATCAAGGACATGGTCGAGGCAGGCTTTCACTTCATCATCTTCCTTGCAGACTGGCACTCGTGGATAAATAACAAACTCGGCGGTAAAATGGAAAACATACGCCTGTGTGGCGAATACTTCAAAGAATGCTTCACGGCTTTAGGCATACGAAACGTTGAGTACCTGTGGGCAGCAGACCTCTGCAAAAATATAGATTACTGGGAAAAAGTGGTGAAAATAGGGAAGAGCGCTTCAGTTCAACGAATGTGGAGAGCCCTGCCTATTATGGGCAGAGAAATGAACCTCTCCGACATCGAAACTGCCTGGCTATTTTACCCCTGCATGCAAGCTGCAGACATATTCCACATGACACTTGATGTCGCGTGCGCTGGCATGGATCAGCGCAAAGCTCACATGCTCGCCCGCGACGTAGCCGAGAAACTGCGTTGGCAGAAACCGGTATGCCTTCACGTTCCTTTGATCATGGGGTTGCAGGGTCCTGCGAAGAGTGACAGACAACTTGATGAGGACAGCAACTTGAATTTACAGATCGTGTCGAAGATGGCGAAGAGCAAGCCAAGTACATGCATTTTTGTGCATGACAAAACAGAAGAAATCAAGGCAAAGATGAGAAACGCCTATTGCCCACCAAAACGAACAACGGGCAATCCAGTGTTAGAAGCAGCACGCCTTGCAGTTTTCACCAACAGGAAGGACATGCAAATTGTGCGCCCCCGAAAATACGGAGGCCCCCAAACTTTCACGGATTTTGCTGAGCTCGAAATGGCCTACAGGGAAGGAAAGATCCATCCCTTAGACCTGAAAAACTCCGTCGCAGAGGCCTTAATATCAATATTAGAACCCGTTCGAAAACACTTCAAAAATCATCCAGAAAAGCTGGAGAAGATGAAGAAAGTCGAAATAACAAGGTAAAAAGCTTTGTCAACCTTATTAGAAGAGAAAATTGAGAAAATTGAAGAGCTTCTGGAACGACTTGCCATCCAATCAGCCAAAGACATACCGATCGTTGTCGAAGGCCAAAAAGACGTCGCTGTCCTCCGGAAACTCGCATTGGACGGCCACATAATTGCAGCAAAAACAAGGAAGTCCTTCCTAGCTTTGGTTACAGAAATCGAGAAATCAAACGCGGAAGAAGTCATAGTTTTAATGGATTTTGATCGCCGCGGCAAAGAATGGACAAAACGGTTATCACAGTACCTGGAGCAGACCAACGTAAAATGCAATACTTTCTTCTGGCAAGAACTTCGAAAACTCATAGGACGTGAAGTCAAAGACATCGAGGGAATGCTTCCCTACCTACACACCTTAAAAAAGAAGAGCATAAATTCGCAAACTATAATAGAGAGTAAACATTAAGCGAGTATTCAGTTTACGTTTCCATTCAGTGATGTACTATTCATCACTCATATCACCTGGAGGTGACATTAATGGGATCATCCCAAACAGTTACAGTAAAGTATGTAATCCGCGCAAAATTTGAAATCGAAGGCGTCGTAGAAAAGCCAGACGTTATTGGGGCAGTTTTTGGACAAACAGAGGGTCTATTTGGCCCCGAACTGGACTTACGGGAACTGCAAAAATCTGGGAGAATTGGAAGAATAGAAATTTCTCTGCAATCGAAACAAGACATGACAAACGGCAGCATAACTATCCCCACAAGTCTTGACCGCGTCTCCACCGCAATACTCGCAGCCAGCTTAGAAAGTATAAACCGAGTAGGTCCATGCAACTCCAAAGTCACGTTAGAAAAGGTGGAAGACATACGCGACGCAAGACGCAAACTGATCATCACCCGGGCAAAAGAGATTCTGCACCAGTGGAACATTGAATCTATGCCAAGCACCGAAGAGATTTTCCGTGAAGTCTCCGAGACCCTGCGAATAGCAAAAGTTGAAGCCTTTGGCAAGGAAAACCTCACCGCGGGCCCAGAAGTTGCGGCTTCAAAGGAAATTATTGTTGTTGAAGGTCGAGCGGATGTTCTCAACCTGTTGAGATGTGGCATTCTAAACGTCATTGCTCTTGAGGGAGCAAAAATACCGGAAGCAATAATCGGACTATGCAAAGAGAAAGAAGCTACTGCTTTCCTAGATGGCGACCGAGGAGGAGACTTAATCCTAAAGGAGTTGCTTCAAGTCACGGCTGCGAAGTTCATTGCAAGAGCACCTAAGGGCAAGGAGGTTGAAGAGCTCAACTGCAAAGAAATCATGTCAGCGCTTGACCGAAAAGTTCCAATGGTGCCGATGCAGAAGAAGAAAGGTAGACGAAAAGTGATGGTTCCAAAGCAAATCGTCGGGATCGCCAAAGAGTTGGAAGGCACGTTAGAGGCTGTGTTGCTCAGCGAGAAGATGGAACAGATAGGGCGTCTGCCTGTCAGCGAGCTTGCTGAAAGCCTCAAGCAAACAAAAGACGTTGACACTATTGTTTTCGATGGCGTCATAACCCAACGTCTGGTAGACCTCGCCAACCAGAAGAAAGTTAAACACCTAGTGGCAGCCCGAGTCTCCGACGTTGTGAAACAACCCCTCAACGTGAATTTAATAACATTCGCTGACATCCAAGGCTAGCATGTTTTCACAGCCGATCTCTCTTACACGAGAACGCGCACGGTTAGAACCTGAGATTATCCTTTTTAAAGGCAACAGCCATTCTATTAGAGCCACGAAAACCGGTGTGAGTGGTTTTGAGGATTCTAAAGAGGAATCTCAAAAAAGGCTTCATAAAAGTCGTGCCAAGAACGTTAGATGATCTGTGGCATTTGTATAACATCATCTATAAAGGCGACCTAGTTTCTGGACGAACCACGCGGGAACTGAAAATGGATGTTGAATATTCAAGACCCAAAAAAGGCAAACGTGTCTCCGTTCTTCTCAGCATAAAAGCTGACAACGTCGTTTGGGATCGCAGTTTAAACCGACTACGCGTTCATGGACGAATACATGAGGCCCCTGAAGCCATTGCAGGTCGAGGAAGTTACCACACTCTGAATATAGGGGTGAACAAACCCGTAACTATACAGAAGGAGGAATGGCTGAAACATCAGATCGACCGTCTCGACAGGGCGAGCCGCGATGAAGTTCCCCCAGTGATCGTTGTTTCAATAGATAGTGAAGAGTATTGCATCGCTTTGATAAGACAATATGGGGTGAACGTGCAGGTAGAGAGCAAAGCAAGGCTTCCTAGCAAACTAGAAGCTGCAAAGAGAGCCGGTGCGTTGCAGGGCTATTTCAAAGATGCAACCAAAATGTTGAGGGCAATTGGGCAAGAAAATCGCTGCGCAATTATAGTAATTGGGGTAGGCTTCATCAAGAACCAGTTCGCCAAGTATCTGGAAAATGAAGCACCATTGATTGCTCAACGAGTAGAGGGTGTAAAAGGCGTAAACAGCAGCGGCGTGGCTGGCATCAAAGAGGCCTTACGATCAGGCATTTTTGATACCGTGTTGAAGCATTTACGTGTCGTGGAAGAAGCCAAAAGCGTTGAGGAAGTGCTTGCTAGACTGGGACAAGAAAGAAAAGATGTAACCTATGGTATAGCGCAGGTGGAGAAATCAGATTCGTACGGAGCGATTGAAATCCTCTTAGTAGCAGACTCTGCCCTAAGGGACGCTTCAGAGGAGAGCCGCTTGAATTTAGAGAACCTCATGAGACAGGTCGAGAAGAAGGATGGAACAGTCATCGTCATAAGCGTTGAACATGAAGCAGGACAAAAGCTGCTAGCGTTAGGGGGAGTTGCAGCTTTGCTTCGCTTCTCCATCAACGCTGCATGACGAGAGAAAGCATACAAGTGGATCCCCATCAATAGACATAGAAGACCGTGAGTTGCTTGGACAAAATGGCTCGCAGTCCCGTCTTGCGCGGACACCAAGCAGCTATTTCTCGTAAAGCTTCAAACGCCGCCTAACTTCGGGTTTGGCTTCAGCGAGTTTTCGCAACACCATCTCAAAAGTTTCGTCCGAAGTCAATTCCCGCGTAATAAAAACACCTGTTCTGCCTACCTTATCCCTTCGCAGAAGCGCATGCACACGATCGAACACCGTCTCTATCGAGATATCTAACAGCTTCGCTGTTTCCCCCTCTCGGCCAACGATGCTGCTTTCAATGTGCCCGCTTTTCGTGGGGTCTATGAGCATAAGCCTCTTGTCAACTCCCTTCACTCTTCTGCCACCTCGCAACATGGAGAGGGCACTCGCGCCGCCAAACGGGTAGAAGTCCTGTTCAATACGACGCATCTTCACGAGAGGAAACGAGATGACTTGCTGCTTGTCGATTTCAATGTAACCTTTCACTGCGTAGTAAGGTGTAGCTTGCACAACTAATCTTCTGTTTGTTGAAACATCTGCCCTTTCGAGAGCCGTTTCGATAATAAAGGAGGAGGGCGGATTGGGGATAAAGACATCCACGTCGCTTCCAGGATTAACATCTCCTCGTGCTATGCTGCCATGAATAATTGCGGTTATGGTTGCCCTCCTGAGAATCTCCATCAATTTGACTGCCTTTGAACGTAGCCTTTTCAACAGTAGCCAATGTTGCGCGTCATACCGAATTTCCAGACGCTCAGCATGTCTCACCGGTTTCATAGTCATGTTAATGCCGACCTTCTACAAGAAAACCTTACTAGAGGGTAAAATTTCTAATAGATTAAAGCAAGACCAGTGGTATAAAGCAGTGCCTTCAATGTGTTCAATGTGCAAGCGTAAGGATCCTGTTTACGTGAGACCATACTCAGGAGAAAAACTGTGCGCAGGGTGCTTTTGTCGTTCATTAGAGAACAAACTCAAGGCAACCATAGCCAAATATGACATGCTCCATTTCGACGACAGAATAGCTATAGGAGCTTCAGGTGGCAAAGACAGCATGGCGTTACTTCACATTTTAGCCAAACTTGAAAAATCCTTCCCCAAAGCCGAGTTAATCGCCATTACTGTCGACGAAGGCATAAGGAGTTATAGAGATGAAGCGCTAAAGATTGCCAAGACAACCTGCCAAAAATTGAATGTTGAGCAGGTTACTGTTACGTTTAAAAAATTGTTTGGAATCAAACTAGACGAGTTGGTAAATAGATTACACGGAAAGGAAACAGGCAGTCAAGGGCTAACTCCCTGTGCCTACTGCGGGGTTTTGCGACGGCACGCCCTCAATTCCACTGCTAGGAACATGGGAGCGACAAGGCTCGCCACTGCCCACAACCTGGATGACGAAACACAAACCACACTACTGAACATTTTGCATGGTGACCCTTTAAGAATAAGCAGAGGCTCACCTGTATTACATTCCTCACACCCCCAGCTTGTGTGCCGCATTAAGCCTTTCTGCGAAATCCTCGAAAAAGAAGTCACATTCTATGCCTATTTAAAAAGGATCGATTTTCAAACAACACCATGCCCCTATTCATCAGAAGCGCTGAGAAACGACATTCGCACCATGTTAAATAGGATGGAAGAAAAACATCCAGGTTTGAAATATACAGTGTTTCACTCTGCCAAAAAGCTTAGGGCATCTATAAGAAACGTGGCAAAAGCAGAAGAACTGGGTAGTTGTGAAGAGTGTGGTGAGCCAACCTTCAATAAGAAATGTCAATCATGTAAACTGCTGCAAACTTTAAGCATCTGAGAATTTTGGCAAGGGCCGCATGGACCACTTTAAAGCCGTTGTCCCTTAGAGAAAACGGAGGACAGCCTTAGCCCTGCACACACAGGAGCTCTTCTCCGAAACATGTCAACTCAGTAAAGTTAATACGACACAACCTTCACAAACTTGTAACCTACAAGCAAAGGAACACACCGAAATGCCCCGATTCAAACAAACCGCAGAGATCCTCAAACTCATGGATAAGAAACAAAACATACGAGACATCGGGATAATCGCCCACATCGATCATGGTAAAACCACTATGACAGACAGCCTCCTCACCGAAGCAGGTCTCCTAAGCCCAAAAATCGCAGGAAAAGCCCGAGCCCTAGATTACCTCGAAGAGGAGCAAAAACGAGGAATCACCATAAAAACAGCTAACATCAGCCTTCTTCACGAAGAAAAAGGCATGCAATACCTCATCAACCTCATCGACACGCCTGGTCACGTAGACTTCACAGGAAAAGTCACCAGAGCCCTAAGAGCAATAGATGGAGCAGTAGTCGTCGTGGACGCAGTTGAGGAAGTCATGGTGCAAACCGAAACAGTCACTAGACAAGCCTTGAACGAACGCGTAAAACCCGTCCTCTTTATCAACAAAGTCGACCGTCTCATCAAAGAACTCAAACTTGGTCCGAAGGAAATCCAAGCAAAACTAACTCGCATAATACGCGACTTCAACAACCTAATAGCCCTGTATGGCGAAGCAGAACAAAAAGAAAACTGGAAAGTAGACGCATCAAAAGGCACTGTAGCCTTCGGTTCAGCCCTCCATCGCTGGGGGTTCACAGTCGACATTGCCCAAGAAAAAGGCATAAAATTTGACGAAATAATCGAAGCCTACAAAAATGAAAAAGTCGAAGAACTGGTGGAGAAGCTCCCCCTCCACAACGCCATCTTGACAATGGTTGTGCGACATCTCCCCAATCCTATAGACGCCCAGAAATATAGAACCTCAAAAATCTGGAAAGGGGACATGGACTCAGAACTTGGACAGGCTATGCTCAAAGCTGACCCCAATGGACCTACGATAATGTGTATCACACTGGCACAAATGGATCCTCACGCTGGACTTGTAGCTACTGGCCGCCTCTTTTCTGGAGTCGTAAAAGAAGGAGAGCAGGTATACCTGGTGGGAGCCAAAAGAAGCTATCGAGTACAACAAGTATCAATGTATATGGGAGCCTTCAGAGAAGTTGTAAGCAAGATAGACGCTGGCAACATCGCTGCGCTTCTCGGCCTTGACCAAGCCAGAGCAGGAGAAACGCTTGTTAGCGCAGACAGCAAAGATGGAATGGTTCCCTTCGAACGCATAAAATACGTTTCTGAACCGGTCATCACTATAGCCATTGAACCTAAATACCCTAAAGAACTGCCACGCCTAATCGATGTCATGAATCGCTTGGCCATTGAAGATCCCAACCTTGTGACAAGTATAAACAAAGAAACAGGTGAATATCTACTAAGCGGCATGGGTGAATTACACCTAGAGATAGCAGTAAAATTTCTTAGAGAATATTCAGGTGGCCTCGAAATCATCACATCCAAACCCTTAGTAGTCTATCGAGAATCAACATTGACACCAGGCATAGTAGCCATGGCAAAGAGCCCTAACAAACACAACAAGTTTTGGATACAAGTGGAGCCACTCGACGAAAACACTATTCAAATGATCGAAAAAGGCGACTTAGCGGAAGAGTTTGGTAGAAAGAAGATGGGCACAGTTTTAAAGGAATCGGGTTGGCCTACGGACGAGGCTAAAAATGTATGGGCGCTTGAAGAGCATAGAAACATTTTGCTTGACTTGACAAAAGGAGTCCAATACCTACGTGAAGTCCGGGATATGCTCATCTCAGGTTTTAGATGGGCTTGTCAGAACGGACCATTGTGCGAAGAGCCCATTCGAGGGTTGAAAGTAAAGCTCATGGACACGTCTTTACATGAAGACCCAGTGCATAGAGGTCCTGCACAAGTTATGCCTGCTGCTCGTAGGGGAATTCTGGGATCCTTTCTGTCTTCTCGGCCTGTGATTCTTGAACCTGTTTACAAGATCGGCGTATCTGTATCAGCTCAATGGGTTGGAGAAGTTTCAGGCATAATCACCCGCAAGAGAGGACGCATCATTGCGTCTGAACAAAAAGGACCATTAACAGTGATAACAGGATTCATCCCCGTTGCAGAAACATTCGGACTATCCGCTGAAATGCGGTCAGCTACTTCCGGACATGCATTCTGGCAGACAGCTTTTGACCATTGGGAAAAAGCGCCAGAAAGCGTTGCTACCGAGGTCATTGGGGCAACTAGGGAGCGGCGAGGACTATCGCCAGACATACCTAGCGCGAGCAGATTCATTGACCAATCATGAGAACCAACTCTTCTGTGCATGCCCAAGCCACAAACACCACAAATTAAATTGGGGAGAGCCTTCGCACAGCCAAACACTCTAAACGCAGAAATCATCCCACACACCTCCAGTAAAACACAAAACATAAGAACAACCAACAGAAAGTCGAGTTACAAAACTTGCCCATTAAAGATGTTGGGCGGGTAGATCAGCTTGGAATGATCGCCACGTTGGCATCGTGGAGGCCGCGGGTTCAAATCCCGCCCCGTCCACCACACCTTCCTTTGGAAGAGCGCGCACGCGTTCAAGATGTAGGCGATCATGAGTCACTTATCTTTTTGAGGTCATTAGCAAATACGCGTGCATTTTCAAGGTCCTTCTCATTCGGATGGCTCCAATTGAAAAAGAGGAACCGTCCCCGGCACTTGAAGCTGGAAACAACCATGTAGCCCTTTGCTTCTAAAGCCCTTTTAAGGACATAGACAACTTTGGGGTTGGGCCCTGCTGCAGTCGCGAAAACAGCTGCTTTGTTTTTGCTACTTGGCTGCAGTCCATCTAGAAAACTTTGGAGTGTTTTGTGAAGCTTGCCAAGGTACTCACTGCTACCTACTATGAGTAGCTCCACGCCTGCGACATCAGGAGCCTCTTTTTCTACATCAACCGCCTCGCATTCAAGTTGCTGGGCGATTGCCTTGGCCACCTTTCTCGTCTTTCCACCTCTTGAGAAGTAAACGACTAAGAATTTCATGATTTGAATCCAATAGACTCGGAAATATTAAATGCTTGGCGCGTGCGCACAACCACCTATCTAGTGCGAGTGTAGGTGAGTAACGTAAAACGAAATTTGTACGCGGATTAGAAAACATTGAAGTGGTGCCTTACCACCTTTCCTTCCTGACTCATCTCTTTTCTATTCTAAACGCTACTTTTAAGAGCTTTTCTTCCGATCGCAAATAAGACAGAAGGAGGAGCATTGCCGAACTTTCTATTCCTTTCTTTCAATTCTTCGCCCATCTTTCCAAGTCTGACGCGAGCTTCTGGATCCGCTATTTCCTTCAACCTTTTAAGATTGCTATCAATCTCTCTGATTGATCCGTCAATTCGCTCTTGATTTTTCGGATCTTCTATGCATTTAATCTTTTTTTTGCAGAATAGGCATTCCACTGGATGGGCGGATTCTAATATCTCAACTGGTTTAAGCTGCAGATTGCCGATGATTTCTTCGATTTTGTGTTTAGTTAAAGTTGTCTTATGAGTCTCACCTAGCAAGGAATCGATTTGTGCTTCCCAAGCATGTTGTAGTAGGTTTGTTTTCTGTGCTTCAGTCTGGTTTCCATCGAAGAGCTCTTCTTGAATGATGAAGTTTCCACCAGGTTTTAAGACTCGGCGCATCTCAGCTAGTACTTTATCTGTTCTTTCAAGATGATGTAACGAATATGCCATGCACGTCATATTAAAGGAATTATCGTCGAACTCCAGAGATTCTGCATTCATCTCCATTAGTTTGACAGGTTTGTCTCTGAACCTTTTCTTCGCGGACTCCAGATCCTTTTTGGAGATATCAATGCCGACAAAACAGTCATATTCTTTCAACGTTTTCATTAAGGTATCAATGAAGTCACCCGCGCCAGTTGCGACATCCAAGACTTTTCCGCCAGAAATGGAACCTAGCTCAGATCGAGCTTTTAGAGCACCTGATGTTGCCAATCTTTTAGGCATGTTCTCCAATTCAATGTCCGCCTCTAGATTGTTTGGTTTCTCCGCAAACTCATAAGTTTTGTCATATTATTAGGCGTTTTTAAAGCCCATGAAATCGTAGTGGAATACAGTTAGAATGCGCGCGC